>Ga0207694_10004942_pt1 | contig 10337 bp, 5 predicted proteins | sample KBSC34metaG_FD_184353 | JGI IMG/M metagenome (GOLD analysis project Ga0207694, IMG submission 184353) | Corn rhizosphere microbial communities from Kellogg Biological Station, Michigan, USA - KBS C3-4 metaG (SPAdes) (version 2) | ecosystem: Host-associated > Plants > Roots > Rhizosphere > Soil...
TGGTGATCCGCAGCCGTCGCAGCCCGCCGCCGTAGGTGCGGCTGCAGTCCTGCACCGGCAGGATGAGGTCACCGTCGCTGACGAACGGCGTGCCCCCCGGCCGCGCGCTGGCCGGATCGTAGCGCACGGGGTTCAGCGGGTGCGGCGTCCAGGGGCCGGTCAGCCGCTCGGCCCAGGCGGCGTGCAGCGCGGCCACCTTGTCCAGGCGGCTTCCCGCCGGGGTGTAGAACAGCCACCACAGCCCGTCGTGGAACACCGGCGTGGCGTCGATCGGGACGTGGTCCAGGGCGATCGTGGTCTCCGGGGTCCAGCGGTCCGGGAACCGCTGGGCGCGATAGAGGGTCAGGCGGCCGGACCGGAAGGCCTCCGGCAGCATCCAGGTCTCGCCATCGGCCTCGAAGACGTACGGATAGGAGAGGTGCCAGGGCTCGCGCAGGGCCGGCCGCTGCTCCAGCACCCGCAGCTTCGCGTCCAGGACGAAGAGGTCGATGGCGCCCACGCGGTCGCGATAATCGTAGGTTTCGGCGAACAGGTGCAGCCGGCCGTCGCGCCACAGGCCGAAGGGATCGGCCAGGAACCGCAGCGGCCCGGGGTTGGGCAGCCAGATTGTCGCCGCATTCGCCAACGCCTCGGCGGTCAGGTCGGCGACCTGCGTCCGGATGACGCCGACGCGCCAGATGTCCTTCAGCAGGGCCATGGCGACCCGTTTCGCACGGCGGAGCCCACGCTCCAAGCGATCGCATAATCACCAGTAGAATCCGGAACTTATGTCTGATCGACGGCCTCGCCCGGATGGCTGGGCGCGGCGCGGGTCCGTCGGAGGTCGCGGGGCCGCGACATTCGGTCACACCATCGTTCGATGAATGGTCACGCTTGCGCGCCGCGCGGAGATTTCAAAACTGAAACGGGAGCGCGCGGCGGGGGCTGGCGTGCAAGGGGGAACTCAGGATGTTGTCGGTCCTGGCGCCTGCGCGGACGCGGGCGGCCGTGCGCGAACCTGCTCGGGTCTGCTTTCTCTACATCGCCCAGGCGCACCAGGTGCTGCATTCCCTGTCGGCGGCCGTAGAGCTGGCGCGGCGCTGCCCGGACGTGAAGGTCGAGGTGGCCGCCGGCAACGCCGACGTGCTGGGCTACGCCTGGCGGCTGGTGGAGCAGCTGGGCGGCGCGCCGATCGACTGGCGCATCCTGGGCCCGGCCTGGCTGCGCCCGTTCGCGCTGTCCGACGGCACGCTTCCGAAGGTCCCGCTGCTGCTGGCCGAGGCCGCCCGCCTGGCGCGCTACGACGTGATCGTGGCGCCCGAGCGGACCACGGCGCTCCTGAAGTCGCTGGGGCCGAACGGCCCGAAGCTGGTCTACACCCAGCACGGCGCCGGCGATCGGGGCGGGCCGTTCGAGCCGCGCCTGCGCAGGTTCGACCTGGTGTTCGCCGCGGGCGCCAAGCAGCGCGACCGGATGATCGACGAGGGCCTGGTGACGACGGAGACCTGCGCCGTCGTAGGCTATCCGAAGTTCGACCTGGTTGAGCGCCTGGGCCAGCGGCCGCCGCGGCTGTTCGCCGACGAGCGCCCTGGGGATGAGCGCCCGACCGTCCTCTACAACCCCCACTTCGACGCCCGGCTGAGCTCGTGGCCGCGATGGGGGCTGGACGTCCTGCAGGCGTTCGCGCGGCAGGACGACTACAACCTGATCTTCGCGCCCCACCTGCGCCTGTTCGGCGGCCGCGCGCCCGACCAGGTCAAGGTGCTGCGGCCCTTTCTGGACCATCCGCGCCTCCACATGGACCTGGGCGGGACGACGGCGGCCATCGACATGACCTATGCGCGGATGGCGGACGTCTATGTCGGCGACGCGTCGAGCCAGATCTATGAGTTCATCGAGCGGCCCCGCCCCTGCCTGTTCCTGAACGCCCACGGGGCGGCCTGGCAGGGCGACGAGAGCTATCGCCACTGGCGGCTGGGTCCGGTCTTGGACGAGATCACCGACCTGCCGGCCCAGGTGGCGGCGGCGCGGCGCGGCCATGCGGGTTACCTGGCCGCCCAGGAGGAAGGCCGCCGCTACACCTTCGACGACGCCGGCGCCTCGGCGTCTGCGCGGGCGGCCGAGGCGATCGCCCGGCTGGTGGGCCAGAAGCTCGCCGCCCGCGTGGCCGACGCCGAGCCCGCCCCGTCCCTGGACCTGGCCCTTGCGTCCTGAATCGCGACGCCGGCTGCTGGGACAGGCGGCGGCGCTGGCGGGGCTGGGACTGCTGCCGGGGGCCGGACTGTCGCGGCCGCCGGTCGGCCGGATGGCCGAGACCCCGTTCGCCCTGGGCGTCGCCTCCGGGGAGCCCTCCCCCGACGGCATGGTGCTGTGGACGCGCCTGGCGCCCCGGCCCTGGGAGATGGGCGGCGGCATGACGCCCGAGCCGGTGGCCGTGGGCTGGGAGATCGCCGAAGATCCGCGCTTCCAGCGCATCGCGGCGGGCGGACGCCTCTACGCCCGCGTTGAGTCGGCCCACGCGGTCCACGTGGAGGTCGGGGGCCTGAAACCCGGCCGCGAGTACTGGTACCGCTTCACCGCCGCCGGCCATCGCAGCCCCGCGGGCCGGACCCTGACCGCGCCCGCCCCCGGCGACCGGCCGCAGCGGCTGCGGGCGGCGTTCGCCTCCTGCCAGAAGTTCGAGGCAGGCTACTACACCGCCCACCGCCATATCGCCGAGAGCGCGCCCGACCTGGTGCTCTTCCTGGGCGACTACATCTACGAGAAGCCGATCTCTCTGGAGGGCGTCCGCCACCCGCCGATCGTCGAGGCGCGCGACCTGGACAGCTATCGCCTGCGCCACGCCGTCTACCGGTCCGACCCCGACCTGCAGGCCAGCCACGCGGCCGCGCCCTGGATGGCGATCTGGGACGACCACGAGGTGGAGAACGACTACGGCGGCGACCAGGACCGGCGCGACGCCGATCCGGCCGCCTTCCTGCGGCGTCGCGCCGCCGCCTACCAGGCCTATTACGAGCACATGCCGCTCCGCCGGACCTCGCTGCCCGTGGGTCCGCAGATGCAGCTCTACCGCCGCCTGACCTGGGGCCGGCTGGCGCAGATCCAGTTCCTGGACGCGCGGCAGTACCGGCCGCATCGGACCTGCGACGCCGCCGCTCACGGCCGGGAAATCCCCGCCGCCTGCGCCGAGCGGTTCGATCCGGCCCGCTCGCTGCTGGGCGCGGCGCAGGAGGCCTGGCTGCAGGAGGGATTCCGCACGACGCGGGCGCGATGGAACGTCCTGGCCCAGCCCTATCTGATGTCGCCGCTGAAGACCGCCGAGGCTGAGGTCAGCAACGACGGCTGGGATGGCTACGTCGGCAGCTACCGCCGCGTGCTGCAGGGCTGGCGCGACGCGAAGGTGAGCAACCCGCTGGCGCTGGGCGGCGACATCCACAGCTTCGTGGCCGGCGACCTGGCGCTGACCCCGGGCGGTCGCCCGATCGCCAGCGAGTTCGTCGGCGGCTCGATCAGTTCGCTGGCCCGCAAGGACGCCCTGCCGGCGCAGGGGTTCCGCGACAATCCGGGCCTGAAGTTCGGCCACAGGGAACACCGCGGCTATGGCGAACTGGAGCTGTCGGCCGCCGGCTGTGTGGTGACGTTCCATGCGGTGGGGGACGCCCAGCGGCGCCGCTCGCCCGTGCAGACGCTGGCCCGGTTCGTGGTGGCGGACGGCCAGCCCGGCCTGCAGCGCGCCTGACGACGCCTTCCGGCAAAGAAAAGCCCGCCGGCCTTGCGACCGGCGGGTTCATCTTGTGTGCGGTGGAAAGGCCTAGGCGGCGATCGCGAAGGCCCGGCGGCGGGTGCGCAGGATCGTGCCGGCGCAGCCGAAGCCCAGGATCATCAGGCCCCAGGCGGCCGGTTCCGGCACGATGTCGGCCTGGAACTCGCCGGCCATGTGCGACCGGAAGGACCGCAGGGCCGAGCCAGGGTTCGCCCGGGCGAAGACCGGGCTCACGACACCCAGGTGGAAGGTGAACGCCTCAGTGTCGGCCGCGAACTGCGACACCGGATAGATGTCGGAGAAGAAGTTGGCCGTGCCGCCGTTCGTGTGGGTGAGGGCCAGGCCGCCGACGCCGCCGAAACCCTGGAACCAGGCGTTGGTGAACGTGCCGCCGAAGAGGACGGTGGAGTTCTTGACCAGGCTGACGCCGTCCAGCACCTGGGTCGGCCCGGAATAGACGAACTGGAAGCTGCCGTTCACGCCCGTCTGGGTGTAGGTCGCGCCGTCGAAGCCGGCCGGCGTGTCGGTGACCGAGCCGGTCAGCGTGAACTTGGCCGCCAGGTCGAAGAAGTCGCCGAGCGCCGGGTCGTCGAAGAAGCTGAACCGCACGTTGGCGGCGCCGGGGCCGCCGTTTGGCGTCGCGGTCGTGTAGACCAGCGCCGAGTCGGGATCGCTCGCGCCCTTGTTCACGAACCTGAGGTTGGGGGCGTTGCTGGCGCCGGTGTCGAAGCCCGCGAAGATCACCGTCGTCGCTTGCGACGGCGCGGCGACGGCCGCGAGGGCGAAGGCGAGGATAGGGGCGGCGAAGGCGTGGGTCAGCTTCACGTCGGGCTCCATGCAAACTACTGAAAGACACACACGCGCACGAAGCACCCCGACAGGCCCCGCGAACGATTAAGCTAAACTAAAGCGCGCATGTGCAGTGCAGCAAGTCCCTAAATTTCTCTCGACGCGAGGAACCGCGAGCTCGCTTGTTAGTTGAACACCGTTTGCCCAAGAGGTTGGCGCCCGGGGGTGTAGGAATCCCCGGGCGCGGCCCCCGTTCCGCCTACTGGCGGTAGGTCAGGCGGAAATAGAAGAACTGACCCGGCGAGTCGTAGAGGTTCGGGTCGTAGTTGTTCAGGCTGCAGGTGACGCAGCCGGGCGGGTCCTTGTCGAAGAGGTTGTTGACCCCCACGGCGAAGCCCAGACCATCCACCAGCTTGCTGGGCGTCCAGCGGATCTGGGCGTCCGCGTAGAGGCGGGCTTCCAGCTTGTTGGGATCGCCCGCTTCCTGGACCTTGGAGATGTAACGCCCGGTGACCGTGGCGCCGAAGTCGCCCTTGTCCCAGTCGACCATCAGCGTGGACTTGGTCTTGGGATAGGCCTGGTCCGGGCTGCCGCGCTCGGTGCCTTCACGCTTGATCGGCGCGAGGCCGGTCGAGGTGGGTACGAACTCGGTGAACTTCAGCAGACGGGTGGTGTACCAGCGGGCGCCGAAGCGGCCGAGGTCCCATTCCGGCGACGTCCAGATCAGGTTGATGTCCAGGGCGTGGGTCTTGATCCCGCCGATGTTGATCAGCGGGTTGGTGATGGCCGAGACCGCGCCGGACGACGTCCGGGTGATGGTCGAGCAGGCCAGGGCGTCGCCCGTCTGGGCGCAGCGGTCCAGCAGGGTCTGGCCGTTCTGCGCCTGGATGGCGTCGTTCACCTTGATGTCGGTGTAGGCCACCTCGATCGAGCCGCCGTTCGCCCAGCCCGCGTCATGCAGCCAGGCCGGCTCGTAAACGCCGCTGAAGTACCAGCTCTTGCTGGTTTCCGGATTGAGCGCCTTGTTGCCGCTGGTGATGACCGGCAGCTGCGGGTTCAGCTGGGTGTAGGTCCCGCTGGCCGGCACGCCGTGGGCGATGCAGTTGGCGCGCACGTTGGCCGGCGTGGCCGCGGTGATGCCCGAGCAGGGGTCGGTGACTTCCTGGTCGAAGCGCGAGGCCGAGCCGAACAGCTCGCCGATGGAGGGCGCGCGATAGCCCTCGGCGTAGTCGCCGCGGAACAGCAGGTCCTTCACCGGCCGCCACGCGCCGCCGACCTTGAAGGTCTGGTCGGAGCCGGAGGTCGAGTAGTCGAAGATCCGCGCGGCCAGCGAGGCTTCCAGCTTGTTGAAGAACGGCATGTCGGCCAGCAGCGGGATCTTCAGTTCGCCGTAGGCTTCCTTGACCGTGATCGCGCCCTTGGCGGGCTGGGCCGGGATGTCGGCCGACAGGCCTTCGGTGACCAGCGCGTCCGGCGTGAACGAGCCGGCGGTGTGACGACGCTCGACGCCGACGGCGAAGGCCAGCGGGCCCGCCGGAAGCTCGAAGAGATCGCCGGTCAGGTTGGCGCTGAAGTCGGTCAGCTTCTGCTGCGAGGAGTCGTGCTGCGTGAAGCCGATATAGGCCAGCTGGTCAGCGGTGATCGTGCCGGCGCCGCCGAAGATGTTCAGCGGCACGCAGGGCGCCACGCACTGGCTGATCGGGCCCAGCGCCTGCTGCACGCGGGCGGCGTTCACGTTGCCGGTGAAGGTCTGGTTGGCGTGGTTGCGGGAATGAGCATGCCGGTGACGTTCCAGGTGTCGACCGTCTGGCTGTAGTGGCGCGGGCCCGCTTCCACCAGGCGGCGGCCGACGAAGGAGTAGGTGCCGGGCTGCAGGGTGAAGCCGAAGGGGTTGTAGGGGTTGGTGGCGTCGACCTTGACCGTGTCGAGCAGGTTGCCGTTGCCGGCGTCCGGGCCCACGAAAAGGGGCAGCGGCGCGGCCTGGTTGGCGGACTTGCGCTGCACATAGCTGGCCCGGGTGCGGAACGTGATCTTGTCGGTCAGGTCCTGGGTCACCGACCCGAAGATGCTGACCCGCTCCATCGGGGTGGTGATGTAGTTGAAGGGCTGGAAGTCGAACCGGTCGGTGGTGGTGAAGCCCTTGAAGCTGGACGATGCGCCGGTCGGATCGGCGGGGTTGTAGGTTGGCCGCTGGCCGGCCGCCAACGCCTGCTTCAGCGTCATGTCGAGGTCGCGGAGGGTGTTCGGGTCGCTGATGATGAAGCGGCCAAGCGGGGTGCCGGAGCTGCAGCCGCCCGCGAGGCAGGAGGTGGCGTAGGGCGCGGGATACTTGCTGATGTCACGGTCCGCGGCGAACACCGGGTCCTGCTTGTAGTAGCCGCCGCCCACGACGATGTGCGTCGCGCCTTCGCCGGCGCCCCACGAGACGTTGTAGTCCTGGCTGGTGCCGTCGCTGTGATTCGTGGTCCCGATCTGGGCGTTCGCCTCGAATCCCGTCTGGCGATCCTTGGTGATGATGTTGACGACGCCGGCAATGGCGTCGGAGCCGTAGATCGGCGAGGCGCCTTCCTGCAGCACCTCCATCCGCTGGATCATGGCGCTTGGGATGGTGTTCAGGTCGACCGAGCCCGGGACGCCCGAGGCCGCAGCCCCCGGCACCCAGCGCAGGCCGTCGACCAGCACCAGGACGCGCCGCGACGACAGGTAGCGAAGATCGATTTCCGCCGAGCCCGCGCCCACGCCGCCGCCGTCCGGCGGGTTGCCCAAGTTACCGGAATTGTTGAACTTCGTGTTGAGACCACCGCCGGCGGACGGGATCCGCTGCAGGATGTCGACGGTGGAGGTGAGGCCCTGCTTGGCGGCGATCGCCTGGTCGATCTGGATGACCGGCTGGTCGCGGTCGAGCGGGCTGGTGCGGATGCGCGAACCGGTGACGACGATCTCGTCCACGGCGTTCCCGGCCTGGGCTGACGCTGTGCCGACGCCAGCGCCCAAGGCCAGCAGGACGCCCCAAGAGGCCGCCTGCGCGAGGTGGGTTTTCATCTGAACTTATCTCCCCGGCCCGGTTTCGGCCGGGCCTCCATGACGGGGAGGTCACGGATTTGCGACGCATATTGTCAAGTCAGCAACACCCCTGACAGGCGAAGAATTATAGCCACGGTTGCAGGGGCGCCACGCCTCAAACTGGGTTTGCGCGGCGCGCCGAAGCCTCGCCACGCCGGGTTTGGAAAGATAGAGTGCCCAGACGTCGGGGGACGAAGGGGCGGTGATGGAAGCACGCACGGCCGCATTGGGTGTGGAGCGCCGGTGAACGTCGCAGCGCCGCTGGCGCCGGACGCGCGGGCGCCAGCGCGCGCCGTGGACTCCGGCCGCGCCCTCGTCTGGCGGCTGATCTTCATCTATTCGCTGGCCACCAACATCGCGGTGGCGCTGACCCTGCTGCTGGGCCTGCTGGGCCTGGAGTTCACCCCCCACCAGTGGCTGATCTTCTGGATGGCGGTGCCGTTCGGGGTGCTGTTCTTCACCTCGCTCGATTTCGTGGCCATCCGTCGGCAATTGGAGCCGCTGGCGCCGGTGCTGAGCGCCCTCGATCGGGGTGAACGGCCCACCGAGCAGGCCCTGGCCGCGGCGGTCGTCCGGGCGCTGAACCTGCCGCAGTTCTCGGCGGTTCGGGTGGTCGTGCTGCACGGCCCGGCGGCGACGCTGTCGCTGTGCGGCGTGATCTTCACGCTCAACACCTTTTTCCACGCCGGCATCGCCATGTGGCAGCTGCTGGCGCTGGCCACGATGATCTTCGTCTTCGCGACGCCGGCGCACGCGATGTTCGAGTTCTTCGCGGTCAGCCGCACGGTCGAGCCGATCATCAAGCGGCTGTCGACCGAACTGGACGGACCGATCCCGGCGGACGAGCAGGCCAAGCTGATCTCGGTGCCGCTCTCCAACAAGCTGCTGTTCCTGGCCATCTTCGTCTGCGCCCTGCCGCTGATCTTCCTGGCCGCGTCGTTCCTGTACAAGTTCGACCGGATGCTCTCGCAGCACGGCTATGCCGTGCCGAAGGGCGAGATCCTGCAGCTCTACGTCTGGGCCGCGGGCGTGGTGGCGGTGTGCGTGCTGGGCGCGGTCTCCATGGCCGTGCTCACCTCGAAGGAGGTGTCGCGCTCCGCGGTGCGCCTGATCGAGGCCATGCGGAAGGTGGAGAGCGGCGAGCTGGAGGCCGCCGAGCTGGAGGTCCTCTCCACCGACGAATACGCCGACATCAACCGCGGTTTCGGCCTGATGCTGTCGTCCCTGCGCGAAGAGCAGCAGATCCTGGAGGTCACCCAGGACCTGGCCGGCGAACTCCTGCTGGAGGTGCTGATCGCCCGGATCATGACCGCCACCACCCAGCTGCTGAACGCCGAACGCGCCTCGCTGTTCGTCTACGACGAGAAGACCGACGAGCTCTTCAGCCTGTACGCCGACGGCCTGGAGACGCGGCAGATCAAGGTGCCGACCGACCGCGGCATCGCCGGCGCGGTCTTCACCACCGGCCGGATCGAGAACATCACCGACCCCTACGCCGACCCCCGTTTCAACCGTGAGGTGGACCAGCGCACCGGCTTCATCACCCGCAGCATCCTGTGCGTGCCGATCACCAACAAGGCCGGCGCCCGGATCGGGGTGGCCCAGGCGCTGAACAAGCGGGGCGGCCTCTTCACCGGCAAGGACGAGGCGCGCCTGAAGGCCTTCGCCGCCCAGGTGGCCGTCAGCCTCGAAAACGCCAAGCTGTTCGACGATGTCCTGACCACGAAGAACTACAACGAGAGCATCCTGAAGAGCACCTCGAACGGCATCGTCACCCTGGACGCCGACCTGAAGATCGTGACCGTCAACGACGCGGCCCAGAGCCTCCTGGGCCTCGGGCGCGAGGCGATGGTCGACCGGCCGGCCGCGGAGCTGTTCGGCGGCGCCAACAGCTGGATCGCCGACAGCCTGGACAAGACCCTGGCCACCGGCGAGACCGCGCTCGCCATCGACGCCGAGCTCGCCCGCGGCGACGGCGGAACCGCCTCGATCAACCTCACCACCATGCCGCTGATCGACGCCACCGAGGCGCAGATCGGCTCGATGCTGGTGCTGGAGGACGTGACCGAGGAGAAGCGCATCCGCTCCACCATGAGCCGCTACATGTCCAAGGAGGTGGCCGACCAGCTGCTCTCGGCGGGCGAGGACGAACTGGGCGGCAAGGAGCAGAAGGTGACGGTGATGTTCTCCGACGTGCGGAGCTTCACCTCCATCGCCGAGGCGCTCGGCCCGCGCGAGACGGTGTCGCTGCTGAACGAGTACTTCACCGAGATGGTCGACGTGATCTTCCAGCACGGCGGCATCCTCGACAAATACATGGGCGACGGGATCATGGCGCTCTACGGCGCGCCGTTCCTGGGCGACCACGACGCCGACAACGCGCTGGCGGCGGCGGACGCGATGATGGAGCGGCTGGCCGTCCTGAACCTGCGCCGCGCCGAGGCCGGCAAGCAGGCGCTGGCGATCGGCATAGGCTTCTCGACGGGGCCCACCGTCATCGGCAACATCGGCTCGGTGCGCCGGCTGGACTACACGGTGATCGGCGACACGGTGAACCTGGCCTCCCGGCTGGAAGGCGCCACCAAGCAATACGGGGCCAAGATCCTGCTGTCCGAGATGACCGTTCGCGACCTGAAGCGCCCCGCGACCCTGCGCGAGATCGACCTGATCCGGGTGAAGGGCAAGGACCGCCCGGTGGCCGTCTATGAGTCGCTGGGCTACCGGGCCCACCAGCCGGGCGTCG
>Ga0207694_10004954_pt1 | contig 10319 bp, 9 predicted proteins | sample KBSC34metaG_FD_184353 | JGI IMG/M metagenome (GOLD analysis project Ga0207694, IMG submission 184353) | Corn rhizosphere microbial communities from Kellogg Biological Station, Michigan, USA - KBS C3-4 metaG (SPAdes) (version 2) | ecosystem: Host-associated > Plants > Roots > Rhizosphere > Soil...
ATGACCGCAAGAGGGCGATCTCGCCCAGTGGCTCCAGGCCGATCGTTCCGACGATACGCTCAGCGGAGCGGCACAGAACAAACTGATTGAGCTGGTCCGCCTTCAGATCTTCGAATGGCAACCCACACGCCCCGAGAAGCGCCACGACCTCGGGCAGGTCGCCCGGCGTTCCGGATACATAGCTGACGTCCACCACGCGATCCCGGCTACGCCGCCCGCTTGCGTCGGGGAGCGGCGGTTCTCGCCGTGCGGGGGTCATGCGTCGGAGAGAGACCGACCTCGAGCCGCGTCCCCAGCGCGGCTGCAACGCGCTCGAGCGTGTCCAGCGTTGGGTTGTGGTCCGGATCTTCGAGGCGGGCGACCACGGGTTGGCTCAGGCCGGCCCGGCGGGCGACCTCGGCCTGGGTCAGGCCGGCCCGCTTTCGGGCCCATCGAACGGAAAGCGTGATGGCCAGCTTGGCAGGCACGACGATCGGGACGGCCTTGGCGTGCCCCCGCGCGCGCACCACCGCGGGTTCGGGCGGCGACTGCCCTGACACCAGGTTCGCCTCCAGCCAGCCGGCTAGCGCCTCCTCGGCACGCACCACGATGTCCTCGCCCGGGTCTGCGAACGTCTGGCACCCCGGGCACCCCGGAAACTCGGCCAACGTCTGCTTGCGTTCCTTCGTCACGAGCGCCGTGTACTGCATGGTCACCTCAACTTGATCCCAGCCTGCCGCTCGATGCTCACAAGCGTGCCGATCGGAATATCCTTCTTGGGATGGGCACCGTCACGATTTCCGACTTCGTCGCGGTGCGGGCGCTTAACGGACCGCGAATGACGTCCGTCGACGTCGCGGTGTCACATTTATAGCATAAAAGCTATCTGCCTCGCCCAATTGTCGCCTGAGTTGGTGCGCCAAGCTGTGGCTAGGTCGGGATTCTGATCGGGGACCAGATAGGCTGCTTGATCCCGCCGAGCTCGATCATGGTCTTCGTGAACGGCATGGCTTGAACGGCTCCTTGCGCGCTGACGGCCGATTCGCCCTCGTCCAGCAACTCGAAGGCGACGGAAACTCTCTGCTGTTCGTCTATCCGCATAAACGTGGGGTACGGACCAATGTCTTCATATGAGACCTCCAGCACCCATTCATCCGTATCGAGCGCTCCCTCGATCTCCTTCAGGCGATCGACGCTGAGGTCGTAGTTCTTATCGATCAGAGGATAAGCCCCTTTCGCATTGCCCAGGCCGCGGGGGGCGTCCGCGTCGAGGGTGGGCCGCAGCTGCACACCGACCTTCCGACAGGCCCACGTCTCCGGAGCCGCGGCGTTAACTGGAGCGTTCCAGGCGCAGACGACTCGGACGTGGGGAGAGTCGGCCTCGCGTAGCCAGTCTCGGGGTAAGGGAACTCGGACGCGTGCCGAGTGACCAGGACCTTCGAGTGTTCCCTGCCACAAAAAGACTGCGGTGTCCTGCTTGGGCACGAGCAGCCGTTCCGCGCTTGGGCGACCATGCCCGAGCGTTAGCTTCGATAGGGTCCGCGCCGCGGTTGAAAGGCCCGCCGGGTCGGCTTCCGGCTTCGCGACAAGGTGAAGGAACGCCTTCACGGAGGACGCAAACGGCTGTACTCCGGGTGGGCAGAAACGTTGAAGATCACGCATGAGGAAGGCGGCCTCACGCGCCACGATTGGGGCCGCGTGCGAGGTGCCGATCGCATCCTCCCAGTCCCCCGACTTGCTGGTCGTCCAAACACCCAGCCCTGGTTTCCACTGATAAGTGTCCGTGCAGTCGCCGGCCCCTGCCGAGAAGTTCGGGACGGGAGCGCCCGCGACTCCGGGACCCACGCGCGTGAAGGGACTCGGCCAGCCCCGCCGTCGGGCTAGGCCATCCGTGTTCGGATGTGGAACATAACCGCCGACGATTAACGTGTTGAATCCCGCTGCCCATGCGCCGAGACCCCAGTCTTTCTCTTTGAAATGCCGCGGATAGTCCTTGTTTGGCGTTACGCCGCGCCGGGTGTTCCCCGCTGATATCACCACGACGGCGTCACGATCGAAGACGAAATTGTCCAGATCCTGGAGCTCGGTCAGTCTCTCCTGTCGCACTGGGTCCGAGAGCCGACTCAAGGCCAGGTAGCTACCGAAGCTCAAGTTGAAGACGCGAACGTCGGGATAGTTCCGGCCAACATCTCCGATGGCGTCGAAAATGGCCTTTCCGTCCAGTTCGAGCTCGTCAACATCGTTCCGTTCTGCGGGCAAGACGACGTCTAGGTACCGACACTGGCCTTGGGGCGGTACAAAGCCGGCGCTGTCGGCGACGACGTCACCAAAGACGATGCGTGAGGCGATCCGAGACCCGTGGTCGCCGGGGTCGGACTGCTCCGCGTTGCGATGCCGGTACTCCCCACGGCGATACTCTTCGAGTAACGGATGTCCGCGGGGCACGCCCGCGTCCACGATTGCGACTGCGGGCAATTCGCCCGCAGCGTTGTGCCGCAACGACATGTCGGACGTGACCTCTGCTCGTGAAGACGGACCAGCGAAGAGCGTCGCCTTTAGCGGTGCATGAATCGTCTGGATAGAAGGGAACTCGGCAGCGAAATACTTGATAGTCTCCGGCTCCATCGTGGCCCGCAGCCACCGCCGGCCGGACGGATCACGACCACCGACCATGGCACGTTCGCCCTTCTTCTCATCCAGCCGCGCCTCGATCGTTCGGAGTAAGAGATCGACGTCAGGGCGGGCCAATACGGGTTGAAACTCGACGATGACTTCCTGGGGCACTCTCGGCTCCAGCTCGTGCAGCCAGTCGACATCGACTCGCGTTTCGATAGGCGGCAGCTTGAACTCCTTCAGGAACGCCCATCGCGCTTGTTCGCGTTTACCGGCACCCTCCAATCGAGACGCTGTCGCCTCCAACTGGTCGAGGGTCTCGGCCCTCGCATGGACCAGCGCATCCCCGCTGGCCAATACTCTAAGCAGCTGGAGGTCGAGCCTTTCGAAGACACGTGCATGAGCCCCGGCGAATTCGACGGCGACTTCCTTCTTGCCGGAACTCGCGTCCTTGGCTTTCGAGTCTCGTTCAACCGCTTCGTCGGGTTTCGACAGAAGAAATATCCTCGTCGCCCGTAGGGGATCGGCAGTACGTTGGGCCGCTGTATGCGCGACACGTAACGAACTCGCGAGGCGGTGGCCTTTGGCCGACCAATTGATGCTCGAGTAACTTGGGACCCGACCACCGCCATCGGGCTCGCCCCGAGCGTGCTCGTGCGCCTCGTTCAGAAAGAATGTCTTGGGCGCCACTGGGCGGCGCTCGGCCATCTCACTCCATCTCCTGACTCAGAATGCGCCGGCGGTGTAGGTCAACTACGACGCGCTCAGCATCTGCGTAAGAGCGGGCGCCGCGAAGGGCGCCGACGAGGTCGCGGTCCGGCTGACCGCCAAGGCTGGCCGTCCGCTTTCGAGCAAACGAACTGATCTGGGCGCGAGTCGGAACCGGGAAGTCGAGAACCAGGTCGAATCGTCTCCAGAGCGCATCATCGAGCGCCCGTGGGAGGTTCGAACTGGCGACGATCAGCCCCCGGGGCGTCGAGTGCTCCAGCTCTTGGAGAAGAGAAACGACGACCCGATCCAACTCGCCCACATCTCGAGGGTTTCCGCGGCGCTGTGCGAGCGCGTCGATTTCATCGATAACCAGGACCGACGGCACGGTCTCGGCATACCGGAACAGCTCGCGCAGTCGCGCGGCCGTTTGACCAAGATACGAGCCCACGACCCCGTCGAAGCGAACCACCATAACGGGCAGGTTCATTTCGCCAGCAAGCGCACGTGCGGTGAGCGTCTTCCCACAACCAGGCGGGCCGTGCAGAAGGAGCTTCGTCCGCCGCGACACGCCTGCCGCATCGAGCCGCTCACGAAGCCGCCACTCTTGGAGAAGCTCGCCGAGCTTCGCTCGAATCGCGATCGGCAGCACTACATCGTCCAGACCCTCGACGGGGTCGACTGGCATTAGGGCACCGGCGACTTGAGTACCGACCGGTGTTGGGTTCTCCGACTCGTTCTCGTCCGCGTGCGCCAGGGCACCTCGTAGCTTGCGAGCGACCCGAGCATGCCCCTTCCGCGCTTCTAGGGAGGCGATGTCCTCGCCCAGCCGCACGGCATCATCCCACCGACGCTGGGTCAGCGCCTGTAGCAGCCTGGCTAGAAGGTCGACGTCCGGAGGCACGAGGCAATGATATAGCCTGTCTCAAGGATCTGCGCTCCCTTCCGAGCTAAAGTCTGGCTCGGAGAGGTGTTTGTAGCGACGGTTTCCCCCGCTTCAGACGTTGAACTTGAAGTGGATCACGTCGCCGTCCCGCACGACGTAGTCCTTGCCTTCGAGGTTCAGCTTGGCGTTGGCGCGGCAGGCGGCTTCGGAGCCGAGGCGGACGAGGTCCTCCCACCAGATGACCTCGGCCTTGATGAAGCCGCGTTCGAAGTCGGTGTGGATGGCGCCTGCCGCCTGGGGGGCCTTGCTGCCGCGCTTGATGGTCCAGGCGCGGCACTCGTCCTCGCCGGCGGTCAGGAAGGTGATCAGGTCCAGCAGCGTGTAGGCGGTGCGGGCCACCAGGTTCAGGCCTGGCTCCTTCAGCCCCAGCGACTCCAGAAAGGCGGGGCGGTCGGCGGCGTCCAGGCCGGCGATCTCGGCCTCGGCGGCGGCGCAGATGACCACCACGGGCGCACCCTCGGTGGCGGCGTGGGCGCGCAGCTTGGCCACGAAGGGATCGCTGTCTGCGGTGGCGAGCTGCTTCTCGGAGACGTTCGCCAGGTAGAAGACCTTCTTCAGGGTCAGCAGCGCCTGGTCCTTCAGCAGGGCCACCTCGTCGGCGGACAGCCCCTGGCTGCGCACCGGCTTGCCGGCGTCCAGGCCGACGCGGATCTTCTCGCACAGGTCCAGCACGGCCTTCTCGTCCTTGGCCGCCGGTCCACCGCTCTTCATGGCCTTCTTGGCGCGCTCGATGCGCTTGTCGACCGACTCGATGTCCTTCAGGCACAGCTCGGTGTCGATGGTGGCGACGTCGGCCACCGGATCGATCTTGCCCTCGACGTGGATGATGTTGTCATCCTCGAAGCAGCGCACCACGTGCGCGATGGCGTCGGTCTCGCGGATGTTGGCCAGGAACTGGTTTCCCAGCCCTTCACCCTTCGAGGCGCCGCGCACCAGGCCGGCGATGTCGACGAAGTTCACCGTCGCCGACACCACGGACTTGGGATGGAACAGCTTCACCAGCGCGTCGAGGCGCGGGTCCGGCACCGGCACCACGCCCACGTTCGGCTCGATGGTGCAGAAGGGATAGTTCGCCACCTCGGCCCCGGCCGAGGACAGCGCATTGAACAACGTCGACTTGCCCACGTTGGGCAACCCGACGATTCCACAAGAAACGCCCATAAATGTGCTCTAGCAGCCCCTTCTGTTCAAAGCGACCCATCCAAAGAAAAGGTCGCAGGGAGGACGAAGTCCTCCCTGGCATCGGATACGGGGACCGTGGGGGAACGGGGGTTCCCCGGGTGATTAGCCGATCTTGCCGAAGAGCTGGAACGCGATCAGAAGACCGTAGATGACCAGCGACTCGATGAGCGCCAGACCGACGATCATCGGGACGAAGATCTTGCCCGAGGCCTGGGGGTTGCGGGCGATGCCCTCGAGGGCCGAGCCGGCCGCGCGGCCCTGACCGAGCGCGCCGCCGAGAGCCGACAGACCGATGGCGAGCGCCGCCGCCAGTCCGAGCCACTTGTCGCGATCGGCGCGAATCGGATCGGTCGCTTGCGCGAACGCGGGCGAGGCGGCCAGCAGGACGACAGCGGCCATGCCAGCGGTGACGACGGAAAGGAACAGCTTTGACGTGCGGCGCATTCGGAGACTCCTCTATGGATGTGGGTTCGCGGACTAGGGAAATCGAATCAGTTGGCTATCAGTGCTCTTCGTGAGCGATGGCCGAGCCGATGTAGACCGTCGACAGCAGCGAGAAGACGACGGCCTGGACCACCGACACGAACACGCCCATCACGAGAAAGGGCACGGGCACCAGGAAGGGGATGACGGCGAAGAACGCCAGCACCACCGCGTGATCGGCGCTGATGTTGCCGAGCAAACGCATGGCCAGCGAGACCGGGCGCGCGATGTGGCTGATGATCTCGATGGGCAGCATCAGCGGCGCCAGCGGCAACCAGGGCCCCAGGAAATGCTTGAAGTAGCCGATGCCGTGGGCCCGCACGCCGAGCGCGTGGGTCAGCACGAACACCAGCACCGCCAGACCCAGGTTCGTCTTCAACGTGTCGGTGGGCGGGATGAAGCCGGGGATCAGCGACATCAGGTTCGAGAAGAGAATGAACACGAACAGCGTGCCGATGATGGGCAGGTAGCGGCGCGCTTCCTTCTCGCCCATCACCCCCTCCATCAGGCCGAACACCATGTCCGCCAGCATCTCGAACAGGTTGCGCAGGCCGAAGCGGGGCGGCGGCACCAGGCCGGCGTCGCCGGAGCTGCTGACGGCCGCCAGGTAGCGCGAGGCGCCGAAGGCCAGAAAAGCGAACACCAGCAGCGCGCCCAGCACGTGGTCGATCTGGAAGTGCGTGGCCTGGAACATCTGCCACGTCCAGTCGCGCGCCGTGTAGTGATGGAAGAACTCCTTCAGGCTTCCGTAGCCGGGAAGGAAGGCGAACCAGGTGTCGTGCGGTCCCATGAGGAGGTCTGTCTCTCCGATTAGCTTTCGTTATGGATTCGGTCGTCGGGGCCGGTCCCGGTGGGGCCGGCGGGCGGTACTTTGCGGCTTTGCGGGCCGAGATACAACCCACCTAGAAGGATCGCCGCCACAAAAACCGACATGCCCAAGGTGAAGGGCAGGACGGGCAAACCGAGCAGGCGGATGGCGACCCAGACCAGGCCGAAAAGTAACAACATCTTGACCGCCAGGGACATCACCAGGGCGACGGCCTGACCGGTCGAAGCGCCCGCCTCGACGCGGGCCACGGCGCGGGCGCCCAGGCGGCGCAGCACCCAGAAGTTGGCCACCGACAGCGCCGCGCCGGCGCCCGACGCCGCCATGCCGCGGGACCCCCACAGCAGACCGCCTGCCGCCACGGCCGCCACGCCCAAGACGAGCGTGGTCCGCTCGATGGTGCGGAGCTGTTGGTCTCTTTCATTCACTGTCGGGGTTCTTCTTCTTGTAGTCCCTGACGGTGCGCGCCAGGGCCTTTATGGCAGCACCGATACCCGCAGCGAATCCGATGATGGAGAGCCACGGAGCCGTGCGGAGCTTCCCGTCCAGCCAGTGACCGCCGAGGTACCCGATGACGATCGCCACGGCCACCTCGATCCCGACGGCGCCGGTCGTTCCGGCGATCCGCCACATTTTTTTCGTTTCGGGGTCGATGATCGGCCGTTGCGCTATCACGGCGCGGCCTGCAAATCAAGGTCCGCCCGCGTCGGCCCGCCGCGCCTCGCGCGACGGCCTACCGGGCGGCGCTGGAATTTCAGACCGCGGCCAGGCGCGCAGCGGCAGCCGCCGACTCGTCGATCAGCGGCAGCGCGGCGATCTCGGCGGCGATCTTATGCGCGGCGGTGCGAAAGCGGGGCTGCTCCAGCACCTCCACCACCGCCTTCCGGACTTGCTCGACGGGGGCCCCGCCGACCGGCAGGCCCAGGCCCACGCCCGAGGACGCGACCTGGGCGGCGTTGTGGGGCTGGTCGGCGAACAGCGGGGCGACGATCTGCGGCACGCCCGCCGCCAGCGCCCCTTGCACCGTCCCCGACCCGCCGTGGTTCAGCACCAGGGCCGCGTGGGGAAGCACCTCGTCCTGGGGCACGAACCGCTCGACGTGCACGTTCGCCGGCACCGTCCCCAGCAGCTCCAGCGGCAGGTCGTTGCCGATGGTCAGCAGCGCCCGCACCGGCAGCGCGCCGATGGCTTCCAGGGTGGCGCGGTAGTGGGCCTGCATCTCGCCGAAGCGGCCCGTAACCGTGCCCAGGGTGACGTAGACGAAGGGTTCGGCGCGCCCGCCCCACCAGTCCGGCAGCGGCGGCGCCGCGGGACGTGCCGTGCGAAAGCGCAGCCGGCGCGAGGGCGGGGTGGCGATGCTCTCGAAGGATGCGGGAAACAGCGTCAGGGACACCTCGTCGCGCAGGTGCTGGCCCTCTGGATCCGGTGGTAAGCCCACGGTCCGCCGATGCGTGTCGAGGGATTCCGTCACGAATCCGGCCGTCTCGTTCTCCGCGGCACGGGAGGTGATCCCGATGCGCACGTGCGGAATGCCGGCCTTCTCGGCGCCGATCACACTGGCGAACTCGTGCGTCTCGCGCACCACCAGGGCGGGCCGCCAGGTGGCGAGCGTGTCCAGCAGACCGGGCAGCGCCGTCGCGGCGCAGACCCCGGCGAAGATGTCGGCCATGACGATCTGATTGATGTCGCCGCCCGGATTTCCCCGCAGGCGGGCCCAGTGGGGCCGCATCCCCTCGTCGCCAGGGTGTCCGAAGGGCAGGAAGGTGGCGCCGGTGGCGGCGACGCGCTCGGCGAGATCGGGAGGCGACGCCACCCCCACCTCGTGTCCGCCGCGCTGAAAGGCGTCGATGAAGGGGAGCAGCGGCAAGAAGTGGCTCTTCTCCCGCAGGGTCGTGAAGAGCACGCGCATCTCCGGACGGTCGCCCGGAACGCTGCCCCCGTCAAGGCCCGGTCAGTTGCAGGTGGCGGAGAAGAGGATCGAGAACGAGCCGCCTGACCAGCGCACGTCCTGGTTGTACGAGTCCTTCATCGTCGCCAGCGTCACCTCCGCCGCCACACCCAGGCCCCAGTCCCGGGCCACCCACCACTCCTTGCCCACCTGGCCCTGAAATCCCAGGCCGAAGTCGGTGTTGAAGTAGTTGTAGTTGTCGTACGAGTCGCTGTCGTCCATCTTCGTCGCCGTCAGGGCGCCCATGAAGAACACGTTCACGGGCATCAGGTAGTACGCGAGACCGATGCCGATGCCATACAGCGACGCCGACGAACCACCCATGACCCCGGCGTTGACTCCGTTGTAGGCGACGTTGGGATCGGTGATGACGGTGTCGTAGAACGTGCCATACAGGATCAAGTTGGGCGCGATCACGCCGCCCGCCGCGATCCCGATGGCCACGCTGCCACCCGAGAGCGTGAACTTGTCCCCGTTGCTGGTGGCCGTCATGCTGGTGTAGCCACCGCCGAGGTGCATGTGCAGGTAGAACCCGTCGTGCTGGTAGACCGGCGGCGCGTAGACGACCGGCCGGCCGTACCCGCGCGGGGGCGGATAGCCGTAGCGCGGCGGGGGAGGGGGCGGGTAGTTGCTGTAGCCGGGAGGAGGGTAGTTGTTGGGGGGCGGCTGGCCGTAGCCCTGGGGCGGCTGGCCGTAGCCCTGCTGCGGTTCGTACTGGGCCTGGTAGCTGGGCGGGGGGCCCTGCTCGGGCGCCGCCTGCGCGTGCGCGAGCACCGGGCAAAAGACCACCGCCAGGGCGGCGGTGGTCGGAATGAGGAATTTCGGGAGCTCACGCATCAGGGACTTCTCCGTCTCGTGCAGCGGGTGGAAACTCACAGGGTGGCAAAGACTTCTTTGGCGGCGATCACGAACGACTCGACGTCGTCGGGGGTGTGCGCCATCGACACGAACGCCGCCTCGAGCTGGGCCGGGGGCAGATAGAAGCCGCGATCCAGCATCGAGTGGAAGAACTTGGCGAACTTCGCGCTGTCCGCCTGCTTGGCGCTGGGCAGGTCGGTCACCTCGAGGTCGGTGAAGAAGATGGTGAAGGCCGAGCCGGCCCGCTGCACGCGGGCCTTGACGCCGCTGCGCCGGATGACCCGGTTCATGCCGTCCTCCAGCATGCCGCCCAGCATCTCGAGCGTGCGGTAGACGGTGTCGTCCAGCTTCTTCAGCGTGGCGATGCCGGCCGCCACCGCCAGCGGATTCCCCGACAGCGTGCCCGCCTGATAGACCGGCCCGTCGGGCGCCACCACGCCCATGATGCTGGCGCGCCCGCCGTACACGCCCATGGGCAAGCCGCCGCCGATGATCTTGCCCAGGCAAGTCAGATCCGGGCGCACGTCGAACAGCTGCTGCGCTCCGCCGCGCGCCACGCGGAAGCCGGAGATCACCTCGTCGAAGATCAGCAGCGTCCCGTTGTGATCGCAGAGGGAACGAAGGCGCGGCAGGTAGGCGGGACGCGGCAACACCAGACCCATGTTGCCTGGGATCGGCTCGACGATGACGGCGGCGATCTGGTCGCGGTTGGCCTCGGCGGCGAACACCGCCTCCATGGCCGCCAGATCGTTGAAGGGGACGACGATGGTGTCGGC
>Ga0207694_10004958_pt1 | contig 10310 bp, 7 predicted proteins | sample KBSC34metaG_FD_184353 | JGI IMG/M metagenome (GOLD analysis project Ga0207694, IMG submission 184353) | Corn rhizosphere microbial communities from Kellogg Biological Station, Michigan, USA - KBS C3-4 metaG (SPAdes) (version 2) | ecosystem: Host-associated > Plants > Roots > Rhizosphere > Soil...
TTTCATTCCCCGGTTGACGGCGACGTCGTTCGGAGTCGGCCGTTACATGGACACGCCCAGCCGCACGGCTTTCCTCAACGGCATGGGAACGCGAGGCCGCCGCGCCTTCCACAACTATATTCGCGACGCCAGGCAATGTGACGAATTATACGAGGAGATCGCGCTCGCAATGGCCAGCCCCCTCTCCAGCCTTCCGCTACTCACGATATTTGGTGAGCGCAACGACCCATTCGGGTTTCAGCAACGGTGGAAAGCTTTGTTTCCCTGTGCTCGTCAAGTCGTCTCCAAGGGAAATCACTTCCCCATGTGTGATGACCCCGATCTGGTGGCGGAGGCAATTCGCTCCTGGCATCGCGAATACGTAATCCCCAGGATCGGTAGTTCGGCCGCCGAAGATTCTTCGCGCGATGCAGCGACACAGAGAGCGTCATGACCAAGGCATGGATGCCCAATCCATGACGGCACAGAGTTGCACTAATTTAGCCTAACGGCGGTGCGGGAGCAGTTCGGGTTCAAGCTGGAGAAGCGAAAGCACCGATCCACACTATGGTCATCGTGGCATCGTTGCGCAAATCGGCCCAGGCAGTCGACCGAGGAATCGCTACCGATATTACGTGATAACGGGATTGTGAACGTCGAACCGGGACCAACAGGATATTACAGGGTCTACCTCCTCTCTTATCTCACTTCTGTTGCTCCGTCCGCACGGCTGAAGACCTTTAGCACTTCAAACCACAGTACACTCAGCACGCCGGCTGTCGAGCAGATGGCAAGATCTATCACGTGAAGTCTTGAGAAACGGAACAGTTCGCGCACGAATGGGACATTGTTCACTAAGGTAAGCGCGGCCAGAGCTCCCCCAATCACCCACCACAGAGCTGGGTTGGGATTGTGAAGAGTAGCTAGAATCGTCCGGGACCAGGAGCGATTCGCCAGAATCAAAGCAAGGTTGGCGATTATGAACGTCGTAAAGGTCAGGCCGCGTGTATTAGTCTCGGGTTCCCTTCGCCAGTGGGCGATGAAGAGCACGGTCAGCGCAATCAGCAGAACACTGGCCCCTTGCAGCAAACTCACGAGTAAAGTGCGGCGATTAAACAATGGTTCCCGCGGACTACGAGGCGGACGTTGCATGACGCCCACTTCCTCCGGCTCGGCCTCAAATGCTATCGAGCACGCGGGATCAATAATCAATTCGAGAAAAACGACGTGGACCGGTAGAAGTATCAGGGGCAAGCCCCAAAGGACCGGAATCAGAGCTAACCCGGCGATCGGCACATGAATTGCCAGAACGTAAGCCATTGCCTTCTTAAGGTTGTCGAAGATCCGGCGACCGAGTCGAATGGCCGAGACAATGGAAGAAAACGCGTCGTCCAATAGAACCAGTTGAGCCGCTTCGCGAGCAACGTCCGTGCCCCGTCCGCCCATGGCAATTCCGATGTGAGCCGCCTTAAGAGCGGGGGCGTCATTCACGCCATCGCCGGTCATCGCGACGACCTCACCATTGGCCTTCAGCGCTTCTACTAACAGGAGCTTTTGTTCCGGTAAGACGCGGGCAAATACGTTCGCCGTTTTCACTCTGGACTGGAGTTGGTCGCCGTCCATTCGCTCCAATTCGGGTCCGGTGAGGACTTGCTCGCTGCCTTTCAGCCCGGCCTGGCGGGCGATATTTCGCGCTGTTCCCGCGAAGTCACCCGTGATCATCACCACTCGTATACCTGCCGTGTGACATTCTGAGATCGCCGCTGGGACCTCTGGACGGATGGGATCCGCCAGCCCGACCAGACCCAGAAAACGAAACTGGAACACTTCGGGGTCGTCTGGCAGTTCGTCAGTTTGAAATTCGGCCCGGGCGACAGCCAAGATGCGCAAGCCTTCTTCGGCCATAGCGTCGGCATGACTCTTGACTTGTTCCAGTTCGGCGGCGGAAAACTTGCACAGCCGTGCGATTGCGGCAGGCGCCCCTTTTGCGGCCACTACTCGAACTCCATTGTCAGGCGCTTGCCAGACCCGTGTCACCGCGAGCAGCTTTCGCGACAGCGGGTATTCGCGAATGAGAACAAAATCTCCATGCAAGTGCGCCGTAGCGCGAAGATAGCGCTGGCCGAGTTTTTGAAATGCCAAATCCATGGGATCGAAAGGCTTCCTCTGACTGGCAAGAATGGCGATCTCAACTAATTCGTGGAACGTTTCCGGGAGAGAATCTCGATTGGCTTCGTCTACGACGTAGGAGGAGCCATTCGCCAACACTCTACGGACGGACATTCTGTTCTGGGTCAGGGTTCCGGTCTTGTCCACACAGAGCACTGTGGCTGATCCGAGCGCTTCGATCGCGCTTGCCGTACGGGTGAGCACATTCTTACGTGAAATGCGCCAGGCGCCTAGTGCGAGAAAAACGGTGAGCACGACAGGGAACTCCTCGGGCAGGAGTGACATCGCCATAGTGATTCCAACCAAGAGCCCATTCAGCCAACTGTCGCGTGTGAGTCCGTAAAACACGGCCAGCAACCCGCAGACAGAAAGCGCCGCCGTCGCCAAGATCCTGGTGAGGCGATTGATTTCTTTCTTCAAAAAGCTTTTCTCGGCCGGAAGCGTCTGCAGCGTCTTCCCGATCATGCCCAGCTCAGTTTTCGATCCGATGGCTTTGACTTCGGCAATACCATGGCCCTGCACTACAAGTGTCCCGGAGAAGACGAAGGGCGTATTTTCACCTCCAGGCCGCCCGATCACCGCATCGGTCTCTCTTGCGGCTTTGTGGACTGAAACGGATTCTCCCGTAAGCAGCGATTCGTCCACGGAGAGGCTGACGCAGGAAAGCACAACTGCATCCGCGGGGACACGGTCACCTTCTTGGAGCACGACGATGTCGCCCCGCACTACCTCGCGTCCCGCAATGCGTCTTTCCTTGCTGTCACGAATCACTAAAGCGCGTGGGCTGGAAAGATCACGCAGGGCGTCTAGAGCGCGTTCCGTCTTCTTTTGCTGGTATAAATTTATCCCGATTACAGCGAAAATCGAAATCAGCAGAACCAAGGAATCTTGCAACTCGCCAAGAACGAAGTAGATCAAGCCGGCTCCGAGCAAGAGAACCAGCATGGGCTCTCGTACCACCTCCCACGCAATTGCTAGAATGCCGCGTGGTTTCGTCGAGGGAAGTTCATTTGGACCTTCTGTTGTGAACCTGGTGATAACTTCTTCCTCAGATAGGCCGGTGATCGAGACATCGGTCGAAAGCATCGAGAGATCCCTTCCTACTCTATGCCTCTCCGGACCACAGGTTCGACCGATCGGAGTGATTCGTTTTTGCGCGTCATGAAATCGCTACCGATAATACGTCACAACGTTCAGGAACAGTCTTCTCGCCTGGAGCCCTGTTCGTTCAGTTTGGCGAATCGCTTGTCGTTCTTTTGCGTCCAATCAATAAGAGTCATGACAACGATTTTGGCCGGCGCCCGCAAGGCGCGAACGCTCGCGGAATTTACTTTTCGGTTCGGACCGATCTTCTGGCGGCGTCTGTCAGAAGACCGAAAGCGCCCCGTGAGGCCTGCTCCGCATGTCCCGCGGTTATCGGAGTGGTCCGGGAGAGGTTTACACGCCACGTGGATCGGTCACAGCACAGTTCTGATTCGCGTAGATGGCTTCACCATCCTTACTGATCCGGTATTTAGTACGCGGATCGGAATCGGGATTGGACCGTTCACCCTCGGTATGAAACGGTTGGTTTATCCAGCGGTCAGCCTATCGGAGCTTGTGGCCCCGGATCTGATCCTGCTCTCTCACGCGCACATGGATCATCTTGACCGCCCAAGCCTTCGGAACTTAGAGAATCTCGGTACAACAGTTGTCACTGCCGCCGGCACCAGCGACCTAATGCGGGCGAAGCGTTACCAGGCGGTTCATGAATTGAGGTGGGACGAAACATGCCAGGTGGGACCCGCAAAAATTCGGGCCATTGAGGTCAAGCACTGGGGCGCTCGCACGCGCACCGATGTTCATCGCGGATACAACGGATATCTTATCGAAACCGATCGTTATCGCATCGTCTTTGGTGGAGACACGGCTTATACGGACGCGTTTCGAAGGATTCGCGTCTCGAAGCCGGTAGATTTGGCAATCATGCCCATCGGAGCCTATGATCCCTGGATTCATGCACACTGCAGTCCGGAAGAGGCACTTGCGATGGCCAATCAAGCGGGCGCAGAGGCTGTCCTCCCGGTGCATCATAGAACATTCAAGCTGAGTAACGAATCGTACGGCGAGCCGATTGAGAGACTCCTTCGCGCGTCGGGTTCAGCCCCAGATCGCATCTTGATTCGCGAAATCGGCGAGGAACTCCATCTGGGGTAGGTTGCGAATGTTGCGTAGCGGGCTGGTCCGAACGGCCCGCCCGGTCGGAACACCGCGAGAACCGCCGGTTCCCACGCCAAATCCGGGCTCGGACGATATTGCTCGATAACGGGTCCCTGCGTGGCGGACTTGCTAAGCGAAACCCTGATGGGACGCGTGATCATGCCACCTTTTGAAGAGTGATCGTGGTTTCGCGGGGCACCCGCATCGGTATGACATGAAGTTTCTGCGGCCCTATTCTGCAACACGATCTAACGAACTGCTGGTGCAGCGGTGTTGGCCGGCGCGGGCGGAGGAACAGCCGCGGGAAGCACAGCCTTCCCGTCAAGTGCAAAGACGAACAGCACTGAAGGGTCATCGACCTTGGCATCGGTGGGACCGATGATCCCAGCTGCGCGGCCCCTGCCGGCCATAAAGGCGACATACTGTTTGCCATCGAGCTCGTAGGTGACCGGCGGCGCCACACCTAACTTGCCGGTCTGAAGCTCGTAAAGCTTCTCGCCCTTGTCGGCGCTCCAAGCCGCGAGACGACCGTCGTTAGACGTCTGGAAGACAAGGTTCCCGCCGGTCGTCACAGTGCCACCGCCGATGCCTCCGCCCCCATCACCGCGCCAGACCAGCATATGTTTTACTGGATCCCAGGCCTGCAGGCCGCCGCGAACCCCGTCCGGCGCCGATGGGCCGATGGCTGGCGCCTTGATCTGACGCGGTTCAGTGGTCGTGCGTACATCGCCATTGCTGCCTTTCTTGTATTCGTCGGCCGCCTGGTAGGTATACGACGTGTAGGAAGCGGGAATGTAGACCAGTCCGGTAGCTGGATTAAATGACATCGGGGCCCAGTTATGGGCACCGCCACCGGTCGGATACACCGCTACCGGCTCGACATCATAATAAGCTTCGGGATTTACCATCGGACGCCCGCTATCGTCGACGCCCTTCGCCCAATTCACTTTCACGAACGGGAAAGCGGAAATGAACTGTCCCGTGACCCGGTCGAGGGCATAGAAGAATCCATTCTTCGAGGCCTGCGTCAGGACCTTTCGCACGCGCCCATCGATCCGCAAGTCGAGCAACATGAGCTGCTGCACGCTGTCGAAATCCCAGTTGTCATTCGGCACAGTCTGAAAATGCCACTTGAGCTTCCCGGTTGTGAGATCGACGGCTAGGATCGAGCAGGTGTATAGATTGTCCAGGTTCTTAGCGCCACGGAATTTCTGCGTCCACGGCTCCGCATTCCCGGTCCCGACATAAACTAGGTTGGCGTCGGGATCGTAAGCGAATCCATCCCAGACCGCCCCGCCTCCTCCTTTCGTGTAGAAATCGCCGCCCCATGTCTTGGCGGCCACTCGCATGGCTTCGTTCTCGAAGGGCTTACTGGGATCGCCCGGAACCGTATAGAATCTCCACGAACGCTGCCCAGTTGCGGCGTCATACGCATCGAAGAAACCGCGAGTTTCCGTATCTCCGCCCGAGGCTCCGATGATCACTTTGCCACCGGCGATCCGGGGCGCCATGGTGATGTAGTATCCGTCCTGAGGGTAAGCAACACGGGTTTCCCAGACGGGTTTGCCTGTCGTCGCGTCGAGCGCGAACAACCGACCATCGTGCGCGGGAGCGAAAATCTTCCCGTTGTAGAGCGCGAGTCCGCGATTGGCGTTAATTCCCCTGGTATTCTGGTTGACCTCCGGATCCCAGCGCCAGATCTGCTTGCCTGTGCGGGCGTCAACGGCGTACACCACGCTCCAGGTGGTAGTGCCGTAGATCGTGTTATTCCAGACTAGCGGCGTGCCTTCCTGGTTGTAGCCGCCCGCGCCCACGACATACGACCATTCGAGGCCGAGCCGCTTCACGTTCGACACGTCGATCTGTTTCAGCGGGCTGTAGCGTGTCTCGCTCTGGGACTTCCCGTAGGTGAGCCAGGAACCTGGGAACTGATCCGCGGGCGTCCCGGCATTCTTCAGGACCGCCGAGTCAACAACCGAGAGTTGCTGGGCGGAAATTGTGGCGCCACTGGCCAGCGTTAGGGCCGCCGCAAGTAATAGGGTTGCGCGATTCTGTCGAAATGTTTGCATAAGATCTCCTCCAAACAACCTGCTTGGTTGAAACAGGCCCGTGCGTAGCTCGGCATCTATCGCACTAAACGCGTTTCCGATTCTACTGCAATCCGCTCCCGAAGTTGAGCTCAGTGGTTTGGGGTTTCAATCAAACAGGGCTAACATGTCCGCTTGGCGGCGACCGATTTTGCTTATCAGGGTCTCCAACACTTTGTGGTCTACATCAGCGAGGGTCTTGATGTACAGGCAGGCCTTGCCGGTTGTATACCGCCCAAGCTTTGCGAGCAGCACGCCAGAGTTGCTGATCCCGGTATCCCATACAGCACAGTTGCCGCCTTGCGCGGCGAAAAACCGATAAGTGGCATATCGCCCTCGCGCCCGCTCTCATACTTATAGTGGTAGCTTCCGAAGCCGATGATCGACGTGCCCCACATCGTCGGCTTTTCCCCAGTCGCGCTTTGCATCAACTTGATGAGCAGCTTGGCGTCCGAGCGCTTAGCCGGGTCGGGGAGGGCCTCGATAAACGCCGTCACACTTACTTTGCTGGGTTGAGTTTTGTTGTCCGCCATCTCTCCAAGGCTAACCTAGCTCGAAAGGGCACGCGATTCCGTTGTCGGTTAAGCCTTATTACGTCGTGTCCGGAAGTAATCCTTTTAGCCTGTGTAGCGCGCCCCGTCCAAGTCGGGCGCAGGGCGGCTTCAAGATCCTCCGAGCACGCCACCCACAATGCTCGTCATCGGGGCCTACTCCGTGCCTACATCACTCTCGGCGTGCGACAACACAGTGCTTCGCGAACGGTTATTTTACAATCGCCTGCATTACGGCATTCTCAAACTCGGACCGCATTTCGCGAATAGGGGTTTGGATCATCATGACGGCGACAACTTCTTCCTTGGGGTCGATCCAGAAGTGTGTGCCGTATGCGCCGCTCCAACCGAAGCTGCCATCTGAGACACGGTGATTTCCGGCAACCGCATCCTGCATAACGCGTACGCTTAGGCCGAAGCCTTCACCAGTGGTACGTCCGGGCAGAGTTGACGGGATGTGCACGGAACTCATCAGCTTCACAGTCCGCGGGCTCAGCAGGCGCTTTCCATTCAGTTCTCCGCCATTCGCCAACATTTGAGCGAAGTGTGAATAATCATCGATGGTAGACACCAACCCCCCACCACCAGCAAAGTAAACCTTGCTCGACATCGACAACGAGTTCTCGGTCTTTACAAGGCCCTTGTCTGTCTTCTGATAGGCGGTCACTAGGCGCGGCATCTGCGCATCAGTAGGGTAGTGGCTGGTGTTGGGCATGTCCAAAGGATCGAAGACGCGCTGCTTCAGGAAGCGGTCGAGCGGCACGCCGGAGGTCACCTCGACGATCCGGGCTAGTACGTCGAAACCATCGCTGGGGCTGTACATCCAGCGCGAACCTGGCTGAAACTCAAGCGGCGTTGAGCCCAGACGGGGGACATAGTCGGCCAGCGTCTCGGTCGGCTTGCGGCGATTCTTCGCCACCTCGCTTTGACCCATAGGGCCGCTCGACAAGCCCGAAGTATGCGTTAACAGATCCTTGATAGTGATATCGTGTTCAGCCGGAACGGTGTAGAACTTAGGCGGATTGACAGCGCCGCGGCCGCCAGGCCCTTGCGGCACAGCCACCTTCATGTTCTTGAACTCCGAAATATATTTCGACACTGGATCGCCCAGTTGAAGCTTGCCCTCTTCCAGCATCATCATGATTGCGGTGCCAATGACAGGTTTGGTCATCGAAGCCATACGAAACACGGAGTCGCGCGTCATTGGCTTCTTGGTTTCGACATCCATTGTGCCCTCTGCTTCCACGAAAGCGACCTGGCCTTTGCGAGCTACCAGCACCACCGCGCCAGTGATGTCGCCCAAGTCCATGTGGCGCTGCACCAAAGCGTGAATCCGTTGCAGCCGCTCGCTCGACAACCCCACATCTTCAGGTTTGGAGGAAGGCAACGAAGCCGCCGTGAGGGAAAATGCGGCAACCAGGAAGGAGAGAGAAAGCGGTCCAATTCGGCGCATGACAAGGCTCCTCATGAAAAATCTTGCAACAATCATATCGCAGTGAATGAGTGATCGCGGCGGACAACCGAAGCGCTATGCGGCGTCAGACGCCGCATCACCTTGGCCATTTGGCTCTGTTTTGCGGTTGATGTTCCCGCCGCCACGAGGTAATGTACTCATGACGTAGCTACCGTTAATGCTCATTAAAAGGACCCTTCATAAATGAGTTGATCGCTATCCAAAAGATCGCCGACTGGGAGAAACTGAAGACGCTTGTACTCGACAGCTTCTCTTCGCGGATTACCAAACGCGTGTACAACATGGCGCTCGACGAGTTTCTGGGGTGGTTCCAGCAGGCGCCACGGCCCGGCTTCACCAAGGCCACAGTGAGCGCCTGGCGGGCATCCCTAGAAGCCCGCGGCTTGGGGTCTTCGTCCATCATTATTAGAATGTCTGCGATCCGGAAGCTGGCAGCCGAGGCTGCCGACAACGGCCTGTTAGCACCGGACTTGGCGGGCGGCATCGCACGTGTCAAGAGCGCGAAAACGCAAGGCATCCGCACTGGGAACTGGCTGTCACTACGCCAGGCGCAGGCTCTGCTGAGTGCACCCAACGCCACGACCACAAAGGGGCTGCGAGACCGGGCCATCATCGCCGTTCTTCTCGGATGCGGGCTGCGAAGGTCCGAAGTGGCGGCACTGACGTTTGCCCATGTCCAGCAGCGCGATGGCCGCTGGTGCATCGTGGACCTGGTTGGCAAGCACGGCCGTGTGCGCACTGCGCCGATGCCGAATTGGGTGAAAGCGGCAATCGATACGTGGACGTCGGCTGCTCAGGTGGAGAACGGGCGCGTCTTCCGGCCCGTGGACCGCGCCGACCGAGCGACGGGCGAAGTTCTGTCGGAGAAGGTAGTCTGGCAGCTCATCAGGCCCCACGCCGAATCAGCGGGCGTTCCCGGCATCGCGCCTCACGACCTCCGTCGCACGTGCGCCAAGTTGTGCCGAGCCGGTGGCGGCGAACTTGAGCAGATCCAGCTGCTCCTCGGCCATGCGTCTGTCCAGACGACGGAGCGATATCTGGGGACAAAGCAAGATCTGGTTCACGCTCCCAACGATGCGATTAAGTTGAGATTGGCAGTTTAGAAGGCGCGGACTTCGCGCTCGAGCCCTTCGAGCTCACTTCCGGGGGCCCCCCTTCAACGCCACGCCGCGCCGCCCCGCCCCAGAACCCGCAGAAGTGGTTTCAACCGGTGCGCAGCGCTCGTCTAAGTTGGACGGGCTGATAGTAAAAGACTTAGCCGCGACTAGACCCCATCTACGAGCGACGACCAAGTGTAAGAGCGCGCATTGCGGAATTGAGTGCGAAGGTTGACCAAGCAATCGCCAAGGCCGTAATCATGTCGAAGGAGGGCGTGCTCGAAGGGATTACCGAGACGATCAAAGAGGCCCTCAAGGAAAAGAAGTTCGGGGATGCGATACGGGGGTACGAGTTACTGGGCAAGCACTATCGGCTTTGGGATCGCGCCGCAGAGAATATTGGTTGGAGCGGCGATCCGAGCACCCTTACCGACGAACAACTTGACGTGTTGATGGGGTATTTTGAAAAGCTGGTTCCGCCGGAGCGCCTTGAAGCGGCGGGCGATGATCGAAGTTGGCCAAGCTGGGCCGATAATTGAAACGACCAGCACACCCGCGGCGCCAGAAGAGGACAAAGACCTCTGGTGATTTTGTCTCCACACTAGGGATCGCTCACCGGTCTCAGCGTCACCAGGCATCATGGGGACGGGTTCCGATGCTCAAGCAAAAATGAGTATTCCCCCGAGCGCGCAACGCTCGTCTAAGTTGGACAGGCTGATAGTAAAGAACTTAGCCGCGCGACGACGGGTGAGGG
>Ga0207694_10004960_pt1 | contig 10306 bp, 10 predicted proteins | sample KBSC34metaG_FD_184353 | JGI IMG/M metagenome (GOLD analysis project Ga0207694, IMG submission 184353) | Corn rhizosphere microbial communities from Kellogg Biological Station, Michigan, USA - KBS C3-4 metaG (SPAdes) (version 2) | ecosystem: Host-associated > Plants > Roots > Rhizosphere > Soil...
ACTGGCAAAGGGTTATCGCGGTACGAAGTCGAAACTTTACCGGTCCGCGAAAGAGTCAGTTGAGCGAGGTTTGAATTTCGCTTACACCGGACGCAAGTTGAAGAAGCGCGATTTTCGCAGCCTCTGGATCGTTCGTATCGGCGCTGCGGCTCGTTTGAATGGTTTGAACTACTCGCAGTTGATGCATGGTCTGAAGCTGGCCGAGATCGATCTCGATCGCAAGGTTTTAGCGGACCTCGCCGTACATCAACCGGAGTCGTTTGCGGAAGTGGTCGGACACGCCAAGGCGGCGCTCGAACGCGAACAACAAAACAAGGCGGCCTAACTGCTGAAAGGAATAAATCAGTGAAATACAAAACCCTATTACTCACGCTCACGTTACTGCTTGGCGGCATCGTTGCATTCGGGCAGAACGGGTCTGCAAATATCTCGGGCACGTACGAGGGAATGGTGAAGAGACCAGGTGCGACGACTGAGGAGAAGGTCTCGATCGACTTGAAAAGCGACGCCGGAAAGATCACGGGTCGCGCGACTCACGGCACTATGACCGTCGAGGTGACGGACGGAAAGCTGGAGAACGGCACGCTCACGCTCAACTTTGGTAAAGACGCGATGTTTGTCGCCAAAGTCGATGGCGACAAGCTCGTCGGCGATGTGGTGCACGGCACGGAGAAGGTGCCCGTAACTCTGAAAAAGGTTACCGCGGCTGCCGCCACAACTGAACCTGCTCCCACTACTGCTGCCGGTCGTGGCGCAGTTGATCTCAACGGCCAATGGGAGGCCGTTGCCGATGCGAATGGTCAGGCGTTTCCATTTTTGCTAACCCTGAAGATTGACGGCGAGAAAGTTTCCGGTAACAGCAGCTCGCAACTAGGTGAAGCGACGGTCAAGGAGGGCACCTGGAAAGACGGAAAGCTGGTGTTTTCACTCGAGGGTTCCAACGGCACGATCGCCTTGAGCGCCACTGTCGTGGAAGGGAAACTCTCGGGCGAGTTTGATTACGCGGGCCAGTTGCAAGGGAAGTGGGTTGCGGTAAAGAAAAATTAGACAGGATTTCAGGATTTACAGGATTTCCAAGATAGCATCCTGTTAATCCTGAAAATCCTGTAATCCTGTGAAATGACTGATCAATCACCTCAGGCTCAAATAGACTTAATCTACAAAGCGTTCGAGCAAGACTTCGAACGCTTTTTCCCTTTTGCCCGCGATCCAATAACGGTGGGGCTAGAACAAGCACTCGCTGAACAGCGTGCAGTGGGTGAGTTACGCACCCGCCATCTTGGGAAAAAAAGCGCACTTGCGGCCGCCAAGAAATTAATTGGCCGCGTCGCACCAGAGGAGCGAGCTGCCTTCGGTCAAAGGGTTCAGGAAACCGAAGAGAAATTGGATCAACTGGTCCATGAGACTGAGGTCAAATTATTAGAGTACATCGAGAACGAGCGTACGGCGCGCGAGAGTATTGACGTCACAATGCCCGGGCGTCGTCCGCGCTCCGGACATCGTCACCCGATCACTTTGCTGCGCGAGCGTTTGGAAGATGTCTTCGTCGCGCTCGGCTACGCGATCGAAGACGGTCGCGAGATCGAAACGGACTTCTACAACTTCTCCGCGCTCAATATTCCCGAGAACCACCCCGCGCGTGGGTGGCAGGACACGTTCTACACGACCGACGGTTTCGCGCTTCGTTCGCAGACGTCGACTGTCCAGATTCATGCGATGCAGCGTCGCGGCGCGCCCGTCAGGATGATCGCGCCCGGACGTGTATTTCGTCGCGATACTCCCGATCCCACGCACAATCCGATGTTCTTTCAGGTCGAAGGACTGTGCGTCGATCGCGGTATCACGATGGCGCACTTGAAGGGCACGGTGGCTGAGTTTTTGCGGCGAATGTTCGGGCCTGACACGGTCACGCGCTTTCGCCCGTCGTACTTCCCGTTCACGGAGCCGAGCGCCGAGTTTGATTTTAGTTGCTTCAAGTGCAAGGGAAGCGGCTGTCGCATTTGTAAGAACTCGGGCTGGATCGAGTTGGGCGGTTCCGGCATGGTGCATCCGAACGTGCTGCGCGCGGTCGGCGTCGATCCACAGGAGTATTCGGGGTTCGCGTTTGGCCTCGGCATCGACCGCATGTGTGCGTTGATGTACGAGCTCGACGATATCCGTTTGCTCTTCGAGAACGATGTCAGGTTTCTGGAAAAGTTTGAATAATGTTCATTAGTTACGAGTGGCTTAAAGAGCTTACGGACACCAAGCTCACGCCGGCGGAATTGCGCGAGCGGTTGACGATGGTTGGTCTGGCGATTGACGCTGTAGAAGAGCACAACGGCGATGCGGTGATCGACGTCGAGGTGCCTTCAAACCGGCCTGACTGCCTGTCGCACGTCGGCATCGCCCGCGAAGTGTCGGTGATTGAGAAGGGTCACGTGCGACTGCCTGACGCCGAGTTTCCGAGGATTGAAGGTCGCGCTGCTGATTTCACCGCCGTCGAGATCATGGATCCGGATCTGTGTCCGAGATACGCTGCGCGGCTCGTGCGCGGTGTGAAGATTGGGCCATCGCCGGATTGGCTCGTGAAACGCCTCGAAACGATCGGACAGCGTTCCATCAACAACGTCGCCGACGTCACCAACTACGTGCTTCACGAGTTGGGCCAGCCCTTGCACGCTTTCGACTTCGAAAAACTCGGCGGCCGGCGGATCGTCGTGCGTCGTGCTAACGCTGGGGAGAAGCTCAAGACTCTCGATGGCGTGGAGAGAACACTTAGCAATGAGATGCTCGTGATCGCCGACGCTGAGAAAGCCGTGGCGCTGGCCGGCATAATGGGCGGTGAGGATTCCGAGATCTCGACGCAGACCACGGACGTGCTGATCGAGAGCGCTTACTTTTCTCCGCAGTCAGTCAGACAAACTGCGCGCCAGCTTGGCATGGACACCGAAGCATCCCGACGATTCGAGCGCGGCGCCGATCCTGATGGTGCGCTGCGAGCACAGCAGCGATGTGTCGAATTGATCTGTGCGCTTGCAGGAGGTGTTGCAACGGAAGACGCGATCGACGTCTACCCGCAACCGTTCAGCGAGCGTGTTGTTGAGCTTCGACCGGAGCGTATCGCGGCGCTCACGTCACTTTCAGTCGAGACTGGTGAGATCGTTCGCATACTTACTGGTCTTGGTTTTGACCGCAGTGCTGAGTCCGAAGATCGAATGAGCTTCAAAGTGCCGTCGTGGCGTGTCGATGTCGAGCAGGAAGAAGATCTCGTCGAGGAAGTCGCGCGACACACAGGCTACGAGAAGATCGGATCGGAGCTGCCGCCGTCGAGTCACTCGGGCGAGTATCAACCGGGCGAGATGCAGCAACGTTCCTTGCGACGCGCGCTGAATGCATTCGGTTACGACGAAGCGATCAATTTCAGTTTCATTCCGCAGGAGTCGCGCTTCGATCTGATCCCAACGCTCGCGGGACACGAGAACGATCAACCACAACTCGCTAACCCGATTATTGAAGAGGCCGCGTGGATGCGCTCGACGCTCTTGCCGGGCTTGCTCGCTTCAGTGCGTCACAACTTCAATCACAGCATTCGCGATGTGCGTTTGTTCGAAATTGGGCGTATTTTCTCGACTTCCAAAGCCAAAGAACTGCCCGATGAGACACTCGCGCTCGGAGTAGTTGCGACCGGAAGCGCGCTCGAAGAGGAACGCGCGCAAGGCGAACGTGAGCTCGACTTCTTCGATCTCAAAGGCGCTCTGGAAACAGCAGTCGATTGGATGAACCTGAGCGCGTTGCGATTCGCGCCGGGCTCAGCTCGTCATTTGCGTGCGGGGCAAACCGCCCTGATCAGCAGCGGTGATGGCAATGCGATCGGCACGATCGGCAGGCTCGCTGAAAACGTGGCCGCCTCGTATAAGTTTCGCCAACCGGTTTACGTGCTCGAGTTGGACCTTGGCGCGTTGCTGAGTGGACCTGCAAAAGCGATCCAGTATTCACCTTTACCTCGATATCCTTCCGTGACTCGCGACATCTCGCTGCTCGTCAATCGGAATGTCTCGCTTGATGAAATCTTTGCGGCGGTGAACAACCAACACGTGGCTGACTGCCGCAGCGTGAAGCTTGTCGGCACGTTCGAAGGCGGGAACATTGAATCATCGAAACGTTCGGTGACTCTGCGGCTCGAATACCGCTCCGACGATCGCACTCTGCGCGACGACGAAGTGGAAGAGTCACACTCGCGCGTCACTGCCGCGTTGCTCGAAACGTTCGCAGCGGAGCAGCGCTAAAAATAAATCTTGCGTGATTACAAAATGAGTCTTGCGCTCGCAGGCGTGAAGGCGGATAATCCACTCGCGCTTTTCAATCTAACAACAGCGGGAGATAAAGATGGTAGGTCTGTCAGGCTTGGAAAAGTTTTCTCACTTGGAAGATAAGATCTATCGCACCATCGAGCTCACCAAAACGCTGCGCCAGGAAAAAGAGAACCTGGAAAAGGAACTAGCGCTCATTCACCGCGACATGGGCAACGTGCTCAATGAAAAAGAGCGACTCGAGAATCAGGTCGAGAAGCTGCTCGCCGAACGTGAGACCATTCGCATGAAAGTCGAAGCCATGCTGGATGCGGTCGCTGCTCTCGATCCCGAGATGGCTGAGGAACTCAGATGAGTTCCGGGTTAGGACGCGTGATCAATAAAGGCAGTATGGAAGCCAGTACCAGCAGTCCCACCATTCGTGTTGAGATCTACAATCAGACCTATAACATTCGGTCTGACGGTGATACTGAATACATCATTCAACTCGCAGAGTTTGTCGACAGCCGCATGAGAGAGATCTCGTCCGGCACACTCACTGTTGACTCTTTGAAAGTAGCGATCCTCGCTGCACTACACATCGCCGATGAGCTACACCGCTTGAAGAACATGCACGAGCAGGCGGACTCACAACTCGCCGCGCGCAGCGCCGAGTGTGCGGAGATGCTCGATCGTTTGTTGAAGGTGCGAACCAGCCTCGAAAACGAGCAGGGCGGCGCCGGCAAACTCACTCTCGGTTAGCTCAAAAAGTCTTAGCCACAAAAGGCACAAAAAGCACAGAAAAGATCTTGATTGACTGCTTTTTATTTTGTGCTTTTTGTGCCTTTTGTGGCTAAGACTTTTTGCGGCCATTTATGCTACTATCCGTGGCGGCGGAGGGAAACGTTCTGCGGTGTTCGTCACCGAGTGTACGATGATTGAGCCAACGCCGTTGATTAGGGAGACCGAGGTCGTTTAGCCAGTGCATTTCTTCATCGTTAAGAACTGCCAGAGGCTGCGGCATTAAGAGGTCACCCACCTGTTCATGCAGGTTCAATTACGGCTTCGGAACGGCAAATGCGGATCTCCCTCCTGCCAGAAACCGCGAGTCGTGAATCGCGGTTTTTTTATTCTCACCACTCTTCATATGAAAGTTTTAATGATAGGAGACGTTGTCGCGAAGCCTGGGCGCATAGCTGTGCTCGAGCGCATTCAGGATCTGCGCGAGCAACACCACATCGACTTCGCCATCATGAACGCGGAGAACCTCGCAGGTGGTTTTTCCGTCACGCCGCAGTTATGCGAGCAACTGTTTGCGACCGGCATCGATGTGATGACTTCCGGTAATCACATCTTCGATAAAAAGGAAGCGATCGAGTACATCCGTAAACAGCCGCGACTGCTTCGTCCGGCGAACTATCCGCCCCACACGCCTGGCAGCGGTTACTGGGTTGGGGACGTCAATGGGACGCAAGTGGCTGTGATGAACGTGATGGGGCGCGTGTTCATGCCGCCATCTGACGATCCATTCCGGATCATAAACGAAGTTATCGATTCGTTACCCTCAGAAGCCACCGTTCGCATTGTGGATGTTCATGCTGAAGCGACGTCTGAAAAAGTCGCGATGGGATGGCACCTTGATGGTCGTGTGTCGGCGGTCTGCGGCACGCACACTCACGTACAGACGGCTGATGAAAGGATCTTGCCGGGCGGCACTGCTTATCTGACGGATCTCGGCATGACCGGCAGCTACGCCGGCGTTATCGGAATGGATAAGTCTGACGTTATCGCACGGTTTACTTCAGTGACGGCGCGGCGTGCGGAACATTCAACGGGGCAGGTGAGGATCTGCGCCGCCGTGTTGGACATTGATGAGGCTTCGGGGAAGGCCACAAAGATCGAACGCTTGAATCTCAGCCATGATCAATAGGTCATATAAGTCCTATAGGACCTATTGAGAATTCCCGGCGCGTCGAAGTTTTCTTGCAAGGTCAATTCGACCTTCGAGGTCAGCCTTCATCTCGGGTCGCATTCGGAGACATTCATCGAAATCTGTTTGCGCTTCGCTATCGCGTCCGAGATACACCTTGGCGAGTCCTCGATTGAAAAACGCCCAGGGGATTTGCGGGTCAAACTCGACCACGCGATTGAAGTCTTTAATGGCTTCCAGCATTTTCCCTTTCAACATCAAGGCTGTGCCGCGTCCCTGGTAAGCCCACGCCATTCTCGGGTCGAGCTTGATTGCACGTTCAAATTCGGCGATAGCACGATCAAATTCTTTCATCTCGACATAAACGTAACCGCGCTGGTAATACGGTTCGGGAATGCGGTTATTGATCTCGATCGATCGATTGAGATCGACGAGCGCGCCCGCAGAGTCTCCGAGATCCAGTTTTAAACTGCCGCGATTACTGTAGGCTTCAAAGAAGTCCTTTCTTAGTGCGAGTGCACGATCGAGATCTTTCATCGCGGCCTGCAGATCGCCTTTCGCGCGTAACGACGCGGCACGATTCAGGTAGATGTCGGCCAGACCTGGTCTGATCTTCAGGGCCTGATCGAAATCTTCTATGGCGCCTACGTAATCATTCTTCTTGAAGCGCGCCAATCCACGATTGTTGTAAGCGTTTGCTGTAAAAGGATCGACGACGGTGACGCTTTCCGCTGAGTAATCAGTGAGTGAGTTACCCAAACGGCTGTCCGAGCTCTTGCTTATGTTGAAATGCGAGCTCAGGCGGATGGCGCGTGTATATTCTTCGATCGCGCCGTCGAAGTCGCCATTACCACCTTTTTTCATGGCGTCTTTGAAGTGATTGAGAGCAGCTTCGGGGGTTCGCGTCTGGGAGAAGACCGTTATCGGGAGCAGCAGGGAGACAAGTGCAAACGGGATCGCATAGCGGCGCATGGTAGACCCTCCCTAGGTTGAAGCTCGTCCACCGGGTGCGCTAAGATGCGGGCGTCGACGATGCAGCTTGAGCGCCGCGAGGCGATCGAACTTGTATTGTCATCCAGAGCCTCGTTGCTATCGGAAGTAGCGACGGGGCTTTCGATTTGGTACCGGTGTCAGGCACCGGCTCTGAAAGTAAAACGAACGAAGTTGAAAAAAGTTACAAAAGATCTGGGGCTCTGAATCAGAAACACCGTGGCGGGAAAAGTTGTGACGAAAGAAAGTATATGTCCTATACGTCCTATAGAACCTATATCCAAAATTTTATTCAGGTGCGGTTTCGCTCGGCACGATTGCGCCGGGATGAGATTTGATCAGTGGCGGTGATAACAATCTCTGGGCATATCCTTCGGGAAACGAACGCACACGTCCGCGTGAATCAGTGATGACGTGTCCCGTTTCGCCTTCGGCAACGACCTGTCCGTTGGATGCGCGTACGATCTCGTATCCGAAGCGAAGTGAGCGTTTACGTAATTCTGTAATGTGTGTACGAACTATTAGTTCATCGTCGTAATAAGCGGGAGCCTTGTAGCGGCAATACGACTCAGCGACAACGAGGAACGCGTCTTCATTCTCTTCCATGTCGCGATAAGAAAAACCGCGGGCGCGACAGTAATCCGTTCTGCCGATTTCGAACCAGACTAAATAGTTGGCATAATAAACTATGCCCATCTTGTCAGTTTCGGCGTAACGCACACGAAGCAAGGTTTCGTGCCAAACGTCGAATACATCTTCAGGGGCAGGGCTTGTCATCTGAGCAAAGCCTTCCGAACTCATAGCAAGAGGGTTCCCGATCCTTGGTTTAGCTGTAAACGTTTAGCGGACTATAAGAGTGAAAGACCAATATGTCAAAGCAAATTAGCGCGGGGCTGGCCCTGTTGATCGTGTTCTGTCTCGGTACGGGCAGTTTCCTGCCAAAAGGACAGGCTCAAACCGGGGCAGCAAGCCGTACCCAACACGCAGCCATCGTCTCGATGACGGCCGAGATGCTCAGGGAAACGAGCGAGCTCCGCGAGCTCTCGATACTGAGATCCGTCAAGAGTGGCGCCCAGTCTCGCCGTGAGATCGAGCGCATGATCGTCAAGAATCTCGATACCGACACGACTCCGGCCGAGATGCACGCCGCTGAAGTGTTGCTCAAGGTGTTCGGCCTTGCGCCGAAAGAATTTGCTTATCGGACATTTTTGATCAAGCTCCTGACGGAACAGGTTGCGGGTTACTACGATCCGAAGGCGCAGCAGTTTTACCTCGCCGATTGGATCGAGTTCGAAGGCCAGAAGCCAGTCATGGCCCACGAGCTTACGCACGCGCTCCAGGATCAGCACTTCAATCTGAAGCGCTTTGAGAACTGGCCCAAGGGAGATTCCGACGCCGAGCTCGCCGCACATGCGCTGATCGAAGGCGATGCGACACTCGCGATGACGCTCTACATGGCGAAAAACCCACTGGTTGCTCTCGCCTTTATTCGCAGCCTGGGTGGTGACGAAGCGACGGAACAGTTCAAACAGGCGCCACGCGCGTTACGCGAGTCGTTGTTGTTTCCGTATGAAGAAGGATCGGCATGGGCCACCCAGGTCTACAAGCGCGGTGGCTGGGAAATGGTTTCGCGAGCGTTTACAACCTTGCCGCAATCGAGCGAGCAGATTCTTCATGCTGATAAATACTTTTCTTACGAAGCCCCGCAGAAACTTGCGCTGCCGGATTTCAAGAGCGTGCTTGGTCCAACGTGGAAGAGGATCGACTACGACGTGAATGGCGAGTGGGGGAATTATTTAATCCTCGATCAGTTTTTGAATGACGCAACGATTTCGAAGCGAGCGTCGGCAGGTTGGGGCGGCGATCGTTTCGCGCTTTATGAAACGGGCAAGCCGGACGAGGTCTTTGTCGCGCAGCTAACTGCCTGGGACACGCCGCTCGATGCACAACAGTTTTTCGACGCTTATGCAAAGCGCACGGCGAAGCGATATCCTGACGCGCAGGAATTGTCGTCAAGCCCCGATCGGATCGAATGGCAAACTTCAACCGGCGGAGTCGCAATGGAACTGCGCGGTTCGCGCGTCGCCATTGTTGAAGGTTTTCCTTCGTCAACTGACGCTAATACACTGCTTCGCACGATCTGGCAGCAAAGATAAGGTTCAATAACACAGCTGATGAAAAAGTCTGATAGCGGCACTGCCACAAAACAACCGTCACGCCTGCGTGAGCTCAGTGATCAACTTCTCCAACTCGAGACGCGGCTGCGCAGTGGTGGCGGTCCGGACAAGATCGATCGCCAGCACCAGCAAGGTAAGCTGACGGCACGAGAACGGATCGAGTTGTTGCTCGACAAGGGTTCCTATTCACAGGAAATCGGATTGCTGGTCGCGTACGACCAGTATGACGGAGGTGCGCCGGCTGCGGGCGTCGTGACTGTGGTTGGTCGGATTGAAGGCAGGGAAGTCGTCGTTGTTGCGAATGACGCGACGGTGAAAGCGGGTTCGTGGTGGCCTGAGACCATTAAGAAGATTTTACGCGCGCAGGAGATCGCGATGCGCTCGCGCGTGCCAATCATCTATCTTGTCGATTCAGCGGGTGTGAACCTTCCGTACCAGGGTGGTGTTTTCCCGGGCCAGTACGGCGCTTCAAGGATCTTCTATTACAACTCGATCATGCGTCGCTATTTGAAAGTGCCGCAGATCTCGGCGGTGATGGGGCCGTGCATTGCGGGTGGTGCTTATTTGCCGGCGCTGTCTGACATCATCATCATGGTTGAGGGAACGTCGTTCATGGGTCTGGGCGGCGCCAATCTCGTGAAGGGCGCGACCGGCCAGACGATCGACAACGAAACACTCGGCGGCGCTCGTACGCACAACGAGTTGTCAGGCGTGGCGCACTACCGAGTCGCCGATGACCAAACTTGTATTGAGAAAATTCGTGAGTTTGTGTTGGAGTTACCAAAGCCGGCGAGTGCGAGTGAGTCTGCTGGCGAGCCTTTGCGACCAGCGGAAGAGCTTTACGAGATCATTCCCGAAGATCACCGGCAGCCCTACGACGTGAGAAAATTGCTCGAGTGTTTACTCGACGATGGTCATCTCAACGAGTTTCAGGCTGA
>Ga0207694_10004962_pt1 | contig 10304 bp, 8 predicted proteins | sample KBSC34metaG_FD_184353 | JGI IMG/M metagenome (GOLD analysis project Ga0207694, IMG submission 184353) | Corn rhizosphere microbial communities from Kellogg Biological Station, Michigan, USA - KBS C3-4 metaG (SPAdes) (version 2) | ecosystem: Host-associated > Plants > Roots > Rhizosphere > Soil...
TCACCCTTGCGCTCTATCACAGCCAGTTCGGGTTTCTTTCCACATCACATACCAGTCGCCTGCAGAGTCGTTCGCTCTGGGAGATGATCGACTTTATTCTGACGGGGCTCTCATTCGTGCTGATGGGGCTGCAGCTGCGGGCCGTCGTCCAGGACCTGTCGCACCATCGGCAAATGCATCTGCTGGTGACCGGCGTCGTCTGCTTCCTGGTTGTCGCGGTGCGTCCACTCTGGATCCTCCTGGTGTCTCTCGCCAATCGCGCTGTGTATCGGCTCAAAGGAAAATCGGGCAACCCTCCCCCAAAACGGTCTCTGGTGATCGTGGCATGGTCCGGCATGCGCGGCGTGGTGTCGCTGGCCGTTGCCCTGTCGCTTCCGCTGACGACGGCGACGGGGCAGCCGTTTCCGGGGCGCAGCCTGATCATCTTCGTGACATTCGGCGTTATTCTGGTGACGCTCGTGGGGCAGGGGCTGACCCTTCCATTCCTGATCCGGCGGCTTCGCGTGGGCGTTTCCGAAAGCAAGTCTCAGCTGACGGAAGTGAGCGCGCAGCTGCACCTGGCCCGGTTGTCGTACGATCATATCGACGATCTTCAGAAGGAACTCAATCCGCCCGCCGAGATTGTGGATCGCGTACGCTCGTTCTGGGAAGGGCGTCTTGAGAAGCTGAACCGGCAGCGTGAAATCCTTGACGGGGATGGGGAATTGCAGGAAGACGGAGCGCGGCTGCATGCCTTATTGAGCGAGTTTGCAGGCAGACTCATCAATATCGAAGAGAGCGAACTCCAGAGAATGCGCGACGCCGGAGATATCGAATCGCCCATGGCCCGCGGAATACAACAGCGTCTAGATCTGATGCGGATGCGCGGTGGGAAGTGATGTCAGGCAAATGAGGATTATGTGCCTGAACGGCTTCAATGGGGACACGATGGTGTGCCTTTAGCGATCGAGATCGAATACCGTTAGCCAGTGCTCAGTCGTCACATTTAACGCATTGGGGGTACTGTCACTCCACATTACTTCGGCACAGCTGATGTGTTTTTCATCCGGTGACCAGCGCAGGTCAAAGCTTTCCAGTGTGCGTTGTCCGAATAACGCTACCCGCCGCTTATGGTTTCCGTTGATGTCGCTCACCCAGAGCATATATCCCGGTCTATTGCTTAAGACCTTGCATCTTCTCAGAAGATAGCGAAGACGAGCGAATTGCTCCGGAGAATTATTCCAATCTATCCAGGCCATACGAAGGCCGCTGGGCGATATAGATCTTGATCTATCGCTTACGAAATTGGCGAACTCCGTGGTAGCTGGAAGCTTGGCCGATGTTGGGGGAATCACTTCATGGGATCGCGGCAGAATCCCGCGATTTATGGGATCATCCCCTTCAAATTGCGTCCATTTCAGTGATGGTGTTGTAGTGAGTGAGGTGAGCGAAGGCGCAGGCGTATCGTACCATTGCCCTTCCGAGTGCGCGAAGAAGCGAGTGTTATCCTTCGAGAGACCGCTGAAATCCCATGCCTGAAGATTGGGGATAGCATGGGCAGCAGGTTGAGAATCCAGAATAGGAAACCGCTCAACGTGTTGTGAGGGGATTTCGTAGACTAAGCCGCGTCTGGCGAATGGAGAGTTTTGTCTCTGGCCGGCGTACCCCTGGAAGCCGCAAATGATGTGTCGCGCATCGGCCCAATATGAAGTTACAGACTCCATATAGGAGTATTTTGCAGGCAATATGTTGCCGAGTTGTATCTCGGTATAATTTTGCTGGCTGTACGGCTCATTGGTAATGAACCCTGCAAGGACAATTACGGCCACCACGCCGATCATTAATGCGAGCCTTCGCTTGTTGTTCATTTGCTCTGCCCAATAGATCTAAGGAATCCGGTAGCTTAATGAACTGAGAAACCGGCGAAATCGTTCTGTGGCTCAGATGTTAACAACCGATTATCCCGATTGAGCGGTGTTCTGGTGGATTGGGCAAGGCGGCTTGTGGATGTCGGCGCATCGGCTGTTTAGCCGGTGCGCCGGCGAATGCTTTACGGGGTCTGCCGCAGCGGCTTGAGGGCTTCTGCCCATCGAAGAAGCTCGGTCAGCATGGCTGTGCTCGATTTTTCGATCATCTCATTGGCTGTGAATTCGCCTTCGTCGTTGATGAACTGTGTCACGAAGGGGATCGTAACGGCTTCCACGAGCGGGACCATCTTCAGCGTCGACACGATCTGCTTGGTCATCTGCACGGAGCGTAGCCCGCCCGAGACGCCGCCGTAGCTGACAAAGCCGACGGGTTTGTAATTCCATTCCAAATAGAGGTAATCCAGCGCGTTTACGAGAGTGGCGGGTGTGCCGAAGTTGTATTCGGGCGTTACGAACACAAAGGCGTCGGCTGAGTCGACCTGTTTGCTCCAGGCGATGGTGTGGGCATGCTCATACTGCTGGAGGCGCGGGTGCACCGGCTCGTCGAGAAGCGGCAGGTTGACTTCGGCCAGATCGACCAACTCGACATCGAAGCTGCTGTTCTGTATGGCAAAATCGTTAAACCACTTCCCGACAGGCAGGCCAACTCGTCCAGGGCGTGTGCTTGTAATAACGACGTTGAGTTTCGGCATAATGCTCCTCGTTCTTCCAAAATGATGCCGCAGGCGGCGTCTGCGCTATTGTACCGTGGCGGAGATCGATCGGGATAGTTGGCGTTGAAAGCGATATTTAGGTCGTATTGCCTATGCCGATTGGGCGGCTTGTCTGGTAAGCTTAGTTGTGCAAACAATAAATGCCGCTATACGTTATATCTGGCCCTCTCTCATGCCCAGACCATTATTCAGGTCGTCTCTATGGCCTACGCTGCTCCTGGCTGCTGCCCTGTGCGGCTGTGGATCCAAACAGTCACCCATTGTGGGAACGTGGAAGACGGACGCGCCGGGGCGCAACGGGCCGATCGGAACATGGTTATTTACATTCAATGCAGACGGTTCATCCGTACAGGACATCAAAACTCCGTCACGAGCTATCCGTGTCCAGCAGACCTATACGGCGCAACATGGCGAAATCGATATGAAGTTTGGATCGGCTGTTGTGAACGGCTCCTCCCCAACAAGCAATTGGCCGCAAACGCAGATATTTATCTATGAGATCGATGGGAACAAGTTGAAGCTTGGCTTCCCTGGGAAAAAGTCACGGCTCGTCTTTATTCGGCAGTAGCTGCGCACGATCCATAACTCTGCCGTACTCATCTAAGATAGACTTATGGCTTAATCCCAAAGGAGTGGTATGGAGCATTTTTCTCTCGGCGCAAAGCAGCTTCTCACAACATATCGGAAGATCGCCATTGCGAGCTGGAACCACCCGCGCGATCCAAGCACCTATAGCTGGATCGATCTGCCGATGGAAGAGGCGGAAGCGTTTCTGAAGGCGTATCCGTCGGATGTGAAGCCATCGCTGACACACTATGTGGCTAAGATCGTGGCGAACTGCCTGGAAGAGCATCCTGACCTCAACCATCTTCTGCGCGAGCAAAACCTTTACCGACGATCCAAGACGGATGTCTTCATCACAACGCTGCTCAATACCAAGCGCGGTAAAGACCTCTCGGGGTTCGTCCTTCGCGACGTTCCGGGGCTCACGTTGGCCGAGGTGGCAGGTCTGTCGGAACAGGCTGTGGGGAAGCTAAAGCGCGGAGAGGACATGGAGACCCGCCGCATTGACGAACTGACGGCAAAACTGCCGATCTGGCTATTGCGCTGGACGATGATTTTCCAGGATATCGCGCACTATACGCTCAATATCTCGCTCGCTAAATTCGGCATTCCGGACGATCGCTTCGGCTCCGTCATGATCAGCAACTTCGGCGTGCTTGGGATTGACAACGCGCTCGTTCCCCTTTCGCCGTACTGCCGCTGCCCGCTGATTATCGGAATGGGCCGGCCCCGTCCGATGCCGATCGTGCGCAACGGCGAGGTGGTGGTTGCCGAGTGCATCACGATAAGCTTCACCTTCGATCACCGCTATGCCGACGGCGTCCACGGCGGCTTGATGATGCGCCGTTTCCAGAAGATCTTCCTGAAGCCCAACCGCTACGCCGCCATTTTCGATGGAATGGCCCCGAAGCCGGCGGCGGAACCTGCCGCTGAACCCGTTCCAGCGCCGGCGGTTCCGGTGGCTGCCGAGTAATTGAGGCGTCCAATCCCGTTCGTCCATAACTGAACTCAATTCGGCCGGCTTCACAAGATTTGTATGAAGCCGGCCGAATTAATGTCGATGGATGCCGCGTTTACGAACGCTATTTGATGCTGAAGGTGACTGCGTAATTACCAAGCGCGCCGGTGCCGGCTGCCGACGTATTGGTGGGAAGCGCTGACTCGTCAGCTGCATTTGGGCCTGGGCAAACCTGTACCGGCTTCAGGAACTTGACGTGACCGTCGCCCATCAGATAATTCGCGCCGTTTTTGTGCTGAGGGCTGTTGCTGTGGGTGGTCGCCAGGTTGGCGCTGCCGATATTGGTGGCCGCTGCCGCCGTGTTGCCGTTGCCGAGTACGCCTGTTGCGTAAGCTGCCGTCCTGGGGAACAAATCGCCTGCGTAGATGCCGTCGAATCCGTCTCCCACGCTATCCGTAGAAGGTGATGGGTTGGTTAGCGGGTTGATCGTAACGTTATAGGAGACGCCCAGGGCATCTGCCAATAGCACCGTGCTCGCCGGGGCGGAGAAAGCCGCATCCGAGGCCGCAACATTGTTGGCGTCAATGTTAGAGTTCATAAAGTAGGAAACCGGAACAGCGTTATTCGCCCCGGCAGGAGTGGAATCATCCGGGCACCGGTAGACGCCGGTGCTCTTCACATAGGGATAGATTTCCGCAGACCAGCCTGCTCCCCACGGCCATGGCACAGCTTCAAGGGCCGGCGTGGCGCTTCCAGGCGGCGTCAATACGGTAGCAGGATTGATCTCGGTGGTCGGCCAGGTCTCATCATTGTCCTGAACGTACTGCTGGAACGCCAACCCGAGCTGCTTTTCATTGGAAGCGCACTGAGTTTGACGCGCCTTTTCCCGAACTTGTGCGAAAACAGGGAAGAGGATTGCGGCGAGAATCGCTATGATTGCTATCACAACGAGCAGTTCAATAAGAGTGAAGGCTTTAAAGCTGGCAATACGCATGATATTAGACGCTCCTAACAATTACGTTTATGTCTGCCGACGAAATCAGACAACACTCCATCATTGCAGGCCATATCATATTTCGTATGATAGCAGTATAGTATCACAAGCAAGCTTTCATTGTCAATGATTGTGTTAAAATTTTAACGAGAAAGTCCGGCGCCCTATTTCGGGGCGCCGGACTTTAAAGGCGATGCATGCGGCCATCGATTGTGAAGCTAATTCGGTATGCTTTGCCTAATTCCCCAGTTCCTTCGCGGCGATCGTAATCGCCGGGCCGCCGGGCTGGAAATCTTTGCGCTGGAGCACGACTTTTCCGTCGCGCCGCACCGTCAGACCCTTGCCCGTTTCCGGCTCGTTCCACAGTACATCGATCTTGTGACCGCGATATGGCGCTCCGTGCAGCGCATAGTGCGTCAGGCCCATGGGCAGCGGGTCGATCACCAGGCTGCCGTCGTCCTGGGGCTCCATGCCGGCGGCATGGCGGATAATCACATCGATCCACCAGGAGTGCATGTAGTCCCGGAAGTCGCTGAGGGGCTGCCCTGTGAACGGGTTGTAGTGCTCGTAGAAGTCTGCGCGCGGCTGCAGGTGGAGGGCAACCACACGGTGGAACAGTTCGGCAGCCTCGGGCATCTTCGAACGGTCCAGTCGCTTGGCCGTTTCCGCAAATCCTTCCAGCACGTGCGAATTTGTTGCCGGCCATGTCGGTCCTGCCCAGTAGCGCTTTACCGGATCGAATTCGGGGTCGGACTGGGATAGGGCGGGCACCGGATACTTGGTCCAGTACTCCTTGGGATTGAGCAGATACCGGTCGATCACTCCCAGGCTCTCTTTGGTCGCCGCGCCCGCGAACATCGGGTAGAAGATCGTGATCGAGTTATAGTCGGACAGTTCTCCCGTATCCGGGTTGCGATCCCGATAGCGCTGAAGGGCCGGATCCCAGCAGATCGTCTGCAGCGCCTTCGCCGCTTTTTCGGCATAAGCTGAATAGTAGCCGGCGTCCTTTGTCTTCCCAAGCACGCGCGCCATATTCGCCACGGACTTCAGATTCAAGATGGCGTAGCTGGTGGCATCCACTGCCTCGTAACGCTTCGGTCGCTCTGTCTTCCAGCGGCGGTGCAGGTCGTCCATGCCCGTTTCCAGCTGGTGATCGATGGTGAACAGGCCGTTGCCGTCCGGGTCGCGGTCGGAAATCCACCAATCGAGGTTCTTCTTCATCCCATCGTAGATCTGCGCGATCAAATCCTTGCGCCCATGGATCTGATAGAAGCGCCATGCCGTCCAGGGAGTAAGCGACTGTCCTGTGAGAGACGGATGCTCCAGGGGAACGCGGTTTGTCTGCGGCGTGCTGTACCAGGGGAAGCGGCCGTCGTCATACTGCACCGTGAGCATATTGGCCAGCTGTCCGAAACCTGCCTTGGGATCGTCCTGCCAGTTCAGGTCGAAAGACATAAACGGGGCGCTGTAGCAGCAATAGGTCTGGAACGCCTGGCGTCCCTCCATATCCACGGGATATTTGAAGTAGCCCAGGTCGCCGCCGGACATCGAGAACTTGAGCAGGAACCAGCGAAGCCCATAAATCTCGTTTAGTCCCTTGTCCGACGACGTGAAGCTGGGCGTCTCATTCGCGTAAAAGTCCGCCCAGTCACGGCGGTTTTGCGCAACCGGATCGCTCTCGCGCAGCACGCGCGCCAGGTTCGCCTTTGCCGACGCCTCATCGCGCCCCACCGCGCAGGCGAACGTCGCCGTTACTGTTTTATGCGCCGGAACCTTAATATCATAGCCAAGACGATACGCACCCGGAGTTCCACTCTCCGTCGCTGCGGGCGCTTGCGATGCTCCGACAGCCATGATAAGTCCGTCGTGCAGCACGCTCGGGAATGCGTTCTTGTCGGCGAGGATCAGAGTGTCACCATCGACACGAGTCGTCTTTTCCCCGCCTGTCTTGCCGCGATAGTCCACTCCGCCGCGGCAGTCGCCAGCCACTTCCAACCGGCGCACGGCGTCCGTATCACTCCGGTTGGTCAGGAACACGCGTGAGACCACCACATCGTCCTTCGTCACGCAAACCTGCCGCTGCTCATCGATCATATCACCGGCTGCAGATTCGGCCTCTCCCGCGCCGGCTTCACCGTCGATCGTGATGCGGTCCAGGTTGGCATTCCCGGCGCTTCCCTTCGGATCGATCAGCGTGTAGTCGGGAAACCACTTCAGCGTGCCGCCGTCCACGATGTTGAAGACATCTCCCATCTCATATGTGGCATAGAAGAAGCGTGATGGGGAGCCGGTGTATAGCGCTACGTTCAGGCCATGGCCGACGCTGTTTTTGTCGTCGCGGTTGCCTACAAGATCGAGTGTCGCGCTCGCTTTCTGAAGCTGCAGCTTTACGCTTCCTGCCGTTCCCGCGGTCAAAAGCAGTGTATGCCGGCCGGCATTTAAATTCCCGATTTTTAGCGCCGTCTCGTGGAATTGGCTCGCCTGGTCGCCCCATCCTCCCGTAGATGGGAGTGTGAGCGTCCCTCGTTCGGTCCCATCCACGGTGACGCGCAGATGGCTGTCGCCTCTATACTCACGCGCATACCGCAGATGCAGATATGCCGGGGACTGCGGCGCTTCCAGCGAGAATGCGTATTGCGCCCAGTCGCCGGCCTTACCGCCCCAGTTGCTGCCCAGCACTTCCCCATACATCGACGCAGCCTTCCGGTCCTGTCCGGTCGATCCCTTCTGCTTCTCAGGCGCCGATGCCTGGATTTGCACGGGGCTTGCAGCCGCGCATGTGCAGGATGTAAGAGCGGCTACGGCAATAAGGGGAATCGAAGAATTCTTCATGGAAGTCCTTTTAACCAGCTATGGTGTAAAACGTTTAGCCTAATGTGGCTTTATATCAAAAACGGCGAGAAAATACAAGAGCGGGGCATGAAAACAGCGCCGGCGATTTCGACTGCCCAAAGGGCGGCCCCTGTCTCGCTTAGGCTCGACTCCCCCAATCCTGGGGGAAGATTTGACGCTCACTTACAATCGAAGGCGCAAGGTTTATTGCTGGCAATCGATGGAATAGCCGGTGTTTCTTCGTAAAACCGACGCTGAAACTGGCGGCTGTGATTAAAGCTGAACGCCTTTTCTTCCCCCAGGATTGGGGGCAGGGGGGCCTCTTAATCGTCGAGGCTGGTGAAATACTTCAGCCGTCCCGATCCGTCGTTGGCGGGTGTGATGAGGAAACCGGGTGTTGCTGCTGACGAGTGCCCATCACACCAGAGCACATTTGTGCGCTCCGTGTGGCGCATAAACACGCGCTCGATACGCGGAGCGCTCTTGTCCTTGCGAATGACAGGATCTTCATCCACATCGATGGACCACCAGTAGACATCGCCGCCGTCCGTTCTGGCAGTATCGGTGATCATGACGGTGGTTGCCGGCGCGGGGATCGCTGCAAGCGTTGTTACGATGGCCGGGCCGGAGTCGCTGTTCTGGGAAAAGACAGGAGGAACTCCCGCCGCGCCCTGATAGGAGATATTGATCCCATAGGATCCATAGGCTGTGCCGGCTCCTGTCAGGTCCTTGTAGTAGGTGTATTTATTGGCGCTGTCGTCGGGACAATTGAATACCTGGACACTCTTGACATAAGGCTGTATGGCGTCCATCCATTTATACTTGTTTGCCGCCGGATCGGACGCCTGCCATCCCTGGAACCCGAACCATCCGCAGGGCTGAGCCTCGTCGGCGTCCTGAGTATACTGGAAGAGGGCTATGCCGATCTGTTTGGTGTTAGAAAGGCACGATGTCTGCCGCGCTTTCTCTCGCACTTTAGCGAAAACCGGAAACAAAATTGCAGCGAGAATCGCTATAATAGCTATTACAACTAGTAACTCAATTAGCGTGAAGCCTCGCCTGAAATGATGTGACAATGACATGATTTTCCTCATACTTTCGAAATGATATCTGATTACTTTCGCATCTTGCCGATTGGTTCTCGGCGTTGTCGAACTACATAAGAATTATAAATCAGGCGGGGTGAAAGCTCAAGATACGCTTTCACAGAATAATATAACGATTTTCGGTTTAATTTTTTCTTCTATGCGACCGTGATATAGGAAGATCCCAGATGCAATCTCTTTCCATCCTGCCTGAGCCGCCGTTCCGGACCGATCCGCGTTGGGCAGGTCTTTTTACTTCCCGAGGCGTTGGCCGGCATGATGTGCGGACGCTTACCAATATGGAGCACGAGATCATCTTTGTGCGCTCCGGCGAATTGCATCTCGGTGAGGAAGACGAGGAGTTCGTTGTGCGCTCCGATGAGGCTCTGGTACTCTGGCCGAACTGCCGTCACTGCGGGCTGGCGGATTACGCCCCGGACTTGCGATATTACTGGATACACTTCTATTGCCCGGCTACGATTGCCGCGCCCGATTTGCCGTCTGCTTCTCTGAGCGTTCCCAAATACGGCCGCGTCGCCCGCCCCGACGTGCTGGAAACCTATTTTCGCCGTTTTCTGAACGACGCCGCCGATAACTGTCTGAGTCCGTATGCCGCAGGCACACTGATCGGGCTGATGCTCTCCGAGCTTGCCGCCGTCGCTTCCGTTTCGGAAGACGCGGGATCGGCCAAGGTCCTGGCAGGCCGTGCGCTGGCGTACATCCAATCACACCGCCATCTACCCCTCACGGCGTCTTCGATCGCCGATGCGGTTCACTGTTCTCCGGGATATCTCAGCAGCATCTTTAGTCTGGTATACGGCAAAACTTTGACCGACGCCATTCATTTCGAACGCATCGATTTCGCACAGAGGTTGCTGCTTGCCACCAGCCGCAGCGTCGACGAGATCGCCCTCGACAGCGGTTTTGCAAATACCAGCTACTTTATAAAAATCTTCAAGCGCCACACCGGCATGACGGCGCTGGCCTACCGCCGGCTGTATGCCCGGCAATACATCAATATGGAATACAGCTTCGATAAGACAGGACGCGAGGGCTAAATCGAGACGCAAGAAGCCCCCGCGATTGCATTCGGGGGGGCTTCTTGTGCTCCTGTTAAGGCGCGTAAACGGAAAGCTCGTCGACGGTAAAGTAATTGTAGTGGCCGCCTGTGCTGGTGAGGCGCAGATAGCGCGCGGTTACGGGATCGAAGCTGATCGGCAGAGCATTGTCCTGAATGGCTGCGATAGTCTG
>Ga0207694_10004965_pt1 | contig 10299 bp, 10 predicted proteins | sample KBSC34metaG_FD_184353 | JGI IMG/M metagenome (GOLD analysis project Ga0207694, IMG submission 184353) | Corn rhizosphere microbial communities from Kellogg Biological Station, Michigan, USA - KBS C3-4 metaG (SPAdes) (version 2) | ecosystem: Host-associated > Plants > Roots > Rhizosphere > Soil...
CGACAGCAGTGTGTTGTGTCGACGTCGCGGCATTGGTTGCGGCGGCAGTGCTGCGCAAGAACCCGCAGACTGAAGTGCTACCGTTCGAGTGCGACGTGGTTAAGGTCAACCTGAATTCGCGCGACAGCGTGATGACCAACGCCGCGAAGCTTGCTGCGATCGGTGGTGGGGGAACTAACTGTAGCGCGCCGCTGGCCGAGCTAAATCGTCGCAAAGCAAAGGGCGATCTCGTGATCTTTGTTTCGGATTACGAGTCGTGGGTCGATGCCCGTGGAGGCCGCGGTACCGAAATGATGAGAGAGTGGAATGTGTTCAAGCAGCGCAATCCTGAGGCTCGTTTGGTTTGTATGGACGTGCAGCCTTACCGCACGGTGCAGGCGATTGATCGTGAGGACCTTCTCAATGTCGGTGGATTCTCGGATCGGGTTTTCGACGTGATCTCGGAATTCGCGCGCGGTGAGCTGAATGCCGATCACTGGATCGGCGTGATTGATTCGGTGACGTTGTAAGTGAACTCGGGCCGAATGCTGTAGAGACTACATCACCTGCTAAGTGACGCCCGAAAGGGCAAGTCTCTGCAATCCTTGTCGGCCCTTAAAAGTTATGGCGAATGCAGGTGTGGAGTACATGGTAAATAAAGGTTCGAATCCTTTCTCGTCCAAAAACATGTGGGCGAGAAGCCACGGCAACGTGGCTTAAAAACTCTCACCGACCCTTGTCGCCATAAAAATTACGCCTTCGGCGTTCGCAATTAACGCCGCAGGTATTTGCAGTTGGACGCCGAAGGTGATTCGTTATAACGCCGAAGGCGTTCGCTAATTGCAGCCCAGGGTTCGAGGAACGAGAACCCCGGGATCGCAAATTAATTTCGTTATTAACCCTGAAAGGGTTTGGCGGTTGGCGAACCCTTTCAGGGTTTGGACGCCTTTTATGTGTGATGGCCCCAGGGTTCGAGGAACGAGAACCCTGGGACAAAAATTAGGAACGCATTGAACCCTGAAAGGGTTCGCCAACCGCCAAACCCTTTCAGGGTTGGAAATGATTCTTCAAAGCTAACCCAAGGTTGTCGCTGGCGCTCCAACCTTGGGCTGAAATTAGCGAACGCCTTCGGCGTTAGTCATTTTAGACGCAGGGCGTATTCGAGCCGGTTAGATGCAGGGCGTATTCGAGCCGGTTAGATGCAGGGCGTATTCGAGCCGGCTTCTGCAATACGAACCGTTGTCCAGACCAATGCAAGCTGTAGAGTTTCCTGCCATGCTGGTCGCTCACTTTAATCGTTGTTCCATAGCGCGGCAGCTCGTATCTGAAATTTTCATTTATCTTTAATGGCAGCACGCCTTTCTTAACTTCAACTAACGCGCCTTGCTTGTACTCGTAAAAATGCAGATACGTGATTTCGCGAGTATCGGATGGGTGTGATTTAACGGCTACGAGCGGAGAGCCCTTTGGTCTTTTGAATAGACAAACATAATGAGGTGTCTGGGCCCCATCGCCAGCCGCGTAAATGTATCCATTCTTTATATCGACCACTGCTCCGTTGCCGGGCTCCAGCATCCATTTCACTCGCTGCTCTTTATTAGCCTCAAAATACTTTTCCGGCAGCAGCAGGTAATAATCCAAAACTGTTTTAGGAGGTGATGATTGAGCAGCGCCAATCGACTGAAAGAGAAACACCGTCAACAGCGTAAACAACAAGCTTCTTATTAGAGTTCGACTAAGCATAGGTTTTCAGTGTAAACTGCCCGCCATTAGTTTAGGCGATGGAGTTCGCCTTTAACCATCCTTAAGGATTGATGACTCCTAATTACTGCGGACCGGCATGGTCCTGGTGGTTAGGAGTTTTACTTTTATCGACATGCAGAAAACAATCTTCATCGCTTTAGCCGGCCTCGTCGGCACGCTGGTTCGTTACTGGCTCGCGGGATTTGCGGCGCGCCAGTATGGTGAAAACTTCCCCTGGGGAACGCTGATAGTCAACTTAATGGGAAGCTTCCTCGCCGGTGCACTGTACCATCTTGCCGAAGAGCGGCTCCTGATATCTCCTGCACTGCGCACCGTGATTCTCATCGGCTTGCTCGGTGGCTTTACAACATTTTCATCCTATGGCCTGCAAACGTTTACGCTACTGCGAGACGGCCAAATCGGACTGGCGACTCTCAACGTCGCCGTCTCGAACGTGCTTGGTTTGTTGATGGTGTGGGCGGGATACGTTGCATTCAAGCTAATTTAGCTAGCAAAAACGTATGTCTGCTGATTTGCCCTTGTACTTTTTGTGCCTTTGTGGCAACTACTACTTCCCTATGTTGGAAAACGTTGGCTCCCTCAGCATGTTGGCCGTCCTTGGTATCGGGCTTGTGTTTGGATTGAAACACGCCACCGAAGTCGATCATGTCGTCGCCATCTCGACGATTGTGAGTCGCAACAAGAACGTTTTCCATTCAGCCATCGTGGGCGCGCTCTGGGGGATGGGCCACACGGCATCGCTGCTCATTGTCGCGGCGATCGTGTTGAGTCTGCGTATCGCGATTCCGGAAAGAGTGAGCGGCTGGTTGGAATTCGGCGTCGCGATCATGATCATTTGTTTGGGTGTCAGTGCGCTCAGGCGAGCGTTGCAGAAGAACGCGCACGTTCACGTCCACCAGCATAGTCACGACGGTCTATCGCACACGCACATTCACTTTCATGAAAACGAGACGACGCATGCACCGGCAAAGCAATCTCGTCACTCGCACGCACTCTCGCGTCTCGGATGGAAGCCGATTTTGATCGGGATGATGCACGGGTTGGCGGGATCTGGAGCACTGATGTTGTTGGTGCTAACGCAGATCAGTTCAGCTTTGCTTGGCTTCCTGTATGTTGCGACTTTCGGTGTTGGCTCGATCGTCGGAATGCTTTTGATGTCGGGATTGATTGGCTTGCCGTTCGCATTCAGCTCGAGAAAACTGACTCACTTTCACCAGGGCCTGCAAACACTCGCCGCCGTTTTCAGCATCTGCTTCGGTATCTGGTACGCATACAAAGCGTTTTAAATGCCGCGCCGTCGAGTATTCCTGATCGTCGTTGTTCTCCTCGCAGCTCTCATTTCTCTCTGGCTTATCCTCGCCCTCAACTGTCCGAGCGCCGGCATCGCACTAACCACGCGCGCGCGCGATCTTCATCGTCTCAAGAACAGAACAACACATCCACAATCGACTGACTTCGACTCTAGAGTCACGCTCGATGCTTTACTACAACCCGGTGACGATCGCGATCGCTGGTCCAACACTCGCGCCGCTCGTGTCCAGGGGGAAGTAATTGACGTCGCGTACGCGCGGCCGGAAGCGACCAACTGTTTCAACCCGTGTCGTCGTGACATTCACATTCTGATCGCCACGCGTAAAGGCGTGACGAAGAGCGAGCACGTCGTTGTCGAGGTCACGCCGAATCTATACGACTGGGCGGCAGGACAGGGAATTGATTGGTCGGAAAAAACTCTGCAAGCGCAGTTAGTGGGCCACTGGTGTGAGTTCGAAGGATGGTTGTATTTCGACGTCGGTCATGCGGAAGAATCGGAGAACGTCTCTCCCGGCAAACCTGATAACTGGCGCGCAACGGCGTGGGAGATACATCCGGTTACGAAGATTACGGTGATTAGGTGAGTCGGTAAGTCGTTTACAGGATTTACAAGATTTTTCAGGATTTACATGTAAATCTTGTCCAATCTTGTAAATCCTGTAAAACAACTTACTACGGCAGTATGCCCTCGGGCACCATCCACGTATGAACCTCCATCGCGAGTCTTCCCGCCTGCACGGCCGGATCAGTCGCCGTCAACGCTTTCGCTTCTTCCAACGACGAGACGCGAAACACGAAGATGCCGCGCAAGCGTCCATCGTCACCAAACGGTCCCGCCGCGATCAGCTTTTTCATTTCTGCGAGCCGGTTGATGTTCGCCATGTGGCCTTTTTGAATCTCTTCCGTTGCAGGCGTCTTCTCGGGCGTCCACTTTTCACCGCGAGTGAGGAACGCAAAATACAGCGGCACGATTCTCATCGGTTTGGCCGGTTTGCTGAATATGTCTTCCGACCACCACGGATGCATTTCCACAATGTAGTGGCCTGCCGCGACTGACGGATCCGCTTCGGCCCACGCTTTCGCTTCCGCCGCCGATGACGCGCGAAACACAAACACGCCAATTATCTCGCCATCGTCAGTAAACGGTCCGGCGATGATTGCCTTGCCCGAGTTGAGCGTCGCAAGCACATACTTCACGTGCTCTTGCTGTACGCGCTTTGTTTCGGAAGTCTCAGCGGTTGTCCACTTTGGGCCGCGCTTCAGGATCGCCATGTGAAACTCGACGAGCTTGTTCGCCGGCTCATTTTTAGCTTCCGGTTTCTGTTGCGCAAAGACCGCTGGCGACGTTAGCAGCAGAAGCGTGATTCCGGTTAATAGACGGTGCGAGTTTTCATTTCGTTATTCGTTGTCGAGCAGCCTTGTGGTGTGTTCAGTGACGCTCGGCTGAGCCAGTTCGTTTGTTCTCACTTGCTGCCGTCCGATGTTTGGCATCGTATTGTTAACTGCCGGAGGTAACGAGCTGCGCGCTGGCATTGACGCAAACGCCGGTTGCTGAATGGCTTGCGAAATTGCGGGTGTAATGTTGTCGATGAATAGCCGTGCGTAGAGCATCCATATAAGTGAAATAAACAGGAGTCCGAACGGTAGGATCAGCGGTCCGCCTTCTTCGATCGCCGCGCACAACAGTATGAAAACAGGAAGGACTGCGAGGCTGAAGAACATCAACTTGGACGCGCGCCGGATGTGCTTACGACGCGGCGAAGGCGTGGAAGGCTGTGTTTGCTCGGCGGATCGAATTGGCAGAGCGCCACCTGCGAGCCACTCCGCCAACCCCGTTAAGGCGAGACCGCAACGGGAGCAGAACCTCATCTCACCGGAAACTTGTTGTTGACCACAGTTAGGACAGTACATAAATGCCGTGATTGTAGCCGAACATACGAAAGGACTGCCACAAACGATCACAAAAGATTTATTATTCGAGGCAGATGAGTAGAGCTACAGCCGGTACGGTCGGTATCCGCCAGAAACAGCACTGGCCTGCCGAACCGTTCTGGCCTCCGTTTGTGGCGATGCTGGCTGTCGGAGGTTTGTACGCGGCGTTGCCATCGAGTATGGTGGGCGGCGCGCCGCGCTGGTTGCTTGTCGTAATAGTTGTAAGCTTGCTCACGCCGATACTGCTCTCACATCGCACCGGTAATCATCATATTGCCCAGATATTGGGGTACGTTCTTAACAGCGTCGTAACCGCGGCGATGATCTTCTCGCTCGTGCTGCTCATCTCGCAGGTTACGGAACACAAAGTGTCGCCGGGGCAGTTGTTACGTTCTGCTGCGGCGCTGTGGGTCTCAAACTTCCTGGTGTTTGCTGCGTGGTACTGGCGACTGGATGGGGGTGGACCACACCAGCGCGCTCGCACGCCCGGCCACACTGACGGCGCCTTCCTCTTCCCGCAAATGACCATGCCTCCCGAGGCGAAGATCGCCGCCGGCGAACACAACTGGGAACCAAACTTCGTCGACTATCTATTTCTGGCCTTCAACACGAGCACCGCCTTTTCCCCCACCGACGTCCCCGTCCTCTCCCGCTGGGCCAAGCTCCTGATGATGATTCAGGCGATGATCTCCTTGCTGGTCCTGGCGCTGCTTGCCGGCCGCGCAGTGAATATTCTGTGAGCCACTGCTGTGAAGGTCATTGGCTCAATAACCAAATCCGGTTACAATCTGACATCATGACACGACGAGTTCTTCTATATCCGGGCGAAGATGGGTTCATCGTTGCCGAGGTTCCGAGCCTCCCAGGATGCATCAGTCAGGGAACGACACGCGACGAGGCCCTTGCTAACGTTCGTGAAGCCATCGGTTTGCATGAAGAAGTGCTGCGCGAGCGCGGCGAGCCCATACCGGAAGATAGAGTGGAGCTGGTCGAGGTCGCTGCGTGAGCAAAATTACCAGTTGTTTCTGGTGCTGAGTGTGTTAAAGCACTCGGTAAAATTGGTTTTGAAGTTTATAGACAACGCGGCAGCCATATCGTCCTGGTTCGAAAATCTCCGCCTGCGCAGACCACGATTCCAAATCACAAAGAGTTAGACCGCGGTACACTACGCGCAATCATTCGACAGACTGGCCTCACCGTTGAAGAGTTCATAGCATTGCTCTGAGACCCGTAGGTCAGGAATTTTGATTTAGCCGCAAAAAGGCACAAGAGGCACAAGAAATCATTTTTTGTGTCTTTTGTGCCTCTTTGTGGCCAGCTTTTATAGACCAGTCATTCGCTGAAGCTGCTCGGGATAGCGCTCGCCTTCCACTGTGATCTTTGAGGCAGCGCTGTCGATCTCACGCAGGTCGGCGTCGCTGAGGTCGAGTTCAACTGCTCCGATATTTTCTTCGAGCCGGTTTAATTTCGTGGTGCCGGGGATCGGAACGATCCAGGGTTTTTGCGCCAGCAGCCAGGCCAAAGCGATCTGGGCAGGCGTGGCGTTCTTGCTTTCTCCGATCGACTTCAGCAGGTCGACTAACGTTTGATTCGCTTTGCGCGCTTCAGCACTAAAGCGCGGCAGTATGTTTCGAAAGTCGGTACTCTCGAATTGAGTGCTCTCGTCGATCTTTCCTGTCAGAAAGCCTCTGCCGAGCGGGCTGTAGGGAACGAAGCCGATACCGAGCTCTTCGAGCAGAGGCAACACTTCTGCTTCCGGTGTTCTGGTCCATAAAGAGTATTCATTCTGGATCGCTGTCACCGGTTGTACTGCATGTGCGCGACGGATGGTTTCAAGTCCCGGCTCAGAAAGTCCGAAGTGCCTGACCTTGCCTGAATCGATTAGGTCCTTCACCGCGCCAGCTACATCTTCAATTGGCACCCTGGGATCAACACGATGTTGATAGAACAGATCGATGTAGTCTGTCCTGAGTCGCTTCAGTGATGCGTCAGCGACTTCCTTGATGTGTTCCGGACGACTGTCAACACCCCAGGTTGGCTGTCCAGTAGTCTTGAGATCAAATCCGAACTTCGTTGCGATTACCACCTTGTCACGAATCGGCGAAAGAGCTTCGCCCACGAGCTCCTCGTTCGTGAATGGGCCATAGACTTCAGCCGTGTCGAAGAATGTTATGCCGCGATCGACCGCTGCACGAAGCAGCGAGATCATTTCCTGCTTGTCCGGGATGCGCCCGTAGGAAGCGCTCATTCCCATGCAGCCAAGCCCGAGTGCTGACACCTCGAGACCGCTACTACCGAGTGTTCGTTTCTGCATTGTTACTCCTTTCAGTGCAGTCACGATTGTAGCCACAAAAAGGCGCAAAAAGCACAAAAGAGAAAACCCCTTTTGTGCTTTTTTGCGCCTTTTTGTGGCTGCTTGTTGTTACGCGGCTCGTGGGACGCGTTCGGGCACGCTCGGTTTTGTCGCAACCGGCGCTTTCACCTGTTTTGACAACGCAGACTTGATCTCGCGCCAGTGGATCGAGATGTCAGCAAACACCAGCGCGAGTGCGAGACATGACCAGATAATCGCCTGCACGATCTCGACTCCGAGAGTTTCCCAGCCAGTGACTCCCATCACGAAACGCCCGGCGATAAAGACGAGCGCGAGTGCGTAACTTCGCGTGGCCCACTGCCGGTGCAACGCAATCTTGCGCCTGAACGCGAAGAGGAAGCAGAGACCGGTTGCGGTCATCAACATCACCGCATCAACACCGCCGAGCACGGTAAATGAGCGCGGCGCTCCCATGCGTTCCTGGTAATACTGAATGTACGCGCCAAGCGGTGCGAGCACGAACGCGCCGACGACGTAGAGCCGTCCCATTACGCGGTGTGCTTTGGTGAATCGCTGTCGCAGACGCTCGGAAAACTGTAAAGGCGCGAAGAGAAGCACGATAGCGCCGAAGATGCCGTGCGGAAGCAGCCACCATTTGAATGGCGCATAGTGCTGCCAGGCCGGATGAGAACCATCGATAAGAAAGCGTTCGTTGTGATAAAGGACGTAAATGCTAGCCAGTGCAATTGCGGAAAGGGTCACGTATTTCGCGTTGAGCTTCATGGAGGCTCCTTGTTTGGTAACGAATCAAATCCTCGCTATATAACGCGAAGTTCCGGAACGTTTCGGTCCATCCGGCTCGGCATAAATAACGCCGGTCTCCGGGTATCGGCATGAATAACGCCGAAGGCGTTCGCTAATTTCAACCTAGGGTTCGAGGAACGAGAACCCTGGGGTTACGATTTACAGGAGCGATAAAACCCTGAAAGGGTTCGGCGGTTGGCGAACCCTTTCAGGGTTGATCTTGAATTTGGTTTCAAACCCAGGGTTCTCGTTCCTCGAACTCTGGGCTGAAATTAGCGAACGCCTTCGGCGTTATTTAGGTGTCGTCTGGCGGCGTTATTACAGATCAGCCGCTTCGCGGACTGAATTCGACCTTGACACCCGCCTCCAGATAAATAAAATACGGACGTTCGTTTTTAAGGCGGAATGCCAAAACTCAGTCCCAGCGCGATCGAAAAGAACAAAAGCCGGATCGAGGAAGCGGCCAAGAAACTCTTCATCAAGCAGGGTTTTCACGCCACCTCGATGCGCAATATTGCCGCCAGGGCAGGGACCTCGCTCGGCAACGTCTATAACTATTACCGGACCAAAGAGGAGATCCTCGGGTCGATTATCAATAAATATCAGACGACCATCGACGGTCGCCTGCGTTCGATCTTTGACGAGATCGACGAGCCGCTCGAGCCCGAATCGCTCAGGCGCTTTGGCCAGCAGATCAAGAAGATGGTGAACGATCACCACGACTTCTGGCTGCTGATGTACATCGACGTACTCGAGTTCGAGAACCGCCACTTCCGGAAAATGTTCGAGGGGCTGGTTCACAACCTGCGAAGACGCTTCGCCACGCAGTTTGAAGAGCTGAAGAGTCGTGGTGCGGTACACGGCGATATCGATCCGGCAGTCGGATTCACGGCTCTTTACATGCAGTTTTTTAATTACTTTCTGGTTGAAAAGTTGTTTGGCGGTAATCGCCATTTTGGATTGACGGACGAACAGGTCATCACGCAGTTGACGGACATGTACTGTCGCGGTTTGTTGCAGAACCACAACGGTGGTTCTTCCAAGACGAAGTCATCCCGTTCCACTAAGAAGCGCAAAGCCTAAGGAGCCCGGCGCTACCGCGCTCGGTTCTGCGCTTTTCCGATTAGAAAGAAAAACGAACGTTCGTTGTTTTTGCAGGAGGAAGGTCATGCATAAGTCGATTCTCAGTTTTCTCTTTATTACTTTGTGCGCGGTGTCGACGGCGTTTGCGCAGGGCGGCACCGGACAGCTAAGCGGCAGTGTTGTTGACGCGAACGGCGCGGTGGTGCCTGGAGCCAGCGTCAAGCTCACGAGCCTCGTCACCGCTCAGGACCGCCAGGCCACGACCAACGACTCCGGCGATTTCGTTTTCACGCTTCTGCCTGCCGGCGTTTACAAGCTCGAGGTCACTGCTAGCGGCTTCCGAACGGTCGTCGTTGACGAGATCAAAATCAATGTCACGCAAACGACGACCTTGCCGGTTCGTCTCGACGCAGCGACAGTTTCGGGCATGGTCACGATCGAAGCTGAGCCGCCGCTCGTGCAGCAGGAGAGTTCGCAAGTCGGCCGCACGATCGAAGAGCAAACGATTCGACAACTGCCGCTGCCCACCAGAAACTTTCAACAGCTTCTGACGCTTTCGCCGGGCACGTCTTCGTCAGTCGCGAACAACACCGAGCTCGGCCGCGGTGACGCGATCATTTCCGTGAACGGACAGCGCACGACGAGCAACAACGTGCGTATCAACGGCATCGACGCGAACTCGATCGGCACCAACTCAACCCCGAACATCGCCGTTCCTGCTACCGATACGCTCCAGGAGTTCATCGTGCAGACAAGCCTGTACGACGCGTCGCAGGGTCGTAACGCGGGCGGCAACGTCGAAGCCATCACGAAGTCGGGTGAGAATGCTTTTCACGGTAATGCTTATTACTTCCTGCGCAACAACGCGTTGAACGCCAACGATTTCTTTCTCAACGCCGCGCGCCGTGAGAGACCAGTCTTGAAGCGTAACCAGTTTGGCGGCACACTCGGCGGTTCGATCGTCAAAGACCACCTGTTCTTCTTTGGCTCGTACCAGGGCACGCGCGAGCGCAACGGCGCTTCGCTTAATAACAGTCTGATGTCACCGTTCATTCCGGCAGCGTTGCGCGACAACAATCGCACTGCCGCAGGTTTGTCCGCTGCGTTTGGGG
>Ga0207694_10004967_pt1 | contig 10296 bp, 12 predicted proteins | sample KBSC34metaG_FD_184353 | JGI IMG/M metagenome (GOLD analysis project Ga0207694, IMG submission 184353) | Corn rhizosphere microbial communities from Kellogg Biological Station, Michigan, USA - KBS C3-4 metaG (SPAdes) (version 2) | ecosystem: Host-associated > Plants > Roots > Rhizosphere > Soil...
TCGAGGCAATCGAACAGAGCGATATGATCTTCGGCCTGGGGCCGGCGGGCACAGGCAAAACGTATCTCGCCGTTGCAATGGCCGTGTCAGCGCTGATGGCCAAGCGCGTCAGCCGCATCATTCTCGTACGGCCGGCGGTGGAGGCGGGCGAGCGGCTGGGATTCCTGCCGGGCAGCTTGCAGGAGAAGGTCGATCCCTACCTGCGGCCGCTGTATGACGCGCTGTACGATCTACTCGATCCGGCGAAGGTCGACAAGATGCTGGAGACCAACGTGATTGAGGTAGCGCCGCTGGCGTTTATGCGCGGACGCACGCTGAATGAGGCGTTCATCATCATGGACGAGGCGCAGAACACCACGAACGAGCAGATGAAGATGTTTCTGACGCGCATGGGAAATGGGTCAAAGGCTGTCATTACCGGCGACCTGACGCAGATCGACCTGCCCAATCCGAAGAAGTCGGGCCTCATCGAAGCGATGAGCGTGCTGGACGGCGTGGAGGGCATCCGCTTCTGCCACTTTGAAGACGTCGATGTGGTCCGACATCAGCTGGTGCAACGCATTGTGCGGGCTTACGACAGCTATGGCCGCGCACAGCAGCAGCTTCCGCTAGAGTTGGGCGACGGCGCGATGGAAGGCGTCGGGCTGCAGGCCGCAACGGGTGAACCGGCGAAGCTGAGGGCCAAGCCGCAATAAAGCGGAAGCAGTTGCGATACGATTAGCAACAGAGGGCGATGCGCCCTCTGTTGTTATTTGCGCGCATGATAACCATCGAACTTCCGCGAGGAATGGACCTACCGGCAGAGCTGGCTCGCGCCTCTCTCCTGCGCTTTCTGCGCCTGGCGCGAGCAGCGGTGGGCCTCGAAGGCGAGGTGCATGTGCTGCTGGCCGATGACGCGACGTTGCGTCGGTTGAACCGCCAGTTCCGCGGCAAAGACAAGGCGACCGATGTGCTCAGCTTTCCGGCGGGAGCATCGACGGCCTTCTTTGCCGAAAAAGAGCTGGCTGGCGATCTTGCGATCTCGCTCGAGACTGCGGCCAAGCAGGCGAAGAAGTTTGCTCACACGCTGGCGGAAGAGGTGCGCGTGCTGCTGCTGCACGGCCTGTTGCATCTTGCGGGCTTTGACCATGAGCAGGACGAGGGACAGATGGCCGCCCGTGAGCGCGAACTGCGCAGCGAACTGGGACTACCCGGTGGCTTGATCGAACGCGTACACAAACCGGCAGCGCGCGTGCACAAGCCGGTCGTTCGCAAGGCAGCGCGCAAGAAGGTGCGGGCATGAGCGGCGCGGGTTGGTGGCAGGACGCGGCGATCGCCGGGCTGCTGGTGCTGCTCGCGCTGGCCTCGTACGTGGACCGTGTCTACAGCGAGATGGGCAAGTTCCTCGCGCGCGAGTACGAAGAGAACATCGAGGCGTGGACGCGCGCGGTTGAACCGAAGCTGCACCTGGCGCGCGAGAGCGTCGCGCTGTCGGCCTCCGTGCTGCGGCAGTTGACGCTGGCGGCGATTGCGCTTATCGCAGGGCTGCGGCTTTATACCCACGTTCTCACCATGCCGATGCTGGCGCGGATACCCAGCGTGGGCGATGTCGGTCTTACCGGCGCGCTGCTGGTGCTGCTGATTCTGCTGTTTGACCGGCTGATTCCGCAACTGCTGTTCACGCGCACGCGCGGGCTGTGGATTGCGCACATTCGCTACGGCGTGCAGACGCTCTTTTACCTAATGCTGCCGATTACTTTGACTCTCGGCTTGCTGCTCTCCATCGTCGCCCTGGCCGAGCCGGAGGATACGACCGAAGAGGAGCGTCCATCAGAGGGCGTCGAAGCACTGCTCGAAGCAGGCGAAGAAGAGGGGATTCTTGAGGAGAGCGACCGCGATCTGGTGCGATCAGTTGTCGAGTTTGGCGACAAGGTTGTGCGCGAGGTGATGACGCCGCGGCCGGAGATCTTCGCCGTGCCGGAGACGCTTACGCTCGAGGAGTTTCTCACGCGGCTGAAGGAGAATGCTTTCTCTCGCGTGCCGGTATACGAGGGATCGCTCGACCACATCACGGGCATTGCCTTTTCGCGCGACCTGCTGCAGGCCGTTGGCACGGACGCAATGGAGGCGACAGTCGCGGACCTGAAACGCGAGGCCGAGTTCGTTCCGGAGACGAAGAAGGTGGCCGAGCTGCTGCGTGAGATGCAGCATGCACAGCAGCATATCCGCGTTGTGATTGATGAGTACGGCGGCGTTGCCGGCGTGGTGACGATTGAGGACCTTCTGGAGGCGATTGTCGGCTCGATTGCAGATGAGCACGACGAGGAAGAGGAGATCGGTGAGCCGGTGCGCGAGGCCGACGGCAGCTTTGTTGTGCCGGGAAGCTTTGAGGTGTCACGTTTGCGCGAGCTGTTTGCCGAGCCTGCAGAGGCCGAGGAAGAAGAGAGCGAATCGGTTGAGGCAGAAGATGAAGGCAAGGAAACGGCGTCACGCAATGGTGCTGCGCGAGTCACGCTTCCTGAGCCGCAGCACTATGAGGCGACGACCCTCGGCGGCCTGGTGAGTGAGATTGCCGGGCACATTCCGCTGCCGGGCGAGGTGGTGGAAGCAGCTGGACTGCGGGTCGAGGTTCTGGCGTCAACCGAGCGCAAGGTGGAGCGCGTTCGCGTGGGAAGAGGCAAAGCGGCGCAGCCGACCAGCGAGACGTCGGCAAGCTAATCAGTTGCAGGCGCCTTTGCACTTGATGGCGTAAGCGGCAGTGTCCTTGATGGGCTGGTTGTAGCGCACGTTGGAATAAGTGACGGTGTTGGTGTTGCCGCCCGGCTCGAAGAACTCCTGCTTGAGCGAGATGTCGCGCGCGGGGTCAACCCAGAGGGTGATGTGGGTGAAGTTCGCCTTCACGCCGGGGTCTTTGGAGATGAGGTCGAGCTTCTCGACTTTGGTTCCGTCGATGGTTTCGGAACCCTGATCGGTGATATTCCATGCTTTGGCGAGGTCGGTGCCGGTGCCGCCAAAGCCGAGGGTGACGAAGGTGTCCATCTGCGACTTGTTCTTGTCGGCCGAGTAGGTGTCAAGGTGGTTGGTGCTGGGCGAGTAGAGGCGTGCGATGCCGTTCTTGTACTCGACGATCTGCGCGGAGGGCGGGTCAAACTTCGCGCCCATCTGGATGGCCGCGCCGTTGCGCTGGAAGTACATGGTGCCGGTCTCAGTCGTGGTGTCATGCACCAAGCGGTCGTACTGCTCTTTTTTCACGCTGGCCTCGGCGGAGTGGAAGTTCTTACTGGAGGCATCCATCTGGGCAAGTACGGCTGACAAGTTATCCGCGGCGTGCACGGTATGCGGCGCGAGTGAGAGGGTCGCGGCAACGGCTACGACAGCGAAGAGTGCGCGAGATCTGTTGGTGCGGGACATGAGCATCTGACCTTGGAATTGGATGCGGACGCGGCGCGAGCGGCTCACTTAAGCACCCAGGCGTCGTAAGCGACGATGTGCTTCTGCTCGTCGTAGACCGGCTCGGCGCGCTCAAAGGTGACGGCTCCGGAGATGGGCTCGACGACGCGGAGGATGGCGGCGCGGCGCTCGTCGTCAGACTGCGCGGCGGTGGGGCCGCCGGGGACGTCGGCGCGGATCTGGTAGATGAACTGGGCGCTGTTGCCGACCTGGCCGGCTTCCTTCACGAGGACCTCGCTGGAGCGGAGGGCTACGGTCTCAGTGGGGCGGTCCTTGAAGTCGATGAAGCGGGGCGAGGCGAACATGAAGATGAGGATGAGGGTGACCATCACGTCGTAGTGAAGGCTGCCGCGCTCATAGGTCCACCAGAAGTAGCTCTTCAGCAGATTGGCCATTAGCTACCCCTTCCCCTTTATATCTAAAATCTTTGTTTGCCGTCATTTGCAGCGAAATGGCTGCAGGATCTTACAAACAAAGGGCTTGCGGGCAGATATTTGAAAACAAAAGGCTGTCCGGCAAGGCACAAAATTTGGCGGAATTTAGAGCCCTCCGCGCTTATCTATTCATCTTCCAGTATAGCAGAGGTGTCAAGCGATAGGCTGAGTAAATAACTGATTATAAAAGAGAAATCCCGAAAATCTTGTCTAGGTTAGTCGAAGGTTCTGTGTTTTTCGGACGATTTTGACTGCGTCCTGGCGGATTTGCGTCGGATTGCACGGATGGCCCGATGACAGCTTCAATAGCTCTCTTTCAGCCCTAGCCAAGTCGGTGTATCGGGACTTGAACTGTGTCCCACAGAACTCACACACCGCGCAAATATTGCAAAGGCGAGTGTGGCAAACCATGATTCTTAGACGATCAGGCACGGCGAGATTCTACGCCCATGTGTGCGGTAAAAAAACATTCCCCGGGTTAGTGATTACTCGGTAGCAAAACACACACTGTAACCGCGAACCGGTAGTTCAGTTTGCTTTGGATTTCTGTTCGCGGTCGAGTGCCTCGATCCGCTGCTGGATCCGCTGAAAGTCGTGGACGATTTTGGCGTGCTCGGCCATCAGCTTCGCGCTCTTCTCGGAGAGGGTTTGCATCTCCCGGACCAGATCATCTCGCTCGGACATATTCCATTATTCTGCCAGATGCGTGAGCAATCTTCTTGCCCTCTATCCTAGACGGGCTAGCCGTAATCCACTCTTCAGTTCGAAGTAGCTTTAGCGATATGGTCGATAACCACTGATTGCAGCTGTGCGGTAGCTGGTCTCAGCTCTAGTCCCAGTTGTTCCTTTAGGGCGGTGAAGAGAGATGGGCCGCTACAGTCTGATCCACTATCTGCTGACCTTAAATTCTGTGGACACCACGATAGCTGAAACTTATAAAACCCGCTCAGTCCTGTATGGTCTATTACCATCTTTTCATCATCGTCAGGGAGCCATGAGAGGTGGCGTGCAAGGTGTTCCATATTATCTGGATAACCAGCCAGCCGTAGCATTGCACCATCCTTCCAAGGTGCATCACCAGTGCCATTTCCCGTGTATTCCGTCCCTACTCTAGTAGATATGATTTGAGGCTTAGGTTTGGCCACAGTTAAATTGTAGACGGAGTGCATTATCTTGCCATAGTGAAACCTGCAAGCAAATCGGTTCTCGAGAATTTCCTGTAGCATTAGTCCACGCTGTTCCCGAGTCATAGACTTAAATGTCTGGATATCTTTGGGATCTACCTTGGCGTGAATATCGTAATAAGTGCCTCTCGTCCAGTCCGGTACGTTGAGGATATCTGCTGGAGCTGCATAATTAAAAAAGGCAACCCTCAAGAGGTATTCGATTGGTACTGATTCCCCTTCAAAGCCATCGTCGGTGAAGTTCGTCATCCATGGATTGCCACCGTGAACTTCTCTGATAGAAACTGCTGCAAAGGATATTTTTGCCTTTGTAGTCTGATTGTTTAAGGAGGAGCCGTGGGAAAACCCGCACATGACGAAGTACGCTACGACTGCGAAGCCATATTTTGATCGCGAAACAACAGATGTACTGATTGTTCGTGATATTTTCGATAAAAACACCTCGTAGCTCCTGTTCCTAAATGGAAATTCAATTAGTGCTCATATACGACTTAGAGATGTCTGGGAGTTTCATTGAAAAAAACTGCTCAATATCGCGGCCAGTTTTTTGGCCGTATGCCCCTTCCCAAACATGCTTAATTGTTCCATTGCGATCAATTAGTATTGTTTGAGGCGTGCCAGAGAATCCTAGTGAGTCGAGATCGGTGGCTGAAGAATCTATGTAGCTAGGGAAAGGATATGGGTGTTTCACAAGATATTGTTCAAGACCTGCTTTGTCCGGCAGGATCGATAGTCCCACAAATTTGTAGTCGGAGCCCCGCTGTTTCGCAAGCGAAAGAATGCTCGAATAATTTGCGGCGCACCAACCGCAATTTGGTGAGTAGACGTATACAACAGTATCTCCATCTCCCCGAAGGGGTAGTTTTGACTGCTTTCCAGCGGTATCCGTAACGGTCAGATGGTCAACAACGGTGCCGGCCTTATTGACTAGCTGATGTGGCCGGTAAGCTTCTACGAGTGATACATTGAGCGAGTTATTCTTGTGCATAAGATACACATTTCCTGCAAGCGAAATAGCCAAGATGATAAGAAAAAGGTAGGCTGACGGGGCTGGCCGATTATTTCGCTTTGTCGGTATTGGTTCTTCAGTCAACATTCATCTCTCCACACTAAAACGCGTCAAAGTATGTGTGCCCCTATGCGGGCATCAGTTACTAAGACAATCTCTTCATTAGCAATCCGTTGCTTTGGCGAACATATTGTGACTGTGCAGTGTATTTCCCACCCGCATCAAGGATGCGATCCTTTCGGATCACATCCATAAGGCGGTTAGCATTTATTGGGTGTCTATTTGTACGCTTGGCGACAACAATACTTTTGTCTGTTGGCTCTTGTGTAGGTTCGCCAGTCAAGCCGACTTATTCGCCGCCGCAGGCAGTCCGAAAACACGCACTCCAGCTCTGGCCGCTGGGGTTGCATACCTGCTCCTCGGGTGGATTTGGGCACGCTTCGCATTTGCCTGGTGTGCAGCCGCCGTCGGCTAATACTGACGGAACCGAGCGCGTGCCAAGGTACATACCAGTGCCCGCTGCTAGCGAAAGTAGTATAGTTCCTACTCTGATGATTTTGCTGTCAAGTATGCCTAACATTTTGATGTCCTCCTAAGCTTTGGTGGCTATAGTTAAGAAAGAGAGATGGCTTAGCCAGTGCATCTGCGTGGTTGCGCAAGTTAGCACAGGAAGCTAAGTTTTCATCGTGTAAAGAGCGAGTTTATTTTTACGACCAGACTTGGAAACTTTACAGGGAAGCAACTGCGAAATACGTGTGAAACTCTGCTTGTATCTACTGCGCCTCGTTGATAAGAACACCTGCGAATAGTCTGATAGGCGATCTTTGTGTATTCAAATACACAAAGATCATCCCTCTTCGTGGTACCAAGAATTGAACTACCGTTGGCTTGTTCTGTCAAGGAAGCTTTTATGAAAGTCGAAATAGGCCTGACCACGGAGCTACCTAAAGTGTTGCTTGACATTCCCCACGCCTGGTCGTATACTTTGCGTTGCAAAGTAATAGTGCAGGCCTATGACGGAACTGAACCAGGCACTTGTCGATATACGGGCGATTCGCCGGCAGGTGGCGGAGGCGACGGAGTTTCACGGCTATGGGCCGCTGACGCTGCTCGGCACAGCGGTATGCGCGATGGTGGCGGGTGCGGCTCAGGGTTATTGGGTGCCGGAACCGGCGAAGCATCCGGGGCTGTATGTGGAGCTGTGGCTGGCGACGGGCGTGGTGTCCGCGGTGCTGATTGTGATGCAGATGCTGACGCGGGCCAATCGCCTGCACTCGGGCATGGCGGACGAGATGATCCGCATGGCGGTGGCGCAGTTTCTTCCGGCGGCGATCACCGGGCTGATTCTGCCTTTTGTGCTGTTGCGCGCGGCTCCGGGAGCGATGTGGATGATGCCGGGACTGTGGCAGATCATCTTCGGCCTCGGTGTGTTTGCCTCGTGCCGCTGCCTGCCGCCCGCGATGTATCTGGCGGGCGCATGGTTTCTGCTGACGGGACTGGTGTGCCTTGCGCTGGGCGATGCGCGCGCGCTGTCGCCGGTGGGAATGGCCGCTCCGTATGCGGCAGGGATGGCGCTGGTGGCGGCGATTCATCACTTTACTCAAAAGGAGGCGCAGGCGGATGAAGACGAAGGGAACTAAGACTGCGGCGCCGTTTGCGTATGAAGGGCTGGGCCGCGTGATCCATGAGCGGGCGCGTCTGAGCATTCTGACCTCGCTGATGACGCACCCCAAGGGGCTGAGCTTTGTGGAGCTGAAGCAACTGTGCGCGCTGACTGACGGCAATCTGGCGCGGCATCTGCAGGTGCTGGAAGAGGACGGCATGGTGCGGACCACGAAGGAAGGCGAGGGCGCGCGCGCGCAGACCACGGTGCGCGTGACGGCCAGTGGCAAGAGCCGCTACCTCGAATACCTGAGCGTGCTGGAGCAGGTGGTGCGCGATGCGAGCGCCGTGCAGCACGGGCAGGAACAGCACGACAGCCAGCCGCTGCGCAGGCTGACACCGGTCAAGACTTAGTTTTGTTTTTGCTTTCTGAATGAGGACTATCGCGCTCGCTGACTTTGCAATACAAAGTTTTTATTGGAAAAGGAGAACCAATCTCATGAGCACTACCGTTCCGATGTCCATTTCGCTTCCACGTATGCGCTGGGGGCTGGGCATGAAGTTTTTTGTCATTCTCGGGCTGGCGCTGATGATGAGCCTGTCGGGATTGTTTATCGACGGGCTGACTTCAGAGCGTGCCAATAACCACGGCGTAGCCGCGGCGTCGCAGGAGAATCCCACGCAGCAGCCGGCGACGGTGCTGGGAGTGCGGCTGGCGGACTCCTACCGTTCTATGCATCGCTCGCTGCATTACATCCCGCTGTTTCTCGGGCTGGTGTTCCTCACGTATTTTCTGTTCGAGGTGCTGAGCGGGAAGCGCGTGCATCTGGCGCAGTATGCAATGGTGGGCATCGCGCAGATGGTCTTTTATCTGCTGCTGCTCTCGCTGGGGGAGTACATGGGGTTTGACCTGAGTTATCTGATCGCGGGAACGTCGACGGTCGCGCTGTTCTCCATCAACACGGATTGGGTGTTCCGCAGCCGCGCGATGGCACTGCGTGCGCTGGCGGCGTTCAGCGTGCTGTATGCGTTTATCTATGTGCTACTGCGCGTGGAGGCGTATGCGCTGCTGACAGGCTCGCTGGCCAGCTTTGCCGCGATTGCCGCGGCGATGTACATCACACGCAATGTGGACTGGTACGGCGGTTCTGCGGTGCAGAGCATGCCTGCTGCTCCGTCGGGAGAGAGAGAGTCGTGGCTGCGGTGAGGGCTGGTTGCTCGGCGCTAGTAACTTGGCGCTAGGCGCAAGGCTCCGGTTTTGCTGCGCGCCGGTCTGATGAAGTGGATGGTGAAACAAAGGGGAGAGATTGGTGAACACATCTGGACTGATGGGGCGAATGATGAAGTGGCTGGTTCGCGTTGCACTCTTTGGAGTAGCGGCGATTGCGGTGCTGCTCTGCGTGCTGTGGCTTGACCATCGGCGCGAGACGACGTTGCTGCCGCCGACCGGCCCCTTTGCGGTGGGCCGAGTGGTGGAGCAGTGGGACGATGCTGGCAAGCAGGAATTGCTTGCGCCCGCAGCCGAACCGCGGAAGGTAGTCGCCTGGATCTGGTATCCGGCGAAGAAGGAAGCCAGACCGGAGTTCGCGCCGTATCTGCCCTCTGCCTGGCGCGAGGCGATGGAGCATCATGCGGGAATCCTTCTAAGCAGGTTTCTTGCGCGTGACTTGTCGAAGGTCCACACGCATAGTGAGCCGGACGCTGAAATTGCCGATGAGCAGGCGCAGTATCCGGTTGTGCTGATGCGCGGAGGGGCGGCGGCGTTAGTAGCGAGTTACTCGGAGATCGCTGAAGACCTGGCGAGCCATGGATATGTTGTGGTGGGCCTGGATGCTCCGTATCGCACGACGGTAGTAGTGCTGAACGATGGAAGAGTGGTGGAGCGGACGCGCGAGAATGATGCAGAGACTCTGAGCGGGGAGGCGCAGCAGCGGCTTGGGATACGGTTATTGCAGGCGTGGAGCTCCGACATGAGCTTTGCGGTGGATGAATTGCAGAGGCTGTCCGAGTCCGAGCGGCGATTCCGCAACCGGCTCGATCTGGGACGACTTGGCGTGATTGGCCATTCGCTGGGCGGCGCGAACGCGCTGGCGTTTTGCCACGACGATGCGCGCTGCAAGGTTGCGGTGGACATTGACGGGGCGCCTCTGGGCCCGGTGATCCACGAAGGTCTTTCGCAGCCGGTTCTGTTGCTTCTCAGCGATCACAAGCACGATGCTGAGGACGAGGTGCGGCAGGTGACGAGTGACATTGCTTCTATCTATAACCGGTTGCCTGCGGACCGGCGGCTGGAGGTGATTCTACGCGGGGCGAACCATTATGGTTTCAGCGATGACGGTGCGATGCTGAAGAGTCCGGCGCTGCGGCATGTGCTCAAAACGATTGGCGTGATTGGAATGGATGGGCCTCGACAGCTTGAGCTGACGCGAGAGTGTGTGCGGAATTTTCTGGATATCACGCTCAGCCAGAGGGAAGGCGCGGCGGATTTATCGGCAGTGTGCGACGCTGCTGAGATCGAGCGAGTGCCTGATTGAGCAGAGGAGTGGGCCCAAGCGAGCTTATAATCAGGTGCGAATCGGGGGTGGGAGATGCAAAGAGTTCTGCGGGGTATAGTTCTGGCGATGTCGGTTGGGCTGAT
>Ga0207694_10004973_pt1 | contig 10290 bp, 10 predicted proteins | sample KBSC34metaG_FD_184353 | JGI IMG/M metagenome (GOLD analysis project Ga0207694, IMG submission 184353) | Corn rhizosphere microbial communities from Kellogg Biological Station, Michigan, USA - KBS C3-4 metaG (SPAdes) (version 2) | ecosystem: Host-associated > Plants > Roots > Rhizosphere > Soil...
ACGTTCAACTTCTGAGCGCTAACGAAGAGGTGATGAAGGGGGGACTTGGTCACAAGTCCCCCTTTTTCGTCTTAAACGTTCGTTTTCGCTGCGCAGAGACCAACCGCCATCAATTGTCGAATGGCTACTGTAGAACGCCCTGAAAAATTGATTTTACCAGCACCGCGCCAGCATAGAACCTGACAGTGCAAGTGCTACAGGGAACCCGACAATGGATATGCAACCGCCGCCAGCCTTTGTGCAAATTGCGCAGGCCGAAGTCCCGCCCGATGCGCCAGTCGAGCCGGTACCGATCGAGGTCAACGTGTCGAAATACATTCCTGAATCGGCAACCGCGGTGACCATGATCGTAACGCTTACGCCGCCGACGGGACAGGCCGTGATCTATGCAGCCGGCCATGAGAGAGACGGGACCTTGTTCAAGGGGCCGCGCTCGATAGACGAAGTTAAGCTTGCCGGTCCAATGATCTATGTGAAGCTTTATGGAGCAACGAGTTTCGATATCCAATACACGAACTACCGGCAGCCCTATTGAATGCGGTTTCCGCCTGAGAACGAACGACGCTGTGGGACATTCGACACCGGAACAGCTGCTGGAAGATGCGCTGGCAGCGCATCGCAGGGGCTCGATTGCGGATGCGAAGCGCCTTTATGCTTCGGTCCTGAGCATTGATCCCGCCAATGCGGCTGCCCATGGTAACCTCGCAATCATCGCGGCTCAGGAGGGCGATCTCGCCGCTGCCGAACGGCTGTTTCGTCAAGGGATCAAACTGAGGCCGAATGATCCGGCAGGCTACAACAATCTCGGGTCAGTGCTGCAGCAGCAGGCCAGGCTGGATGATGCGATCGCCGCCCACCGCCACGCCATAAAGCTAAATCCCAGTTACGCCGAAGCCTTTTTGGCTCTCGGCAATACCCTCAAGCAGCAAGGCAAATTCGAAGAGGCGATGGGCTCGTATCGGTCCGCCATTGCGGTGAGACGTGACTACGCCGAAGCTCACAACAATTTCGGTGTGCTGCTTCAGATGCAAGGCAGGCTCGACGAGGCGGCAGCAGCCTATGGCGAGGCGATAGCGTTGAGGCCTGGGTACGCGGAAGCCCATTTCAATCTCGGCGTTGTGCTGCATCAGAAGCAGGAATTCGATGCCGCCGAGGTCGCATATCGACGGGTTATCTCACTCCATCCCGGGATTGCCGTCGTCCACAATAATCTGGGAGCCGTCCTGAAGGACCAGGGCTTTCTCGACGCGGCCCTGGCGGCTTTTGAAAATGCCATCAACCTGAAGCCGGACTACACGGAGGCATTTTACAATCGCGCGACGGTGCTGCAGCAGCAGGCCAAAGGGGAACAAGCGCTGGCGGCGTATGGCCGTGCCATCGAGCTTCGGCCGGATTACGCCGACGCGATCAACAATGCCGGCATTGTCCTCCAGGAGCTCGGACGCGCGAGCGAGGCGGTCGATCTTTACCGCCGGTTACTTGAACTGATGCCGGATCGTGCCGATGCCTACAACAACATGGGCGCAGCGTGCCTGGCGCAAGAGCGTCCTGAGCAAGCGCGTGCGGCGTTTGAGCAGGCGCTGATCCACATGCCCGATTTTCCCGAGGCATTTTACAATCTGGGAAACGCCCGGCGCGAGCTCGGTCACCTATCCGAAGCGATCACCGCCTATCGCAATGCATTGCGACTTCGGCCCGATTACACGGAGGCGTTCAGCCAGCTCGTCTATCATCGCGCGCAGGCGTGCGCGTGGGACGGTCGGCAAGCCGACCAGGAGAAGCTTCTCGACATGGTGCGGGCCGGAGTTCGTGTTCCGCCGTTTTACCTGCTTTCGACACCGGCATCCGCATCCGATCAATTGATCTGTGCCCGTCACTGGATCGGGCCGATCAGGCCGCCGCCGGAGACGGTCTTTGAGCATCAGGTTTCCGTTGGCAGCGATCGCATTCGCCTTGGCTATTTGTCCGGAGATTTTCATCAGCATTCCACCGCGCACCTGATGGCGGAATTGTTCGAGTGCCACGATCGTGACCGCTTCGAGGTCTTCGCCTATTCCTACGGTCCCGACGATAAAAGCCCGATGCGCGCGCGGCTTGATCGCGCGTTCGACCGTTTCGCCGATATAGGCGCGCTGTCACACCGCGAGGCGGCGCGGACGATCCACGCCGACAAGGTCGATATCCTGGTTGATCTCAAGGGCTATACCCATCACGCCCGGCCAGCGATATCAGCCCATCGCCCGGCGCCGGTGCAGGTGAGCTATCTCGGATATCCCGCGACCATGGGAGCGGATTTCATCGACTACATCATCGTCGATCCGTTCGTGGTGCCGGCTGGCCAGCAGCCTTTCTTTTCGGAAAAACTTGTTCACCTTCCCGGCAGCTATCAGGTGAACGACCGAAGGCGCGAGGTGGCAAGCGCACGCACGTCGCGACCGGATCATGGATTGCCACCCGAGGGGCTGGTGCTTTGCAGTTTCAACAACAGTTACAAGATCTCGCCGGTATTCTTCGATATCTGGATGCGTCTGCTCCGATCGGCTCCCGGCAGCGTGTTGTGGCTGCTCGAGACCAACGGGCTGGTCAAAGGCAATCTGCGTTCGGAAGCCGGGAAACGCGGTGTGGACCCAGCCCGGCTGATCTTTGCTCCGGTTGTGCCACCGGCCGAACATCTCGGGCGCCACCAGCACGCCGACCTGTTTCTCGACACACTGCCCTGCAACGCCCACACCACAGCCAGCGACGCGCTGTGGGCCGGGCTGCCGGTGCTGACCTGCAGTGGAGACACCTTCGCCGGCCGTGTCGCCGGCAGCCTTCTGATGGCGATGGGCATGCCGGAATTAGTGACGGAATCGCTTGAAGCGTATCAACAGACGGCTCTGGCTTTGGCGCGCGATCCACAACGCTTGGTCGCGTTGCGGCAAAAACTGCAGGAAAAGCGCGACACCAGTGCCTTATTCGATCTGCCGAAATTGACCGGAAATATCGAAGCGGCCTACGTGCGGATGTGGCAGACTTGGCTTTCCCAAAAGAAGCCGGTCGCATTCTCGATCGAAAGCACTTGAAATGTGAGGGACAGAGATCATGCTGATGCGAACCATCGTCACACTCGCGGCTATTCTTGCGCTCGGCACCGGCAATGGACTGGCCGATACCCGGAAGGCCCGAAAGCATCATCACCACGCGTACATTGTCCGCGATGATGTTGTTCCACCGGCACCATATGGCGGCGGCCGGCTGGTTACGCATCCCGCCTCGAACATTGCATGCAATACACCGTTTCGGGCGACGCGCGCGCTGCCTTGCGATCAGCCGGTCTGGGTCTACGGAAGCCCCTGCGAGGTGGATTTGGGTCTCGGACGCTATCGGTCTTGCTATTGATGTGAGACCAGGAGCTTTCGTTTTCGAGATATCGCCATGAATGCCGGGGGCCGTTCCGAACAGACGCTCGCAGCTGCGATGGCTCATCATCGCGCCGGTCGTCTGACCGAGGCTGAGCGCCTTTACCGGCAGGTCTGCGAGACCGATCCGAAAAACGCGCGGGCGTTCCACCTGCTCGGCGTGGTCGCGCATCAGTTGAAGCGCTCCGATGCCGCCTCGCTTGTCGGGCGGGCCGTGATGCTCGATCCGAATTTCGCCGAAGCACACAACGACAGGGGCGTGATCCTCGCCGCCAACGGATTATTTGCCGATGCACTATCCTGCTTTGAAAGGGCCGTGGCGCTCAATCCCGGCTATGACGAGGCCCGCAACAATCTCGGACGCGGATTGCGGTCGCTGGGGCGCCCCGACGAAGCGGTGGCGCAGTTTGAACTGGTCCTGAAGCGCGCGCCGGATTCTCCTGTTGGGCATTTTAATCTCGCCTCGGTGCTGGAACTGGCCGGCCGAAAGCCGGACGCCGAGACGCATTATCGTCGCGCCATCTCGCTGCGCTCCGATTTCGTCGATGCTCACATCCATCTTGCCTCCTTGCTTCAGGACATGGATCGCCTGCCTGAAGCGCTCGCTCATGCCGAACGCGCGGTCACGCTGCGTCCGGACGGTGCCGGCGCGCGCAACAACCTCGGCAATATTCTGCGCAACCTTGGCCGCCACAGCGATGCGATCGCGCAGTACGAGACCGCTCTCAGGATCGATCCGAATTCCTTCATGTCCCATTACAATTGCGGCGTAGCGCTGCGCGGCGAGACGAGGATTGCCGAAGCGAGAGCCCATTTCGCCCGCGCGTTCGCGCTCAAGCCGGATTTCCTCGAAGCCGAGCTGGCCCTGTGCATGGCAGAACTTCCGGCACTTTACCAGGACGCATCCGAAATCGCCGAGCGGCGCGGCGCCTATGCGGGCCGGCTGGCCAGGCTGTGCGCGGGCGTGGAAGGCGCGCACGCGCCTGCCGCGCTCGCCGACGTGATCGGCTCCCATCAGCCGTTTTATCTGCCTTATCAAGGCTACAACGACCGCGAGCTTCAATCCTTGTACGGTTCGCTGGTCTGCAAAATCATCGCTGCGCGATATTCGACGCCCGCCCTGCCAAATCCTCCGGGTCCGCACCAGCCGATCAGATTGGGTATCGTCAGCGGCTTCTTCAGGCAGCACTCGAACTGGAAGATCCCGGTCAAGGGATGGCTGCAAAACCTGGACCGGGATCGATTTCATGTCTCCGGCTATTACACGAGCAGCGAACGGGACGGCGAAACCGAGGCGGCGGCGGCCTCGTGCGATCATTTCGTACAGGGCCCGCGCTCGCTCGATGCCTGGCGGCGCACGATACTGGACGATGCGCCCCACGTTCTGATTTATCCCGAAATCGGCATGGACAAGGTGTCGGCGCAATTGGCGGCCCAACGGCTCGCAGCCGTTCAGTGCTGCTCCTGGGGACACCCGCTCACCAGCGGATTTCCGACCATCGATTACTTCATCAGCAGCGACCTCATGGAGCCCGCGGACGCTGCGGACCACTATTCCGAACAGCTGGTTCGGCTGCCAAATCTTTCGATCTATTACGAACCCGCCGAAGTTCCGGGTACCGGGATCGACCGCGCGCAGCTGGGGCTGCGCGCAAGCGCCGTGGTCTATTGGTGCTGTCAGTCCTTGCCAAAATATCTGCCGCAATTCGACGCCGTGTTCGCACGCATCGCGGTCGAGGTGCCCGACTGTCAGTTTACGTTCATTGAATTCGGAGGCGGCCGGGCCGTCACCGAGATGTTTCGAGCCCGGCTCGAGCGCGCATTCGAGGCGGTCGGTCTCAACGCCGGAGATCATTGCGTCTTCCTGCCGAGACTTGCGCCGGATCGTTTCGTTGCTGCCATCGGCCAGTGCGACGTCGTGCTGGACAGCATCGGCTGGTCAGGATGCAACTCGATCCTGGAGAGCCTGGTTCACAACCTTCCCATCGTGACCTTCGCCGGAGAGATGATGCGCGGCCGGCACACGGCCGCTATCCTCGATATGATTGACATCGGCGAGACGACCGCGCGGACGATTGACGAGTACGTTTCAATCGCCGGGCTTCTCGGCCGCACCAGCGCAAAACGAGCTGAATTGTCTGCGGAGATTGCGAACAGGAAGCATCGCGTCTATCGCGATCGCACATGTATTGCGGCTCTGGAGGCGTTCCTGGATCGGGCCGTTCGCAAGGGACGCCCACCTTTGTAGCAGTGAGTAGCTGTCCGAATAACTCCGACTCGCCAAATTTTGGTACTGGCCGACAGGCCAGCACCGTAGTGATCGAGAAACCAAAAGGGACCACTCGTAAAAATCAAAAGGGACCATTCACTTGATAATGGATGGAAAGGGGCCAGTACCAACGGGTACGGAACACCTGATCCTTTCAGGTCGCCGCAGATCAGGCGCCGCCAAATTTGGAGGGATCGTTATAGCCAGGGGTCTGGTCTTGGAGGACCGGTGGAAAGCGTGGGTCCACACTTTGGCTGGGACGAACAAAGCGTGGGCCCACACCTTGGCTGGGACCAACGATGACATTTCGCGGTTTGGAGTGATGCACCCTTGCGGCCTCGGCAGAAGCACAGAGGGCGATCAAAAGGCCTAAAGCTAAAACAGCACGCATCGCATTTGCTCCAATCGACCAACCCCGTTCTTATCTGATGCGCCGGCTGCACCGTCGCAACAGGCCACTGCGAAATTCAAATCAGGCCACTGAGGGTTGAAGCAGACCAGTACCTGAATTTTCGACATGTCACGTTCCCACGCCAATCAAAATCAGAACGCATTCTTGTAGCGCGCAAGCGCTTGGGGGCTGCCGTAGACCCACATCGGCTCGTCGCATTGGCTTGGACCGTGGTCGGTCATGCACGCGGCGCTCCAGGGCGGCGCCGCGACCTCGCGGCCCGTCTCGTAGCCCTGCGGCTGCGCCGTGCTTTCGCCGGTTCGCGCCTGAGCCGACATTGCGAGGGACGGCACGATCAACAGCGCCGCCACAAATGATTTCGTCATCATCGTCTGGTTCCTTGTTTGCGGGCCTCACGGCCACTTGATGCATGCGAGCGTATGTCCCCGCGCAGCTGACCGTCAGCCATCTGCACGGATCCGCTAATAACAAGACTCGGATTCGATCCCCGATATTCCCGGGCTCGCAAAACGCGCTCTGAACCATGAAGCTCAGATGCGGTATGCTTTCCAACGTAAGTCTGAAATGGTCCCGCACCACTAAATTGGATTTTGGAAAGCTAAATTCCGGTTTAGTTGAGAAGATTGCGTTTGGTGGTGATGATGAAGGAGACCGGCATGGCGAATACCGCCATGTCGAAGGGCGACATGCGCGGCGCGTGCAAAAGTTGCGTGCGCGCCCAGAAAATGGCTTCCGCGCGTCTGCGCCTCCGGAGGCTTCATCTCAGGGTCCCCATTCGCGAGGCGAACAATTTCGCGCTGACGGTTGATATCGTGTCGCTTCAAGCCAGCGCCTCCAAATTTTAGTTTGATCTTCCAAGACCCGCGCTCACGGGTCCGCCCGGGCACTCCCAATGTGCGCTGATTTAACCACCTCCGAGCAAGCGTGCTCGAAGCCGGTTTTTCCTGTCAAAGTACGCCCTTGGGCTGATACGGTGCTTCGTCCGGAGGCTGGGGGCTGACGTGCGGCGGCGGGATTTTCTGGACTGGCCCCGGGTCTTTCGCCGAGTTCCGTTATCGATGGAAAAGCGGACTCAAGGAATCACGGAACTATCGCTTTACTACTGCGCGTCCGTCGCGGGTTTTGGACTATCCTCGGCCAGGCATCCAATAATGTAGGCGGTCCGGTCCCTGGGCAAGACCTTCGCGACATCGGCCCTGTGACGGCATTCGAGTTGCCCGATTTGCTTGGCACGGCGCTTTTCCGGTACCAGTGCCGATTGCCTGAGCCTGCGCACCGTAATTGGCGAGCCATCGGATTCGAACTGCAGTTCATATTTCTTGCCATTCTTATCCATCGCGGCACAGGAGATAGTGGAAACCACTCCCACCGCGATGTTTCCAAGCTGCTTGCATGTTCCCGCCGATAATTCGACGAACGGCACTGGCAGGCCATCGACCTTTGGCCTGTCCTTGGAGTTCAGCAGCATCCGGTCGATTGAAAGTTCGTATAGATTGTTCTGGTCCCGCCGGGCATTTTCGCCCGAGAACGAGACGACGTGGCTGGTGTCAGCCGGGTCGTTGAGGTTAACCGTAAAATTTGCCCGGCCTTGTTCGCTATGGAAGTATGCAACTCCTCTGCAGGTGAAATCGCGTCCCGCGATCTTGAGCGTGCTGCACTTGCCTGAAATTAACGCGAATATATCGATGTCCGGTTCCTGTGGTTTCGTCTCATTCGAAACAAGGATGACGGGCCGCGTAAATGTCTCCGGGTTGAAATTCTGGATATGCTGCAGCAGTCCGCGGCCGTAGGACGGCCCGGCAATTGACGGAGTGGCAAGGAAAATAATGACAATGGCGAAGACTTGCCAGCAGAGGCGCATCGTGATGCTCGGTTGATAACACATGAGATCGAATATGCGCCATGTAACATCAAAAGGCGATGCCGGGACAAGCCTGCCGGCGCCGAACAACCGCATTTTTCGGGCACTTCCTTAGGCCATGGTTAAGCGGGCACCGGTCTCGCGCGCGAATACCTGTGCCGCTCCGAAGGACGGTGCGCAATGGCAGCGGGATGTTGTAGGCGGTCAGGATGCAGAGGGCGTCGTTGCTCTCCGTCGAAGGCCGGCCATCTGAAAAATCTTAATCGAAGGGAAAGTCATGGCTTCCAGTCGTTCCAGCCTGCGCGGTCTGTCGCCGAGCCCTCCCGCACCGCCGCCGGAATGCCGACCGGCAGGGCGACCAATAGCGCGATCGCCAGGCCGGTCAGCCCAAGCGTGACCGGTAAGCGGTCGCGGATCAGTCCCCAGACCGGGACATGCCCATGGCAGCGTGGCCAGCCCAATCGAGAAACTGGACCACCCACGGCCGGTCGAGGCCATAATTCCTGGTAAGGATGGCGATATCGGCCGCGCTGGCGTTCGGGCCTGCGACGGACGCGGCCAGATCGCCGGAAAGACGCGTCAAGATGAAGCTGACGACCAGGACGGCAGCTTCGCGGGAGAACCTAAGGGGTCAACAAAAGTTGTGCAGATCATCGTCAAATACGGGCCTTAGAGGCTTTTTCCAAATACTGTCCGTCACATCGAATCAACGAGGAGGATCCAAAAGATGGCAGTCCAAATGACGAAGTCGCAGCTGATCGAGAAAATCGCTGCCGAGAATGAAGTGGCGAAGAAAGACGTAAAGGGCGTTTTGGAGACGCTCGCGACCGTCGGTTACAAAGAACTCAAAAAGAACGGCGTCTTTCTCGTTCCCGGATTTGCAAAGTTCGTCGTCATCAAGAAGCCGGCAACCAAAGCGCGCCAGGGCACAAACCCGTTCACCGGCGTGCCGATGATGTTCAAGGCTAAACCGGCACGGAAGATTGTCAGGGCCCGTCCCGTCAAGGCGGCAAAAGACGCGGTGTAAGCAGAATAGAGGCCGCTTCGGAAGCCTTTATCGCACCATTGCGAAGGGCCGCGATGTCCGCAATGCCACCGCCATCGGGAGATGGCGGAGGGAGCCCGGACATCGTCAAACCGGCGGATTGACCCAATCGGGCATTGGATCAAATGGGATGAATTGCCGATTGAGCAACCGAACAAGTTCGAGCTTGTAGCCAATCTCAGGGCGGCGCGAACGCCGCGACTGACAATCAGCCGCGGTTTCTCGCTGCGCGCTGCCCGCGGACCGGTTATGCTTAGTCCTAATGGATCGCGGCAGCCGGTTCACGGCGGCCGCCATCAGCCCCGCAAAGGGAGGAATTCCCATGAATCCAAACAAGGCACTTTGGGAAAAAGGCGACTTCACGCGCATTGCGCAGAGCATGCGGGAGAGCGGTGAGGCGCTCGTCAAGAGTCTCGGAATCAGCAAAGGGCTCAAGGTTCTGGATCTCGGTTGCGGCGACGGGACGACGGCATTACCGGAAGCCAGACTTGGAGCCGAAGTGTTGGGCGTCGACATCGCCAAAAATCTGGTTGAGGCCGGAAATAAGCGCGCCAAGGAGCAAGGCCTCACCAATTGCAGGTTTCAGGAAGGTGATGCGTCCAATCTGCACGAACTCGGGGATCAAAGCTTTGACCTCGTCGTGAGCATATTTGGAGCCATGTTCGCGCCGAAGCCGTTCGACGTCGCCAAGGAGATGGTGCGCGTCGCTCGGCCCGGCGGCCGGATCGTTATGGGAAACTGGATTCCGAACGATCCAACATTGGTCGCGCAAATCCTGAAAATCAGCTCATCGTACTCGCCTCCCCCGCCGGAAGGCTTCATCAGCCCCATGACGTGGGGGATCGAGAACAATGTGATCGAGCGATTTGGAGGCGCAGGCGTTCCAAGGGAGAACATATCGTTCGTCAGAGACACCTATACTTTCAACTTTCCGGGCCCACCGTCAGAGCTCGTCGATGAATTCAGAAAATACTACGGGCCGACCATGAATGCGTTCGAAGCTGCGGAAAAAAACGGTCGGGCCGGCGATCTGCAGAAGGAGCTGGAAGTTTTGTTCAATAGCCAGAACCAAAGTGCAAGCAAGGCTGCCACCTCCATTCCTGCGACCTTCTTGCGGGTCACGGTTGCGGTTGGTTAGCGACGCATCGACAAAACGGCGCTTTTGACCTACGGCGAACATTGGTTTTCTATGTCCGTTCTTGGGGGTAGAGCGGACATCCCGCAGCTAGTCCGCGACGTCCGAGTCTGTGAAGGTTTTCGGACTCAGCGCGATGTCCGACTTGAGTCTGCAATGCGCGCTCA
>Ga0207694_10004975_pt1 | contig 10288 bp, 4 predicted proteins | sample KBSC34metaG_FD_184353 | JGI IMG/M metagenome (GOLD analysis project Ga0207694, IMG submission 184353) | Corn rhizosphere microbial communities from Kellogg Biological Station, Michigan, USA - KBS C3-4 metaG (SPAdes) (version 2) | ecosystem: Host-associated > Plants > Roots > Rhizosphere > Soil...
GACAACGACGAGTACGAGGAATAGTTTCGTCCTCGTACTCGTCGTTGTCGTCGCGCCTTGGGAATGTCGAAACTTCGAGGACGAGGAAGACGAGGAGGACGAAAACCCCACCCACTGCTAATCACACCCTGAAGTGACCCAAGCGGCGCATGTTCTTGCAAGTTTTAGCGGGTATGTTAAGGACTAACCCGTGCCCCGTAGCCAATTGCAAATAGTTGCGGGATTTTGACGGCGGTGGGGTAAGATGGTTAATACGCGCAGCGTTTGCGCACAAATTGCTAAATATATGAAATCATTGAATCGCTTCCAAAAATGGGTCATGACGGGCGCGGCAGTGCTCGCGTTGGCGGCCATGACGGCGACGGCCGCGGACAAGAAGGACGAGAAAAAGCCGGCGCCGATCCCGGATAAATTGACCACTTGCCCCGTTTCCGGCGATAAACTCGGCGAGATGGGCAAGCCGTATGTGTTCGAATACAAGGGTCGCGAGGTGAAGCTGTGCTGCCCGGATTGCAAAAAGGATTTCGAAAAGGATCCGGCCAAATACATGAAGAAAATCGAGGCCGCCGATAAAGCTTCTGAAAAGGCCACCGGCAAGGATGCCAAGAAGGACAACAAAAATTGACCAAAGGTGGACAACAACCGTTTAGCGTCTTGAGGCAAACGGTGTGACACTGATTCCATGAAAACGGCGCTGGCATTTGTTTGCAGTCTGTTGCTCGCCTGGACGAACATCGTCCTGGCGCAAGCACCAGGCGCCGGCGTGGTGAGCGCGGCGGCTTCGTGCCATTGTGGCAAGAAGACTGGCTGCTGCGCGGCCAAAAGTTCCAATTCGGGGTCGCAGCCCGTTTCTGCGGCTCCGAATGCTTCTTTTCAAAACCAGCCTTCGCTGATCGCACCGGCGGTGGTTTCCTGGTCTTTGCCTGAATTGCCGGTGCGCGGATTTTCCTCTTCATTTTCTTCGGCTTCTCGTGAGCAAAGCGCGCCGCTTTTTGAGCGGAATTGCGCCTGGCTAATCTGAGTTTTCTCCTTCCACGCAGGCAGTGTGTACCGCGCGGGTGCATTCTGCCCGGGTATTCCGTGTCCGCGAATGATTTGAATGAGTGGATTTGGTGAAAAATGAAATTGAGTGAGAAAAATACAGAAGCGACGACTCGGCTGACGGGCGACGCTGATTGCTTTTTTCGTCATTCGCCTCGACCGGGGGCGAATGACGAAAAAAGCGAGGTTTATCGGCGCGGTTACCCAGGGCTGCGGCTGCTGCGCACCCTTGCCCCGGGCTATTCTCTTTCGCCACTTCGTGGCTTTAAATGGGTGAAAATGAAATTGAGTGAGAAAAATTTGAAGTTGGGTGCGGGGATGTTCGGTAAATTTGAGAAGCAACATCGAACAGCGAACATGTTTTGTAGAAAACTTCGTCCCCAGTGCCCTAAGCACCACCTCACCCCAGCCCTCTCCCCCACTTCGTGGCGGAGAGGGAGACGGACAGCCTTGGGATTTTTCGAGTTGGTCTCGGAATCTCGATGGTTTCGACAGAGCACAACGAACATCGAACATCCAACATCGAATGGGGGAAGGGTTGTTCGTGCTTTTACCGCTATTGGATTTTCCGTGCTGCTGCTGGCCGGGTGCAAAGGGATGGCCACGAAGGACGAACGGGCGGCGCGGCGGCAGGTGAATGAGGTGGCGGCCAATTTCCGCCCGAGCGGCCAAAAGCCCGCGTTGCCGGCGCTGACGGCGGATTCGGGCATCAGCAATTTTCTGGCGTTCGCCATGCTGAATCAGCCGCGGGTGGAGAGCGCCTATTACGACTGGCTGGCGTCGGTGGAGCGGATCACGGAGGCGCGGTCGTTGCCAGACCCGCAATTCACGTTCCAGATGGATATTCAAAATGTCATCACGTCGGTCATGCCCGGTTTGATGGCGGCGATTCCGTGGCCGGAGAAATTGCGAACCGGCGCGCACGCCGCGTCGGCGGAAAGTGAATCCAAATATTTCGTGTTTCAATCCGCCGTTTACAGCAGCGCGTACGAGGTGAAGAGCGCTTTTTACCGGCTGCATTTCCTGGAGGAAAAAATTCGCGTGGATGGCGAGACGCTGGAGTTGCTGGGCAATTTGCAACTGGCGGCGCGCGCGCAAAACGAAACCGGCAAGGGAACGTTGCAGGATATTCTCCGCGCGCAGATCGAAGAAGACAGCCTGAAAAATGAAATCGCGAATCTGAAGGATTCGCGCAGTGAGTTGATGGCGCGATTCAAAGCGGCGTTGGGATTGCAGGCGACGGATCCCGAACCGCCGTTGCCGCGGTTTGAATCCACGACTTTGGATCTCACCGCCGATCAAGTGCTCGAGGCCGCCGTCGCTCATAATGCGCAGCTCAAAGGTATGGCGGCCGATGTGCGCGCGGCGGAGGCTTTGGTGAGGATGGCGCAAAAGGGGCGGTTGCCGGATTTCAGTTTGGGACTGATGGCGGATGCGCAGATGAGTCCGCCGCTTTATCGCCCGCTGGGAACCGTGACGCTGCCGATCTGGCGCGATAAAATCGCGGCGCAAATCGGCGAGGCGCAGGCCAATAAACATTCGGCGGAAGCGAGGTTGACGGATGCACAAATCGGACTGGCGGCTGATGTCGCTGCGCGCTCGTACGTGTATCGCGAGGCGAGCCGCAATCTGACGTTGTTAAACGAGCAACTGTTGCCGAAGGCGCGGCAGTCGCTGGAAGTCGCGCGTGCGGGTTATCTTTCCGGAACGATCGATTTCTTCAATTTGATTGATGCGGAACGCACGTTGCTTGGTTTTGAGGTGGATCGCGTGGAGGCGGCGGCGCAACGCGAACTGGTGCTGGCCGAAATATCCCTGATAGCGCAAGGGATGTCACCGAGCGGGGGCACGATGGAATCGACCGCGCGGACCATGACGCCCAAGCCAAGCGGAATCGCGGGCAAACCAGGTGGGGGCATGTAATTGAATTTAATAATATGAAAAAATTATTTTCCATACTTTTCCTGTTCGCCCTGCTGTCGGGGGGAACCATTTGGCTAAGCGGTTGTGGCCAGCAATCCAACAAACAACTCTACACCTGCGGCATGCATCCGCAGGTCAGGCAGGATCATCCGGGCAATTGCCCGATTTGCGGAATGAAGCTGACACTCGTCCGCAACGGCGGCGAGAGCGCGGCGAATTCGAGCGCGATCAAGGTTGATCCGGTGACGATGCAGAACATGAATCTGCGCACGACGGAAATTGTGCGCGGGCCGCTGCGCAAAACCATTCGCACGGTGGGCACAATTGATTACAACGAAACCGCGCTGGCGGACGTGACAACGAAGTTCAAAGGGTGGATTGAGAAATTGAATGTGGATGCCACGGGGCAATTGGTGCATCGCGGCGAGCCGTTGTTCGACGTGTATTCGCCGGAGCTTTACAGCGCGCAGGTGGAATATTTGCTGGCCGCGGGCGCAAGCACGAACGACTCGGGCAACGCGTTGCTGCGCGAGACAGCGGCGAACAAGCTGAAGTTTTACGATGTGTCCGCCGCGCAGATTGCGGAACTGGAAAAGACGCGCCAGCCGCGCAGGACACTGCAATTTCTCGCGCCAATGGATGGGTTCGTGATGGAAAAAATGGCGGTGCAGGGGCAAATGGTCGATGCCGGGATGAAACTGTATCGGCTCGCGGATTTGGGAATCGTTTGGATTTACGCGCAAATTTACGAGCAGGATTTGGCGTATATCCAGTTGGGGCAGGAGGCGATTGTTAAGATTGCGTCGCTGCCGGACCGGGAATTTCGCGGGCGGGTGACGTTTATTTATCCGAATCTCGACGAGAAAACGCGCACGGCCAAGGTGCGGTTGGAGTTCGAGAACCCCGGATATTTCCTGAAGCCGGGCATGTTTGTGTCCGCGCAGATCACCGCGGAGTTGACCGATTCGGCTTTGCTGGTGCCGGATTCGGCAGTCTTGCGGAGCGGGCAGAAGAACACGGTTTTTCTGGCCTTGGACGACGGAAAGTTTGATGCGCGGACGGTCGTATTGGGGCCGGAAGGCGAGAACGGAATGTTGCAGGTGCTGAATGGGTTGAATGAGGGCGACCGGATCGTTGCGTCCGGACAATTCATGCTCGATTCGGAAAGCAAGTTGAACGAGGCAATTCAAAAAATGCGCGGCGACGGGAATGCGATTGAAGCGCAAGCTGCGCAGCCGACGAATCAGATCGCGAAAACAACGGTAGTGATGAACGGGCAGCCGACGGTTTACGTCTGCCCCATGCCCGAGCACGTTTCGATCACGTACGATCATCCGGGCAATTGTCCGATTTGCAAAATGGCGTTGGTGCCGGTGACTTCGGGCGACCTGAAGAAACTGCAGCCCGGCGGCAAGGTGCTTTATTACACGTGCCCCATGCCCGAGCACTCAAGTGTGCACGAGGACAAGCCGGGCAAATGCCCGATCTGCGCGATGACGTTGATCCCCGTGATGGAAGCGCCCAAGCCTGCGATGCCCGCGCAGACGAACGCGGCTAACGAACTACCTTTGCCGACGCTTTATACCTGCGCGATGCATCCGGAAGTTGTTTTCGACAAACCGGGTTCATGCCCGATCTGCAAAATGGAACTGCTGCTGACCTCCGAGGTGTCGAACGGAAAAATCGCGGAGGAAAAATGGCGGCAAATGCACGCGCCGGAAAGCCACGGCCAGCCCTGAATTTATGCTGCAACGGATCATCGATTTTTCGCTGAAGAACAAATTGCTGGTTCTCCTCGCGACGCTGGCATTGGTATTCAGCGGGGTTTACGCCGTGCGGCACGTCCCGCTGGATGCGATTCCCGATTTGTCCGACACGCAGGTGATCATCTACACCGAATGGGAGGGCCAGGCGCCGAGCATCGTTCAAGACCAGGTCACTTACCCGATCACGACGAAAATGCTTTCCGTGCCGCGCGCGAAAACGGTGCGCGGCTATTCCTTTTACGGTTTCTCGTTCGTCTATGTGATTTTTGAGGACGGCACGGATCCGTATTGGGCCCGCAGCCGCGTGCTGGAATATCTCAGCAGCATCGGCGGGCAACTTCCGAAAAACGTGACGCCCTCGCTCGGCCCGGACGCGACCGGCGTGGGTTGGGCATTCATGTATTCGCTCAATTCCACTAATCGCGACCTGGCCGAGTTGCGTTCCATGCAGGATTGGTATTTGAAATATCAACTCACGTCGGTGCCGGGCGTGTCGGAAGTGGCCTCGGTCGGCGGGTTCGTGAAGCAATACCAGGTGACGGTGGATCCCACGCGGCTGCGCGCCTACAACCTTTCGCTCAAGGACGTCAGCATGGCCATCGAGCGCAGCAACGGCGAGGTCGGCGGGCGCTCGCTGGAATTGTCCGAGCGCGAATTCATTTTGCGTGTCAAGGGGTACATTGAGAATCTCGAGGATCTGAAAAAAGTGGCGGTGGGCGTGGGCGAAGGCGGCGTGCCGATCCTCCTGCGCGACGTGGCGAATATCCAATTCGGGCCGGACATGCGACGCGGCATTGCGGAATTGAACGGCGAGGGCGAAACCGTGGGCGGCGTGGTAGTGGTGCGTTACGGCGCGAATGCCCACCAGGTGATTCAGGACGTGAAGCAACGCCTCGCGCAAGCGATGAAGGCGCTGCCGGCGGACGTGAAAGTCACGGTGAATTACGATCGCACAAATCTGATCGATCGCGCCGTCAAAACGCTTGAGGAAAAGTTGCTCGAGGAAAGCATTGTGGTGGCGGTGGTGTGCCTGGCGTTCCTGATGCATTTGCGCAGCGCGATGGTGGCGATTCTGATTTTGCCCGTCGCGGTGCTGATCTCCTTTGTGGTGATGTTCGGTCAGGGCATCAGTTCCAACATCATGTCGCTTGGGGGAATTGCAATTGCAATCGGCGCGATGGTGGATGCGGTGATCATCATGATCGAAAACGCGCACAAACACCTGGAGCATGATCAGGGCAAAAAACCGCATTGGCAGATCATTCGCGACGCGGCCGTTGAAGTGGGTCCGACGCTGTTTTATTCGCTGCTGGTGATTACCGTGTCGTTTCTCCCGGTATTCACATTGCAGGAACAGGAAGGGCGAATGTTTAAGCCATTGGCGTTCACAAAAACGTATTCGATGGCGGCGGCTGCGCTGCTTTCCATCACGCTGGCTCCGATTCTGATGGGGTGGTTCATTCGCGGCAAAATTCCGAAGGAGGAAAAAAATCCGATCAATCGCTTTCTGATTTGGCTGTATCATCCCGTGCTGAATTTTGTCGTGCGCTGGCGCTGGCAGGTGATCATTTGCGCGGCAGTGTTCATTGTGTGGGTGTTCCTGCCGTGGAACTGGCTCGCGTCGCGGGTGTTGCCGGAAGGCTCGGCGCGTGACGCGGCGTTCAAGGTGGGGAAATTATTTCCTTACCAAAACATCGGCTCGGAATTCATGCCACCGTTGGATGAAGGCGATTTGTTGTACATGCCCACAACCTTCCCCGGCATTTCGCCGACCAAAGGGCGGGAAATTCTGCAAACTACGGATCGATTGATCAAATCGTTTCCCGAAGTTGAGACCGTGTTTGGCAAAGCGGGGCGCGCCGAAACCGCCACCGATCCGGCACCCATGGACATGATCGAGACGACGATTCGGCTCAAACCGGAGGCGGAATGGCCGGCGGTGGATATTCTCAATGACGACGGCAAAGTCATCGCGCATCGGCGGCGGACTTCGGACGAATTGATGGATGCGATGAATAATGCGGTCCAAATTCCCGGCCTCAACAATGCCTGGACGATGCCGATCAAAACGCGCATCGACATGCTCTCGACGGGCATCAAGACGCCGGTGGGAATCAAAATTGCCGGGCCGGATTTGCCGGAATTGGAACGCATCGCGATTGAAGTGGAAGCGACGATGCGCACGGTGCCCGGCACGACCAGCGCCATCGCGGAACGCGTCATGGGCGGGCGCTTTATAGAATTCGAAATCGATCGCGAGGCGATTGCACGGTACGGACTCACGGTGGGCGATGTGCAGGACGTTTTGTCGGTCGCATTGGGCGGGATGCCGCTGACGACGACGGTCGAGGGATTACAGCGTTACACGATTAATTTGCGTTATGACCGCGATTTTCGCTCCGACCTGCGGGCGTTGCGCGAGGACATCATTGTGCCCACGCCGACCGGCGCGCAAATACCGCTGGGGCAACTGGCCACGGTAAAAGTCGTGGACGGCCCGATGGGTATCAAGAGTGAAGGCGCCGTGCCGAACGCGTGGGTTTACGTGGACATGCGCGGAATCGACGTGGGCAGTTACGTGGAATCCGCGATGCGCACGGTCAACGCCGCAATTGCCAGCGGACAGATTAAACTGCCGCCGGGCTATAACATTTTCTGGAGCGGCCAGTTCGAATATATGCTGCGCGCCAAACAGCGGCTGCTGATTGTGGTGCCGCTCACGCTGCTGATCATCGCGCTCATCATTTACCTCAACACCAAATCGCTGATTAAAACCGCGATCGTGATGCTCGCGGTGCCGTTCTCCCTGGTGGGCGCGTTTTGGACGCTGTATCTGCTGCACTACAACCTGAGCGTCGCCGTGTGGGTCGGGATCATTGCGCTCGCGGGATTGGATGCCGAAACCGGAGTGGTGATGCTGCTTTATCTCGATCTCGCTTTTGAGGATTGGAAAAAACGTGGCACGATGCGCGATCTGGGCGATTTGCAGGAGTCAATTTATCACGGAGCGGTCAAACGCGTTCGGCCAAAGGCCATGACGGCGTGCGTCATCGTGGCCGGCCTGGCGCCCATTTTGTGGAGCCACGGCGCTGGCGCGGATGTGATGAAACGAATCGCGACGCCCATGATCGGCGGCGTGATTACGTCGACCTTGATGGAGCTGCTGGTTTACCCGGCGATATTCTATATCTGGCGGGCGCGGGCGTTTCGTTCGAAGGAAAATCTTGGCAACCAGAACTCTCTCACTTGAGAATCGGGCCCAGCCCTTGCGCAAATTATTGACTCAGGCTCGAGTGCCGTCAAAACTGACTCTTCGCACCGGCAGGCAAAGCACGCTGCCCGCGTCCTCGATTACTGACGATATGAAAACGAAATTTGGTTTCCTCATCACCCTTGCGCTGCCGTTTCTCCTGCCGGCCGCGCTGATGACTGCATGTCGATCGGGTTTGCTCGGCAGTTCCAACGGAGGTTCTTCCAGAGCGCAGGGACCGTGTGATATTTACGCCGCGGGCGGCACTCCTTGCGTGGCAGCACACAGCACCACGCGCGCGCTGTTGGCTTCATATCGCGGGCCCCTTTATCGAGTCGTCCGGCAATCGGATGGAAAGGCGCTGGATATTGGTGTGGTGCGCGCCACCGCAACGGATGCGGGCGGTTATGCCGACGCCGCGGCTCAAGACGCGTTTTGCGACAGCACACTTTGCAACATTTCGGTCCTCTATGATCAATCGGGAAAAGGGAATCATTTCTACCAGGCGCCGCCGGGGACTTTCAAAGGACCCGATAAAGGCGCGTTCAATACCTTGCCGATCGCCGATATGGCACCGATCACGATCAGTGGTCACAAGGCTTACGGCGTTTATATCATGCCGGGCATGGGTTTTCGGAATAACAACGCGAGCGGCATCGCCATCAATGATGAGCCGGAGGGGATTTATTATGTGATCGACGGCACGCATTTTGATAGTGGCTGCTGTTTTGATTACGGCAATTCGTCCGCCAATGGCCGTGCCGTCGGCACCGGCACGATGGAAACGGTTTACTTCGGCACGGCTACGGCCTGGGGCAGTGGCGAAGGCGCTGGCCCATGGATCATGGCGGATTTCGAGGCCGGACTTTTTACCGGATACAATGCCAAGAAGAATGCCGGGTCGCCCACGATTGATTCCTGGCGGTTTGTCACCGCGGTGGTCGATGGCGGTGGCGGCAACAAATGGGATTTGCGCGGCGGGAACGCACAGCAGGGCGCGCTGAAAACTTCCTACAGTGGCATCCGCCCGGGCTCGAGCAACAACGCGAATTATTTTCCCATGCACAAAAAGGGCGGGATTCTTCTGGGCAACGGCGGCGACAACGGCAACGGCTCGGCCGGCACTTTTTATGAAGGCGTGATGACAACGGGATTTCCTTCGGAAGCGACGACCGATGCCGTGCAGGCGAATATTGTAGCCGCCAAATACGATGTGGAGCGTGTGAGTTTGTCCCGCGTGACGACATTTGCGCCGGAAAAGTCACAGAGCGCCACCGTGACTTTCCGGAACACGACTGGCGAGACGATTACCAATGCGAAACTAAGCCTCGCTTTGCCCAAAGGGTGGACGGCTGTAGTGGCAGGAGAGACGGAAACTTCGAAAACATTTTCCGAACCGATTGCACCCGGAGCGGCAGTGAGCGCTTCATTTAAAATAGCGGCTCCCGGAAATCCCGGCGCGGGTTTTGCCACTGCCAAAGCGGAATGGGCGGACGCCAAAGGCGCAACAAAATCCGATACCGCGCTTCAACGCGTGCGAAATGCGTTCCCGGTGAAGATCAATGAGGTGCGTTTCGGCAATCAGTTCATTGAATTGTATAACGCGTCCCCAAGTGAAGTGGACATTTCCGGTTGGAGTTTGCTCAACACCCCGAGCCAGTGGGCTTCAGTGAAATTGGCCACGATTCCGCAAGGCACGAAGCTGTCATCGCACGGGTTTTATCTGCTCGGGCTCTCCGGTTCGGGACTGGTAGCGCCTTCCCGTCCGGGTGAAACCATGATCCACGTCCGCAGCACGAACGGGTTTGAGGCCGGCCAGAAAATTGAAATCGATGGCGAGTCGCGCACGGTTGCCGGCGTTGGCGGCGCGGCTACCGCGTTGACGACAGTATTCATTCCCGTATCCACCGGCCCGTGGTTGAAATTTCCGGCGGGCACGAAAAATTTTCCAGTCGCGAGCGCCGCGGGATTCGAAGTGGGCCAGAAGATGGGTATCGATCTGGGTGGCCGTTACGAAGAGGCCACGGTAACTGAAGTGGGTAAGGCGGCGACGCAAACTACTTTGTCCGACTCGGCGACAGCGGGCGCGACGAAAATCAAAATTGCCGCGAATGCCGACGTGACGGTCGGCGACACATTGATCGTGGGCACAGGCCAGCGCAAGGAACTCGCCACGGTTAAGAGGATTATATCGGTCAGCGTGGCGAGGGTAGGGGGTCGCGACGGCGAATCCGGCGGCACGGGCGGCGAAGTTGAATTGGCCGCTCCGCTTAAATTTGACCACATGGTTGGTATTGATGTCTCAGAC
>Ga0207694_10004976_pt1 | contig 10286 bp, 4 predicted proteins | sample KBSC34metaG_FD_184353 | JGI IMG/M metagenome (GOLD analysis project Ga0207694, IMG submission 184353) | Corn rhizosphere microbial communities from Kellogg Biological Station, Michigan, USA - KBS C3-4 metaG (SPAdes) (version 2) | ecosystem: Host-associated > Plants > Roots > Rhizosphere > Soil...
CGTCCTGTGACTCCGGCTTCCTGGGATCGGCCAGCTTCGTCATGGCCTGTTCGAGGGCCTCCCTCTGGTCCTTCGACCACCGCGGCTGCGCGGCTAGCCGCACCAGCACCGCGCGCGCCTGTTCGGGTCGAAGTGACTCGAAGCTCTCCCGGTCGGAATACGCGCGCCAGGCCCCCGCCGTCTTCAGCACGTAGTTTTCGCCATCGATGACCAGGTCGGCGGCGCTGCCCATCGCGCGCGCCGCGAGCTCCTGGTTGGCGCGCCCCTCGACGCTGTCCGCGTCGTCCCCCTCGCCGGTGCCCCATCCCCGGTGCAGCACGAGATCCCCGCGATCGACGGCGCCGGTCAGCCCCTCCAGCAGCCGAGCGCTCGAGGTGTTGGCGATGGGCAACCCGGCCTCGACCAGCTCGCTCAGCGCCAGCAGATGCCCCCGCTCGCCGCTCCGGACCTCGGCCTCCAGCTCGCGCAGGAGGGCCAGCGCCTCCAGCCGTCGCAGCGCCGCCGCGGGCCCCCCGCCCCCTCCGAACACGCGCACCGCGGTCACGGGACCGTGTCGCGGCGAGAAGAACTGATATCGCCCGGCGGACACCATCAGCACCGGCCGGCCCTAGCCGCCTCGTCCATCCGCATCACCACGAATCACCTGACGGTAGATTCGTCCACCGCCCCGCCCGCGGTCAAGGCGCCCGGTTTCAGGCGCTTGTCGAGCCAAGAGACGGGCAGTCCGATGCGGACAGCAAACACCATTGAGAACGACCGCGGGCTCACCGGGAAGATCGTGTTCTTCTTCCCACAAGAAGTGCCCTGCCGGGCAGTAGATGGACATGAACTCGTGGCAGGGCCGCGCCTGGCCCGTGGCGATCGGCTCGTTGGTGGGGCTGGTGACTCTGCTGTCGCCAAGCCCTGCGGGCGCCGACAATCCCATCATCCAGACGAAGTTCACGGCGGATCCGGCGCCCATGGTGTACGGCGACACGGTTTATCTCTACACCAGCCACGACGAGGACAACGCGACCGGCTTCACCATGTACAACTGGTTGCTCTACACGTCGACCGACATGGTGAACTGGACGGACCGAGGGATCATCGGCGGCGTCAAGGATCCCAACAAGACCTTCAAGTGGTCCGACGGCGTCAACGCCTGGGCCCCGCAGGTGATCCCCCGGAACGGGAAGTTCTATCTCTACGCGCCGTTCCCCAAGGGCGGTCACATGGTGATCGGAGTGGCGGTCGCCGACCAGCCGACCGGACCGTTCGTCGACGCCCTCAACGGGCCGCTCATCAACAATCCGAGTTCCAGCACCGACATCGATCCCACGGTGTTCATCGACAGTGATGGGCAGGGCTACCTGTACTGGGGCCACCAGCCGTCGGTCTCCTACGTGAAGCTGAATCAGGACATGATCTCGTACTCGGGGGGCATCATGCCCGTGACGCGCCCGCAGACGTTCGAGGAAGGTCCGTGGTTCTATCGCCGAAACGACAGCTACTATCTGGCCTTCGCGTCGACCTGCTGTCCCGAGGGGATCGGCTACGCGATGAGCAGCAGCCCCACCGGGCCCTGGACGTACAAGGGCTCCGTCATGGACCCGACCAGCGCCTCCTCGGGGAATCACCCGGGGATCATCGACTACAAGGGGAATTCCTACGTATTCGGCTTCGATTACTTTCTGAACAACAACCTCACGAACGGCGCTCACCAGGAGAGACGGTCGATCAATGTCGCCCAGTTCACCTACAACCCCGACGGTTCGATCCCGAAGGTGCCGTGGTGGACCTTGGCGGGCGTCTCCCAGCTCGGTCGCCTGAATCCTTACGTTCGCACCGAGGCAGAGACCATCGCCTTCGAATCGGGGCCGGGCACCGTGTCGTGTACGTCGTCGGCGGACTACGACAACTGCTGGAAGACGGGCGTCAAGACGGAGGTGTGCGGCGACGCCGGTGGGGGCATGGACGTCACCAGCATCCAGAACGGTTCGTACATCAAGGTCCAGGGCGTCGACTTCGGCGCCGGGGCCTCGTCGCTGGATGTCCGGATCGCCGGCGCCGGTAGCGGCGGAACCATCGACGTTCGCCTGAGCAGTCCCACCGGCAAGGTGGTGGGGACCTGCATGGCTGCGGGCACCGGCGGGGACCAGATGTGGACCACCAGCACCTGCGCCATCGACGGAGCCACCGGCGTGCAAGATCTGTTTTTCGTCTTTCGCGGTGGGGCCGGCAACTTGTTCAACTTCAACTGGTGGCAGTTTCACGGGCCCGGCGCCGACGCCGGGATGACGGGCGACGACGGCGGCAGTTCCTCCACGGGCGGGGCGGGCGGACGGGGCGGGGCCGGTGGTTTGGCCGGTGCTTCCGGTGGTTCGGTTGGTCACGGGGGAGGCACCGCCGGCGCGCGCGGAGGTGGGGCAGCGGGAGGCGAGTCCCCGGGGACGGGCAGCGGTGGCTCGCGGCCAGCTGGAACTGGCGGGGCTGGTCTCTCTGGCAGTGGTGGCTCGCCTTCCAGCACGGGCGGGTCGGGGAGCAGCAGCACGGGCGGTCCGGCGAACGGCGGGCCAGGAACCGGAGGCGCTGCCAGTGGGGGCGTGACCGGCACGGGGGGGGCGAGCCCGTCCACGCACTCGGGCGGTACGATTGGCGCGACGGGCGGTGCCAGCGGATCGAGTGGATGCGCCTGCGCGCTGGGGCGGTCGACGGCAGGCGGAGACGGGCTGTTCGGTTTCCTGTTGTTTCTGGGCGTCGGGGCGGGGCTTCGCCGGCGCCGGCCGACGACGCGTTCCCGGCCCTGCACCTGGCGGACGCTGGATCCCGGGACGACCGGGCCTCGCCAGCCGGCCAGCGCGCCGGTCAGTGCAAGTAAGGCTTGATGGCCGCGTACCAGACCACCGCCATCTGTTCGTAGCCAGCCTCGTAGGGATGGACCGAGTCCATCAGGCCGGATTTTCCGGAGAAGCCTGCGTACTGGTCGGCGAAGATGACGTGCTTTCCGGCGTCGGCTCGCTGCTTGACGATGCCGGGGATCGATTGATTGAAGGCGGTGACGGCGCTTGCCTGAGACGGCAAGGGAATGATGCTGGCCACCACGATCAGCGCGTCGGGGGCGTCCGCCACGACGTGATCGACCAGCTTGGCCAGCCGGTCGCTCGCCCCGTTCTGCTGGACCTGCATGTCGTTCGTCCCCAGGTGAATCAACACGATGTTCGGCTTGGCGTCGGCCACGACCTTCTTGCCCTGGTAGTTGACGCCGTCCTGACTGCCCGTGGAGACCCCGGTGACGATGTCGTCATCTTGCTGGATGGTCCACGCGTAGTGACCTTCGTGCTTGTTGACGAAGCTGGCGCTGGCGCTGCCCAGCGCAGAGAGCGCGCTCGCGGAAGGAGGATTCGCGGTGTCGGAACCGACGAACGTGATCTTCTTCTGGTCAGTGACCGCATGGCTGAACAGCTTGATGCGGTAGCCACCGCCGTAGTTCGTGCCCAGGGTGATCGAATCACCGAGGGGAAGCACCTTGCAGGGATCTCCGGTGCTGGGGCAGGGCTCGAAGGTGGCGCCTGCGTCGGTGCCCGCGTCCGGCATGGCGGCGTCTTGGTTTCCGGTATTGCCGCCGCTCGCCGTCGCTCCGCCGGTCCCCGGCTTCCCACCGGCGCCCGTTCCTCCGGACCCCGACTTGCCGCCCGCCTCGGTTCCCCCGGAGCCTGTCGCGCCTCCGATGGACGGATTGCCACCCCGGCCCGCGGACCCGCCAGACCCAGGCAACCCTCCGGAGCCGACCGTCCCGCCCGCGCCGGTCGCCGTCGCGCCACCGCTGCCCCTCGAGCCGCCCGTGCCCGAGGCGCCGCCCGAGCTCGCCGTGCCGCCGGTGGCTGTCGCTCCTCCGGTCGCCGTCGCCCCCCCGGTGGCCACCGGGCTCGTCGAGCCCCCACTGCCGCTACTGCCGCCGCTGCCGCTCACCCCGCCGGACTGTGCGTTGCCCCCGGTCCCGCTCCCTGCTCCGCCGGTGCTGCTGCAGGCGGGTAGGGCGCTACCGATGGAGAGCGCCAGCAACCAGGTGACGGCTGTTTGATGTCGCGTGAGCGCCGGCATGTTCGAAGAGCGTATCGCCAGCAGGGCCGCCGCGTAAATCGGGGCTTGCCGGGACGCACAAATAGAAAACGCCGCGGAGCCGAGGCCCCGCGGCGTCGAGTCATCTCAGGTCACTGGCAGATGGCGAGGCCGATCGAGCAGCAATCCTGCTGAACCGGCCAGCTGGTCTGGCTCGCGTTGGTCTTGACGAAGGTGACCGGCGGGTCGGTCGCCTGTTCGTCATAGATCAGGCTGTAAGACGTCGCGCTCGAGTCGATGGCGCCGTCGGTGCTGGTGGTGGTGACGACCACGGACATGTCTTCGGGGGTCTGGAATCCCGCGTCGACGCCCGGACCGAAGGTGGCGGGGGCCGCCGCAAAAGGCCCGAAGATCCGGTCGTAGATGCGCAGAGTCGAGTCGACGAAGTCCTTCGTCGCCTGCTGCACGTAGCTGCGGTTCGGAACCCAGTCGAACGGCTGCGACGACTGGTTGTTGATCCGACCGACCTGGAACACGACGTAGGCGCCGTTCGGATCGACGCTGGCCACGCCCGGATTCAGCAGCACGTGCGTGCACGACGCGTACTGACTGTACTCGATCGTCACGCCCGGGATGTTGCATCCCCCGCCGAACGGCGTCGTTTGATTGATCCCGCACCAGTAGCTGGCCGGCATGGTGGTCGTCGCCGACAGCCCGGTGGTGTTGTCGACGATGTTCACGCTCACCACGCCGGAGGCGATCTCCTGCGGCGTGCAGGCGGGGATACCGGCGGCGACCGACTGCCGCACGAACAGCTTCTCGTTGTCCTTCAACGACAAGGTGCCGGTGGTTCCGACAGTCTGCGTGGTGGTGACGACCTTCAGGCCGCCCGCCACCTCGGGAACGCCGGAGTATTGCACCGTGACGGTGCCTCCCGGCGTGAATCCCTGACCGTTCACGCAGATGAACGGGCCGCCCGTCGTGGTGCCCGATACCCCGACAGAGGCGGCGGGGCGCTGGTTCAGCTGGGCGATGAGGCCACACTGGGGCGTTCCCCAGCCGGTGGTCAGGTCGTAACCAGCTGCGGCGTTGTAGGCAAAGCCGCACGTGTTCGCCGTCGAGCCCGGTGCGATGACGTCGTGGAACGACGTCGGGTACCGCGCCGGATCGCGGCCGATCTGGTAGATGGCCGGGTTCGCGAAGCCGATCGGGCCCAACCCCGCGTTGGCGCCGCTCTGGTTGACCAGCGCCATGAAGCCGGCCCACATCGGCGCGGCCGCGCTGGTGCCACCCACCGCGCGCTGGATCCCGCCGGTCAGTTGAGCAGCCGGACAGGCGGGGACCGCCACCTTGTTGATCACCTGGCCAGTGAAGCCGGGCGAATCGACACCGTTGCAGTTGCTGGTGACGATGTAGACCGAGGCCGCCGGCATCGCGACGTCGGGCAAGTTGCGGTTGACCGCAGACAGCTCGGCGTTGGCCGGGTTGGCGTTCGCCTGGTAGCTGGGCTGCGCCACCCCGGGCAGGATGCCGCCGCCGCTGCCCGACCAGGTGACATCGTTGAACCACGCGCCGAGGGAGGTCGTCAGTCGCGTGCCGCCGACCACCGTCACGTAGGGCTGAGAACGGAAGTCAGCGACGACCGTCTCCGGTCCCACGACCGTCCCCGCCGTGATCTGTGCCTGGATCGCCGCCGGACAGGCCGGCACGGCCGGCTGGTAAGCCCCCGAGTCGCCGGAAGCCTGAAAGAAGGTCTGGCCCTGCGCCGCCAGGATGGTGAACAGCTGCGGCGTGAGAGCGCTGGAGCCGCCACCCCACGACGACGAGATCTGGCGGACGTTGGAGTTGTTCGTCATCACCGTCAGGATCGAGTCGGAGTTCGTTCCCTCGAAGACCACGACCTGCGCCCCTGGCGCCATCGCCAGGGCCGCCTCGATGTCGAGATCGACCTCCCAGTTCTCGAGATTTCCGGTGGCGGCGAGCGGTGGAGCGACGTTCGGGGCCAGGCCGGTCGGATCATTCGCGGTCAGGATCTGCACCGCGGGCACTCCCACCAGCCCGGTGTTGGCCTCATAAGTCGTGATGTCGCCGAGGCTGAAGCCGGTGAGCTGAAAGACGCCGATCGATTGACCAGCGCCGGTGAGGCCATTGCACGCCGGCCCCGCCGCGTAAGCGCCGCGCAGATCGCTCGACTGATACGTGCCAGGGATGGGCGCCGTGCCCGCCAGCGGATGCGGCACCACGTAGTTGTCCAGGCCCGACACGCCGAGCAGCTGCACGCCGAGGTCGACGGAGGGCTGCCGATCGAGGCGGTAGAACTGAGTCCCGTCGGGACGGGTCGCCAGGATCACGTTGGCGTAGAACGCCTGCTCGATCTGCGCGACGGTGCCGGTCACGTCGAGGCCGACCCGGTTCGCGAAGGTGCCGACCTTGAAGCCACGCCCCTGGGCCCAGGCGACGACGGTGTCGTAGTCGGCCTGGGTGGGCGAGTTGTTCGCCAGCAAGGTCGCCGCGCTCATGTACTGCCGATAGGTCGCGGTGTTCGTCGGATCCGACGCCTGCGCGATGAAGGACTGCAGAGTCGCCAGATTGCGCAGCGGCAGGCCCACGGAAAGTGAGATGACGGTCGTGGCGGGGGCCGGACCGACCACCGGTGAGACCGGCGGCGGCGTGTACGTGGTGATCGGCTGCGTGCCGTGAGGCGCGCGGCAATCGGGACCGCCGATGCCATTCGAGAAGATCAGGTTCCCCTGGTAGTAGACGGAGAAGTGGGCGTCAGCTACGTAGCTGGTCGGTGAGACGCAGGGGCTGAACCACTTGCCGGTGCCCGGCGTGAAGTTGGCGTAGTTGGCCAGGTGGACCGCCGTCTGGATGTTCGCCCAGGTCGCGCCGGCCGGCAGCATCGTGGCGTCCGACGTCGAGACGGTGATCTCCCAGTTCGCCTGGTGAGTGGCATCGGGACCGCACGCAGGGCTGAAGGAGGCCGCCGCCGCAGTGACGCCGGTGACGGGGTGGGCACAGCTGGGGTTGCCGCCCGCGCCCGAGGCGCATCCGCCGTAGCTGATCTGAGGGACGACGGTCTGACCGGTGGTGTCGTCGACCCAGTATTTCACCTTGATGTCCGACAGCTTCACGGCCGTCGACCCGGTGTTCGTGATCTGGAAGTAGTCCTGCGCTTGATTCGCCACGCAGGTGGCGGTCTGCACCTTCAACTGCAGACCTGCCGTGCTCACAATCGCCGACGTCCGCTCGGCGATGCCGGTCTCCGGTGCCTGACCGCATCCCATCAACGCCAACGACATCGCCACTCCGACCGCGGCTCCCGCGGGCACTCCTGTTGTCCTCGATCTCATCTCTGTCCTCCCATTGTTCGTGCCATTGCTGCTGTTTGGCGCGAGCAGAGGACAAACCTCTGCCCTACGCTTCCGCGGCACCCCTAGGGGTGCAGCAGCGTTCCGATTGCACCTTCATTGCGCGTTGTGGGCGCAATTCACCGCGACGGTCTGGACCTGGACCATGGGTTCTCGGCCCTCGGCCCTCTGGCCGATCGGCGCGCGCGTGCAGCGCGGCCGAACGGAGCTGTCGCCATCGTCAACCGACAGACCGGTATCGGTCTCCGTCGGTGTTCACTCCTCCTCTACAGCCGGAACTCGTTCCGGCCTACGCTCCCCCTGAGCACCACGTCAATAACGCCCATCGGATGACTGCGTCAAGCAATAGCTTGCGAAATGTTCGTTGCGCGACTGTTTGCACGACTCAATTGTCGATTTCACGCAAAGAGCGTCGCGCGCGAATTTCGGTTTTCCAGATCGATTGGCAATACAAACGAGGTCGTAGAGCATCGGCGGCGCGCGCGAAGTCATTCACGGCCGCAATCGACCATGGCGCCGAACTTCATCAGTCCACCGCGGAACAACCAATGGGCTCCGGCCGGAGCGACGCTCGCAAGGTCGAGGTCGAAGCCGACAGACGCTGACTTCGTCCGCCCTAGAATCGGCCGTTACAGGTCAGGCCCCAGGTACCGGGGGCGATTCCGCAGGCGACTTTTTGGGAGTCCGGAGACGAATCGGGGCTGACCAGGTACAGCACGACGGCCGTCGCGGCAAAAGCCCCGGCTGCGCCGTAGCCGACGAACGCCAGCGTGCGGGCGCTGCGACCATCGTCGTAGAGGCTCTGGCAGGCCGGCGACCCGTGACCGGCGCTCTGATCGCAATCCAGGTTCTTGTTGAACGAGGAGACACGGTCTTGCCATTTCAGATGTTCGAGGACGCCCACCGCCAGGCCACCGACCGACAGCCCTGCCGCGACCAGGGCCGCGATGCGAAGAGGCGCCATGCCCTTGCTCCCTGCCTGATCGTCCTTGGTCGCTGGCGACCGCTCGGACCCGGCGGCTCCGCTCGACGCCCCACCTGCCGCTGCGGTCGTTCCGCCCGCATTCGGAGTCGGCTCGGTCGAGGACGCAAGGCGCGCCGGATCCACCGGGGTCGCCGTGGCCGCGGGGGGCTGGGAGGCCGGAGAGACCAGGGACTGGAGGTTGAACGACTCTCGCGTCAAACCGCCGGCCGCGACCTGCGCCGAACGTACGACGGGAACGTACCCGGGAGAGCGCACCTCGATGGCGACGACGCCCGCCGTTGCGCCGATCGGTCCCCCGAGCGGCAGATTTCCCACCACCTCGCCGTCCACCAGCACCTCGCTGCCCGCCGGGACCCCGGAGATCTCCAGCTGGCCGGCATGCTGACCCACCGTCTTCAACGCCTGCTCGATCGACTTCCGGTTCTTGAGGATCCAGGCATCGTCGCCCTTCGCCAGGGCGGCGCGAAGGTGGCGGTCCGCCGCGCCCCAACGACCGATGGCCTGCTCGGCCAGCCCCATCTGCGCCAGCGTGCGGGGCGTGGACTGGATGGCGTTGGCCTCTTCGAACTTCTTCAGCGCCGCCTGATCCTTCCCTTCGCGGCGCAGGCTTATCCCCTCCTTCACCAGCGCTGCGGCGTCCGCGGCGACAGCGACCCCGAACGTGGCCAGCGTGGATGACGAGACGACGAGCAGCGCCACCCCGACGGCCCAGGGGAAGCGAATTCGAAAGTGTCCAGTCATCCACGCTCCATCTTTGCGGTCTCTCTTAGTAGCCCGCCTTGTCGGCGGGGGTCAGGTACAGGCGGTCATAGTAGCCCGATCCGTTCGCTGCTGAACAGAACACATCGATGCTCTTGGTGTCGGAGTTGGTGTTGAAGCCGAGAATGGCGGCCGCCCACCCCCCGCTCGACTGAGGGTTCGCCATGTAATTGTCGGGGTTCGACGAGTTGCCGCTGCATCCCACTTGGTCATAGAAGGTGACCACGCAGTAACCGTTCCCCCCTCCCGAGTCGGACTTGAACTGAACGCCAAAGCCGTAGGCGGTATTGGTGGTGATGCCGGTGGTGACGCACTGGTCGATATTGGGGGCGCCAGTCACGGGATTCACCAGCGCCGAACCCGAGCCACTGCAGCTCTCGACGTCGGTCGAGCTGTAGCCCTTCGAGGCCCAGCTGCTCACGCTGCCGTCGAACCCAGGATTCATCAGCAGGTTCGCGGTGCTCTTCGTCTTGCACTTGCACGTGCCGCTGCCGTCGCAGTAAAGGCCCGTCCCGCACGACGTGTCTTTCGGCGTGTTGCTGCTGCCGCCGCAGGTCCCGTTCGACTGACACGACTCGTTGCTGGTGCACGGGTTGTTGTCGCTGCACAGGGTGCCCGTGGCGACCACACAGGTCGCCGTCGACGCGGAGCAGGTGTTGCAGCCGGTACAGGCCGAGCCAGCGTTCTTCCACGTGCCGGTCGAATCGCACGTCTGAGGCTGGGTCGAGCTGCACTGCTTGCCGCCCGGGGTGCAAGACCCCGTGCACGTGACGGTCGTGCTGTTGCAGATGTACTGGCAAGCGCTTCCCGAGCTGGTCCAAGTGCCACTGGAGTCGCAGACCTGAGGCTGCAGGCCACTGCACTGCTTGGCCCCTGGCGTACAGGCCCCCGTGCAGGCGCCGACGCTGTTGTCGCAGACGAACGAACAGGCCGTCCCGTTCGACTTCCAGGTGCCAGTTGCGTCGCAGAGCTGAGGCTGGAGGCCACTGCACTGTTTCGCGCCCGGGGTGCAGGCTCCCGAGCACGTGGCGGTGGAGTTGGTGCAAACGTACTGGCAGGCGCTGCCCATGTCCTTCCATGTACCGGTGGAGTCGCAGAGCTGCGGTTGGAGGCTGCTGCACTGCTTGGCCCCT
>Ga0207694_10004980_pt1 | contig 10278 bp, 9 predicted proteins | sample KBSC34metaG_FD_184353 | JGI IMG/M metagenome (GOLD analysis project Ga0207694, IMG submission 184353) | Corn rhizosphere microbial communities from Kellogg Biological Station, Michigan, USA - KBS C3-4 metaG (SPAdes) (version 2) | ecosystem: Host-associated > Plants > Roots > Rhizosphere > Soil...
CGATGCACTGTTTCTTGTCCGGCTTGCCGATGGCATTGTAATAATGGGTGATGTAGCGGATCGCACTGTCGACCGCATCGGACCCGCCCAGCGTGAAATAGACATGGTCGAGGCCCTCTGGGCTGAGTTCGACCAGCCTTTGCGCCAGCCGCACCGCCGGCTCGCTGCCGAAGTGGAAATAGCCGGTGGCGTAGGGAAGGCGGCGCATCTGTTCGGCTGCCGCCTCGACGACGCTCTCCTGGCCATAGCCGACATTGACGCACCACAAGCCGGCAAAGGCGTCGAGCAGTTCCCGGCCCTCCATGTCTTTCAGCCACATGCCCTTGCCGCTGTCGAGCAGCAGCGCGCCATGCGCCTCATGACCGCGGAAGGAGGTGACGGGGTGGATCAGGTGGTCGCGGTCGATATCGATCAGAGAGCGGTTGGTTTGCAGCGTCATCGGAAGGCTCGCCCTGGTGGTACTGAAGGTAAAACTAGCCCGATATCGCAGGGCGAAAGCCCGATCTGAGGCGGGCGGCGGGCGGCGGCGTGCCTAATCGCCGACTGCCGCGGCACTTTATGCCGCGGCCGCTGATGCGGATCAGCTCAACGCGTCCGCGATTGCCCGGCCGCATTGTTCGGTATTGGCCTGGCCCTGGAGGTCGGCGGTGCGGAGCGCCGGTTCGGCCAGAACCGTTTCAACCGCGCGCATGATCGCGGCGGCGGCTTCGCTTTCGCCCAGATGGTCCAGCATCATTGCCGCCGACCAGATCTGGCCGACGGGATTGGCGATCCCCTTGCCCGCGATATCGGGGGCGGAGCCATGGACCGGCTCGAACAGGGAGGGGGCCGTGCGATCTGGATTGATGTTGGCCGAGGGCGCGACGCCGATCGTGCCGGTGCAGGCGGGGCCGAGATCGGACAGAATGTCGCCGAACAGATTGGACGCCACGACGACATCGAACCGATCGGGGTTCAGCACGAACTGCGCCGTCAGGATGTCGATATGATATTTGTCATGGGTGATGGCGGGATAATTTCTGGCCATCTCCTCCACCCGCTCGTCCCACCAGGGCATGGTGATGGCGATGCCGTTGGACTTGGTGGCCGAGGTGACATGCCCGCGCGGCCGCGTGGCGGCGAGTTCGAAGGCATAGCGCAGCACGCGGTCGGTGCCGTGGCGCGTCATCACCGTTTCCTGGATCACCACCTCGCGATCCGTGCCGGCGAACATCTTGCCGCCGACCGAACTATATTCGCCTTCCGTATTCTCGCGCACGACCCAGAAGTCGATGTCGCCGGGCTTGCGACCGGCCAGCGGGCAGGGAACGCCAGGCATCAGCCGGACGGGTCGCAGGTTGACATATTGATCATATTCGCGCCGGAACTGGAGCAGCGAGCCCCAGAGCGAGATATGATCGGGCACCGTGTCCGGCCAGCCGACAGCACCGAAGAATATCGCGTCGGGATTGCCGATCTGGGCCTTCCAGTCATCGGGCATCATCTGGCCGTGCCGGGCGTAATAATCGCAGCAGGCGAAGTCCTGCCACTTCTGCTCGATCGAAAAGCCGTAGAGGCTGGCCGCGCGCTCCAGCACGCGAATGCCCTCCACCATCACCTCCTTGCCGATGCCATCGCCGGGTATGACGGAGATGGAGTAGGTGCGGGTCATGGCGGTCGTTCCTTTCGGCGAAATGGGCAGGCGTTCGATGGGTCGTCAGCAAAGGATGTTCCCGCGGCGCGGGAACATGACGAGAGGATGATTAGAGCTTCAGACCCCCGATGTGGAACGTCTTGGTCTCCAGATATTCCTCGATCCCGGCATGGGCGCCCTCGCGGCCCAGCCCAGACTGCTTGATGCCGCCAAAAGGCGCCATCTCCATTGCGATGCCGCCGGTGTTGAGCACGACCATGCCCGCCTCCAGCCGCTCGCCTACGCGGAAGGCGCGGTGGAGGTTTTCGGTGTAGAAATAGCTTGCGAGGCCAAAGCTGGTGTCGTTGGCGAGGGCAATCCCCTCCTCCTCATGGGTGAAGCGGAACAGCGGTGCGACGGGACCGAAGGTTTCCTCATCGGCCAGCCGCATGTCGCGCGTCGCGCCGGTAAGAATGACGGGCGTGGCGAAGCGATCGCCGCGTGCGCCCTCAGGCGCGCGGGCATAGAGGGTGGCGCCGCGGGCCAGTGCATCCTCGACATGCGCCTCCACCTTGTCGACGGCCGCCCGGTTGATGAGCGGGCCGATTGTCGCGCCGTCCTGATCGCCGGGCGCGACCTTCAGCGCGGATACCGCCTTTGCCAGTTTCCCGGCAAAGAGATCATAGACGCCGTCCTGGACCAGGATGCGGTTGGCGCAGACGCAGGTCTGGCCCGCATTGCGGAATTTGCTGGCCATGGTGGCGGCGACGGCAAGGTCGATATCGGCGTCGTCGAACACGATCAGCGGCGCATTGCCGCCCAGCTCCAGGCTCAGCCGCTTGATGGTGTCGGCGCTCTGGCGCATCAGCAGCGCCCCGACCCGCGTCGATCCGGTGAAGGAAAGCTTGCGCACCGTGTCGCTGCCGGTCAGCACGTTCCCGATCGGCGCGGCCTGCCCGGTCACGATATTGAAGACGCCCTTGGGAAAGCCCGCCCGCTCGGCCAGCTTCACCAGGGCGAGCGCGCTGAAGGGGGTCAGTTCGGACGGTTTGACGACGACCGGGCATCCTGCGGCAAGCGCGGGCGCGCATTTGCGCGTGATCATCGCGGAGGGGAAGTTCCAGGGCGTGATCGCCGCCGACACGCCGACCGGCTCCTTCATCACCAGGATGCGGCGATTGGCTTCAGGGGCGGGGATCATGCTGCCGTCGATGCGGCGGCCCTCCTCGGCAAACCATTTGATGAAGCTGGCGGCGTAGCGGATTTCGCCCTCCGCCTCGGCGGTCGGCTTGCCCTGCTCGGCCGTCATGATCCGTCCGAGATCGACGACATTGTCCATCACCAGCGCATACCAGCGCTCCAGCAATGCTGCCCGCTCGCCCGCTGTCCTGGACCGCCACGGCCCCCAGGCCGCTTGCGCCGCGTCGACGGCAGCCCGCGTTTCATCCTCGCCGCAGTCGGGAATGGTGCCCAGTACGGCGCCGGTTGCCGGGTTGTCGACGTCCAGTGTCGCGCCGGATGCCGCACCGACCCATTCGCCGCCGATAAAGGCGCGTTCCACGAGCAGCGAGGGGTCGTTCAGGGAGAGAGTCATCCGAGTGCCTGTGTTGTTAGAGTGAAAGTCCTGACGGACGAGCCGGCTTTGACAGGCCTGCCGCGCCGCATGCGCAACACGCTTCCGACGCGGGGGAGGCCAAGCTCCTCCAGCCAGTCGGAAAGGCCGCTTTCCTCTGGCACGTCCAGGCGGCAGAACATGCCGCTGTTGAAGCCCAGCCAATGGGAGATCAGCGCCTTGGCGCCGCTGGTGTCGGGGGCGACGGTCGGCCCGACCACATAGCCGCGCCCGAACCGACGGAACAGCGCGAATCCGACAGGCTGGTTGCTGCGCGTCAGGACCACACCCTGCGCACCGGGAACCAGCGCATCGAGCAGCGCGTCACGGTTCATTCCGGTCGCTTCGCGGGCGAGGGCGCGCAACATGTCCATATCCTTGCTGCCCAGCGGCCGGACCCGTTCGTCGGGGATCAGTTCGGCCATGGGCACGGCGAAGGCGGCGCCCTGATGCTGGAAGACGGGGCCGACCTCTTCGAAGCCGAGCGCGCGGCAGAGTGGCACGCCTTCAGCGGGCGCGTTCAGCAAAACGGTGCGGTCGCCCAGTTCGTCCAGCACCGCATCCATCAGGCGGCGGCCCGTTCCCTCGCCCCGCACGCTGGGCGAGACGATGACCATGCCCAGGGTGGCCGCATCCGTGCCATAGAGCCAGGCCATGGCCGTGCCGACCACCTTGCCATCGCATTCCGCGACATAGCCGAAACCGAGCTGGAAGAGCATTTCCCAGTCCTCGATCCTGTGCGGCCATTTCTGTTCGCGGGACAGGTCGCGGGCAGCGGCCAGATCCCCGGCGACCATGCGCCGCAGATCCACCCTCGTTTCTATGCCTGCCACCATGCACCTTGCTCCTTCGGCGGCGAAGACCGCCCTTGATCCTGAATCGATGGCCGGGAAACTAGGCTGCGCCAACAAGCATTAGCTGCTGCCTTCGCTCAATTTTTGGAAGAAAATCGCGGAGATTTTCCTGCCCGCCCCGGCAAATGCCGCCCTGCTTGCCCCAGGGAGAGGGGAGGCAGGCAGGGCGGCCTTCCTCGACAATGTCAGAGGCCGACGACCGCTGGCAGGCAACCGATGTGCGGGATTTCCACGTCGCGATAGAAGGCGTTGGACGGTTCATGCCCGCGACCCACGAACACGCGGCAACCGAAATGCAGGTCGGTGGCGGTATTCTGGTCGTAGCGGAAGCTGGAGGAAACATGCATCATTTCTTCCGGCTTCGCGCCCAGCTGGTCGAACATATATTCGAACGCCTGCCGGCGGGGCTTGTAGGCCTGCGCCATCTGCGCGGTATAGACGGCATGGAATGGCGCGCCCAGCAGGGCGACATTGTGGTGGATCTGGTCGTTCATCGCGTTGGACAGGATGACCAGCGGAATCTTGTCGCCGATCTTCGACAGGCCGCCGGGCACGTCGGCATGCGGACCCCAGGTGGGTACGCGGTGGTAGACGGCATCGGCATCCGCCTCGCGATAATCCACGCCCCACTGCTTGCAGACGCGGCGCAGCGAGTTGCGGAGGACCTCCTGATAGGGTTCCCACGCGCCAAGCACCTGATCGAAGCGGTAGGTGGCCCAATCCTGGCAGAAGGCCGGAAGATTTTCGGCGGCGATGCGATCGGCCATGAATTCGGTGGCCATTTCAGTCATGCGGAAACGGGTCAAGGTTCCGTAACAGTCGAAGCTGATATATTTCGGTCGGAAATCAGTCATGGATCAATTCCCCCTGATTGGGTCGCTGTTCAACAGGATCATTACGCCACGTCCTGACCGCAACATGTTTCCGATTGGTCCGGGCAGGACGGTTGTTCGGGCTTTTTGTCGGGGGCTTTCGGCATAGTTTGCCGTGCCTTCAATATCCCTGATTCCGATCGACTTCGCCATCGGGCGGCAGGCCCGCCTGAAGCCGCCTGATATTGGCGATCAGGGCGCGCGCGCCGCTGTCCGCGCGGGTTGAGCTGGCGATATGCGGGGTCAGGATGATGCGCGGATGGTCCCAGAAGGGGTGGGACCGGGGCAGGGGTTCCGTTTCGGTCACATCCAGCACGGCGCCGGAAATATGGCCTTCGTCCAGCAGCGGCGGCAGATCCTGCTCCACGAGGTGCCCGCCCCGGCCAGCATTGATCAGCGCGGCGCCACGCGGCAATCCGGAAAGGGTTTCCCGGCACAATATGCCCCTGGTTTCGGCCGTCAGCGGCAACAGGCAGATCAATATGTCGCAACCCGCAAGGAAGGCGTCCATCTCCTCCGGTCCGGCGTGGCAGGTGACACCCTCGATCGCATGGCGCGACCGGCTCCATCCCGAAAGCGGAAAGCCGAACGGGCGCAGCGCCTGCAGGACGGCCTGCCCCATCTGGCCCAGTCCCATCACGCCGATCCGGCGGGCGGCGGCGGGAACCAGCTTGATCGCGTCCCAGCGATGCTCGCGCTGCGCAATGCCGTAATCGATGAAGTGGCGGTGCAGCATCAGCGCGCTGCCGCAGACATATTCGACCATGCCCTCGATCAGCCCCGGTTCGATCATGCGGATCAGCCGGACATGCGGCGGCAGCTTGCTCATGTCGAACTGGTCGACGCCCGCTCCGATCGAAAACAGCACTTCCAGGCCGGTCAACTGTTCGAGCAGTTCGCGGGAGGGATCCCAGGCGGCGAGATAGCGGACGGCCGCCGGATCGCGCATCTCGTCCGGCGTCATGAAGCCGACATCGGGCGCCTCCGCCGCGAAGATGTCGCGCCATACGCGTCCGCGCTCTGCTTCGGAGGTGTAGAGGAGGGTCATGCAGTCTGCTTTCTGGAGGAGGACCGGCGGCACGCGGCCTGCGCCTGCCACCACATCAGCGGTCCGGTTAGGGAAAGGGCAAGCAGCGTCAGCGCCGCGACCATCAGCACCACCGGGCCGATCGCGCCGAAACTGTCGCCGGCATGCAGGGGCAACACCGTCATCCAGAGCGCGCGGCTGTCTTCGGCCCTCGTTACGCTGACAATATTCGGCCCGGCGATCGTCAGCACCGCGCGATGCACGGCGCGCGGATTGCGTTCGGGGGCGGCGAAATTGACGATGATGCGATCGCCGGTCAGGCGGAAATCGCGCAGGGCGCTGCGCGGGAAGGCCCTGTGCGCCCGCGTCAGTGCCCGGTCGATCGTCGTCGCGCTCGCCGTGGGCCGCAAGGATATGGGGGCGGCTGCGTCGAACAGGTCGGGTGTCGCCAGCAGCAGCCCGGTCAACGCCATGAACGCCAGCAGCGCCGACATGACCACGCCGGCGGTCCGGTGCAACTGTCGCAGCACCAGTCGAAACGCCAGCGTCCAGCGGACCGAGAGCTGCTTTGAAAGCGGGCCGCGCTTTGGCCACCAATAGGCAAGGCCTGTCACCGCCATCGCCAGCAGGGCGAGCGCGTTCAACAGTACGACAGTAGCGCCCGCCTTGCCCGTCATCAGCCGGTAGTGGATCTGGAGCGCGGCCTCGATCGGGAAGGCCCAGGTCGATCCGGCCCGCAATATGCGCCCGCCGGCCGGATCGACCGATGCATAGCGCTGTGCCCCATGGGGGCCGGTGAGTTCGGCAAGAAAGGTCGCGCCTTTCCCGCTGGGCGCGTAGAGGCGGGTGACGGCAAAGCCGGGGAACGCGCCCGCCGCGCGCGCCGTCGCCATGCCGGGGGAAATGCCGGGCGCTGATCCGTGGCTGACCATCCCCGCTGGATCGATCCAGCGCGCCACCGGCCCACGATAGAGCAGCAGCATGCCTGTCATCGCCTGCACCGCCAGCAGAGCCGCCATGGCAAGGCCGGTATATTTGTGCAGGCGAAGCCATTGCGCCCGGGTCATGGGTGATCTCCCAAAATAAAATACCGCCGGCGACCCTACAGGCTTGGAGGGTGGGTCGCCGGCGGCCGTTCGGGCCTTGAAGGCCCGAATGAACGGAACGTCAGAAGTTGAACGAACCGCGGACCGTGAAGGAGCGGGGCGCTCCCGGCTGGATCCAAAGTGATGAGTAGGAGCTTGCGTAATATTTCTTGTCGAAGAGATTATTCACGTCCGCCGAGATCTTGATCTGGTCGGTGATGTTGAACGACCCTGTGACCTTCGCCACCGTATAGCTGGGCAAGAAGAAATGCACGGACCCTGGAACAGGCAGACCTGTTTCGCCCAGGCGACGACCGACATAGTTCACGCCCGCGCCCAGCATCGCCTTGTGCTCGCCGACCGAGAAGGTCTTGAACAGCAATGCATTGCCCTGATGCTTGGGAATGTTGATCAGCGGGTCGTCCTTCATGACGTTCGCAAACGGGTAATTGTCTGCCCATCCGGCATCGGTATAGGCGTAGGTCAGGAACAGTTCGAACCCCGCCGGTAATTTGGCGTTGAGATCAAATTCCACGCCCTTGCTCTTGGCTGCGCCCACCGGCAGGGAGAAGCCCGCATTGACGGGGTCGGTGGTCAGCACATTGTCCTTCTTCATCGTGAAGAGCGACAAGGTGCTGGTGATCTTGCCGTCCAGCGACACATATTTCGCGCCGACTTCATAGGATTTGCTGATTTCCGGATCGAAGGGCTGCCCGCTGAAGCCCGTTCCGCTGTTGGGACGGAAACCTTTTCCGTAGCTGGCATAGATGGAAACGGTCTTGGTGGGTTCGAACACCAGCCCGGCCATCGGGCTGAACTTGGTATAATGCTTGCTGACGAACGGGAGGGTGATGCTTGCCCGGTTGGTGATATCCTGCGAGAAATCATCATAGCGCCCGCCAAAGCGGACCTTGAACTGTTCCGTGATCTCGATCTGGTCCTGAGCATAGATGCCCCAGGCCTTCTGGATCTCGGTCGCGTTCTGAACCACGCCGGTTGGAGCGGGGGCAGGAATATTGTAATTCGGATTGAAGATGTTGATCGAATAGGACTGATCGGCCGCGGTCGGACGATAGCGCAATTGGAAGGTATCGATCTTGAACCGATCCCAGTCCGCGCCTATGCGGATATTGTGCACGATCGACCCGGTGTCGAACTTGCCGCTGATTTCGCCGCGGAACACCATATGGGTGGTGCTGTAGTCGCGATAGCGACGCTGGCGTGACAGGGTCTGGCCGTCATTGTCGATCATCTGGCGGCTCAGGACCAGTTCAGGATCGCTGGAATAACCGCGGAAGATGGTGTCCTTGTACCCCGCACCCAGCATCAGTGTCCAGTCATCGCTGAAATCATGCTGATATTGCGCCTGATGCCCCAGAACCTTTACCTTGATAGGACCATTATTGGGATCGCCCAGGAACCGGGAATTGGGGATAAGGCCGAGCTGATAATTGGTGATCACCCCACCGACAACTGTCGGAACGGCCACCACGCCGCGGTCGAACGGCACTTCCTGGTTCACATATTCCATTTCATAGGTGAACAGGTCATGGTCCGAGAATTTCGCGAGCAGCGACGGCGTCAGCACATATTTGCGGGTGTGCACCGTGTCGCGGAAGCTGTCGGCATCCTCGACCGCGCCATTCAGGCGCACCGCGAACATGTCGTTCAGAGGCAGGTTGAAATCGCCTTCGACCCGATAGGTGTTCCAGCTGCCGCCGGCCACGCCGAAGCTGCCGAAGGATTTTTCGAGGACCGGTTTCTTGGTCACGATATTGACGGTGCCGCCCGGTTCTCCGCGACCGAAGAGCGCGGAGTTCGGTCCCTTCAGCACTTCCACGCGCTCGACATTGGATGCATCGCGCGGACCGCCATAGCCGCGACCGCCGTTGAAGCCGTTGACCAGGAAGCCGCTCGGGAAATTCTCGTCCCCGGCGAAGCCACGAATGGCGAAGCTGTCCCACAGGCCGCCGAAATTATTCTGCTTCGAAATGCCGCTGGCCAGTTCCAGCGCGGTGTCGAGGCGGGTGATGTTGAGATCGTCCAGCAGCTTGCCGTCAAGGAACTGCACGGCCTGCGGAATTTCCTTCACCGGCGTGTCGCCGAAATATTGCCGCTTCATGGCAGTGACGACGATCGTGCCGTCCCCGGCATTTCCTGCCGTCTGGGCCTGCGCGCCCGATGCCAGGGCAAGGGAGGCGGTGCTGGCGGCCAGTGCTATTTGGAACGCTGAAATTGTCTTCATTTTATTACCCCTTTTCTGATCGCCATGTCCTAAGTCCTGCGAATTGGGGTGATCCGGCGATGAGTTTACCCCTCTCCCGTCAGACATCTTGCGTGTCCTTTTGGCCGGCGCCGGTCACGGAGCGTTTTTGTCGCCTCTTGTTGAAAGCAGGCTAAGGCTGGATTACAAAAATATTACCGCAAATTCATCCGCCGCTACGGCCGAAAATTGTGAGATGAAGAACCACACGGCAGAATCGGCTGGGCTGATTCGAGAGATTGCGCAAGGTCCAGAATCACCGGTGGACATTGGCTTTCCAGGCAGTAGGACAAGCGCGCCATCCTACGCTGTCATGCACTGGTAAGTGCCGCAGGCCCTCTCCATCGCAAGGACGTCATTCGGATTACGGCAGGAAGAGATCCTTGTAGAAACCGACCGTCTTCACCGTAACGGTGACCGGCGATCGATGCCATATTCCGTGGGCAGGACGAACAGCGTCAGGATTCCCACGATGAGCAGCGCGACCCGCCGCACCGTGGAACCATCGAGCGGGGGGAGGGTCGCGTTGTTCATGCCCGCTTCTTACTTGGTCTGGAAGGTGGCGAAGGTCTTTGCGCCGCTCTTGTCGATCACCGCGACGACGACCTTGGCGCCTTTCGCCGGCTTGAAGCCCGGTGCGGTGAGCCTGTTGCCGTCGGCTGGCTTGAGCGGTGCCTCGGTCTTGGTGCCGCCGGCCGTCTGGGTCAGCTTTCCGGTGAATCCGGCCGCCGGGATCGGTTCATCCTCTTCGCTGAGATAGACATCGACGCCCTTCGGCCCGGTGACGAGTTCGAACATGGTCTCCCCGGTCATCTGCACCAGTCCGCCATGCTGCGGTTTCATGCTGCCATGGGCAATGGCTGCGGCAGGCAGGGCGGCAAGGGCCACAGCGGCAAGCCCGGCGCGAAAAAGGTCGTATTTCATGGTGCTTTCTCCAAAAATCAGACGGGCGA
>Ga0207694_10004983_pt1 | contig 10276 bp, 8 predicted proteins | sample KBSC34metaG_FD_184353 | JGI IMG/M metagenome (GOLD analysis project Ga0207694, IMG submission 184353) | Corn rhizosphere microbial communities from Kellogg Biological Station, Michigan, USA - KBS C3-4 metaG (SPAdes) (version 2) | ecosystem: Host-associated > Plants > Roots > Rhizosphere > Soil...
ACGCCCGAGGACATGCGGAGCCTCGGCGCGTGGTTCGAATCGCAGAAGCCCACCGGCCACTTCGCGCACGACAAGGCGCTCGCCGAGCGCGGCCAGCAGGTCTGGCGCGCCGGCGTGAAGGCGACCAACGTCCCGGCGTGCGCGGGCTGCCACGGCGCGGCCGGGCACGGCATCCCGGCGCAGTATCCCCGGCTCGCGGGGCAGTACCCGGATCTCAGCCTGGGGTGGCTCAAGGCCTTCGCCTCCGGCGCGCGGCCTCATCCCGTGATGGGCCAGATCGCCTCGAAGCTCTCCGAGAACGACATGAAGGCGGTCGCCGAGTACATCTCCGGGCTGCGCTGAGCGCGGTTCAGGACGCCGCGCGCGCGAGCGGCGGGCGCTCGCGCCCCCGCGGGACGGCGCCCGGAACGGCGAGGCACACGCGGCCCTTTCCCTCGCGCTTGGCGGTGTAGAGCGCGGCGTCCGCGGCGCTCAAGAGGATGTCCGGCTCCTCGGCGTGCGCGGGAAAGAGCGCCACGCCCAGGCTGGCGCCCACCTGCGCGGGGCCCGAGTCCAGCGGATACGGCTCGCCCAACGCGGAGCGCAGCTTCTCCGCCACCGCGAGCGCGCCTTCCTCCGAAGTCTCCGGCAGCACCGCGAGGAACTCGTCGCCGCCCAGGCGCCCGAGCGTGTCCGACGCGCGCACGCATTTGCGGGCGCGCTCCGCGACCATCGCGAGCACGCGGTCGCCCGCGGCGTGACCCCACGTGTCGTTCACTTCCTTGAACCCGTCCAGGTCGAAGAGGACGACGGCGAAGGGCTTGTCGCCGCGCCGCGCGCGCGCGGTCTCCTGCGCGAGGCGGTCCGAGAGGAGGGCGCGGTTCGGAAGCCCGGTGACCGAGTCGAAATGGGCGAGCCACTCGATCCGGCGCAACGCCTCGCGCTCGCGGCCCTGGACGCGGCGGAACGCGACGAAGAGCCCGGCCAGCACCGCGACCGACCCGCCCACGAACCACGCGACGTAGCGGCGCAGGCTCTCGCCCACGCGGATCCGCGCGCGGCTGCGGTCGTTCACTCGCCGCGTCATCGCCTCGAGGGAGCGCTCGAGGGAGGCGCTCGCGTCCGCCGCCACGCGCTCGGTCTCGCGGACCGCCGCCGCGGCTTCCTCCGTGCCCTTGGCCCGGGCCTGCGCCACGGAGCGCGCGTGGACGAGGAGGAGCCGCGCCTGGCCCACCAGCGCCTCCACGCTCGGCAGCGACGCCTCGTCCGAGGCGCGCAGCATGTCCAGCCGCGCGTCGATGTCCGCGGCCTGCTGGTCGATCGCGCGGAACGAGGCGCCCTGGCCGGTCGCGGCGGCGAGCCGCGCGGCGGAGACCAGCTCGTTCAGGCGGACGCGCAGCGCCTCGAGCGTGTCCTGCTCCTGCTGGACCGTGATCACCTCGCGATGGAGGTCGGCCTCGCGCGTGAGGTCCGAGAGCACGAGGAACGCGAGGCCCAGGATCGTGAGCCCGGCGATGGCCAAGCCCAGCGCCGCGAGGCGCTCGGCGGAAGGGAGCATTCCCATCGCTACGCGGCACGGGCCGCGGGAAACGCCTCCCGGGCCGCGGCGAACGTCGCCTCGAGCTCCGCCGGCCCGTGCGCGGCCGAGACGAAGCCCGCCTCGTAGGCCGAGGGTGCCAGGTACACGCCGCGCGCGAGCATGGCGTGGAAGAAGCGGCCGAAGGCGTCGCGGTCGCTCTCCATCACCTCGCGGAACGACGCCGGCGGGCGGTCGCGAAAGAAGATCCCGAACATCCCGCCCAGGCTCGCACCGCTGAAGGCCACACCGGCCGCCGCCGCTTCGCGGCGAAGGCCCTCCACCAGCGCCGCGGTCGTGGCGCCCAGCCGGTCGAAGAATCCGGGTGCCAGGACCCGGCGCAGCGTCGCGAGGCCCGCGGTGACCGCCACCGGGTTCCCCGAGAGCGTGCCCGCCTGGTACACGGGCCCCACCGGCGCCAGGCGCTCCATGATGTCCCGCCGTCCGCCGAAGGCGCCCACCGGCATGCCGCCGCCGATCACCTTGCCCAGCGTGGTGAGGTCCGGGCGGATGCCGAAGACGCCCTGCGCGCCCTGCGGCCCCACGCGGAAGCCCGTCATCACCTCGTCGAAGATGAGCACGCTGCCGTGGCGCGTGCACGCCTCGCGCAGTCCGCGCAGGAACTCCATCGACGGCCGCACGAAGTTCATGTTGCCGGCCACGGGCTCCAGCACGACGGCCGCGATCTCGTCCCCGAACTTGCGGAAGGCGTCCTCCACCTGCTGCGGGTCGTTGTAGTCGAGGACCAGCGTGTGCGAGGTGAGCTCCGGCGGGACTCCGGCCGAGGTGGGGTTGCCGAAGGTGAGCGCGCCGGAGCCCGCCTTCACGAGGAGGAAGTCGCTGTGGCCGTGGTAGCAGCCCTCGAACTTCACGATGATCGAGCGGCCGGTGAAGCCGCGCGCGAGGCGAAGCGCGCTCATCACCGCTTCCGTGCCGGAGCTCACGAGGCGCACCTGCTCGACGGAGGGCAGGCTCGACGTGAGGAGCTCCGCCATCTCCAGCTCGAGCGCCGTGGGCGCGCCGAAGGACAGGCCCCGCGCGGCCGCCTTCCCCACCGCGGCGAGGACCTCCGGATCCGCGTGGCCCAGGATCAACGGACCCCACGAGCCCACGTAGTCGACGTACTCGCGCCCGTCTTCGTCGGTCACGCGCGCGCCGCGGCCTTCGCGCAGGAAGACGGGCACGCCGCCCACCGCGCGGAACGCGCGCACGGGCGAATTGACGCCGCCCGGGATGAGCTTCGAGGAGCGGTCAAAGAGGGCGCGGCTGCGCTCGTACATCGGGGGCTTCCTCCTTCGAGGCCGCTTCGGGGCGGTCGAACGTTCGGGTGAAGGCGCGGGCCGCCGCGCGGACGTCGGCGGCGTCGAAGAGCGCCGAGATGACGGCGAGCATGTCGGCGCCCGCGAGCACGAGCGCGCCGGCGTTCGCGGGCGTGATGCCGCCGATGGCCGCGACCGGAAGCCCGGAGGCGCGCCGCGCCGCGGCGATCGCCTCCAGCGGCGCGCGCACGGCCGCGGGCTTGGTGCGCGAGGGATGGACGCTCCCGATCGCGACGTAGTCGGCGCCGGCCGCCGCGGCCGCGCGGGCGCTCTCCGGGTTCGCGTAGCACGAGACGCCCACGATCCCCGCTGGAAGCCGCGCGCGCGCGGCGGCGATGGCCACGTCGTCGCGGCCCAGGTGCACGCCGTCGGCGCCCGCGGCGAGCGCGAGGTCGACCGAGTCGTTCACGATGAAGAGCGCGCCCGCGCGCCGGCATTCGGCGGCGAGCCGGCGCGCCTGGTCCAGGGCGGTCGCCGCGTCCGCCGATTTCCCGCGGTATTGCAGCAGGCGGGCGCCGCCTTCGAGCGCGAGGCGCGCGCGCGCGACGAGGCTCGCGGTGTCCGCGGCGTCCGGCGTGATCGCGTAGAGGCCGCGCAGGCGCTCGCGGCTACTTCCCATCGTCCTCGTCCTCGCGCGCCCAGAAGAGGCGATCCGGGAGGTACTGCCCCATCCCCGGCCGGAAGCCGTTCGAGAGGGCGTGCCAGGTGTAGTCCTGCGCTTCGTAGACCGCCTCGCCGATCTCCATGCCGCGCGCGAGGTTCGCGGCGAGGGCGGAGGCGAGCGTGCAGCCGGAGCCGTGGTAGCTCCCGGGGAGGCGCTGCCAGGAATCGGCGCGCAGGACGCCGCCGCGGTGGTAGAGCGTGTTCACGACCTCCGCAGTCGAGTCGTGGGTGCCGGTGAGAAGGACGTACTCGCAGCCCGTGTCCAAGAGCGCCTGGGCGCACTCGGCGAGGTCCGCGTCGTCCTCGTCCTCCCCCGCGAGCCGCCGCAGCTCCATGATGTTCGGCGTGACCACCGTGCTCTGCGGGACGAGGAGCTCGCGGATCGCCCGGATCATGTCCTCGCCCGCGAACTCGTCGCCGCGGCCCGAGGCGAGGACGGGGTCCAGCACGAGCGGCACGTCCGGGTAGTCCGAGACCACCTCGGCCACCATCGTCACGATCTCGGTGGAGCCCAGCATGCCCATCTTGAAGGCCGCGACGGGCATGTCCTCCAGCACGCAGCGCGCCTGGTCCGCCACCCAGTCCGGGTCGATGGCGAGGAAGGACTCGACCCCGGCCGTGTCCTGGACCGTGATCGCGGTCACCACGGACAGCGGATGGCACCCCATGCTCGCCAGGGCGAGGATGTCGGCCTGGAGGCCCGCTCCGCCGGTGGGGTCGGAAGCGGCGAACGTGAGGACGGCGGGAAGCGAGGCAGGCGATTCGGTCATGTGGACGCCGCTGGACCCGCGCCGGAAGGCAGGCGCGGGGGTGGGGTTACACTTGAAACCCGGCCTGCGTTGCGCGCGCCAACCGGGGGTCGCTACGATTCTGCAGGGAGCGCGCGCGTCCCTCGAATTCTACTCAAAAACGATCCCGCGTTCGCCCATGACTTCCGCCACCGCGGCCAGCGTGCCGTACAAGACCTGGCGTTGCCTTGCCTGCGGCTTCACGTACGACGAAGCCGAGGGATGGCCGGAAGACGGGATCCCCCCGGGGACCCGGTGGGAGGACATTCCGGCCGGCTGGTGCTGCCCGGAATGCGGCGCCCGGAAGGACGACTTCGAGATGGTCGAGGTCTAGTTCGGAACGTGCGGGGAGCCGTCCCGGAATCTTCCGAAACGGCTTCAAGAGACACGGATTAGCGGTTGTTTAGGCTGGACAAAAAGGATAACCTGAGGGTCGATTGATCGCGGCTGCGCGGCATGCCGGGGAGGCTTGCCGGGCACGTGTCCGCGTCCCTGCCGTCATCGGACGAAGGGCGTGGCCGAAGCCGCGCCGGAATGAGGAAAGCGTGGCGGATTCCAAGAACCTCACGGGCGTGCGCGTGATGGTGATCGACGACAGCAACACCATCCGGCGGAGCGCGGAGATCTTCCTCATGCAGGCGGGCTGCCAGGTGATCCTGGCGGAGAACGGCTTCGACGCGCTCGCGAAGATCGCCGACCACCAGCCGGACCTCATCTTCGTGGACATCATGATGCCGCGCCTGGACGGCTACCAGACGTGCGCGCTCATCAAGAAGAGCGGCAAGCACCGCGCGACGCCCGTCATCATGCTTTCGTCCAAGGACAGCCTTTTCGACCGTGCGCGCGGGCGCATGGTCGGGTCGGACGAGTACCTCACCAAGCCCTTCACGAAGGAAAGCCTGCTCAAGGCGGTGGAGCAGCACCTGCCCCAGCGCAGCCCCGCGTGAGCCGGCCACCCTTCCCCAGACAACCGGAGCTCCCAATGGCAATCAGAAAAATCATGGTGGTGGACGATTCGCCCACCGAGCGCGCGTTCATGGAGGGGCTGCTCAAGAAGCAGGGCTACACCGTCCTCGTGGTCGACAGCGGCGAGACCGCGATCGAGCGCGCGAAGAGCGAGCAGCCGGACCTCATCCTGATGGACGTCGTGATGCCGGGCCTCAACGGCTTCCAGGCTACGCGCGCCATCACGCGCGAGGAGAAGACCAAGCACATCCCGGTCATCATCTGCACCACCAAGGACCAGGAGACGGACAAGATCTGGGGGCTGCGCCAGGGGGCCAAGGACTACATCACCAAGCCGCTCTCGGAGGCCGACCTCCTCGAGAAGATCAAGGCGCTGAGCTAGGGCGGCGATGGCACGACGCACCGGATTGCGCGAATTCCAGCTCTCGGTCGCCGAGCGCCTGCGCACGGCCGCGACCCGTGCCGCGCTTTCCTCGAAGCTGGGCTTCCAGGTGGGCGGCGAGAACTGGTTCGTGGCCCTCCACCAGGTGAGCGAGGTGATCCCGGTGCCCCCGACGGTCGCGGTGCCGCTCACGCACTCGTGGTTCCGGGGCGTGGCGAACGTGCGGGGCAACCTCTACGGCGTCGTGGATTTCTCGGGCTTCCAGGGGCGCGACGCGACCAGCCCCGGCATGGAGCGCCGGGTGATCCTCGTCTCGGACCGGATCGTGGGCGGCGCGGGGCTCCTCGTCTCGCGCATGCTGGGACTGCGCAACCCGGAGCAGTTCGCCCCGGCGGAGCGCCCGATGGACGCGCCCCCGTGGGTGGGCGCGGTGTACACCGACGCGGGCGGCACCCGCTGGCTGGAGCTCGACCTTCCCGCGCTCGCGCGCGAATCGCGGTTCCTGGAAGTTGGCGCGTAGGAGAGAAAAAATGGCGAAAGCACAAACGATCAAACCCAAATCCTCGTTCGGCGAGTGGTTCAAGCGCCTGGGGGCGCCGAAGCCGAAGCAGGCGCCCGCGCGGCCGGTGGGGACGACCACCTCGACCGCCACGAAGATCCCGGCGGCGGGGGGTCCCGCGACCCGCCCGGGATCCGCGGCGAGGGCCGCGGCCCCGGCCGCGCCGCGCCCCCAGGCGAAGCCGCGCGCGGGCGGCGGCCTCGCCGGCTTCCGGATGCCGTTCATCGGCTCGAAGCCGGTCACGACCCAGCTCCAGATCCTCGGCGCAGCGGCGCTCCTCCTCCTCGCGGGCACGGCCTTCGTCGTGTACCAGGACACCACGGTCCGCACGCGCCACGCGACCTACCTCACGATCGCTTCCGAGATGCAGTTCCACACGCAGCGCCTCGCGAAGGCGGCGGGCATCGCCGCGCGCGGCCAGGCGATCGCCTTCCCGCAGCTCAAGGCGAGCCGCGACCAGTTCGCGTCCTACCTCGGCGTGCTCCGGAACGGCGGCCAGGCGTTCGACGTGAACCTGCCTCCCGCCGGCACCGACGATCTCCTCCGCTCCCGCCTGGACGAGCTCGCGAAGCGCTGGCCGGAGAGCGCCAACGCCTCGACCGCGATCCTGGGCGCGCAGAGCGACCTGATCTCGCTCTCGAAGAACATCGCGCAGATCCGGGTGGGCGCCGAGGAGATGGCGACCATGTCCCAGGAGCTCACGGGCCTCATGACGCAGTCCGGCTCGCCGCCCACGCAGGTCGTGAAGGCGAACCGCCTCACGTTCCTGGCCGAGCGCCTCGGCCGCGGCTCCGCGGAGATCCTGGGCTCGGAGACGATCGACCCCGAAGTCCCGTTCCTCATCGGCAAGGACACGAACGACCTGCGCGACCTCATCAAGGCGCTCGAGTCGGGCAACGACGCGATGGGCATCGCGGCGCTGCGCGATCCCGATGCGCGCGGCATGCTGGGCGACCTCAAGAAGCAGTTCGGCCAGTTCGAGAAGAACGTGAGCCCGATCCTGCGCGAGCTGCAGAAGCTCGTGTCGGCGCGGCAGGCCTCCGCGCAGCTCGTGACCGCGACCGAGCAGCTGCAGGGCTCGGTGGCGCAGCTCCAGACCGCGCTCGCGTCCGAGCGCCCCGTGGCGGCCCTGCTGGGCGTGGCCGTGCTCGCCTCGCTGCTGGTCATCGTGCTGCTCCTCATGGCCGCGGTCTTCCTCGCGGACACGCGGCGCCGCGCGGCGGAGGCGGAAGCCGAGAACAAGCGGAACCAGGAGGCGATCCTCCGGCTCCTGAACGAGATGGGCGACCTCGCGGACGGCGACCTCACGATCCGCGCGCAGGTGACCGAGGACATCACGGGCGCCATCGCGGACTCGATGAACTACACGATCGACGAGCTCCGGACCCTCGTCGCGGGCGTGTCCAACGCGGCGACGCAGGTGACGCAGAAGACGGCGCACGCGCAATCGATCTCCGCCGAGCTCCTGGGCGCCGCCGAGCGGCAGTCGAAGGAGATCGAGGAGACGACCGCGCAGGTGCTGCAGGTCTCCCGCTCCATCTCGGAGGTGTCGACCACCGCCGAGGAAGGCGCCCGGGTGGCCCAGCGCTCCCTCGCGGCCGCGGACAAGGGCCGCGTCGCGGTGCAGAGCTCGATCTCCGGCATGAACGACATCCGCGAGCAGATCCAGGAGACCTCCAAGCGGATCAAGCGCCTGGGCGAGAGCTCGCAGGAGATCGGCGAGATCGTGGAGCTCATCTCGGACATCACGGAGCAGACGAACGTGCTCGCGCTGAACGCGGCGATCCAGGCCGCGTCCGCGGGTGAAGCGGGACGCGGCTTCTCGGTGGTCGCGGAGGAGGTGCAGCGCCTCGCGGAACGCTCCGGCGAGGCGACCAAGCAGATCGGCGCGATCGTGAAGACGATTCAGGCCGACACGCAGGACGCGGTCGCGGCCATGGAGAAGTCGACCATGGGCGTGGTCGAGGGCGCGAAGCTCTCCGACGCCGCGGGCCAGGCGCTCTCCGAGATCGACCACGTGACCAAGAACCTGGCCCAGCTCATCAACACGATCTCCCAGGCCACGCACACGCAGGCGAGCGCCACGAACAAGGTCGCCCAGAACATGCAGGACATCCTGGAGATCACGCGGCAGACGACGCGCGGCACGCAGCAGGCCGCCGGCTCCATCCGCGATCTCGCCGCCGTGGCCCAGGAGCTCAAGAGCTCCGTTTCCGGCTTCAAGCTCTAGAACGCGCAAGCCCGCCCCCGAGAGACCATGGCCGCCAACCCCATCGCCGATTTCGACCTGGGCCCCCTCACCTGGGTCAAGACCGAGATCGACCACTCGCTCAACCAGGCGCGGGAAACGCTCGACAAGCTCGCCGCCGCGCCGGCCGAGCGCGGCCCGGTCAAGTACATCCTCACGCACCTGCACCAGGCGACCGGGGCGCTGGCGATGGTGGGCCTCGGCGCGGCCACGCGCTTCAACGAGGAGCTGGAGAAGCTCGTGGGCTTCCTCGAGACCGAGGACGCGTCGCGGCTCGGCGCCGCGGTGGATGCGGCCAAGCGCGGGATCGCCGCGCTTTCCTCCTACCTCGACCTCCTCCTCGCGGGCCAGCCGGACCATCCGATGCGGCTCCTCGCGCCGTACCTGGAACTGAACCGCGCGCGCGGCCAGAACGACGCGAACGAGGGCGACCTCTTCTACCCGAACCTCTCGGCGCCGCTCCCGCCGCTCGCGGCCTCCGCCGCGCTGGACGACGCGGTGCTCTCCAAGGCCCTCGCGCTCCAGCGCTCGCAGTACCAGCAGGGGCTCCTGCGCATGCTCAAGGGCCCGGACGTCGCCGAGGCCCTGCGCCAGATGCACGGCGCCGTGGGATCGATCGAGTCGCTGCAGGCCGCCACGCCCAACCGGCCTTTCTGGACCGCGGCCACGGCCTTCTTCGACGCGCTCGTGTTCGGCGGGGCCGACGTGGGGCCCGCGACCAAGCCGCTCTTCGCGAAGCTCGACCAGCAGGTGAAGCAGCTGATCGAGGGCTCCGGGAAGGTGGCCGAGCGCCTCTTCCGCGACCTCCTCCTCGTGGTCGGCCGCTCGCGGTCGGTCTCCGAGCGCATCACGCAGCTGAAGGAGGTCTATCGCCTCGAGCAGCTCCTCGAGGTGCCGGACCGCGGAGCGCACGCCGCGGACGAGGATTCCATGGCGCCGCTCGTGCGGGAGCTGCGCGAGCTCACGAGCCAGCAGAAGGACGCCTGGCTCAAGTACACGTCCGGCAACCGCGCGGCGCTCGAGCCCTTCGGGAAGCAGGCGCTCGTCCTCGCCGAGCGCGCGGGCAAGCTTCCGAACCGGGACATCCAGCTCGTGCTGGTGCGGCTCACGGAAGTGGCGCCGCTCCTCAAGGCGAAGGCGATCCCGCCCTCCGAGTCGCAGTCGCTCGAGGTCGCCACCGCGATGCTCTTCCTCGAGTCCGCGCTCGAGAACTACTCGCGCCTGGGCGCGGATTTCGGCCGCCAGGCCGCCACGGTCGCCGAGCGCCTGAAGAGCGCCCTCGCGGGCGAGGCGCTCGCGCCGGTCGACGCGATCGAGGGCGGGCTCCTGGACGAGATGACCCGCCGCGCGCAGGAAAAGCTCCTCATCTTCCAGGTGGGCCAGGAAGTGCAGGTGAACCTGCAGAACATCGAGCAGGTGCTGGACGGCTACTTCCGGGACAACGCGAAGCGCGCGGACCTGAAGAACCTCACCGCGCAGTTCGCGCAGGTGCAGGGCGCGCTCATGATCCTCGAGCTCTCCGACGCAGCCGCCTTGAACGCCGCCGTGATGGCGCGCGTGCAGCAGTTCGCCGAGGGCTCCGCGGACGGCAAGGGCGAGGCGGCCGAGATGGTCGCGGACGGCCTTTCCGCGCTGGGGCTCTTCATCACCGCGCTCCAGGAAGGCGCGGCCGCGCCGCGCACCGTGCTCATGCCCGCGCTCCTGCGCTTTGGCCTCGCCGAGCCGCAGGCCGAGGTCGAGGTCCGCCGGACGGGCACCGTCTCCCCGCTCGACATCGACGTGCAGAAGCAGAAGGT
>Ga0207694_10004989_pt1 | contig 10270 bp, 3 predicted proteins | sample KBSC34metaG_FD_184353 | JGI IMG/M metagenome (GOLD analysis project Ga0207694, IMG submission 184353) | Corn rhizosphere microbial communities from Kellogg Biological Station, Michigan, USA - KBS C3-4 metaG (SPAdes) (version 2) | ecosystem: Host-associated > Plants > Roots > Rhizosphere > Soil...
CCCAAACCCGGGCCTGTCGAGCTTTGAACTGGGGCCCATTACGGCCGTGCCCGAACCAGCCTCCCTTGGATTGATAGGTCTTGGACTCATCGGTTTTGGTTTGCTGCGAAGGTCGATTTCCTGGAACTAGTGCGCGAAGTTGGCGTTTTGGTTGCAGTATCCGCGAGGAGGGCTAGCCAATGTTGATGACAATCTTTGTGATCCTGCTGGTGATGTGGCTCCTCGGAATGGTAACGTCTTACACGCTCTACGGGTACATTCACATTCTGCTGATCATTGCCATCGCGGTTCTATTGATCCGTGTCATACAGGGCCGCAGGGCCATTTGAGGCGAAACAGCCGTCCGAGAGGATGGATCTTTTGGGCAGGGAGGCAGTTTTATGCGAATGCCTGTATTTCTCACCGGCCTTAGTTCCGTCATCATGCTTGGACTTCTGGCCGGATGCTCACAAACGGGGACCACTACTTCCGCCAGCGCTCCGAGTACGATGACCGATTCAGACCTGCAGCGGGCAGTTCAGTCCAGTCTGGAAGCCGATCCGCAGGTGAGCGCGGCGAAAATCGACATCGACGCTGACGCCAAGGACAACAAAATCACGCTAAAGGGTACCGTGCCGACGGAAACCATGCGCATTCGAGCCGTCGAGCTAGCCAAAGCCGGCCGCCCAAATCTGGAAGTCACGGATAAAATCGATGTGAAGCCGGCCGAGATATCGCGCAGCGAGTACACAGAATCGATGGCTCGCGATGCCCGGGAAAAAGCCAAGACGATGGGCGACAAGATCGGAACTACGGTTGACGACGCATGGATCCACACCAAGATCGCGTCCAAGCTGATTGGGGACAGAGAAACGCCCGCTCACAAGATCAATATTGATGTCGTGAACGGAGTGGTCACGCTTCGCGGCGAAGTCGGCACGGCTACAGCGAAAGATGAGGCTGACCGTGTCGCCAAAGACACGGAAGGCGTCCGCCAAGTGCGGAACCTTCTTAAGGTGAACGCCGGCTAAACTACAATCGTTCGAAAATTCTGGATACCTCCCGGGTGCGCCGAATGCAAGATTTTCGGCGCACCCGGTAATTTTTGCGGGCTGGCAACGCTAGACTTAACCAATAGATTCAATAGGTTAGCTCTGGTGGACGAGTTGCCCCTGGGAACAAGCCACAAGACAACGATGAGCTTGCTTTAGCCCACTGAGAGTGTAAGTAATTTGCGCTTTCGGCCGAGGGGTGAAAAGGCCTCATCCGCATGCTGTAAGGAGACCAAATGCGGCCCATCCCGGTTGCTAAGATTTTGGATGCGAATGAGGTTCTGGCGGCGCTGTTTGCGTTCAAGAAAGGCGATTTTTCCGTACGGCTGCCGGTCAACCAGATCGGCGTGGCCGGGAAGATCGCCGACGTCCTGAACGACATATTCGAGCTAAACGAGAACATGGCCGCCGAGCTGGCGCGAGTGAGCACAGCGGTAGGCAAGGAAGGCCGCATCGGACAACGCGCGTCGTTAAACGCCGGCTCCGGAAGCTGGGCAGCGAGCATGGAATCGGTTAACAGCCTGATTTCCGACCTGGTCCAGCCGTCGACCGAAATTGCCCGTGTGATCGGAGCGGTGGCGCAAGGTGATCTGTCCCAAAAGATGTCGCTGGAAGTCGAGGGGCGGCCCCTGCAAGGCGAATTCATCCGGACTGCCCGCGTGGTCAACACCATGGTGGACCAGCTCAATTCGTTTTCGAGCGAAGTGACTCGCGTGGCCCGCGAAGTCGGCACGGAAGGCAAACTGGGCGGCCAGGCAGTGGTGACCGGAGTCGCGGGCACCTGGAAGGATCTTACGGATTCCGTGAACTCCATGGCCTCGAACCTGACCAACCAGGTTCGCAATATCGCCGAGGTGACCACGGCAGTGGCGCGCGGCGATCTCTCGCGCAAGATCACAGTCAGCGTTCAGGGAGAAATCCTGGAATTGAAGGACACCATCAACACGATGGTGGATCAGCTCGGCTCATTCGCCAGCGAAGTGACGCGCGTGGCGCGCGAAGTCGGCACGGAAGGCAAGCTGGGCGGTCAGGCCGTGGTGACGGGCGTCGCGGGAACCTGGAAGGATTTGACGGACTCAGTGAACTCCATGGCCTCGAATCTGACGTCTCAGGTTCGCAATATCGCCGAGGTGACCACGGCGGTGGCGCGCGGCGACCTGTCCCGCAAAATCACGGTGGATGTGCTGGGCGAAATTCTGGAACTCAAAAACACATTCAACACCATGGTGGACCAGCTCAGCTCCTTCGCCAGCGAAGTGACGCGCGTGGCACGCGAGGTGGGAACGGAAGGCGAACTGGGCGGCCAGGCCGAGGTGAAGGGCGTCGGCGGCGTGTGGAAAGATTTGACTGACTCTGTAAATTTCATGGCCGGCAACCTCACTGCGCAGGTCCGCAATATTGCAGAGGTGACCACGGCCGTCGCCAACGGCGATCTTTCCCGCAAGATTACGGTGGACGTTCGGGGAGAAATCCTGGAGCTGAAGAATACGATCAACACCATGGTGGACCAGCTCAGTTCGTTCGCCAGCGAAGTGACGCGCGTGGCGCGCGAAGTGGGAACGGAAGGCGAACTGGGCGGCCAAGCCGAGGTCAAAGGCGTCGGCGGCGTATGGAAGGATCTGACGGATTCGGTCAATTCGATGGCCGGCAACCTGACGGCGCAGGTCCGCAATATCGCCGAAGTCACGACGGCGGTGGCCAACGGCGACCTTTCGCGCAAGATCACAGTGGACGTCCGCGGTGAAATTCTGGAGTTGAAAAACACCATCAATACCATGGTCGATCAGCTCAACGCGTTCGCCCGCGAAGTGACGCGCGTGGCGCGCGAAGTGGGGACGGAAGGCGAGCTCGGCGGCCAGGCGGAAGTGAAGGGCGTGGGCGGCGTCTGGAAGGATCTTACGGATTCCGTGAACTCCATGGCCGTCAACCTGACGGCGCAGGTTCGAAATATCGCCGAGGTAACTACCGCTGTAGCCAATGGCGATCTTTCCCGCAAAATCACCGTGGACGTCCGCGGAGAAATCCTGGAATTGAAGAACACCATCAATACGATGGTGGACCAGCTCAGCTCTTTTGCCAGCGAAGTCACGCGCGTGGCGCGCGAGGTGGGAACCGAAGGGAAGCTGGGCGGCCAGGCGATGGTGAAGGGCGTGGGCGGCGTGTGGAAGGATTTGACGGATTCCGTTAATTCCATGGCGTCGAATCTGACCAATCAGGTGCGCAATATCGCGGAAGTGACTACGGCGGTGGCGCGCGGCGATTTGTCGCGAACCATCACGGTCGAAGTTCGCGGCGAAATCCTGGAGCTGAAGAACACCATCAACACGATGGTGGACCAGTTAAACGCCTTCGCCAGTGAAGTGACGCGCGTCGCCCGCGAAGTCGGCACGGAAGGAAAACTCGGCGGGCAGGCGGATGTGCGCGGCGTGGCGGGCACCTGGCGCGATCTCACCGAATCGGTGAACTCGATGGCCGGCAACCTGACGGCCCAGGTGCGCAACATCGCCGAGGTGACCACGGCGGTAGCGCGCGGAGACTTGTCGCGCAAGATCACGGTGGACGTACGCGGCGAAATCCTGGAACTGAAGAACACCATCAACACGATGGTGGACCAGCTCAGCTCATTCGCGAGCGAAGTGACGCGCGTGGCGCGAGAAGTGGGAACCGAGGGGAAATTGGGCGGGCAGGCGGATGTCCGCGGGGTGGCCGGCACCTGGAAGGATCTAACGGATTCGGTCAACTCCATGGCGTCGAATCTGACGAATCAGGTCCGCAACATCGCGGGCGTAACCACGGCTGTAGCCAAAGGCGATCTCACGACCAAGATCACGGTAGACGCCCGTGGTGAAATTCTGGAGCTGAAGAACACCATCAACACCATGGTCGATCAGCTCAACGCGTTCGCCAGCGAAGTGACGCGCGTGGCTCGCGAGGTTGGAACGGAAGGAAAACTGGGCGGGCAGGCCGACGTTCGCGGCGTGGCTGGTACGTGGAAAGATCTCACCGAGTCAGTGAATTCGATGGCATCCAATTTGACCGCCCAAGTGCGCAATATCGCGGACGTGACGACGGCGGTCGCCAAGGGCGATCTGTCGCGCAAAATTACCGTAGACGCGCGCGGCGAGATTCTGGCGCTTAAAGACACCATCAATACAATGGTCGATCAACTCAGCTCATTCGCCAGCGAAGTGACTCGCGTGGCTCGCGAGGTGGGCACGGAAGGACGGCTCGGCGGCCAGGCGGATGTGTACGGCGTGGCAGGCACCTGGAAGGATCTTACGGAATCCGTCAACTCGATGGCGTCGAACCTGACCAACCAGGTTCGTAACATCGCGCAGGTGACCACGGCAGTGGCGATGGGCGATCTCTCGCGGAAAATTACGGTGGACGTGCGCGGTGAAATTCTGGAGCTCAAGAACACCATCAACACGATGGTGGACCAGTTGAACTCCTTCGCCAGCGAAGTGACGCGCGTGGCTCGCGAGGTCGGAACCGAGGGCAAGCTGGGCGGCCAGGCGGAAGTCCGGGGCGTGGCCGGCACCTGGAAGGATCTCACCGACAACGTGAATCTGATGGCGGCGAACCTCACCACCCAGGTCCGCGGCATCGCGAAAGTGGTCACGGCGGTCGCGAATGGCGACTTGAAGCGGAAGCTCGTACTCGAGACCAAAGGCGAGATTGCGGAGCTGGCGGACACGATCAACGCCATGATCGATACGCTCGCAACGTTTGCGGATCAGGTCAGCACCGTGGCGCGCGAAGTTGGCATCGAAGGCAAGCTGGGCGGCCAGGCCCGCGTGCCCGGCGCGGCCGGCATCTGGCGCGACTTGACGGATAACGTGAATCAGCTTGCACAAAACCTGACGACTCAGGTGCGTGCGATCGCGGAGGTCGCGACGGCCGTGACCAAGGGCGACCTGACGCGATCTATTTCAGTGGAAGCGCTGGGCGAAGTGGCGGCGCTCAAGGACAACTTGAACGAGATGATCGAGAACCTGGCGGCCACCACCCGTAAGAACACCGATCAGGATTGGCTCAAAACCAACATTGCGAAATTCACACGTATGGTGCAGGGCCAGCGCGATCTGCTCACAGTCGCCAAACTGTTGCTTTCCGAGCTGGCTCCGCTGGTGAGCGCGCAGCGCGGCTCGTTCTATACGGCGGACAGCAGCGAGGACGGTGCGGCCCTGAAGTTCATGGCCGGATACGCCTTCGACGATCCCAGCGATGCTCCCGCCCAATTCAACCTGGGTCAGGGACTGGTAGGCCAATGCGCGAGAGAGAAACAGCGTATTCTGGTGCGCGACGTCCCGGAGAATTACATCCGGATCCGCTCCAGCCTGGGCTCCGGCACGCCCATGACTATCGTGGTTCTGCCGGTTTTGTTTGAAGGCGAAGTGAAGGCGGTGGTCGAGTTGGCATCCTTCCAGCAGCTTTCCGAGATTCACATCGCTTTCCTCGATCAGCTGACAGAAAGCATCGGAATCGTACTGAATACGATCGCGGCCACCATGCGCACCGAGCAGCTTCTGCAACAGAGCCAGGCTCTGGCCGAGGAGTTACAAGAGACCAACGCGCAGCTGCAGGAAAAAGCCAAATTGCTGGCCGAGCAGAACACCGAAGTGGAGGCCAAGAATCGCGAAATTGAACAGGCCAAACACGCTCTGGAAGAAAAGGCCGAGCAGCTGGCTCTGACCTCCAAATACAAGAGTGAATTCCTGGCCAACATGTCGCATGAGTTGCGCACCCCGCTCAACAACCTGCTGATTCTGGCGCGTGTGCTGGCCGATAACACGGAGGGAAATCTCAGCACCAAGCAGATCAAGTTCGCCGAGACCATTCACTCGTCGGGCACGGACTTGCTGGCTCTGATCAACGACATTCTGGATTTGTCGAAGATCGAATCCGGAAAGATGGACGTCGAAGTGGGCAGTGTGCGTTTCGAAGAAATGGAAGACTACTGCGTGCGCACATTCCGGCACGTAGCGGACGGGAAGGGCATCGGGTTCTCAGTAGACGTGGCTTCCCAGCTTTCTTCCGAAGTCATGCGCACCGACGTGAAGCGTCTCCAGCAGGTCCTCAAGAATCTCCTATCCAACGCACTCAAGTTCACGGAGCTGGGCTCAGTGAAACTGCGCATCGAGGCCGCGACCAGCGGATGGAGCCCGACACACCCCATCCTGAACCGCGCCAAGGCGGTGATCGCGTTTTCAGTAACCGATACGGGAATCGGTATCGCCCAAGAAAAGCAACGCATCATCTTCGAAGCTTTCCAGCAGGCGGACGGCACCACCAGCCGGAAGTATGGCGGCACCGGACTGGGACTCTCCATCAGCCGGGAACTGGCACGCCTGCTGGGTGGAGAAATCCGCCTCCAGAGCGTGGTGGCGAAAGGTAGCAGTTTCACGCTATATCTCCCGCAGGTTTATATTTCGGCGGTTCCGAAATCCGAATTGAGCGAGGTGGCATTGGCGCTCAAGGCCGGCGAGCGCGGTTCTTTGGATATGATCCTTCCGCCGGCGGACGACAACGTGCCCACGGAGATGGTGGAAGAGATGGTGGTGGACGACGACCGCAATCTCCTCGGCCGGGAAGACCGTGTTCTTCTGATCGTGGAGGATGACGCAACCTTCGCCCGCATTCTGGTGGATCTGGCTCACAGCCGGGGGATGAAGGTAGTGGTGGCCCTGCGCGGCGCCACCGCGATCTCCCTCGCACGCGAATTTCAGCCCAGCGCCATTACGCTGGATGTCAGGCTCCCGGACATGAGCGGCTGGACTTTGCTCGACCGTCTTAAGCACGACGCCTGCACGGCCCACATTCCGGTGCATATCCTCTCGGGCCACGAGAATAACAAGCGCGGTTTCGCTCTGGGCGCGATGACCTGCATGCCCAAGGACCCGGGCCGAGACTCGCAAGACGCAATTTTTGAGGTGATCCAGCGCTCCATGGAGCGGCGCACGAAGACTCTGATCGTGGTCGCTGAAAATGAGGTGCGAACAGCGGACATTTCGAATCTGCTGGCCGGAGACGACCTGAATATTGTGCGCGTGGTCGATTTGCCGGAGGCCACGGCCATCGTCAATTCCCGTGCGGTGGATGGCATCGTGCTTGACTGTATTCCGGAAGCCGCCGGACTCGAGTTCGTCGAGTCGGTGCAGTCCGGGTCCGAATTGCAGGTGCCTGCGATCGTCGTTTCGGGAATCCAACGGTTATCCGACCAGCAAGTCGCCGAGATTCACCATTGCGCCCGCGTGGGTCCGGTTCGCTACGCTTCCACCATCGAAGGACTGCTGGAGGAGACCGTTCTTCTGCTGCATCGCGATGAAGCGCGGCTTTCGGCGGACCAGAGGCGCGTGCTGGCGGAAATGCGCCAATCCGACCCGATGCTGGTGGGCCGGAAAGTGCTGATCATCGACGATGACCTGCGGAATATCTTCGCGCTGACCAGCGTCCTGGAGCAGAGAGAGCTTAAAACCCTGCATGCGGAAAATGGCCGGGCGGGAATCGAACTGCTGCAGAAAACGCCGGACGTGGACATCGTGCTGATGGACATCATGATGCCGGAGATGGACGGCTACGAAACCATGCGGGCCATTCGCAAGATCCCGGCGTTCCAGAAGCTTCCCATCATTGCCTTAACGGCCAAAGCAATGAAAGGCGACCGGGAGAAATGCCTCCGGGCCGGCGCTTCCGACTACGTCACCAAGCCGGTAGACCTGGACCTTCTGTTCTCAGTCATGCGCGTATGGATGGCGCGCGATACGGACAACAAGTTCGAGCACGGCGTGATCGCTTTACCGAACTGGCTGGAGGATCACGAGGCCAGGATAGACGACGATCGCAACAATATTCAGCCCGGAGATTCCGTGCTGCTGATCGTGGAGGATGATCCGACGTTCGCCGGAATTTTGATGGAAAAGGCGCGCAGCCAGGGACTCAAGGCCTTGGTAGCCCTGCGGGGAAGCTCGGCGCTCACGCTGGCGCGGAACTTCAAGCCCCACGCCATTACCTTGGACGTCCGCTTGCCTGACATGAGTGGATGGACGGTTCTGGACCATCTCAAGCATGAGCCTTCCACGCGCCACATTCCCGTTCACGTTCTGTCGCTTACGGAAACGCTGCGGGACGGCTTCACCATCGGCGCCGCCACATGCGTGCAGAAATCGCCGGATGGAACCTCGCTGGATATGGTTCTTCCCGCTGTAACGCGCTCCATTCAGCCGGGCGCCAAGAAGATCCTGGTGCTTGGCGGCTCCGAGTCGATGCGCAAGAAAATCATCACATTCCTGGACGCTTCCGACATGGAGTTCTCCGAGGCAAGCTCGGTAAAGGAAGCCTTAGATCTCATTTCGGTGGCGCACCGCGATGGCCGGCGGCTGGATGGAATCGTTATCGATTGGGCGGTGTCAGAAGTAGCCGGCATCGACTTCATCGAGACGGTCCAGGCTCAGTTCCTGCCTTATGTGCCGGCGATAATGGCGTTTGGACCGGTCCAGTTGGATCCTTCGCGGGCGGCCGTCTTGCGCCGGCTTTCCAAAATCAGCAGTATCCGATACGCGCCGTCTTTGGAGCATTTGCTGGACGAGACGGTGGTCCTCCTGCATCGCATCGAAGACAACTTGACCACGGTGCAGAAGAGCGTTCTGGCAAATGTCCGCCAGGTGGATTCGCATCTTGCGGGCCGGAAAGTATTGATCATCGATGACGATCTCCGCAATATTTTCGCTTTGACCAGCGCTCTGGAGCATCACAACGTGCATGTGATCCACGCGGAGACCGGGAAAAGCGGAATCGAGGTGCTCAAAAAGAATCCCGACACGGATCTGGTGCTCATGGATATCATGATGCCGGAGATGGATGGATATGAAACCACCCGGGCTATTCGCAAGCTTCCCGACATCGGGTCGCTGCCGATCATCGCGCTGACAGCCAAAGCGATGAAGGGCGATCGGGAAAAATGCCTCCAGGCCGGCGCTTCCGATTATGTGGCGAAGCCCGTGGATCTCGGATACCTTTTCTCGGTGATGCGCGTCTGGATGGCCGGGCTGGGAGTCCCGTCCGGGCTGGCCGCCAGTACCGGCTCGGCTCAGCCGGCGGGCGTTCCGCTTACATGAGGACCATGAGTTCTACCGCGAGTTCCGCCGCGCACGCGCTTCCGGAAGAACACGGAAGAGTCAAGCTCCTGCTGGTCGACGACGATCCGGATAATTTGTTGGCCTTGCAGGCCATCCTGGAGCCTCTGGGGCAGGAGCTTATGCTGGCCCAGACTGGAACCAACGCCCTGCGAATGTGCCTGGACCACGACTTCGCGGCGATTCTGCTGGATGTCCGGATGCCGGACATGGACGGATTCGAGACGGCCGAGATGATTCGCGCCCGCAAAAGGTCCCTACAGACACCCATCCTGTTTGTCACGGCGTATCGCAGTGACGAGCAGCTCTTTCGTGGATATAATCTCGGAGCGGTGGATTTTCTGTTCAAGCCCATCGTTCCGGAGATCCTGCAAAGTAAGGTCAATGTGTTCGTCGAGCTGCGGCGGACCGAACAGCTTCTCCGCCGCAAAGCCGAAGAGCTGGCGAGAGCCGAACAACGCTTCCGCGCCGTTCTGGAAGCAGCTCCGGACGCTATGGTAATCACGAACCAGGCCGGTTCCATCGAACTGGCGAATTCCCGCGCCGACACGCTCTTCGGTCGTTCCCGCGCAGCGCTGATTGGGCGCGATATCCATTCGCTCCTTCCAGCGTGGGAATGTCCCCAAGAAAGCAATCCCCTAACAGCCGCACCGCAACCGACTTCGGAGCAACGACTGACAGCACATCGTGACGATGGTTCCCAGTTTCCAGCGGAGATCACACGCAATTCGTTCCACACGGCGGAGGGCCTCCTGATCACCACGGCCATCCGCGACGCCACGGACCAGGCCGATGCGGAGGCCAGAATTCAGAAGACCAATTTAGAGCTGGAAAAGAGGGTAACGGAGAGGACCGCCGCACTGCGCTATTCCAACGAAGCGCTGCGGCAGTTCGCGTGGGCCGCCAGCCACGACCTGCAAGAACCGATCCGCACGGTGGTCACATACTCGCAGTGGCTGTCTCAGATCATGAACGGCAATCTGGGGAGCAGAGAGTCGAAGATGTTGTCTACCATTGAGCAACATGCTTCCCGCCTCAATCAACTGCTAGGTGCGCTGCGGCAGTATATTCAGGTTAGCGATTCGGGGCAGCAGATGCGGGCGT
>Ga0207694_10004991_pt1 | contig 10266 bp, 10 predicted proteins | sample KBSC34metaG_FD_184353 | JGI IMG/M metagenome (GOLD analysis project Ga0207694, IMG submission 184353) | Corn rhizosphere microbial communities from Kellogg Biological Station, Michigan, USA - KBS C3-4 metaG (SPAdes) (version 2) | ecosystem: Host-associated > Plants > Roots > Rhizosphere > Soil...
GGCTGCCCGGCGCAGCCATTTTTTTCAGCGATCGAGGCTTCCTGGCAGCCCTGCCAGCACCCGCCGCAGTGATGGCTCTGCGCCAGCGTGCGGCAACGCCTCGTTGCACGGCTGAAAGGAAGCTGGCGCGGACTCGATTGGATACAGCTCGGGAGCCGAAGTTGCCGATAATGTGCGACATGCACATTTGCTGTCGATGGCGTTTCGCCGATAGGAGACTTCCATGAATACCACGACCAGATTCCTCGGCACCGCCCTGATCGTCGGCGGAACGGCCGCGCTCGTCGCCTGTGGCGGAGGAGGGGGCAGCGGATCCACCGCCACCCCGATGGGCACCCTCCGGGTGGGCCTGACCGACGCCCCCGCTTGCGGGTATGACCATGTCAAGGTGACCGTCCAGAAGGTGCGCATCAACCAGAGCGCGACGGCGGCGGACACGGACACCGGCTGGACCGACATCACGCTCACCCCGGCGATGCAGGTCGACCTGCTGACCCTGACGAACGGCGCCTTCGCGACGCTGGGACAGACGCCCCTGGGCGCCGGGCACTACTCGCAGATCGAACTGGTCCTCGCTGCCAACGACAGCGCGAACCCGCTGGCGAACTCGGTGACTCCCACGGGCGGCTCCGAGACGGCACTGACCACGCCCAGTGCGCAGCAGACCGGCCTGAAGCTGAACGCGGACATCACGATCAACGCCAACCAGCTGGCGGACTTCATGCTGGACTTCAATGCCTGCAAGTCGGTCGTGCGTGCCGGCAATTCCGGAAAGTACCTGCTCAAGCCGGTGATCACCGTGACGCCGACCTTCATCTCCGGCGTCAGCGGCTATCTGGATCCGAGCCTCGCCAACGCCAATACCCTGGTGTCCGTGCAGCAGGGCGGGGCCATCGTCAAGAGCACCACGCCGGACGCGACGGGCAAGTTCACGCTCGAGCCCGTCGTCCCCGGGACCTACGATCTCGTCGTCGCCGCGCCGGGCCACGTCAGCGGCGTGATGACGGGCGTGATCGTCGCCGACCAGACGATCGCCGTCCTGAACTCCGCGACGACGACGTTCAATTTCACGACGACGGCCGATGGCACGGTCGGCGGCACGGTCAGCAGCGCGACGACGCCGATCCTCGCCTCGATCGACGCGCTGCAGACGCTGACCAACGGCGACACCGTCGACATCGGCTCGACGAACGCGGACTCCGACACGGGCGCCTACCTGCTGAGCCTGCCGGCGACGGCGCCGATGGTCGCCGCCTATTCAGCAGCCGCCTCGAGCGTCGCATTCGCCGCCGACGCTCAGGCCGGCAACAGCTACACGATCAAGGCGACGTCGGCGGGTGTCTCGAAGTCCGCGCAGGTGGCCGTTTCCGCGAGCGCACCGGCCAGCGCGAACTTCTCCTTCTGATCGCTGCCGAAGGAAAGCAGCCTGTGCGGGTCAGCGAAAAGCGCCGGGCAGGCTTCCAAGGCGCCGCGCCCCGGCGTGATTCGCCGGGCTGATCCTGAGCGAACGCGGCCCGACGACGATCGGCGGGCCGCCCACGGGCGCGCGGGCGAGCCGGTGCGCAGCAAGTCGAGCGACCAAAAAGAAGGCGCCCGCAAGCGCGGGCGCGTTTCAACGTCGAGGAAGCTTTGCCTGCCTACACGCAGCCGGGGTACTTGAAGGAGCCGATGCGCGTGGACCAGTTGAACGAGCCGTTGGTCTTGATGTACTCGTTCGTGTACCAGAACGTGCAGTCGTCCACCGGGTCGACCGTCATCGCGCTGTAGTCGCCCCAGCGCGACAGGTTGTTGCCGGTCTGCGAGCCCGTGCCCTCGATGATCGAGGTCTCGGACTGCATCGTGCCGAGCGCGTCGCCGGCGCCGCGCATCGTGAACCGGATGCCCGGATGGATCGCCGAGCTCGACACGCTGTAGCCCATGGCCATGTTGCCCTGCTTGTCCTGGGCGATGGAGCCCATCCAGCGCGACGTCGTGTCGGGGTTGAAGGTGCCTTGCTGGTAGACGGCATTGGCGGTCACCGGATTACGCACTTCGTACCAGCGCACGGCGGTGTTGCCGTTCTTGTGCACGTTGCCGATCTGCACCGAGTGGGTCACGACCACGCTGTCGTAGGTGCCGAAGTTGCGGTACGCCAGGCGGAACATGATGCGGTCAGCCAGCGAGTCCAGCTTCTGGGAAACCCCGGCCTGGGGGATGCAGGTGCCGCCGTTGCAGGCCGCCGCGTACGACGCGACGGGAAGCGACGTGGGCGAACTCGAGAACGTGGTGGCCGACGGCGTCGTCCAGTTCACATGCATCAGCCAGCGATACAGCTGCGACGAGCCGCGTGCCAGGAAGATCTCGGGTGAGCCGGATGGCGGCGCGGACGTGCCGTCGAGGTCGGCCGGCAGCAGGCCGCCATAGCTCGAGGACAGCTGGAAGCATTGCTGCGTGGCGGCCGTGCCCGCGAGCATGGCGTTGCGGTCATAGGCACACGCCTTCGCGCCGGCGAAGGTGTTGCCGTTGAACATGTTGAAGGTGATGTAGTAGCCGTCCGGCCAGACGCCGATCTTCGGATAGTCGGGGAACACGGAGCCGTAGTTGAAGGCGTACAGGTTGTAGCCCCCCGTGGCGTCCTCCGTCTTGGAGACCGCGACGCACTGGTAGTACGGCGTGGCGGTGACGGCGAACTGCGAGATCACCCAGCGCTTGGCCAGCTTGTCGAACACGACCACGGGGTCGCCGTCGTTGTCGGCCGCGCAAGCACCGCCCAGCGGCTGGAACAGGGTGTTGATGTTGGCCGGGCCGTACAGCACGTTGCCCGAGGTCTTGTCGAACACGGCGAACGCCGTGTTGACCGTCTGGACGTATTGCGTGGTGCCGATGGCACCGTTGGTGTCGGGCGGTGCGGAGTTGACCGTGAAGGTGCCTTGCGGCCCCTTGAATCCCTGGCCCACGCCATCGAAGCCCAGGCCGATGGTGGGCGCCGCGGGCGTGCTGACCTGGTTCTGCTGCGCCCCGTCGGTCGGGCTGCCGGGGCCGTCGATCCATGGCAGGGGATGGGCCGCATGGTCGATCGGGCTCTTGCTGAACTCGTCGTTCTTGGGCATGGCGCCGCGCAAGGACATCAGATGGGCCTGGTCGGCACCCGTGACCTCCACCTCGTTGGGCAAGGGTTGAGCGGCGCCGGCCGTGGCAGCACAGGCCAGCGAGGCCGCGAGGATGACGACGCCTGAAGTGGCATGGAACAGGTGCGATCTCATCGATGACGACTCCTGTGAATTGACGTGTCGACGACGCCGTCGTGCGGCGACGCGACGCGTCGGGGGGATGCCCGGTCAAGGGGCTGGGAAACGATATTCCGGCCAAATGTGCCATTCACATCAGTGAGAACGAGGTCCGGGTTTGCTCGCCGACAGGAGGTGGGCGAGGGCGGCAGGCACGATCCCGCGGGCCGTGCGGCCAGACATACCTGCCGCGGTACGGGGTGCATCCCATGCGCCATGTCAGTGCGCGGTCGGATCATTCCTGGAACATGAAGACTGCATTGCGCGATCGCGCGCTTGTGGCCGGGCAGGGCGCCGGCAGATGCTGGCTACGACGGGCGAAGTCGCCCGCCGGGCCCGCGGCCGCCGGAGCGCGCTGCGGGACATGTCCCATCACCCGCCAAGCCAGCAGAGGCCCCTCATGCAAGTCCACAAGATCCTCGTCGCCACCATGCTCGCCGCCGGCGCCGTCGGCGCAATGTCGCAGGAGCTCGATCCAGGCGAGACTCTTCAGGCGAAGAACCTCGCCGCGCCGCGCCTCCAGCTCAGGTCCTCGCCGAGCCCGGGCCTGGCGCCCGTGATCGCTGAAGTCCGCGACTCCCAGCCCGCCATCCAGGCCCAGGCCGAGGTCGGCGCGGCGCCGGACACCGCCTGGGCCTCGCGCCATTTCACGCGGGTGTACTCGAAGCGCTGGCTGCATGGCGACAAGCGCGCCACGCGCAGCACGGTCGTCGGCCAAGCTGGCTGAAAGCTGGCCGCCTCTTCGAGGACGGCGCGCCGGCCGTCCAGCCTTCGAGGTGCGCTGCCGTACTCGCCATGCGCGCATGGAGCCGGCAGGTCGTCGTGCAGTTCCGAGCAGGATGAGTTAGATTATCGATAATCTGCACTCAAGGATCGCGGAATGCACTATCGTGAACTGGGCCGCACGGGATGGCGGGTCTCGACCGTCAGCTTCGGGGCCTGGGCCATCGGGGGAACCTGGGGCCAGGTCGACGACGACGCCTCCATGGCCGCGCTGCACAAGGCGCTGGACCTGGGCGTCAACTTCTTCGACACGGCGGACGTGTACGGCGATGGCCACAGCGAGCGGCTGCTGGCCAGGCTGCGCCGGGAACGTCGGGAGCCGTTCTATGTCGCGACGAAGGCGGGGCGGCGGCTGCAGCCGCATGTCCCGGAGGGCTATTCGCGCGAGAACATCGTGGGCTTCGTGGAACGCAGCCTTCGCAACCTGGATTGCGAGGCGATCGATCTCCTGCAGCTCCACTGCCCGCCGACGCCGGTCTACTACGCGCCCGAGGTGTTCGGCGTGCTGGACGACCTCGTCCGCGAGGGGAAGATCCGGCACTACGGCGTCAGCGTGGAGAAGGTGGAGGAGGCGCTGAAGGCCATCGAGTTCCCCGGCGTGCAGACCGTGCAGATCATCTACAACGTCTTTCGCCAGAGGCCGGCCGAGCTGCTGTTCCGCGAGACGCTCGCGCGGCGGGTCGGCATCCTGGCCCGGCTTCCGTTGTCGTCGGGATTGCTGACCGGGGCCCTCGGCCAGCGCACCGTGTTCGCAGCGGACGACCACCGCCACTTCAACCGCGAAGGCGCCGCGTTCGACAAGGGCGAGACCTTCTCCGGCATCGACTACGAGCGGGGGCTCGCGGCCGTGGAATCGCTGCGACCCCTCGTTCCCGCCGGACAGTCGCTGTCGCAATTCGCGCTGCGCTGGATCCTGATGCAGGAGGCGGTGACCTGCGCGATCCCTGGCGGACGCAAGCCGTCGCAGGTGGCGGAGAACGTCGCTGCCGCGGATCTGCCCCCGCTCGCCGAGGAGACGATGGCGGCCGTCGCCGCCGTCTATGAACGAGAGATCAAGCCGCTGGTGCACCAGCGCTGGTGAGGCCACGCGTCATGTAGTCGCGCTTGGCGGCCTGCAGATGCGAGACGCAAAGCGCCGCCAAGGCCTCGTTGTCGCGGCCGCCCAGCAGGTGCAGCATCTCGGCGTGGTCCTGCGCGGCCGCCTGCGAATGACCTTCGGCCGCCGTGCGCTGGGCCCGCACCGGCAGGCTCAGCCACATGTAGTGCCTGATCGACCCCAACAGATACGTGTTGCCGCAGGCGGAAAGCAATGCCAGGTGAAATTCGTCGTTCGCCCGATGTGCCGCTCCGAAGTCGCCGCGCGCGGCATGGCGGACGTAGTCGGCATGCAGGCGGGAAAGGGTCGAAATGAACTCCGCCGGGGCCGGCAACGGGATCCGCAGCGCGGCCTCGCGATGCAGCAGCTCGCGCACCTCGTACATCTGAACGACGTCGGCCGGCGCCAGGACGCGGACGTGCGCACCCCGGTTGGGCAGGCTGACGGCCAGGCCGATGCGGCTCAGCTCCGCGATCGCACGCCTCACCGAGTGCCGCGTCGCCCCGAACCGGGCCATCAGCGGATCCTCGACCAGCCGCGTGCCCGGCGGGATGCGGCCAAAGATGATGTCCTCGCCGAGGGTCTCGGCGAGTCGGTCGGCTGCTTTCGATTCTGTTTTCGTGCGCGGCATCGCCGCGCCATTGTGCCAACGCATGGCTTGCAAGGAGAGACTTCATGACGAGGATCGGCTTCATCGGCGCGAGCGGCCTCATGGGCCACGGCATGGCGCGCAACCTGCTGCGCAAGGGCCATGCGGTTCGGCTCACGATTCATCGCAACCGCGACCGCGTGATCGACCTGCTGGAGGCCGGCGCGCTCGAGGCGGCCTCGCCCGGCGAACTGGCCGCCGAGTCCGACGTCGTGTTCCTCTGCGTGACGGGTTCGCCGGAAGTGGAAGCGCTCTTCACTGCGCCGGACGGCCTCCTCGCGCGGCCGCGACCCGGGTTGGTCGTCGTCGACTGCTCCACGAGCGAGCCGTCGTCCACGGCGCGCCTGCGCGCGCTCTGCGAACCGCATCGGGTGCAGCTGGTGGACGCGCCGCTGGCGCGATCGGCCGCCGATGCCGAAGCAGGGCGCCTGAACGTGATGGTCGGCGCGACACCCGAGCAGCTCGCCATCGTCGAGCCGTTGATCCGGTGCTTCGCGGAGAACATCGTGCACGTCGGCGGCCCGGGGACCGGCCACACCGTCAAGCTCCTGTACAACTTCCTCGCGCAGGCGATCTGCACGTCGACGGCAGAGGCCTTCGCCGTGGGCCAACGCGCGGGCATCGACTTGCAGGCGCTGGTCCGCGTCACCAGCATGGGCGCCGCGAATTCCGGACTGTTCCAGGCGATGTCCAGGACGCTCGCCGGCGACCTCGAGTCACTGCCTTTCGCAATCGACAACGCGCGCAAGGACCTGCGTTACTACACCCGGTTGGCCGAGAGCGTCACCGTGCCGACCTGGCTTGGCGAGGCGGTGCACCAATCGCTCACACTGGCCTGCGCGCTGGGGTACGGCACGAGTTTCGTGCCCGCGCTGGTACGGGCCCAGGAGAGGACGAATGGCGCGGTCATCGTCCTGGCGCCCGACCGGGCGCCCTTGGAGGGGCCATGACGGCATCACCTTTGGGCACCCGAACGGGCCCAAGGGCGATCGGGCGCCGCCTGCGTCAATGACCAGGCTCTCTTTGAACCCGGTCGTCGATTTGGTGGAGCGTTTCCTGCAGGGGTGGCCGCGAGCGCTATCAGAGCACTCGAAGGCGCGATGACCACGCGCTGACGCCATGAAGTCTGGATGGCCGATGCGCAGCCAGTTGAGGTGGCAGCCAGAGCGAGGCCATGGCGTGCGCGGCACCGGGCGAGGCTTGATGCGAACGAGGACACGACGCGCTGCGTTGTGCACGCGATCAGCTCATGCAGCTTGTGCTCAACGCATCAGCTCGGCGACTCTCTCCATGTCCTGTTCGCCCAGGTCCGAGCATGGTCGGCCAACTTCGCGTTCGCCAGCGCTGGGGCGTGCAAGACAGGGTGGGGCGGAAGCAGGGCGGTGGTGGATGGTCGGCCGGCGAGCGATCGTGCGAACCCGACTGTGGTGCCCCTGCATACGGCCTCCGGTATTGACGTTCGGTTACAGCGACCCCGAAATGGGGGAGGCTCGATTTCCCAGGTCACTCCTATGGAACGTCCGAGGCCGCCCGACATCTACCTGACGGACGAGAGCGGTGCATCGCCTCAATACAACGATCAAGGCATGGTGCGCGAGACCAACAGCAAGCCGCCGACCAAGCAACTCATCGCCGACGCTTCCAAGTACACCGGTCGCGGCTGCCGTGACACCGTCGGCGACTTCCGCGGCGTGTCGACCTTCGATGAGATCAAGCCAGGTTGAAGGTCAAGGGCCTCGTCGTTCAACCTCAACGGCGACTTGCTAGTTGGCCGGGCGAAAGAAGCCTCCATGAGCGGGCCTTCAGAACGGCGACCAGGCGCCGAATGCGACGCCGCACCCATGCCATCAATCGCGCATAATGTGCGTTATGTAAACTGAAGGTCGCATATCCCGATTTGTGCGCGCCTCCCTCATCTCACGCCTCACTAATTGAACTGCAGGCCATGTCCTGCGAGACGGCTGTAGTGTTCGTCCGTCTTCCAGTTGACGTCCGCCTTTAGTCGTTTTCGCAATGCCACACGCCAGGTCGCTAGCTGTCTGCACAGGGCCGTTACTAGCCAGGCGACACATTGCGGTTCGTTCCAACCATCGTCCATCTCGTACGCGACAGGTTCGACAGACGGACCACCGCGCAAGTCATTGGGCTCGCGGAGGCGCTGGTACAACGGACTCATGCGATGAGTCCATCGCCCATGTGATATCGCTGGATAGCGGCCCGGTGGCGGCATGTCGCGGCCGACGGTCAGGCGATCTCCAATGCGTTCATCAATGCTTCGATGTCCCGACCGAGACGGCGCTTCGCGAAGTTGTCGATTCGCCCGATGAAGCCCGAGAGAACGACAGCGACCTCCCTTCCGTTGGCGCAGTGCACGTAGTGCGTTGCCTCTGGGGGCGTATCCACTGACGGAGGTAGCAGGCGCTTGATTTCCTGGCTCACTCCGGACCCGTTGCAGATGACAAGCTTCGGATTGCCGGCAGCAAGCTGAGCCTCCAGGTGCTTTGAGCAATTGGAGACGATCGTGCGAGCTTGGAAAGTTGACACGTCCGCGGGCGGGAACGTGCGGCTGGCGCATTTCACGAGGTCCGTGTGCGCCGCTCCGCGAGGTTTGCCAAGCAGGTTGTACAGCCGGGGGGAGACGGTCTTGAAGTCTCGAAAATACGGGTGCACTTCGCTCTCGTCATCGAAATATGCCTCCAAGTCTTTCACGCGCCGTACATCCCGCCAGTCGATGTCTTGCGCGGGGTTCAGGCCGATGATCCAAATGCGCGCCTCCCGGTTCCCTTCAATGAATTCGGCGGGCCTGTAAGTGCGCCTGAAGCCAAGCCCAAACTCCTTGCAGACCGTGCAGCTCGCCATGTCTACTCCTTCCCTCTCGTTCCAATCTGAGAACTCGTGCGCACCACTGAATGCAAGACGCAGCTCAGCCAGAGATCTCAAGCCATACTACGTTCATCGCATGGTCCTCTCTGACGAAGGCAGCTGATGGCTGGCAAACCCATTCGACGAACCTCAAATTGGAATCCCGCGCGCATCAAGAGCTTTCTTTGCCAGGTCGAGACCTACTTCGGTTCTAGAGAGTACGTTAGACAGGGTAGTTGTGTTCGGCTCATCGACGTCGCAATCGAAGAGCGCTCAGCGCTGGCCAGTGCGGACGGCGATGGTGACACGACGTTTGTCTTCGAGCTTGACTACTGGCGGTTCTTCGGCAAGAAGTTCGGCGTCGAGAAATGGTGGGACGTCGCGAAGCGTCGGGCTGACATCGAAGCGCTCGAGGAGGCTCTACACGGCCAGCGCCAATGGTTCAAAGTGGACGTCGACCCCAAGCGGCGCGCTGCCGACTACTACTACCAGACATTCTCAGACTCCGATCCGATCTACTTCGAGTTACTCGGCGTTGAGGCGACGACGCTCCAGCAGCCTGGCGGTGCTGGGGGAGCCGCACCGCCAGAAGTGTTGACGGCTGCAACGCCTGCTCATTGGGCCGCCTCCCTTCCTGCCGATGACCCGTACGAAGTCGAGTGGTATCCGGGAGACTACGTGTTGCGCGCCTTCCACGTCGGTCAAGGAATGTGTTCATTGGTCGACAATGGAGAGGACGGCATATTGCTGGACGCCGGCGCCGGCAAGCCCATCACAAGGCGTTTGTACCTGGACAAGGCTAAGCCGCTAAGGAACGATTTGGCAGTTGCAGTGAAGCGACTTTCCGGGTGGCTACTGATGATCGCGTCCCACACAGACTACGATCATTGGAAGCTTCTGGCGTGGGATCCAGCATTGTTGGAGCGGGTTGCCACCATCGCCGTGCCTGATGGCGTGAACCATCTGCTGTTCAAGGACAGAGCCATCATCGACAAGTGCCATGGGGTCTCATCGATGCGGATGTTGTTGGGCTCAAGCGCCTCATTGACAGTGTTGCGCTCCAAGCCTGCGACCGTCGACGCCAACGGCGATTGCCTTGTTGCCGTATTCGAACGTTCCAATCACCGGGCATTGATTCCCGGTGACTATGTCTACAGCCGAATGAATTCGGATGGGTCGACTCGCATCGCTCGCTTGCGCCGGGCGACCTACGACGTGGTCATAGTGCCGCACCACGGCGACAAGGCCAGCGCCAGCGACGTTTTCAGACCGGCGTCTGAGACCGCACAGGCCTTCTTTTCGGCCGGTACCCATCAGGGCTACAAGCACCCGACAGAGGAATCGTTGGATGCGCACGATATGGCCGATTTCGTGAGGCTCTGCGAGAACGACAAGCCGTACATCAAAGAGATGCTGCGCCTCTAACCTTCTTCCTCGCCGGGCTGCACGCCTTGCCACCCTACAGCGATGATGCGAGCTGGCTGCCCTGAAATCTCGCGGGCCTTACGGCAGATGCGGAAGGTGGAGAATTGAAGGCACGAATGCTGACCGATGCTGAGGCCACTCAAGCTGTTCGCCGACTCGGGGGATTCGAGCTCACAAGCCATGCG
>Ga0207694_10004996_pt1 | contig 10261 bp, 6 predicted proteins | sample KBSC34metaG_FD_184353 | JGI IMG/M metagenome (GOLD analysis project Ga0207694, IMG submission 184353) | Corn rhizosphere microbial communities from Kellogg Biological Station, Michigan, USA - KBS C3-4 metaG (SPAdes) (version 2) | ecosystem: Host-associated > Plants > Roots > Rhizosphere > Soil...
CGGTTTTCAAGAAGGCACCGGCCATTACATGGTTCACTTCGTCGATAGTCGTCCGCAGGGCGGCGGACCGATCGGCGACGCCTCGGAATTCACGTTCTACAGCGGGATGAACAACATCGATTTCGATCTTCAAGATGGAAACCCCGCGGCGATCGCGGTTCGCTTTCACGTGGCGCAGCACAGCATGCTCACGCACATGAATTTTCAAGTCGGCTCGGCGCGCGCGGCGTTGGAAGACATCGGCAACCAGGCAAGCGACATCCACATTCACGGCGGCGAATACGGCATCATCACCAAACGCACCGCGCCCGTGTGGCAATTTTTGCTGATGGATTCGAGCTTCGATGGACAACGCGCCGCCGCCATCCAGACGATGGAAGCCGGGTTCACGCTGGTGCGCGTTCAATTCACGAACATGCCGGTAGCGCTGAAAATTCCTGAAGGCGAAGTTGAGCAACTCTACGCCCGCGACCTGTATTTGGAAAACATCCGTGACGCGGCATTTGTCGCGGGTGATTGGCACAACACGCATTCCGCCATCAACTTCACGAATATCCTTTGCAGCAACGTGCCGCACTTCTATTCCGGCGAGGAAAAAATTTCGGCGCCCGCGAAAAACTACGTGGTCGAAAACTTTTCGCTCGGCTTGGAAATTGGTCCGGATGGACGCGAGCAAGGCATTCATTTGCGCCACCGCGAAAGCAAGCTTTCCAGCGCGCCCGTGCCCATCGCCAGTGATATTCCTGCACTGCCGCCCATGAAGGATTGGGTGAACGTCCGCACCGTGGGCGTAAAAGCCGAGCAAGGGGCAGATGATACCGATGCGCTGCAAGCCGCCATCGATCAGCACCAGGCGCTGTTCTTTCCCGCTGGCACCTATCGCGTGAGCCGTCCGATCGTGCTGAAGCCGAACACCGTGTTCATCGGCTTAAATCCCGGCAATACACAAATCTCCCTGACGGGAGGCGCGGCGGGGTTCGCGGGTGAAGGCGATCCGGTCGGCGTGATCACCGCACCCGCTGGCGGCAGCAATATCATCGTGTCGATGAGCTTCGGCGCCGGAGGGCGGAATCCTCGCGCCGTTTGCGTGCTGTGGCTCGCGGGTCCGAATTCACTGCTCGATGACGTGTCGTTTGGCGGCGGTGGTGGTGGATTCGGCCAAAATGACAATCAGGGCAATCTCATCGTGAAAGATGGTGGCGGCGGCATTTTCCGTGGTTGCTGGCCGCACGACACCAGCGGCAAAGTCGGCTTGCGTGTGGAAAACACCTCCACGCCGGGAAAAATTTATCAAATCTCAGTAGAACATCACATGCGCATCGAGACTCAGTTCCACAACGTGCGGAATTGGCAGATTTACGCGCTGCAAACCGAGGAAGAAAACCCCGCCGGCGCGGCGGCGAATTCGACAGAGATCACGGATTCTCACGACCTGCTTTTTGCCAATACCTACATGTATCGCGTATCGCGAAACGTTCATCCGAAGACGCACGCGGTGATTGTCAGCGGGTCGGACAACATCGATTTTCAAAACGTGAAAGTGTTCAGCCAGACACGCATGGCGTTCGACAATGCGGTGTTTGAACAAGGCAGCGGCGTGCTCGTCCGTCCGCAATTCTTCACTAGATTCACCATTCGCCAGGGCATGAAGGCTCCAGCGGCGCTGAAACTGCCGAGCGTTTTTGCCAAGGGAGCGGCTTTGGACCTGCTCGCCACGAATTTCAGCAACGCCTCGGGGCTTACCGCGAGCGATGCCGGAGAAGTATTTTTCACCGACGCAGCGAACAAGAAAATCTACCGCTGGGACGCATCGGCGAAACAGGCGCGGTTGCTCGCCGAAATTTCCGGCCAACCGCAGGTGCTCGGTTTCGTCGCGCCGTCCAACCTCATGGTCATCGCCAACGAAAAGGCGGTTTATCAGCTGGACCTTGCGGCCGGCGATTCCGCGAAGGCACAAACCGTGAAGGAAGCGAATGAGCTTTTGACGGGCACCCTGCTCTTGTTGCCAGTTGGGTTGCACAATCAATTGTCCGTGATGAAAGACATGATGGAGCATCGCGGTTACAATTATCGCCGCGGCAGCAACACGGCCTACTACAACGTAATCAACGACGAACACCGTGGCTATTTCTATGCGCCGGGAACAAAGACTGCGATTATGGCCGGCGGCACGTGGCGCCCAAACTTGCAGGCCTCGCAACTCGCTGCGTTTGCCCTCGGCGATTCGCATTACCTGACGAGCGAAGATGATGGGCGCACTTATATGGCCAAGCTCGACGCTTATAATTCACTCTCCGCCACGGTGTTCGCCGAGCGAGGCGGCACGTCGGTTGTGACTGACAAAGATGGCAATGTTTATATCGCGAGCGGGCAAGTGTGGATCTACGACCGCAAAGGAAAAGAAATTGGCGTGCTGGAAGTTCCGGAGCGCCCGGGCAGCCTCGTTTTTGGCGGGCCGGATAAACAAACCCTGTTCATCGGCGCCCGCTCTTCGCTGTATTTGATCCGCACGAAAGCAGCCGGCCTTTGAAGCGAATTCAATCGGCGCGCCACCGCGGCGCGCCGATTTCAACAAAAGGAATCTAAGAGAACAAAGCGGGGCGAATGGCCTTGAAGCATCTTCTTCAATTCGGCTGGAATTCAGACTCGCGGCCTCGACAATACTTGAAAACTCCCAGCGGGCAGCCCAGTCCTCTCGTCTCTTTATTCCTCTTTTCAAAGATTCTCCGCCGCAGTTCCGGCGGATTTACGAGAGCATAAAAAAGGCGCCGACTCACGTCGGCGCCTGCGAAGAATCCGAACCTTTAGGCATTGACCTTTTCCGCCGGTCGAAAGTTCGCCGACTCGCTGCCTACGCTGGTCAGTTGCACCGCCTTATACCCGCCGCGTGATTTGAAATATATTATCAACACAAGATAGCACGCGAAGGTGAACGCCGGGAATGTCGCCATCTTGCCGAGCGCGGTAAATTTGCCAGCCGTCGTGGCAGCTTGAAGATCGGTTTTGGATTTGTCATCCGTGACCGCTGCGCTTTTCGTCGGGTCAATCGCCTTATAATCGCCGAGCAAATAATTATGTGTCACGGTCACTTGCTCATAGAGTGCGGGGTTTGCAGCCTTCAACTGCTGGGTGGTGGATAATTCCTGCATGTAACCGAGAAATGGCGATCCTAGAACGCCCACTGCCAACATCCCGATGCCACCCATAGCGTTCAAGGTAAGAGCGCCACCTTTGGGGCATTGCTCGGAGCTCAACCCCAGAATGGTTGGCCAGAAGAACGTGATGCCAATACTAAACAATGTGGCAGCGACAAAGATGACGGCAATGCCGGAATGTGCGGTTTGTGCGGTTTGTGCGGTTTGCGCCAAGGCAAGAATGCCGACCGCAGCCAAGGCGGAACAAGTCGCCAGAAGCCCGACGGGTGAGAATTTGTGTGCGAGCGGGCCGGCGCAAAAGCGCAGAACCAACATGATGACCGAGATATAAACCAGCACCCAAGTGGAGTTATATCCGGCAGCGTTCATGGGGTCTTCCATCAACGCCGTGATCCAGCCGTTGGTGCCAAGTTCAGTGATCGCCTGAGGCATCATGATGATGATGAGGAAGGCGAGCAACAACCGGCCGAAGGACTTGGTGATGACGGCAAAAGCAACCACTACAAGACCGGTGGCACCCCAAGTGATCCATTGAACTGCGTGTGGAATGTTGGGAAACGCTTTCGTGATTTCCGGCTCAAACACCTGGCCCAATTGAGCGAACACCAGCCCAAACCCAACTAGCGCGCCGAATGCTCCCAGTTCCTTCAACATTGCTAGGTAACTGACGCCCGCTTGCTCGCGTTCGCTTTTCGGAAATTGTTTGCCGATGAGGATGGCAAAAAACGTGATGGCCGGAATCAGGATCAGGCCAAGATTGATACGCCAGTCGAGGTTCTTCGCCAGCGCGATGGTGCAAAGACCGCCCATCACGAGTCCCGCGGGCCAACCGGCGTGGAGGCGGTTGAGCCATTTCACCTTGTCGGTGTTGAACATCGTCGAAACGATGGGGTTGGCGTAGGCCTCCACAGTTCCATTGCCAAGGCCCAGGATTATGCTGCCCCAGTAGAGCAATTGGTAGCCGTGCTTTTGCCCGGCAACCAAAGCGTCGCCGGTCAAGCCATGAATGCAGCCGTAGGCCGCAATCGCCATGCCCGTATAAACCAGGTAACTGACGAAGGAGAAAATCATCGCCACCTTGTAGCCAATGCGGTCAATGACAAGACTGAATAGAATGATGCTGACGCCGAAGGACCAGACACCCGCACCCTGAAGCACACCCACCACGACGTTGTCCAAACCGAAGTCGGTCTTGAACAGCCCGCCGCAGAGAATCATGCGGCTGATGAACGCATAACTCGTGGTGATGATGGCAATAAAGCAACCCCAGAACAGGGCTTTTTCGTGACGATTATTCATGTGAAATGAAGCTGATTATTTTTTGAGACCCAAAGCCCATTCAACGCCGCCCATGACGTGCGCGCGATACAATTTGGCCGCTTCGGGAGTATTCTTGCGGTTCGGGTAATTCGGATCCAGTTCGATGAGGTCTTCACGGTGGCCGATGGAAGTGTAGAACACTCGTCCGGTGCCGTAGGATTTGCACCAGGAGACGGCAAAATGTCCCGGCGCGCGAGCGCCTTCGGGCTTCTTATCCATGATCAACAGCTCATGCACCTTGGTGGGGTCGTAATTCTTGAACTGATACACTTCCTCCTGCGCGATGGTCCAAACCGGCGGCAGCCCCGCGGTGGCGGGATTGTTCGTGTCCTGGTTCAGGCAATCCACGCTCAACTGCATGCCGTGGTGATCGAACTCGCCGCCAAGCATCTCGAGATAACCGGGCCAATGATGAAACGTGTCGCTCGCGGCATGAATCCCGATGAACGCATGGCCATCCTTGATCCAATCGAGAAAACCTTGCGGGTCGGGAATCGGCAGCATGCCGGTGGTGCTGGCGAAAACAACGGCGTCGTAATTTTTCAGGTTCTCGGGCGACAATTTCAGCAAGGCGTTCGTCAGCGCGACCTTGCCTTTCGCTTGCGCTTCGGTGTAGGCATCGCGTTGCTCTTGCGTCGCGTTCGGCCCGGGCCGGCGGACGTTCATTTCAGCGGGCTGCTCGACGTAGTCGCACGTGAATTCGCCGCTGTTCGTGCCCATTTCTCCCAACATCTTTTCCAAATTGGGAATGGAACTATGGCGGAACTCCATGGTAACGCTCACGACCAGGAGCTTTTTGGGCGCAGCTTTTGACTGTGCCATGGTTGTACAACTGGCCAAAGCACTGACCAGCGCCACGAGAGCGAATAGGGATATTTTTCTCACAGGTTTATTGGTTTTGATTTAGATGAAGGGAACGAATCCAAATGTTCCGGTAATGGACCGGATTTGCATGATCCTGCAAAGCAATGAAAACTTCCGGCGCGTGCGGCGGCGGATATTTCGAAAGCGACCGGTAAGGGACTGTGTTGTTCACACCGTCGGTTCCGCCGATCAACTCGTAATGATTCTGAACCACGAGGCCGTTATGCAGCACCGTGATGGTCGCCTTCTTGGTCAATTCACCCGCCTCATTCCAACGTGGTGATTCGAAAAGAATATCGTAGCTCTGCCACTCGCCGGGCGCCTTCGAGGCGTTCACCAACGGCGGCTGCTGGCCGTAAATTGCACCAGCCTGGCCATCCGCATACGTCTTGGCCTGGTAGGAGTCGAGCACCTGCACTTCATACATGTTATTGATGAGGATACCGCTGTTGCCGCGCCCCTGCCCTTCGCCATGCGGCGGGTTCGGAGTGGCCCACTCGACGTGCAATTGAAAATCCGCCCACTTCCCGCGCGTGCGAATGCTTCCGCCTCGCGCGGCGGTCTCCACGTAATCGTCGTTCGTTTTCCAATTCGCCGCCGCGCCGGACATGGCCTGCCATTTTTCCAGGCCTTTGCCGTCGAACAACACTTCCGCGTCCGAAGGCGCGGGTGCACCGAGGCTGAAGGTATTTCCAGGTGTCACAACTGGCGGCTGGGGTCGAGCGGGATCGTGAACATGCCATTTGCCATCAGGCTCCAGTGGCGTGTCCTGAAAACCAGCGATGCCATTGATGTTCGTTTCCGCGGCCACAGCGCGCGGAGCAGACAACAGAAAAGTGGGAGCTGCGGCCACCGCCGCCAGCAACAGACAAATTGTTTTGGTTCTCATGAATGAAGACTAGCTGACGAAGCTGTAATCATACGGTTTGCGCATCTCGCGGGCGAGATACTTATTGGCCGTGTCCGCGCCTTCGCCAGTGAATACTTCCTTCTGCGCGTCCCAATCCAATTTCAGGCCGGTGCGCAGCGCGATGATGATGAGGTGACCGATAACCGCCGACCGATGGCCGTTTTCCACGCTGGCGATGGGATCGCGGCGGGATTTGACAGCATCGATGAAATTGCCCATGTGGTTGCGGCTGACTTCCAGCTTGATAGAGCCTTCCGGCAACGGCGTGTGCAACAAATCCTTGTTGGAAGCATCAATGCCGCTGCGGTTCACCCAAATCCAGCCATCGGTTCCCACGAGCTTGACGCCGTTGCGCTGGCCGTTCTGATCCAGAATCTGGCCGTAAGGGCTATCCGCCGTGGTGGTGCGCACAAATTGTTTCACTCCGTTCGCCCAAGTCAGCGTCGCCTCATATTCGCTCGGAGTGGTATAACCATCCGGCAAAGGCGGCGTAACGACATTGGCCTCGATGTGCATGGGGCCATCTTGACCGATCGCCCAACGTGCGATGTCATTGTGATGCGCGCCCCAATCGGTGACCGGGCCACCGGCATAATCCCACCACCAACGGAAATTCTGGTGGCAGCGCTCCTTGAAATATTCCTCTTGTGGCGCCTGGCCGAGCCAGAATTCATAATTAAATCCATTCGGAACGGAAGCCTTGGCAAAATGATTACCACGGATTCCCGCCGGCACATAAACATAAACTTCTTTGAGCTTGCCGATGCGCTCGTTCCGGGCGAGTTCGCAGGCGAGACGAAAACTATTGCTGCTGCGTTGCTGGGTCCCGGTTTGGAACACCACCTTGTTATCGCGCACGGCTTTGATGACGTGCTTGCCTTCGTCGATGGTGAGCGTCAGCGGTTTTTCACCGTAAATATCCTTCTTGGCTTTCGCCGCCGCCATGTTGACTAACGTATGCCAATGGTCAGGCACCCCTTGCACGATGATGTGGACATCATTGCGCTCCAGCAATTTTCGGAAGTCGTTATATTTGTCGGGCGTTTTGCCGTCGCGCGTAAATCTCCGTGCCGCCTGGGCCGCGTGCGAATCATCCACGTCACACACCGCCACGATGTCGCCATAGCCTTGGGCATTGCCGGCGTCGCCGGTCCCCTGCCCGCCACAACCGATTAACGCCACACCCGGGCGTTCATTTGGGCTGGTGACCACGGTGTTAGTTTCAGCCGCGGAGAGCTCACGCTCCACAAACCAAATCGGCAAGCCAGTGGCCGCCGCTACCATGGAGCAACGTGATAGAAATGAGCGCCGGGAAATGTAAAAGTTCTTTTTCATGGGTTTTTTAGATCGATGCATTTGTAGGGGGTTCCGATCAAATCTTTGGAAATTTGGTCCACTTACCACCAGACTTCGCGGACTTCACACAGGTTTCAATAAAAGCCATGCCTTCCACACCATCGTCCGCGGTGGGATGGTCGAAAGAATCTTTCTTGCCCGCCATTTTCGCCCGGATAGCCGCAATGGCTTCCAGGTAAACATTGGCGAACGCTTCAATGAACGCCTCGGGATGTCCGAATGGCAGTCGGGTAAATTTCTTGGCGACGTCGGTTACGTAGCCGTTGCCGCGGCGAATGATCCGCGCGGGTTCACCCTTCGGGCAAAACTTCAGTTCATTGGGATGCTCCTGCTGCCACGCGAGCGATCCTTGCGTGCCGTAGATTCGGATATTGAGATTATTTTCCTCGCCGCAGGAAATCTGCGAGCAATGCAGCACGCCCTTGGCGCCGCCCTGGTAGCGAATCAACATGTTCGCGTCGTCTTCCAATTTACGTCCGGGAACAAAGCTCGTGAATTCCGCGCACACTGAATCGATGTGCAAACCGGAAATATAACGTCCGAGATTTTCCGCATGCGTGCCGATGTCGCCCACGCAACTGCTCGCGCCCGCGCGTTTCGGATCGAGCCGCCACGACGCCTGCTTCTGGCCGTCCGCCTCGATTTTGTCGAGGAGCCATCCTTGCGGATATTCGGCGACGATCTTCAAAATCTTCCCAAGCTTGCCGTTGCGCACCAGTTCCCGCGCCTCTTTCACCATCGGGTAGCCCGTATAATTATGCGTGAGCGCGAACACTTTCCCGCTCTTGCGCACCGTTTCGCGCAAGGCTTGCGCTTCCTTCAAGGTCAGCGTCATCGGCTTGTCGCAGACGACATGAAACCCTGCCTTGAGAAACGTGGTCGCGACGGGCGCGTGGAGAAAATTGGGCGTAACGATGGCAACAAAATCAATCCGCTCTCCTTCCGGCAATTTCGCCTCCGCCTTCGCCATTTCCTCGTAGCTGCCATAGACCCGCTTGGGATTCAGGAAAAGTTGCTCGCCGGTTGCCGCAGAATTTTTGGGGTCCGACGAGAATGCGCCCGCGACCAACTCGACTTGCCCATCCAGATTTGCAGCGTGACGATGGACTGCGCCAATGAATGCGTTTTGCCCGCCACCGACCATTCCGTAACGAAGTTTGCGTTTCATTAATATATTGCTTGAGGCGATTGATGGACTATTTGCCGATGATTGTGCCGTCCGTTAAGTCCACTTCAGTCAAAATTATTTTTTCTTGGAGAACGCCGCGTCGAATGCCGCGAGGTTTGGCGCGAAATCCAGCCGGCGAATGTAGGCGCAGCTTTCGGTGGCGCCGTGAACACGGTCCATCCGCCCGTCTTCCCATTCCACCGAGAGCGGTCCGCGATAGCCGATGTCGTTCAACGCAACGATGATTTCCTCAAACTTGATGTCGCCGCGGCCAATCGAGCGGAAATCCCAAAACCGCCGGGCATCCGCAAAATCCGTGTGACCGCCGAACACGCCGACCGAACCGTCGCCATGTCCCCACCAAACGTCCTTCATATGCGCGTGGAAAATGCGATCGCGGAATTCACGAATGAACTTCACGTAGCAGACACCCTGGTAGCCGAGGTGCGAAGGGTCGTAATTAAAACCGAAGCGCGGATGATTCTTCACCGCTTCGAGCGCGCGCTTGGCGGAAGCGATGTCAAAGGCAATCTCCGTGGGATGCACTTCGAGTGCGTAATTAACATTCTCTTTTTCGCAAACGTCCAAAATGGGCGTCCAGCGTTTGGCAAAATCCTTATAGCCGCGCTCGAGATATTCCTGATTGGTCGGCGGGAAGGCGTAAACCGCGTGCCAGATCGAGGAACCGGTGAAGCCATTCAGAACCGCCGTTGCATTCTTATCCCCGCCCGGTTTGGCGTTGAAAAATTTGCGGACGGCTTTGGCAGTCGCCTTCACGTGCTCGGCGGCGCGTTGACGAACGCCTTCCGGCTTGCCATCGCCCCAAACCTCTGGAGGCAGGATCGCTTTGTGGCGCTCATCAATCAAATCGCATACAGCCTGGCCAACCAGGTGAGTGGAAATCGCGTAGCAGGTGAGGCCGTTTTTCCTGAGCAACGCCCATTTTTTCTGGCAGTAATCTTTCTCGTTGAGCGCGCGTTCGACTTCAAAGTGATCGCCCCAGCACGCCAACTCTACTCCGTCGTACCCCATTTTCTTGACGATCGGCAACAAATCCGCAAGTGACAGGTCGGCCCATTGGCCAGTAAACAACGTGACGGGTCTTGGCATATTGATGGAGTGTTCCAGAGGTTATTGATTAAAAATCACGAGAGTTGGTAATCTTCCCAGAGACTGTAACGAAGGAATGCCGAAGTCAATTGTAACCATGCAAAAACTTCCATCAGACGACTCGCGGCAGCACCGGGGCATTATTCAAGTCAAACACGTAAATATCACCGCAAGATTTGGCTGCCTGAGGTCCCAACGTAGATTAAAAATAAAAATGAACATCGCCGGACACAAGTTCGTCAAATTAATTTAGATGAGTTTGCCGGGGTCTCGCGGTTTTGTATGTATGCCATTTGTCTTATATCGGCACCATGGCGCTTTTGGCTAGTTTGGAAGCGTAGGTGCAGGCACATGCGGGCTCGTGGATTCATCCTGGAT
>Ga0207694_10004999_pt1 | contig 10260 bp, 7 predicted proteins | sample KBSC34metaG_FD_184353 | JGI IMG/M metagenome (GOLD analysis project Ga0207694, IMG submission 184353) | Corn rhizosphere microbial communities from Kellogg Biological Station, Michigan, USA - KBS C3-4 metaG (SPAdes) (version 2) | ecosystem: Host-associated > Plants > Roots > Rhizosphere > Soil...
GCATGGTGGTGGCGGGGTGTCAGGACGACCTGGTCTACGCCATCGGTCCGGACGGCACCAAGCGGTGGGACTTTCGCACGGGCGGCGATGTGGAATCCAGCCCGGTCGTCGGGGAGGACGGGACGGTCTTCATTGGCTCCGACGACAAGAAGCTTTACGCCCTCGGCTTCGACGGCCAGCTGCGCTGGGCCTTCACCACCAGCGGCGACATCCGCGCCTCGGCCGCGCTGGCCCCGGGCGGCCTGATCCTGGTCGGTTCGTTCGACGGTCAGCTCTACGCCATCAAGCCCGACGGAACCTTGTCCTTTACCTTCCGGACCGGGGATCGTATCGTTTCGTCAGTTTTGGTCGATGTGAAGGGGGCGGTTCTGTTCGGGTCACAAGACGATCGCGTCTACGCGCTCGAACCCGACGGCCGTCTTCGCTGGTCGGTCGAGCTCGACGGTGACGTCGACAGCTCCCCGGTCCTCGGGTCCGACGGCACCATCTACGTCGGCTCGGACGACAAGAAGCTCTATGCGCTGCGCGCCCCTTCGGGTCAGGCCGCCGGCGTTCCTTGATGATCGTTTCAACCGCCTGACCCGCCTTCCACGGTCTGCCCCTCGCGCGGGCTCATCCGGCTCGGCTCCGGGCCGCGCTCGGCAGGCCCCAGATTCGAAAGGTTTTCTTCTCTTGTCATTCAACGAAATCGATTCAGCTCCCGAGCCCCGCGCTCGGGGCGGGATGCGCCGCCTCCAGGGCCGCATCAAAGTTCACCCCGTCGGTTACGGCTTCGTCGTACCGACGGACAACACCGAGGACGTCCACGTCTCGGCGCGCAACCGGGGCACCGCCATGGACGGCGACACCGTCGAGATCGACGCGTGGGCCGGCGTGCGGGGCTTCGAAGGTCGCGTGGTGCAGGTCCTCGCCCGCGGGCGGGCCAAGGTCACGGGGCAGCTGAGCCGGACGGGCAAGCAGCTCTGCCTGCAGCCCGACGATCCGCGCATCCTCGGCATCGTGACCTTGATCGGGGCCGACGCGCTGGCCGTCCACGAGATGGGGAAGTCGGTGGTGGCCGAGATCGTCAAGTACCCCGTGACGCCAGATGGCCCCATGGAGGCGCGCGTCCTGCGCGTCCTCGGCGATCCTGACGATCCGCGCACCGAGGTCGAGAAGGTCCTGGCCGTGGCCAACGTCGAGGACGCGTTCTCGGCCGAGGTGGAGCGTCAGGCCGCCGCCTTTCCCCCGGTGGTGACCGACGCCGACATAGCCGACCGCGCCGATCTGCGGCACGTTCCGTTCACGACCATCGATCCCGAGACCGCGCGCGATTTCGACGACGCGGTGGCGGTGGAGGCGCTGGAGGGCGGCGGCAGTCGTTTGTGGGTCGCGGTCGCCGACGTGTCCCACTACGTGCGGGAGGGTACGCCCCTCGACGAGGAGGCCAAGAAGCGCGGCTGCAGCCTGTACCTGCCGAACCGCGCCATCCCGATGTTGCCCGAGCCGCTGTCGGCGCACCTGTGCTCGCTGGTGCCCGAGGAGGATCGGCTGGCCATGGTGGCGCGGATCGACCTCGATCGCCACGGCGACGTCGTCGAGACGGACTTCGCCGCGGCCGTGATCCATTCGCGGGCCCGGCTCGACTACCCGGGGGTGGCGGCGGCGCTCGGGGGCGACACGCGGGGCAAGCGGCGGAAGTACGAGCCCTTCCTGCCGGCGCTGCGCCACATGGATTCGCTCTCTCGCCAGCTCCGGACGGCCCGCATCGCACGGGGCTCCCTGGACTTCGATCTGCCCGAGGCCAAGGTCGAGCTGGATCACGACGATCCGCGGCTGGTGCGCGACGTGCGCAAGGCGCGCCGCGATCCGGGCGAGCGGCAGGCGTACTCCATGATCGAGGAGTTCATGCTGGCCGCCAACGAGGCCGTGGCGGCCTCGTTCCGCGAGCGCCACGAGGACACGGTCTGGCGCATTCACGACGCCCCGGACGCCGACCGGCTCGAGCAGTTCACCCAGCTGGCGGCTCACTACGGGATCTCGATCGACGTCGACGAGGCGCGCACGCCGAAAGGGCTGCGCGCGGTGCTGGCCAAGCTGAAGGAGCATCCGGCGGAGAAGGCGCTGTCGTTCGCGTTGCTGCGATCCCTGAAGCAGGCGACGTACGACACGGTCAACGTCGGTCACTTCGGTCTGGCGTCGCGCGACTACCTGCACTTCACGTCGCCCATCCGTCGCTACCCGGACCTCATCGTGCACCGCCTGCTGAAGATGCGGCTCGCGCGCGAGGGCAAGCCGTCGGGTGGTTGGCAGCAGACCAGGTCGCAGCAGCCCCCCGATCGTGGGGAGCTCCAGCGCATGGCCTCCGAGGCGTCGTTCTCCGAGCGGACCGCCATGGAGGCGGAGCGCGAGGTGGTCGACATCTACCGCGCCTACTTCATGCGCGATCGAATCGGCGACGTCTTCGAAGGGACCATCTCGGGCGTGATGGGCTTCGGCATCTTCGTGGTGGTGGACGATCCTTTCATCGAGGGGCTCGTTCGCGTGGAGGCGCTCTCGGACGACTACTACCTGTTCGACGAGGTGACGGCCCGTCTGGTGGGGCGGCGGACCGGGCGCGTGTTCGCCCTGGGCGACACGGTCACGGTCGAGGTGCAATCGGTCAGCGTGGTCCGGCGCAAGATCGACTTCGCGCTTCACGAGCACCGAGAGCGCGAGCGGCGCCAGGCGATTGCAGACGGTGGGCGGAGGGGACCGCCCGACGGCAGGCGGGGGTCGCGGCCGGGTCGGCCCGAACGACCGCACGACGGAACACAGGCTCGGGGCGAGCGGACCGGGCGGGGGCGGGCCGCCAAGAAGGCGGCGCAGGCGGCGGCTCACCCCAAGGAGCGGGGGCCGGAGCGGGGACAAGAACCCGCGCCCGAGCGTTCGAGGGAGCGCGCGCCCGTGGCGCGCCACGCGACCGAGAAGAGGGGAGCCCGCCGGGCCGTATCGGGAAAGCACCCGAAGCGCCATCCGGATCGAAAAGGGCGGCCGCGCCGTTAGGGTGGCTCGCGGGCCAGGGCCCGACCCTAGGGCCAAGTGTCGACGAGTGTCGGGGACCGCCGCGCCGCAGACGGAGCGATTCTCGACGCCGCCCGTCGAGTTTACAGAACATCAATCGGTTCGAAATCCGCCGGTAACCGAGCCCACCTACACTCTGAGTGTTCCTGTCGGAGGTCCCGATGGGAGCAGCTAACGGATCGTCTTCATGGGTTCGGCTTCAGGCGACAAGCAACGCGCAATCGTGGTCACGCTCGACCCCGGGCTCAGAGCCGGGCAGGTCGACTCGCCCGCGGCCATCATTCGGAGCCTCGGATACGAGGTCGTCGTCAGCGGTTACGACCTCAGCGAGATCCGCGCCCGATCGATCCAGGCCGACGTGGTGGTCATCGAGGCGGGCAGCCACCTCGAGATTGGCCGCGATGCGATCAAGCGCCTGAGGGCCATGGACCACCTGCTCGGGACACGGGTGCTCCTCTGTGTCGATGTCGGCCGCGTCGCCGGGCTCGATCCGGAGATCGGCGCCGACGACTTCGTCTTGATGCCCATCGTGGCGCGCGAGCTCTCGGCGCGCTTGCGTCAGCTCGGGTGGCGCGAGGTCGTGGGCCAGGGGGGACGCGTGGTGAAGCACGCGGGCTTCGTGCTCGACTGTGTGTCGCTGCAGGCGACTCACGAAGGGCGCCCGCTGAAGCTGACCCCCTACGAGTTCCAGCTGCTGCGCTTCCTGGCCGAGCGGGCCGGCGTGGTGTTCTCTCGGGAGGAGCTCCTGACCCGCGTGTGGGGGTATCGTCACGTCGGCCGGGGACGCACCGTCGATACGCACATCCTCAACCTGCGCGGCAAGCTCGGCCGCGCGGGCGATCTGCTCGAGGCCGTCCGCGGCATGGGCTACAAGCTCCGCCGAACCGAATCCGACGACGAGACGATGGTCGCGTGAGCCCCTAGTGCCGAGGCACTAGGGCACCCCCGCCTCAGGCGCGGTGGCGCGCAGGGGGTGTAGGATGGGGAGATGGACTTTACTGCTGCTGGAACGTGGGGGAAGGAGGGGGAGCTCGAGGCTTCTTTGTCGGATGTGGCGCGGGGGGTGGTGGGTTCGGAGATTTTGCGGATTGCGGCCGAGATCAGGGCGCTCAAGGCGAAGGGCGCTTCGATCTGCAATCTCACGGTCGGGGACTTCGATCCCGCGCAGTTTCCCATTCCGGCGCAGCTCTTGACGGGCGTGCGGGATGCGCTGGCGGCCGGCCACACGAACTATCCTCCTTCGGACGGCGTGCTCAGCCTGCGGGAGGCGGTGGCCCGGACGTACGAACGGTACTTGGGCCTGAAGTATCCCATCGAATCCGTGCTCATCACGGGGGGCGCGCGTCCCCTCATCTACGGGACCTATCTGACCGTCGTGAATCGCGGTGACACCGTGGTCTATCCGGTGCCGTCGTGGAACAACAACCACTACGCCTACCTCAGCGGAGCGCGGGCCGTCGAGCTGCCCGTCACCGCCGCCTCCAACTTCTTCCCGACGGTCGAGGACATTCGTCCCCACCTGTCGTCCGCTCGGCTGCTGCTCCTCAACTCGCCGCTCAACCCGACCGGCACGGCCATCGCTGCCGATCAGCTGCGGCTCATCTGTGAGGCCATCGTCGACGAGAACCGCCGCCGCGCGCGTGCCGGGGCGCGCGCGCTTTGGCTCTGCTACGACCAGGTTTACTGGCAGCTGGTGCTCGGTGCCGGAGCCGGTCGCGGCCAAGTCCGACACGTTACGCCCCCGGGGCTGGTGCCCGAGATCGCGCCTCACACCATCATCCTCGACGCGGCCTCGAAGAGCTTCGCCGCCACCGGCCTGCGCGTCGGCTGGGCGGTGATGCCGCCCGCGGTCCGCCAGCGCATGGCCGATCTGCTCGGGCACGTCGGCGCGTGGGCGCCGCGCGCCGAGCAGGTGGCCATGGCGTCCTTGCTCGACGACGACGCCGCTGTCACGGCTTACCTCGAAACGATGCGCGCGCGGGTGGCGGAGCGGCTCGATCGACTGGCCCGGGGCTTCAGCGCCATGCGCGCGGCCGGGCTGCCGGTCGACGTCATTCCCCCGCAGGGTGCGATCTATCTCTCCGTTCGGTTCGTCATGCCCGGTCGCACCAACGAGCAGATCCGCAAGCGCCTGCTCGACGAGGCCGGCTTCGCGGTCGTGCCGTTCCAGGCCTTCGGGCTGGCAGAGGACAGCGGTTGGTTCCGCATCTCGGTCGGGGCGGTCTCCAACGAGGAGATCGAAGCCGCGCTCCCCCGGGTGCGCGCGGTCCTCTCCAGCGGGTGACCACCCGCTCAGGGCAAGGGCTCCACCTTCGGGTCGCCGCACGCGGTGCCCGCCTCCAGGATGGCGTCGTCGTAGTCGACGCTGACCTGGCCCGCGACGGAGAGCGAGCCGGCCGTGATGGATCCGATCAACGTCAGGCCCCGCGGTGCCATGAGCGCGGCGCCCGGGGCGTGGAAGACGCCGCCCAGGATGGGCGCGGCTGGCACGGCGATCGGGCCGGCGCCGGCGATCCAGACGCGAAGGAGCCCGCTGTAGGCGGTGCCGACCGGCACCGTCGGACCAGCGTTCGCGGTGAACGCTCCCAGCACCAGCAGGTCGAGCTCGGCGCCCGGGACCGTCGGATCGAAGACGACCCCGAACCCTCGCTGCAAGAGCACGTCCCCCGCCACCGCGATGAGGACGCGTCCATGGATGCCGAGGGTCAGCGACGCCTGGCTCGAGATGCTGGCCAAGGCGTAGGTTCCGCAAGAGAGATCGATCTTCGTCGCCGTGGTGAGGTTCGCCAGACGATCGACCGTCATGCCCAGCGCGGCGTTATCGTTGGTGGCCATCGCGGCGGCGATGGCGGCGGACACGTCGAAGGGCGCGGCGCAGTCGCAGGGCGGTTCCACCTTGACCACCTCCCGGACGACAGCGGATGGAAACGTCGCGGCTCCCACGACCGCTCCGGCCGGAAGGTGCAAGGTGCCCGTGATGCGGGCCGGCCCGATGACGTCGCTGGCCGCGTACAGGTCCGCGCCCAGGGTGGCCTGACTGGGCCCCACGAAGGTGATGGGACCGCCGCTGCGCAAGGAGGCATCGATGTCGACGTGCCCGCCGACCGTCACGCCCTTCAGCCCTGAAGCGTACACCGCACCGGCTACGGTCAGGTCGTTCGTCGCCACGAGGGCGCCGTTCACGCCCAAGGCGACCGGGCCGGGTGGGATCGCTCCGGGGGCTGAGGCGTTGTTCGTGATCTGCACGGGCCCCGAGACAGTCCAGTCGCTGCACGAGCAGATGCCGGTGCGGTGCGCGCGCGCGGCGATCGTGGCCGCACAGGTCGGCCCCGCCGCCGTGGCGAACCGCACCGGAGGCCCGAGCCCCTGGCACGACGAAGGGGGCAGGGCGCCGTCGGGCAGAACCGTGGATCCGTCGCCAGCTCCTGGCGGACGCAACAAGTCGACGTCACGGCTGCAGCCAGGGCCCCACGCTACGCTCGACAAGAGCAGCGTCGCGACGGCGAGCCCGCCCGTGGACGCTGGAGCGCGGCGGCTCCGTCGCCACGCGAAGGCGGGGAGCATCGTGGCGCGGGCGCGCCGCCTGCGCCACGAGGAGCCCATCAGTCGAGAGACGAGAGGCGGTTGAGGCGCTCGCTCGCCTCGTGCACGAATCTCCCCCGCGGATAGCGTCCGATGTAAGTCCTAAGCGCGGCGCGCGCCTCGCCGCCGCTCCCGTGCTCGCTCTGCAGCTGGGCGATCGCGAACAACGAAGTCTCGGCCTGCTCGGCGCGAGGGAAGTCGCGCGCGACCACGCGGTACGCGTCCACCGCGTCGGCATATCGGCCCTCGACCAGGAACGACTCGGCGAACAGAACCCGGGCATCGACGGCCAGATCGCGGCTCTGCCGGAACAGCGGCAACACCAGCCGGCGGGCGCCGATGGCGTCGCCCCGCGAGAGGGAGCGCCGGGCTCGCGTCAGGCGGTCGGTCGTCGACCCATTGCCACTGCCCGCCGCGTCGGTCTTGGGGCTCGGGCTGGATGCGGCGCGGGCCGGGGTCGGAGTGAGCACGGCCGCCGGGTGGGCGGCGGTCGAGACGGCGGGACCGCCTTTCCGGGCGCCCGGCGTGGGATCGGCGGTCACGACGGGATCGGGCCCGAGGGTTCCCCCGGCGGGAGGCGGGAGGGGTTCGTCGCGCCACCCTTGTCCGGCTTCGAGCCTTGCCACGAGCGTGCCGTCGGGGCGGAGCACCCGGACAATCCCCCGGTACGTGTGCACCCCCACGAGCTCCACGGTGAACCGGGTGCCGACCACTTCGACCGTGAAGCGGGGCGTGCGGACCCGGAAATGCCCGCCGACTTGGTTGACGGGGTCGACTTGGTGCTCGACGTCCACGGTCACGGCGCCCTTGAGCAGGGTCAAGGTCCGTTCGCGAGGTGACCACGTCACGTCAGTGCCGCCGGCGGCCAGCTCGGCGATGGCATGACCGACACGAATCTGGCCCCCGTTCACCGAGCGGAAGGAGGTGGCGCCGGGCATCTCCGAGGTCGCCTCCGCCGAACCGGCCGTCGGAGACGCCACGACGTCGCCCCCCAAGATCCGGTCCTGGGGCTGGCCGAGAACGAGCAAGCCAGCGATCGCAGCAGCGGCCGTCGCGACGGCGGCGGCGCCGAAGGGCCAGCGTGCGCGGCGAGGAGGGGCAGCCACCGGGGCCTCGCGGGCCTCCAGCGCGCGCCGGATCTTGTCTCGATCCACGGCGCGGACCGCCTCGACGCCGAGCTCCCGCAGCCTGCGCACGATCGAGAGCGCCGCGTGCTCGTCCGAGCATTTCGCGCAGAACGCCAGGTGAGCCTCGAGCTCGAGCCGTTCGGCCTCGCGCGCGTGTCCCGCGATCGTGACGAGCGAGAGCCGACGGGCCTGGCGACAGGCTAGCGCCACGACTCCGCTCCCTTCATGTTCTGGATGAACTGACGGAGATCGGGGCGGTTCCGGACCGCCGCGACCAGCTCGCGCCGCGCGAACCAGATGCGCGATTTCGTGGCGGCCCGGCTGGCTCCGGTGAGGGCGGCGACCTCCTCCAACGAGTAGTCCTCGACCGTGTAGAGCAGGAAGGCCACGCGCTTCTTGGGAGAGATGCGATCGAGCAGCTCGTGGAGGCGGCGCGCGAGCTGCCGCAAGGGGAGCTCGCCGTCCGCGCGCCGGGTGGGATCTTCCGGCTCGTTGCTGGGTGGCACCAGCTCGAGCGAAACGTTGCGCCGCACGCCCGAGCGGAGCTGGTGAAGGCAGACATGGACCGCGATGCGCGCGACCCACGTCTTCAAGCTCGCTTCGCCGCGGTACCGGCCGAAGCTCTGCAACGCTTCGATGAAGGTGGTCTGCACGAGATCCTGCAGATCTGCGGTGGGCCCCACGAGCCGGGCGACGACGCGCTCGACGTAGTCGACATGGGTCCGGAAGAACCGATCGAGGCTGGCAGGATCCCCAGCGCGACAACCGGTGACCAGGGCGCGATCGTCCGCCCGGACCGCCAGCCCCTGCCTCATTTGCTGCGGCACTTCCACGCAGACCTAATGTACCAAAGGCGTCGGATCCGGTTGAAAGGCGCGCGGTGTCTCGCCGCGCCGTGCGATCCTGCGGGGAAATCGATGACGCGCGCCAGCGGCCGGGGTTCCCGCACCAGGCCTCACGGCGCCGGGACGATGACGCCCAGGCCAAGGCCCAGCGTCAAGGCACCCGGCTCGAGCGCGGTCGTCCCTCGCACATGGAAGCGGGTGTTCGGTGCATTCAGCTCCCCGAAAAGACGGAGCTCAGGCGCGAACCCCCGGATCGAGGGTCCGCGCGCGAGCACCTCGAGGCCGAGTGATGCGGCCACGGTCCGGGTCGACTCGGTCGCCCGTTCGGGCGACGCGGCCGTGGCCCTGGCGAAGAGGACGTGTACGCCCGCGAGCGGTCCGGCCGCAATCAAGTAGCCGCTCGTCCGGCGCAGCAGGCGCACGCCCAACCGGAGTGGGATGTCGGTGACCGTTACGGATCCGCTCGGGACGGCGCCCTCGGCGGCCGGAGCCACCTCGACGCCCAGATCGATCTCGGCCCTCCGCTGGAGGGAGACGATCCCATGAAGGGCCGCTGCGTTCCGCCAGGGCGCCGAGCCCGTGGGCAGCGACAGCGCGTAGTCGATCGCGACGGAAAGCTGATGCTCCGGGGGCGGGCCCGAGGCGGCGCGTGAAGGAGAGGTCGTGGGGGCGAGAGACCCGGTCACGGTGGGCCCGCGAGCCGGGCTCGCCTCGCCGTCCCCCCTTCCGGAAGCCGCGGGCTCGATCCGGGGAACGGATGGCACCGCGGGCCCATGGACCTCCTCCGCGCGCGCGCGGTCGTCGGGGCCCGAAGCGCCTTCCCCGCCGCCGGCGGCAAGGGGGGCGGGGCTCGGCGCAGGCGGGGACCGGGGGGAAGCCCGATCGCTCCCCTCCCGGCTCGCCGCGGCCGCGCCGGGCGAGGGTGCACCAGGACCGGTTAGAGCCGAGCGCAACTTGAGCGCAATGGCTCGGTAGATTCCCGAGCCAGCCGGGCTCTCCTGCCCGAAGGTGTGACGGGTCGTGTACCGCCGACCGTCGGTGACGACCAGCTCGACGGATCTTTCGTCGGCGCGCCCCTGGCACCAGAACGCCAGCGCGGCATTTTGCGATCGCAGAAGCTCCGATATTTCCGTGAGCGCCGGAGTCGCGCCGAGGGTGCGTCGTCGATCATTCGAGCGCACGACCGTGACGCCGAGATCGCGCGTGTAGATCGCGACCGCGTCGAGCAGGGCCGCTTCGTCCAGGTTCGTGCGTTCGTCCTTGGCCCCCAGGAACAAGATGGATCGGGCCTCGGATGGAAGAAGAATCGGTTGGCCGCCCGGCGTGAGATCGTCCCCGGCGAGCACGATCAGCTTGGCGATCAGGACGAGGCCACGAGCTTCCAACGTCTCTCGACCGTATCACGCGCTCCCGGCCAGCGTGGCCAACAACCCACGGCCAAGCGCGGTCAGTTGCGGCGACGGGCGCGCTCGGGCTCGGGAGGCGGTGGGATGGGCACGACGATGATACCCGTCGGAGCCCCTGCGGGCCGCGCGGGCACGGGCGGCGGCGCCGGAGGCTCGGCCGGCCGAGGCGCCGCCGCGACCGGCGGGGCCGCCGCCGGTACGGGCGCCCCCGGTGCCGGTCTCGGCGTGGCTGACGTGGGCAGTCGTCGCGGAGCCGTG
>Ga0207694_10005000_pt1 | contig 10256 bp, 9 predicted proteins | sample KBSC34metaG_FD_184353 | JGI IMG/M metagenome (GOLD analysis project Ga0207694, IMG submission 184353) | Corn rhizosphere microbial communities from Kellogg Biological Station, Michigan, USA - KBS C3-4 metaG (SPAdes) (version 2) | ecosystem: Host-associated > Plants > Roots > Rhizosphere > Soil...
ATCCGATTCCGCACTGTCATGTCGAAGGGTGTGGTGGTTGTACCCCGCTCTCTGAAACCGTGAACATGAAAGTTGTCATGGTTGGTGCGCTTGTATGTGAGTTTATGAACGATTGTGGGATATCCATGAAATGCGAAGATCACTGGCTGTGTTTTTGTGAAGATGCGATCGAAGTCGTCGTCGCCAATTCCGTGAGGATGATCCCGCTGCGACTCCAGCGTGAAGAGATCAACAACGTTGACGAGTCGAACTGTCAGGTTCGGAGTCCAGTCACGCAACACCGTAATTGCGGCGAGGGTCTCCATCGTGGGCACATCACCTGCGCATGCGAGAACGATATCGGGTTCCTCTCCCGCTGTTTTGGACTCATTGCCGGCCCAATCCCATGTGCCTAACCCCGCAATGGTATGCCGCACCGCGGCCTCAATTTCCAGATAGACCGGAGCAGGTTGTTTGCCAGCAATAATCATATTGATATAGTTTTTGCTTCGAAGGCAGTGATCCGCGACTGAGAGAAGTGTGTTTACATCGGGGGGAAGATAGATGCGTACAGTTTCCGAATGCTTATTGGCGACGTGATCGATAAAGCCAGGATCCTGATGAGAGAATCCATTGTGATCCTGCCGCCACACATGGGATGAAAGCAGATAATTCAACGAAGCAATTGGTTTGCGCCAAGGCGCATAGTGGCTTTCCTGCAGCCATTTGGCATGCTGATTGAACATGGAATCGACAATGTGGATGAAGGCTTCGTAGCAGGAGAAGAATCCGTGCCGACCGGTCAGTAGATATCCTTCCAGCCAGCCTTGACATAGATTCTCTGACAGCACTTCCATCACGCGGCCATCGACGGACAGATCTTCATCGACTTTCTCGTACTTTGCGTTCCAACGTTTTCCGCTGGCCTGATAGATGGCTTGCAACCGGTTGGAGGCGGTTTCATCCGGCCCGAAAACTCGGAAGTTACGTGATGACAGGTTGTTCTTCATAACATCCCGAAGCAGGTTTCCCAAGACCGTCGTGGCGCTTATCAGTGCATTGTTCGGGAAAGCAACCGCATATCGACGAAAATCGGGCATCACCAGCGGTTCAAGAAGTTGGCCACCGTTGGAATGCCGATTCATGCCCATGCGAAGAAGGCCCTTTGGAGCAATGTCAGCCAACTCCGATCGAAATGCGCCCCGTTCGTCGAAAAGCTCCTCGGGACGGTAGGAGCGGAGCCACTCTTCCAAAATCTTCAAATGCTCTGGATTCGTCCGTACTTCTTCAAGGGGCACCTGGTGCGCACGCCAGGTGCCTTCAATTTGTTTCCCATCAACCTCCTTCGGTCCTGTCCAACCCTTGGGGGTGCGAAGAATCAGCATGGGCCAAATCGGCCGGGTCGGGTCATTGTGATCACGGGCATCCTGCTGAATCTTTCGAATTTCCTGATAGATGGCCTCGAGCGCCGACGCCATTCCCTGATGCATTGCGTCCGGATCTTCACCCTCGAGAAAATGAGCCTTATAGCCATACCCGCGAAACAATGCCTCGAGTTCATCGTTCGAGATACGAGCGAGGATCGTGGGGTTTGCGATCTTGAAGCCGTTGAGATGGAGGATCGGCAACACCGCGCCATCTGTGATCGGATTGAGAAACTTGTTCGAATGCCACGAAGCACTGAGAGTGGCAGTCTCAGCCTCTCCATCGCCGACGATGCAGGTCACGATCAGATCCGGATTGTCGAAAGCAGCCCCAAATGCGTGGACAATCGAGTACCCAAGTTCTCCGCCTTCATTGATAGAGCCGGGAACATTGGCCGCGTCATGGCTTGGGATGCCATATGGCCAGGAGAACTGCCGAAAGAGGCTCTTTAGGCCGTGCCGGTCGCGTTCGATATTCGGATAGAGTTCGGTGTAGCTGCCCTCGAGGTAGGTGTTGGCTATGATCCCAGGGGCTCCATGACCTGGACCGACGACGTACATCATGTTTACCTGATGCATGCAGATGAGCCGATTCAGGTGAACGTAGATGAAATTGAGCCCCGGCGTTGTGCCAAAATGTCCGAGAAGCCGGGGTTTGATATCTTCGATTGTAAGAGGCCGTTCGATCAGCGGATTGTCTTTGAGGTAGATTTGACCAACAGAGAGGTAGTTGGCCGCACGCCAGTACGCATTTATCTTTCTGCGTTCTTCATCCGATAGAGCTTTAGGCATACGGAAGTTGCTCCTTTTTCTCCGTCCTTTCTATTGATTGTTCGAGGGAACAATTCAATTCGGCGGCCACCCTACATTCTCGCCGCATCGACAATGTTCGGATGTTCAAGATTGAACAGACACCTCGGGGAGAAGTCTGTGATATGTGCCTGGGAGGAGTTTTGAATCGCAAGTGTTGTCTCGGTACCACTCTTCAGCGTTGCGGCAGCCCTCCCTTAAAAATTCAGATGTGTTTAGGGATTGAGCACCGCCGACAAAGTACCGAAGGCAGCATCGAAGATCTCACTTATGGGGCACCTCTGGCCATCACTCCGTTTCGGTGGATCAAGAGTGAGCTTGCTTGAACGTAGCTCCGACAACGGGTCTATCTAGCAAGATCCTAACGGCGGGATATGAGAGCCTGAAGGGCCATTCGTTGTCCCGCGGCTCTCGGCCACCCATCATGGCAATTTCGATAATCCAGAATAATCACTCGATCGGAACGTCAAATAAGGACTCGCCGGCCATCGATGGGGTGGTCGCTCCCTATCTGGCCTTTAGCCAGATCTCAAAGTCCTTCGGATCAAAGATGGTTCTGAATCGAGTGAGCTTTGCGGTCAAGCGAGGCGAAACCGTCTCCATCATGGGCCGAAGTGGAGTGGGGAAATCGGTATGTCTGCAACTTCTCATGGGATTTCTGAAACCGGACGCCGGTCGGGTAGTTGTCATTGGCGAGGACATTACGGACTACTCCGAAGAGCAGCTTGAGAGCATTCATAAAATGACCATGGTCTTCCAAAACGGCGCGCTCTTCGATTCCCTTACCGTCCGAGAAAATGTTGCCTATGTAATGCGTGCGCGCGGGGTACTAAACGAAGATCAAATCTCCCAAAGGGTCAACTCATTATTGGACATGGTCGGAATCGTTGACGAACGTGATCGCTATCCAGCAGAGATTTCCATCGGAATAAAAAGGGCCGTGGCGATTGCAAGGGCAATATCCGAGTCGCCCGAAGTAGTGCTTTATGACGAGCCGACCACAATGGTGGATCCGATTATGGTGCGACGACTGGGAGACCTGATCCGACGGCTCAAAGTCCAATTGAAGTTGACCAGCGTTGTGGTCACTCACGATACCCGACTCGCCAAGCAACTTTCTGATCATGTGATGTTCCTGGACAAGGGGAAAGTGCTTTTCTTCGGTTCTGTTTCGGAAATGAAAAGAACCACAGAACCTCTCATCCAGGAGTTTCTGAAGGATGATCAGTTGGATGTTCCCGGAACCACCAGTGCTTGAAAGAGGACAATGGAACCGGTGAGTTTTCTGCGGCACGGCAGGGACGAGTCATCCTGTTGTTGTGGCTGCAACTTGCTCTTTCTGGCTGAATTGGCAGGACAATGTTTTGAAGAACGGATTCATTGTAACGGGAGGAAAGTCAATCCATGAGCGACTCGCAGGAGACGGAAGCGTTTGAGGCGGAATTGGCTCAAGTAGAGGAAAGGCTCCGCGAAATCGAACGGATCGAAGCAAAGCTGCTTGAGAACATCCCGCATACAGGATTCCGCACAGCTAACGATGAAGCTAGGCTGCGCAGTGAAAAGGAGATGCTGGGCGATACGGCACTTAAACTCAGGAACCGAATTGCGGTGGCAAAACGCCAGAAATAGGATCGAGTCCGCGGCGGTTACCACCACTCAGTCTGATACGCAAAGCTCCTATTTGGGAACCACTCTCGAACGGAACGCAAGATTTTTTACTGACGTTGCTTCGCCTCACCACCCTCATCAGCAAGATTGACCTCAGATTGAGTCGCGATTGCTAGCCGCTCACTGCTCGAGGTCGTAATCCTTCTCACCGTATCGTCATTGCCTATCGCCCGATACCGCTTCACAATTTATCGATGCTGATTTCTTGCCACTCGCACCATCGCGGGGCGCACAAGTTGATCGCCCAATGTGTACCCCCGCTGCAGTTCCTGAAGGATGCGCCCATCTTCGGCCTCGCGGGTATTGGCGACTTCGACGGCTTCGTGAATGCGAGGGTCGAAGATCTCGCCTAGGGTCGGGATCGGCGTTAAGTCGAGCTTTCTAAAGGCCTCGTCTAGCTGCCTCTGGATCAGCTGCATTCCCGAGCGGAAGTCTCTCGGACTGTTTGCAGTTGCCTGCATGGCCCGTTCGAAATTATCCGAAATAGGCAAGAGAGATCGTAGAGCATCTGCCAGGATGATCGTCTTCAACTCGCGCCGCTCCCTTTCGGTCCGCTTTCGGGCATTGTCAAATTCAGATTGCAAGCGGGTGAGACGTTCCCGATACCTGTTGCGTTCTCTCTCTAGTTCTTCCAGTTCACTCGACTCAGACTCGGCCTCGGTAGGCTGATCCACTGACGAGCGGTCATCCTTTTTCTCTGCGCCTGCAGACAATTCGTGACCCAGGTCGAGCAGGTTCCCTCGAATACCTGCATTGCTCCGATCATCTTCTGAAGCCATTTCCGAGCCTCCCTGGTTTAGCCCATTCAGCTCTATGCAACGCTACTCTGCGCTGCATTTGCCAGCCAACTCTCCATCTGTTCATGGTTTGCTAACCCGGCCTGCTGCATGACAGGGCGTCCGCGGTAAAAAACGACGAAATTCGGGATGCCACGTACATTGAAGCGCGAGGCGAGTTCAGGGTAGCGCTCGGTATCGACCTTAATCACGATCGCGCGCCCCGCCGAATCCGCCGCAACGCGTGCAACCTCCGGCGCGGCTAATTTGCAGGGGCCACACCATGCCGCCCAGAAATCAACAAGCACCGGCACACGGGCACTTTCGATTACCTCCGCGAACAAACCAGAATCTGCGTCGATCGGATGGGCGACAGGATTGAGGGGGGCTTTGCATTTTCCGCAACGCCCAGTATCTGCCAGATGACCCGCAGCAACGCGGTTTTTCTGGCCGCAACTCTCGCAGGTTCTGATTATGGGCATCTCACCTCCAAGGGCGAAGAGGTCTTGGCGAGGCATCGTGTCGATTTCTGCGAATGGTCAGTGCAAACGCGCTCTGACGAGATCGCTATTCTACACCCGCCTTTCCTGATTGTCGCTCGCGGAGAATGCGCGCGTCACACCAGGAAGGATAATTCCGAGTCAATCAACTCGAAGAGATCGCACCATGTGCTGAAACCGACTCACCGGACTGCCGTGGAAAAGAAAAACTGATCCGCGCTGAGCCACCCAGGCCCCGAAAAGAACAACCAAAGGAGAACCACTACGTAAAGAACTTCCGGCAAGTATAGGAACGCACCAAGCCAGTTCACAAACCGACTCTCCTTGATACCAGGGAGAACGGTGGTTGATAACGCGACGACCATAATGGCACCGAGCATGAGGCAAGCTAACGCAGTAACGAAGCCGAAAACCAGGAAAGCCCCGAAAACGAACTCCACGGAGGATACAAATATCGCGGCTACTCTGGGTAAGGGGATATGAGCGGCAATCAGCGTCTGCCTCATTTGCTCGCGACGCGAACGAACAAACAACTTGCCAACACCCGATATCGCAAACAGAAGCCCTACAGTGAGACGCGCGATTAAGATCCCGATCCATTGCCATTGCCAAAACTGGCTCATAGGTCCTTCCATGAGAATTTGCTGCTAACGCCCTGACTGCGTTTTTAGGAAGGTGCCTTCCTCAAGTTCCTCAAACGCATGACGGAGTTGCTCCTGCGTATTCATCACGATTGGTCCGTACCAGGCGACCGGCTCTTGAAGCGGCTTGCCCGACACAAGCAAGAACCGGATCCCTTCTTCCCCGGCCTGCACCACAACCTCGTCGCCGCGATCAAAGAGCACCAGCGATCGGTTCTCCGCTTGTGCGGGAGGCGTCTTGTCCCACCATCCAACCGGTTCCGTCGGTACGGCAAGGGGGCCGGATGCGTTGCAGAATTTTCCAGACCCCGCAAACACGTAGGCAAAGGCGTGACGCGTTGTCTCTATGGAAAGAGTCTTCCTCCTTCCTGAAGGAACTGACACATCAAGGTAACTCGGATCGGCAGCGATACCGTCGATGGGCCCCTTCTTGCCCCAGAAGGTTCCGCAGATGATGCGGACTCCGGTCCCGTCATCATCTTCAACTAGCGGGATCTCGTCCGATTTCGCCTCCTGATAACGAGGTGCGGTCATCTTGAGTGAGGAGGGCAGATTCGCCCAAAGCTGGAATCCATGCATTCTACCCTCCTGATCCCCCTTTGGCATCTCCTGGTGAATGATCCCGCTTCCGGCCGTCATCCACTGCACGTCGCCCGCGGCGATCGCGCCATGGTTCCCGATACTGTCGCCGTGTTCCACGGTTCCAGCCAGAACATAGGTGATTGTTTCGATTCCGCGATGGGGGTGCCAGGGAAAGCCCGCCAAATAATCTTGCGGAACATCGTTGCGGAAATCGTCGAGGAGGAGAAACGGATCGAACTCGGAGGTTGTTCCGAAGCCGAACGCTCGACGCAGGTGAACGCCGGCTCCTTCAAGAGTCGGCTTGGACATGATGAGTTGCTTGACAGGTCTGATCGACATGATTCCTCCCTCACGGAAAAATGTTCCCGGTACCCTCTGGCGCGCTCTCGCCTGTCTGTGGCTGTTCGCTGACACCCACTACCGAGCGAGTGGTGGTTCCAATTTCAACCCTCCGCGAGATAGCGATGAACAAACGTGACTGCCATCGCGCCCTCACCGACAGCTGATGCGCAGCGTTTGACCGCGCCGTGCCGGACATCGCCCGCGGCAAACGTACCGGGCATATTCGTCTCGAGATAGTAAGGGTGCCTTTCAAGTGGCCACGATGCAGGAGGACGGCCCTCCTTTAACAGGTCGGGGCCAGTTACGAGATAACCACCTTCATCCCGAATGATTCCTACCTCAGTTGCCCAGTCGGTCTGTGGATCGCCTCCAATGCTCACGAAAAGTCCTTTCACCGATATGTTCTGCGTTTCTCCCGATGTGTTGTTTCTGAGTGTCACGGATTCAAGGAACCGGTCCCCCTGCAATGCTGTCAATACGGTATGACATAGAACCTGAATGTTTTGCGCGGCCTTAATTCGGTCTACGAGATAACGCGACAGGGTATCTTTCAATGAATCGCCACGGATAATAACAGTGACAGCTCTTGCGAAACGTGAGAAGTTCATGGCCGCCTGACCTGCCGAGTTTCCGCCACCTACGACTGCGACGCTGTCATTCGCGCACAGGGATGCCTCGCTGACGCCGGCTCCATAATAGAGGCCAGCGCCCAGAAACTGGTTTTCGTTCGGCAAGTTGAGTCGTCTATATTGGACGCCGGTCGCACAGATGGTAGATCTGGCGATTATCTTCGTACCGTCTGCAAGGTAGCCCACTGATCTGCCAGGAGTGAATTCGCCTCGTATCGCTTCCCGGAGGAGCAAAAACTCGGCGCCGAAACGGCAAGCCTGTTCTCGCGCGCGCTCCGCAAGGTCAGCTCCGGTGATGCCGTCAGGAAAGCCCAGGTAGTTCTCGATCCTGGAGGTGGTTCCCGCCTGGCCGCCTACAGCGGAACGCTCGATCACGACTGTCTTCAGACCTTCAGATGCGCCATACACGGCGGCGCTAAGACCGGCAGGCCCTGCGCCATAGATTGCCAGATCATATTCGGTATTTGAAGGGTTTCGAAGCCAGCCGAGCTTTTCGGTGACCTGACGGATCGTGGGACATTCCATTCTGCTTCCGTCGGAGAAAATGCAGACAGGAAGGCGCGAATCCTGCAGGCTGTCCACTCCCGCAACTTTACGCGCCTGCTCATTGCTCGTCAGTTCAAGCCACTCGAAAGGGACATCGCTTCGCTCTAAGTAGTCGCGCAATTGATACGCAATCGGAGATCGCGATTTTCCGAGGATCGTTATTCTGGGGGGATCATCGGCCTTTTGTGCTTTGTCATTCATTGACAGATCATCCCTGAATTCTCTTAGACCACGATCGGCGAGATCATTTCGCACGCGAAATGAGGCGGAGTGGCTACACGATGATGGTCTATACGGCCGCGGTTCCGGGCACTCATGATACACCGAAAACGTTCTGATCTGTCGAGCAGACGCATTGACTACTGTGCGACCAGCATCCAAGTGCGTAGCGCACTTCCCGAAATCTGATTCTAGAAATCCCGGTTTCGATATCAACTTTCCGACCGCTGAGCTTCCTGTCGGAGAGTTCAGCGGTGCAATAGTTTCGATGAGAGGCTCTGCCGCTTCTGGCGTACATCTATAGGAAGGAGTGCCGATCTGCGATGCTGGGACGCATGCCAACAATCGGCTCAGGTGCCGATCCACATGACCGCTTTCTTGCCGACAGCACTCTGTTTGAATGGAGAAACCAAACACTGCGCAGTGACCTGATTCTTGCCTTCCCGGTCGCCATTTGTCTCGGAATCGGAGTCGCAAGCGGACATCCGGCGGTCGGATTGATCGCAGCGGGCGGCGCCATGAACACGGGATATGGGCAGAAGAACCTGATTGACGATTCTTACCTGCTGCCGATGATATTTGTCACGTTCGGAATGGCGTTCTCTGGCTTCCTCGGAGTACTTCTCGGACACGAGAACCTGTTGCTTGTGATTGTTGCGGCACTATGCGCATTCGGTTACGGCATGAGCACAACTCGCTCCCGCGGAATTAGCTGGGTGGGTCAGCAGTGTGTCATCACGTTTTTGGTAACTTCGGCGTTCCCGGCATCGCTTAGGGCAGCTGCTGGGCGAGGGCTGCTGCTCTTCGCAGGCGGATTCCTGCAACTCCTCCTTTCTTCTCTTCTGCTTCAACACTTTCAGAATCAGCGCATTCGGCTTATCGAACTGACGCACCGCCTTCGTGAAGAGGAGTCTGCCCTACGGACGGCGCTCATTGAAACTGCGCAATCGGCACGCCAACTGCGATTCCTGGATTCTGCATTGCCTATTCCCTTCAACTCGCCTTCGCGATCGCGCTTGCAACCGAAATCTATCGCAGGCTCCACTACCCCAGCGGCTACTGGATTCCAATGACTGCTTTATTGGTGTTGAAGCCGGCTCTCACCGATACCATCAGCCGCGACATTGCTCGAACAGTCGGGACAATGTGCGGCGCAATCGCCGTCAGTTTTTTCCTCGCCCATATACACACAACGCCGATCGTGCTTGCTTGTTTTACTGCCCTCTTTGCGTGGCTCGCCTACGGGCTCGTCAACGTAAACTATGCTCTCTACTCGATGGTGATCACCGGATACATTGTCTTCCTTCTCTCTCTTAATGAGATCCCCGGGCAGACACTCGCGGAACGAAGAACGTTCTGCACAGCCCTTGGAGGCGCAATTGCTCTCTGTGTGCGTCTGCTGGTCATCTCCTACAGACGAGGACATTGGCTCTGAGCGGGCATGGCCATGCATCATTCAGTTGCTGGGCCTCAACCTCCGACCGAGTGATTCTTTGGTGTTCGCGAGATTGTTGATGCCCGGAGATTTCCGCAGTTCTTGGGCTGCAGAGGTTCTCTTAATTGGCTTGAGCGCCCCACTCATTGGTGACGCATCCTTTGCCGTGCTTCAGTCAAATCCAGTTCTCCTTCAAGGTGCCGCATTACACTTTCTCCAATTCGCCCTTTGTCTCGCAACTCAATCAGCGCTCGACGTTCTGCTTGAACTGTAGATTCCGTAATCTCGCGAAATAATCGATATGTCGCCGCTCTCGATTTCGCTTCGGAGTCTTCCTGAACCTGCGCTTCCATCGCCTCAAGCATGTGCTGGTAAAAGTGAAGAAGGTCATCATAGACGTGGGCGTTACTTTCCCCACTCTGCGCTTTTCCTTGCTCCAGGTGGGCGATAGCCGCCCGAAGCATGGTTCTGCGTGCTTCGGTTTCTTCTTCGCCCGTTGTGCTTTTGCTCGCTAATCCCAGAAATCGAATCATCATGGGTAGAGATAGTCCCTGCAAGACCAGTGTGACCAGAATGACAGCAAAGGTGAGGAACACAATCAAGTCTCTTTGCCGAAAGGGCTCGCCATTGGACAATGTTTCGGGCAACGAGATCGCGGCTGCCAGAGCCACAACTCCGCGCATACCGGTCCAACCCAACAAAAAC
>Ga0207694_10005001_pt1 | contig 10256 bp, 8 predicted proteins | sample KBSC34metaG_FD_184353 | JGI IMG/M metagenome (GOLD analysis project Ga0207694, IMG submission 184353) | Corn rhizosphere microbial communities from Kellogg Biological Station, Michigan, USA - KBS C3-4 metaG (SPAdes) (version 2) | ecosystem: Host-associated > Plants > Roots > Rhizosphere > Soil...
TGCCGAATCGGGATTGCGGGCCATGAAGACACGCTCGATGGAGGCCTCGGTGGGCTGGTGCGTGCCAACGATAACCTGCAATTCGTCGAAAATTCGTTTCAGCCGCAGCGGAAAGGTGGCCTCGCCCGCCACGGCCAGCGCGCCATGGAACACGTGGCGAAGGCTGCCGTCGCTGGCAACGTCGATGATCCCCACGCCCGTGCGTTGGCTGCCCGGGTCGATGCCGATGATGCGCGTCATGGTGTGGGTGGTCGCTGCGGGTGGATGGGCCACCCGCGACGCTTCAGCCTTCGACCGGCGCGGTAAGCGCGGCGTTGTGATAGATCTCATGGACATCGTCGAGTTCTTCGAGCCACTCGATGAGATCGCGCAAGGTGTCTTCCACCTCCGCGGGCACCGCCACGCGGTTGGCCGGACGCATGACCAGGTCCGAGCTTTCCGCCTTCAGCGCCGCGCTTTTAAGCGCTTCCTCGACCGCGTGGTAATGCTCTCCGGCGCACAGCACGGTGCTCATGCCGCCTTCGTTGACCACGTCGTCGGCCCCGGCTTCAAGCGCGGCCTCGAGGATTTTTTCTTCCTGCGCGGCATCACCGCCCGTGGCGAAGACGATTTCACCGGTACGGGCGAACTGGAACGACACCGAACCGTTGGTGCCCAGGTTGCCGCCGTGCTTGGTGAGCGCGTGGCGCACATCGGCCACGGCGCGCGTGGTGTTGTCGGTGACGCAATCGATGATGATCGCCACGCCGCCCGGGCCGTAGCCCTCGTAGCGGACTTCCTGCATGTCGGCGCCGCCGTCGGCACCCGAGCCACGCTTGATGGCGCGCTCGATGGTGTCCTTGGTCATGTTGGCCGACAAGGCCTTGTCCACGGCCGAACGCAGGCGCGGGTTACCGGCAGGGTCGGCCACGCCCGAGCGGGCCGCGACGGTGATTTCGCGGATCAGCTTGGTGAACACCTTGGCGCGCTTGGCGTCTTCAGCGTTCTTGCGACCTTCGATGGACGGGCCTCTACCCATGGGATGTTCCTGCGTGCTGCAAGGTGGCGAAGCCGGGGATTTTACTCCAAAACGCGCACCCGGCGCCCTGGCGCCTACCCTGCCTCGGCCGGGGCGGCGGCAAAACGACCGTCGCGCAGGAAGGCGGCGGCCTGCCGCGCCACCTCGGCGGACATCAGCAGGCCCGTGTGGGTGGTTTCCACCATGCAATGGTCGGCCAGGCCCGGCAGGCGTGTTTCGGCCACAGACACTGAACCGTCATGTTCGTCGGCCAGTGCCCCCACCACCGAGCCCAGGCCTACGGGCAGGTAGCCGGCCACCATGCCGACCTCGCGCGGGCCGTCCCAGCTTTCGAAGCCGTGCTCGAGCAGCTCGCGGGCATTGCCCAGCAGGCGGTCGCCGCCCCAGTGGCCAATCAGGCCGCGCGCGGCGGCGCTGCCGGCCAGCGGCGAGCCCAGGCAGACGATGCGGCCTTCGGGGAGGTCGTCCTCCACGCAGGCCAGCAGCGCCAACATGCCGCCCAGGCTGTGCCCGACCAGGTGCACCGGCCCCGGCGCCAGTTCGCGCATCTTCCGCTGCAAGCGGACGATCGCACGCTCGGGCGTGCCGGCCACGCTCATGTACTCGAAGCGATGGACCTCGAAGCCCTGCTCGATCAGACGACGGCGCAAGAGGCCCATGGCAAAGGCACGCATCCACAGACCATGCAGCAGGATGACGTGCTCGCTTGCCACCGGCAGCTATCCCTTGGCCGGTGCGTCGGCCACGCGCACGTGCAGTTCCTTCAGCTGGGCCAGGGCCACCGGCGACGGCGCGTCGGTCATAAGGTCCTGGGCGCTGGTGGTCTTGGGGAAGGCGATGACGTCGCGGATCGATTCGGTGCCGCCCATCAAGGCGGCGATGCGGTCGATGCCGAAGGCCAGGCCACCGTGCGGCGGCGCGCCGAACTTCAGCGCCTTGAGCAGGAAGCCGAACTTGGCCTCGGCCTCTTCCTCGCCGATGCCCAGCAGGCCGAACACGGCGCTTTGCATGTCCGGGCGATGGATGCGGATCGAGCCGCCGCCGATTTCGTTGCCGTTGAGCACCATGTCGTAGCCGCGGCTGACCGCCGTGGCGGCGTTGGCGCGAAGATCGTCGATGTCGTCGACCTTCGGTGCGGTGAACGGATGATGCAACGCCACGAAGCGCTGTTCCTCGGCATCGTATTCGAACATCGGGAAGTCGGTGACCCAGAGCGGCTTCCAGCCTTCGGTCACCAGGCCGCGGTCACGGCCGACCTTCAGGCGCACCTGGCCCATGAAGTCGGTGACGGTCTTCCAGGAACCTGCGCCGAAGAGCAGCATGTCGCCGGTATCGGCGCCGGTGAGGTCGAACAGCGAGGCCAGGGCTGCGTCGTCGAGGAATTTGGCCACGGGCGAGGCGATGCCTTCGCGTCCCTTGGATTTGTCTTCCACGCGCAGCCACGCCAGCCCCTTGGCCCCGTACTTGGCGGCATGCTCGGTGAGCTGGTCGATGTCCTTGCGGGTCATGGTGGCGCCGCCGGGCACGCGCAGCGCGGCCACGCGGCCTTCCGGATCGTTGGCAGGGCCTGCGAACACCTGGAATTCCACGTGCTTCACGGCGCTGGCGACGTCGATGAGTTCCAGCGGATTGCGAAGGTCCGGCTTGTCCGAACCGAAGCGCTGCATGGCCTCGGCCCAGGTCATGCGGGGAAACGAGGCATCCAGGTCGACGTTGACCACATCCTTGAACACGTGGCGGATCAGCGCCTCGACGAAATCCTGCACGTCGCGTTCTTCGACGAAGGCGAACTCAAGGTCGAGCTGGGTGAATTCCGGCTGGCGGTCGGCGCGGAGGTCTTCGTCGCGGAAGCAGCGGGCGATCTGGTAGTAGCGGTCGAAGCCCGCCATCATCAGGATCTGCTTGAACAGCTGCGGCGACTGCGGCAGCGCGTAGAACTGGCCCGGATGCACGCGGCTGGGCACCAGGTAGTCGCGCGCGCCCTCGGGCGTGGCCTTGGTGAGGATGGGCGTTTCGATGTCCTGGAAACCGGCGTCGTCGAGATAACGGCGCAGCGAACGCACCAGGGCGATGCGCGTGCGCATGATCTTCTGCATCTCCGGACGGCGAAGGTCCAGGTAGCGGTAGGTCATGCGCATGTCTTCGTTGGGGTTCTCGTGCAGCGCGAAGGGAAGGTCCTTCGCCGCGTTGAGCACCTCGACGGTGGCGGCCACCAGTTCGACCGTACCGGTACGCAGCTTGTCGTTGGCGGCGATGCGCTTGCGCACCGTGCCGGTGACGCGGAGGCAATATTCGTAGCCGATCTCGCCAGCCACCTTGAAAGCGGCTTCGTTGTCACGGTCGATCACGACCTGGGCAAGGCCCTCGTGGTCGCGAAGGTCGACGAAGGCCACGTGGCTTTGCAGGCGAAGCGTGTTGACCCAGCCACACAGGGTGACTTCCTGGCCGACGAGGGTCTCATTGATGAGACCGCAAAAGTGCGTACGCATGCGCTGCTTGCTCCGGGCCGCCAACGGCCATGATTCAGGTGGAAAAGACCCTGAATTCTAGCATGCGGCCCGGAGCCGGCCGCGACTACCAGCGGCGCTGGATGGCAAAGCGGCCGCGGCAACCGCCGTTGACCCAGATGCCGTCGCGGTTGGTGCCCCAGTTGCGGCCTTCGATGCAGCGGGTGTCCGAATCGTTGTTGACGATGGCAACCCGTGCACCGCGAAGATCGATCGGGCAGACCTTGTAGCGGTTGTTCTCGCTGCCGCAGACCACCACCTGGTCACGGCCGCCCGGCGGACGACCGCCACCCCAGCCCGGACCGCCCGGTCGGCCGCCGGCTTCGGCAAACTGGCCACGGCAACCGCGGTCGACCCAGATGGCCCCGCGGTCGAAGCCCCAGTTGCGGCCCCTGTCGCAGCGGGTATCGGAATCCTGTTTCACTAGTTGGGCATCGCGCCAGGGCACGCTGCAGCGGGCGTACCTGCCGTCGACGCTGCCGCAAGTCACCACCTGGCCGTCGCCCCAGCGCTGCGCCTGTGCCGGCGCCGCGACGAACGAAGATCCCACCACCAGGCCCAACGTGGCCGCGAGGCCCCATGCACGCGCTTTCATCGTCCCAACTCCTTCCATGCCGGCGCGGCTGCGCCATGGAGCAAGATCTTGCACTTTCCGTATGAACGAAGGAATACGCGGCCGTCGGGAGGGGCCAGGCCGATTCAGCCGCCAGAGGGTCAGTCGGCCGCGGGCGCGGCCGCAGGCTTGGGTGCGTCTGCTTTCGGGGTATCGGCCTTGGGCGCTTCGATCTTGCCGTCGCCGGCCAGATTCCGCTTCTTGTCCCCGTCTTTCTTGAAGTCGGTTTCATACCAGCCGCTGCCGGCGAGGCGGAAACCCGGGGCGCTGAGCATTCTTCCCACGCGTGGCTCGCCGCAGGTAGGGCAAACGGTGGGGTCGGCGTCAGAGATCTTCTGCAGGCGCTCGAAGCGGTGGCCGCAGGCCTGGCACTGGAATTCGTAGATGGGCATGGAGCTTGGTTACCTGGTCTTAAGCCGCAGATTATAGCGGGGTGTCCTGTCAGGACGCCCCGCCCTTGCCAAACACCAGGTGGCCGCCCTCGGTGCCCACGGTGATGGTGTCGCCGCTGGTGTAGACGCCCGACAGCAACTGCTGGGCCAGCGGGTTTTCCAGTTGCTGCTGCACGGCGCGCTTGAGCGGCCGGGCGCCGTAGACCGGGTCGAAGCCGATGTTGGCCAGGATGTCCAGCGCGGCATCGGAGATATCGATCTTCAGCTGCCGCTCGGCCAGGCGCTTGCCCAGGTAATCCAGCTGGATGCGGGCGATGGCGCGAATCTGCGCCTTCCCCAGCGGCCGGAATACCACCAGCTCGTCGAGGCGGTTGATGAATTCGGGACGGAAGTGCGCCTGCACCACCGCCAGCACCGAGGCCTTCATTTGCATGTAATCGGCCTCGCTGTCACCAGCCTGCTCCTGGATCAGGTTCGACCCCAGGTTGGACGTCATCACCACCACGGTGTTCCGGAAGTCCACCGTGCGGCCCTGGCCGTCGGTGAGGCGGCCATCGTCGAGCACCTGCAACAGAATGTTGAAGACATCCGGATGGGCCTTTTCCACCTCGTCAAGCAGGATCACGCTGTAGGGCCGGCGACGCACGGCTTCGGTGAGATACCCGCCCTCTTCATAGCCGACGTAACCGGGAGGTGCACCAACCAGGCGGCTCACCGAATGCTTTTCCATGAACTCGCTCATGTCGATGCGCACCATGGCGTCGGGCGCATCGAAAAGGAAATTAGCCAGCGCCTTGCACAGTTCGGTCTTGCCCACGCCCGTGGGACCTAAGAACAGGAATGATCCATAGGGGCGGTTCGGGTCGGACAGCCCGGCACGCGCGCGACGGATGGCATCGGCCACCGCACGCACGGCTTCGTCCTGGCCAACCACGCGCTCGTGCAGCACGGTTTCCATGGCCAGGAGTTTCTCGCGCTCGCCCTCGAGCATCTTGGATACGGGAATGCCCGTCCAGCGACTGACAACCTCGGCGATTTCCTCGGCGGTCACGCGATCCTGCACCAGCTTGAAGTTCTGCTGTTCGGCCTGCTGCGCGGCGTCGAGCTGTTTTTCAAGCTCGGGCAGCCGGCCGTACTGGATCTCGCTCATGCGCGCGTAGTCCTGCCGGCGCTGTGCCGCCTCCAGTTCCAGCCGGGCTTCCTCGATCTGCTCCTTGATGCGGGTGGCACCCTGCAGCGCCGCTTTCTCCGACTTCCAGATTTCGTTGAGGTCGGAAAATTCCCGCTCCAGGGTATCGATATCGGCTTCAAGGTCGGCCAGACGCTGGCGGGACTCTTCGTCCTTTTCCTTGCGCAGCATTTCGCGCTGGATCTTCAGCTGGATCAGGCGGCGTTCCAGGCGGTCGAGCTCCTCGGGCTTGGAATCGATTTCCATGCGGATGCGCGAGGCGGCCTCGTCCATCAGGTCGATCGCCTTGTCGGGCAGCTGGCGGTCGGCGATGTAGCGATGGGAGAGCGTCGCCGCGGCGACGATGGCAGGATCGGTGATCTCCACGCCGTGATGCACGGCGTAGCGCTCCTTCAGGCCGCGCAGGATGGCGATGGTGTCTTCCACCGTGGGCTCGCCCACGAACACTTTCTGGAAGCGGCGCTCGAGCGCCGCGTCTTTCTCGACGTACTTGCGGTATTCGTCGAGCGTGGTGGCCCCGATGCAGTGCAGCTCGCCGCGCGCCAGCGCCGGCTTCAACATGTTACCCGCATCCATGGCGCCATCGGCCTTGCCGGCGCCGACCATGGTATGCAATTCGTCGATGAACAGGATCACCCGGCCTTCCTGCTTGGCCAAGTCGTTCAACACGGCCTTCAGGCGCTCCTCGAACTCGCCGCGGAACTTCGCGCCGGCGATCAGCGCGCCCATGTCCAGCGACAGCACGCGGCGGTCGCGCAGTCCTTCGGGCACTTCGTCATTGACGATGCGCTGCGCCAGTCCTTCGACGATCGCCGTCTTGCCCACGCCAGGCTCGCCGATCAGTACCGGGTTGTTCTTGGTGCGCCGCTGCAGCACCTGGATGGTGCGGCGGATTTCCTCATCGCGGCCGATGACGGGGTCGAGCTTGCCGTTTTCGGCACGCTCGGTGAGATCTATGGTGTATTTCTCCAGCGCCTGTCGCTGCTCCTCGGCGTTCTCCGACTGCACTTTCTCACCGCCACGGAGCTTGTCGATCGCAGCCTCGAGCAGGACCTTGGTGGCCCCGGCCGCCTTCAGCGCCGCGCCGATTTCACCGCGGTCCTCCAGGGCTGCCAGCACGAACAGTTCGCTGGCGATGAACTGGTCGCCGCGTTGCTGGGCCAGCTTGTCGGTAAGGTTCAAAAGGCGCGTGAGCTCGTTGCCGATGCTGAGCGATCCTTCCTGGCCGCTCACCTTCGGCAGGCGATCGAGGATCTCGCCGATCCGCTGGCGCAGGGCCGGCACGTTGACGTGGGCCTGGGTCAGGAGGGGAGCGGTGGATCCTCCCTGCTGGTCGATCAACGCCGCCATCACGTGCGCCGGCTCCAGCATGTTGTGGTCGCGGCCCACGGCGAGCGATTGGGCATCGGCCAGTGCCTGCTGGAAGCGCGAGGTAAGTTTGTCCATGCGCATAACGGTTAGAACCCCATTCTCTCAAGGTTTGGACGAACGCCGGCGGGAACCCCAGGCGCCGCGGTCGATCGTCCACAAATGAGGCCCGCCGGCCGCCGCTTCAAGCAGCATTCGTGCCGACATCGTGCCCCCTCCGCGCGCCGTTCACATCAGCAGCTTCACACTTCCGTTATCCGCAGATGGAGATCGATGCAAGGTGAACGCCCGCCGCGCTGGATTGCCGCCCCCGCCCAAACCCGACCGCGGCCACCCCTGGGCCCTCTTCCTCGATGTGGACGGCACGCTGCTCGATTTCGTCGACGATCCTGCCGCCGTGCGGGTCCCGCCGGCGCTGGCGCTTTCACTGGACATCCTGCACGAACGCCTTGGCGGGGCCCTCGCCCTCATAAGCGGACGCAGCATCGCCGACCTAGACCGGCTGTTCGGGCGAAGCTCGTGGGCCGCGGCTGGACTGCACGGGTTCGAGCGGCGGAACAGCCAGGGGCCGATCGAGCGATTGCAGGTAAATCCCTCCCAGGTCGAGGAATTACGGCGCAACACCGCGGCGCTGGCCATGCAATTGCCTGGCATCCGTGTCGAGGACAAGGGCGTGGCAGTGGCCCTGCATTATCGGGAGGCGCCGGAGCAAGGCGACGCGCTGAAGCTCGCCGCCCACGCGCTGGCCGAAGAATTGTCGGGTTACGAATTGCAGCCGGGCAACCACGTGGTGGAATTCAAACCGCGCGGCATGGACAAGGGCATGGCGGTGACGGCCCTGCTGCAGACGCCGCCATTCGAGGGCCGATTGCCTGTGTACATCGGCGATGACCTTACCGACGAACACGGCTTCGTGGCGGCCAATGCCCACGGCGGCCTCTCCGTACGCGTGGGCGACCGCGAACCCAGCCAGGCCACCAGCACGCTGGCCGACGTTGCCTCGGTCCATGCGTGGCTGCGGGAGCTGGCCGCATGAGCCGGCTGGTGGTCATCTCCAACCGGGTGGCCCTGCCCAAGCAGACGCAGACGGGGGGCCTCGCCTCGGCGATGAACGCCGCCCTGCAGGAACGCGGCGGCCTATGGTTCGGCTGGAGTGGCAATATCGGCAAGGAAAGCGGCACGGAACTGCACGAGGTCACCGAACGCAACATCAACTACGCCACCATCGACCTCTCGCGTAAAGACCACGATGATTACTACGCCGGCTTCGCCAACCGCGCCCTGTGGCCGTTGTTCCACTACCGCGGCGACCTGGTCGACTACCGCCGCGACCATATGGAAGGCTATTTCCGCGTCAACGCGGTGTTCGCCGATAACGTGGCCCGGCTGATCCAGCCCAACGACACCATCTGGGTGCAGGATTACCACCTGATCCCTCTGGCGCAGATGCTGCGCGAACGCGGCGTGCGCAACCGCATCGGCTTCTTCCTGCATACGCCGCTGCCGGCGGCGGGCCTGATGATCACGCTGCCACGCCACCGCGACTTGTTCGAGTCGCTGGCGTCATACGATCTGGTTGGCCTGCATACGCACCGCGACCTGCGTGCCCTGGAGGATTACTTCCTGCACGAACTGGGCGCGGCCATGCGCACCGGCGGCCGTATCCGCGCGGCCAATGGCCGCCTGTTCCGCGCGGGCGTCTTTCCCATCAGCATCGATACCGCCGAAGTGGTGGAACTGGCCCATCGCACCGAAGACACCGGCGACGTGGCGCGCCTGCGCCACAGCCTGGACGGCCGTGAGCTGATCATCGGCGTGGACCGCCTGGATTATTCCAAGGGCCTGCCGCAACGTTTCGACGCCTTCGCCCGGCTGCTCCGCGACAACGAGGAGATGCGCCGGCGCGTCTCCTTCCTGCAGATCGCGCCGCCGTCGCGCTCGGAAGTGCCTGAGTACCGGCAGATCCGCCGTGACCTGGAGCGCAGCGCAGGCCACATCAATGGCCAGTTTGCCGAGCCCGATTGGGTGCCGATCCGTTACGTGAACAAGTCCTACCCGCAGAAGATGCTGGCCGGTTATTTCCGCGTCGCGCGGGTGGGCCTGGTCACCCCCTTGCGCGACGGCATGAACCTGGTCGCCAAGGAATACATCGCCTGCCAGGACCCGAAGGACCCCGGCGTGCTGGTGCTCTCGCGGTTCGCCGGCGCGGCGCAGGAACTGGGTGCGGCGCTGCTGGTGAATCCCAACGACCTGGACGACGTGGCCGAGGCGCTCAAGCGTGCCCTGGACATGTCGCTGAAGGAACGCCGCCAGCGCTGGGACGCTTCGATGGAAGTGCTCGAGAACAACGACATCACGCGCTGGCGCAATGCCTTCCTGGAGGCGTTGATGCATCCGGCGCGCAACGCCAGCGACCTGGCGACGACGGCGCCGGTCGAAACGATCTCTTGAAAAACTACCGCCAGATCAGCGAGACAAAGCGACCGCTGGCGCCTGCATCCCGGCGATAGGAATAAAACCGTTCATCGGCGAACGTATCGAAGCCGCCGCCGTGGATGCCCGCCACCCCGGCATCGGCCAGCCGAAGGCGTGCCAGGGCGTACAGGTCGCAATGCCAATGCCCGGGACGCGTCGCGGTGAATGCAGCGGCAGCGCGTGCGTCGCCGTCGACGAATGCGGCGCGCACCTCCTCACCCACCTCATACGACTTCGCTCCGATGCACGGGCCCATCCACGCCAGCGGCGCGCCGCCCATGGCAAGGACCGTGGCCTCCAGCACACCAGCGGCCAGGCCGCGCCATCCGGCATGCGCGGCGCCGATCCGGCTGCCGTCGGGCAGGCAGAACAGTACCGGCAGGCAGTCGGCGGTCTGGATGGCAAGCACTCCGCGCTCGGCCACAGCCGCATCGGCCTCGGGCTCGGACGCCTGGGGCTGGTGGGGGTCAGAGTCATGACTCCGACCCCAGTCGGGGTCTGGCCGCGCGACATGCGCGCCATGCACCTGCCGCAGCCACAGGGGCTCGGCAGGCAGGCCCAGCCGCCCGCGTAGCGAGCCACGGTTGGCTTCGGCGTCGGCCAGGTCGTCGCCGCAACGGATGCCCACGTTGAAAGCGTCGTAGGGCGCCCGCGACAAGCCGGGCACCTGCCGCGTGCTTACCGCGGGCGCCCT
>Ga0207694_10005007_pt1 | contig 10248 bp, 7 predicted proteins | sample KBSC34metaG_FD_184353 | JGI IMG/M metagenome (GOLD analysis project Ga0207694, IMG submission 184353) | Corn rhizosphere microbial communities from Kellogg Biological Station, Michigan, USA - KBS C3-4 metaG (SPAdes) (version 2) | ecosystem: Host-associated > Plants > Roots > Rhizosphere > Soil...
GCGCGGTGCTAGACCGGGAAATCGATGTGCGGCAGCACCGACAGCCCGGGACCGTAGCGCGGCGGGATCGGCGGCTCGGCACCGGCGGCGACCACCGGCGGCTCGACGAAGTCGACCTCGAGCTCGGACCGGTGCAGCGCCACGACGTCGGCGGCGGCGGGCAGCCCCGGCTGCTCCACCACCAGCAGCGGCCGCTCCAGCACCGGCGAGAGAAGGTCGAGCACGTCGTCGACCGGCTCGGGCGCCCCGGGCCGGTGCAGATCGAGCCCGGTCCACGGATCAGCCTTCACCACCGAGGCCCTGCGCGCCCGCCGATCCGCCTCGGCCACGGCCGTCGCGGCGGCGTGGATGGTGGCGATGACGTCATCGGCGGTCTCGGGCACCGCGACGAGGGTCGAGGCGGACGTCGACAGGTTGGTCGAGGCGAGGTAGGCGCCGCTGGACTGCTCCGGCTCGGTGCTGGGAGCGGGGACCAGGTCGGCGGAGGGATCGGCGGCAGGGACTAGGTCGGTGGAGGTGTCGGCAGCAGCGCCAGCGGAAGTGTCGGCAGCGGGGCCGGCGGAGGTGGCGGCGCCAGCGGAAGTGGCGGCGGCGGAGGTGGCGGCGGCGCTGGCGGAAGTGTCGGCAGCGGGCCCGGCGGAGGTGCCCGCGCCGGTGGAAGTGTCGGCGCCGGGGTCGGTGCCATTCGAGCTCTCGGAGGTGCTGTCCTCGAAGTCTGCCGAGGGACCGGCACCATCCGGAGAGCTGGACTGCGCGGGGGCACTAGCGGAACCGCTGTCGCTCGAGCCCTCGGAGCTGGCACTCTCGTAGTCGGTCGCACTGCCGGCGCCATTCGAGCTCTCGGCGCTGGAGGGATCGCTGCCCTGCGCGTCTTCGGCGACAGGCTCGGTGTCGCTGTCGGCGACAGGCTCGGTGGCGGTGCGGGTGTCGGCGTCAGTCTCGGCGGGCGTGGCGTCGGCCGATATCTCAGCGTCGGCTATGGAAGTGGCGAGCTGCGTGGTCTCGGCCAGAGCATCGCCGCCGGCTTCCTCCGCGAGAGCCTGCTTCACCCCCTCCACATCGAGCGAGACCGTGTCCGTCGCATCCGCCCCGGCGCGCCCCTCGGCGAGCGCGCGCTTCACCGCGTCCACGTCCAGCGCGACCGTCGAGAGGACGTCGGGGCTCTCGCCCACCGTCACGATGCCGACCGTCGGGGCCTGCGCACTCGATATGCTCGGCGACTCGCCGTCCTCCGCAGCGGCGCTCACCTCGCTGTCCGTCGCGCCGCTGCTCCCGTTCGCGCTATTCGCACTACTCCCATTCGCGCTACTCCCGTTGGCACTACTCGCACCATTCCCGTTCGCGCTCCCCGCATCCACCGCCGTGAAAGCGACCGTGTCCGCCTGCGCGCTACTCGCGCGCGCTGGCGTCGGCGCGCCGTCGACCTCGACGGGGGGCAGTTCGCGCGTGCTTCCGGCCGCGGCGGCGGTGGCCGCGGCGGGGCGCGTCTGGTGGGGTGTCGGTTCGTTCAACAGCATCAGGTGCTCGCGGGGTCTTCGGGGGCGGTGCTTCGGGCGTGGAGTTCCCGGAGCTCGTCGTCGTCGGGGAAGTGGTCCACCGTACGCTTCAGCAGGGCGCGGGCCCGCGGGTAGCGGTGCCAGTGGAAGGGTTGCTGTGATCCTCCGGCTCGAGGGTCGCCGTTCTGCGAAATGCGCGGTATGAGCATCGTGGCCTCGGGGTCTCCGAGGCTGCCGCCCTCGCCGAGCTGGAGGGCCTCCTCCAGCAGCGCCGCGCACAAGCCGTAGTGGCGAGTCTCGTATTGGAAACTGGCCTCGTTCTTCCACAACGCGATCATCAGGTCGCGGAGTTCCTTCGTGTCGCGATACGCCAGCGCGGTGCGCAGGCGGTGTGCGCGATGGTGGAAGGGACGCTGGTTGCGCTCGTCCATCGCGTCGGCGATGAGCAGGGTCGCTATCTCGCGCGGCGCCTCGGCGTCGGCGTCGCCGGTCCAGGTGTGGTCGGCCAGCAGCGCCCACGCCATGCGGTCCAGCGCCAGCGCGCGCCGGTCGGCCAGCGCCGCCGAGCACGCCAGCAGCTTCAGCGCCTGCGACAGTCCGGTCTGGTACGCGGTCTTCGACGGATCCATCTCGCCGAGTTCCTGCCACCACTGCACCGCCTCCAGCAGGTCCCCGTCGGGCCCCGGCCGCGTCAGCGAACCGGCCCGCTCGGCGAGCACCACCTCCAGCAGCGCCGCGGCCTCCTCGTCGTCGGGCCGCATGTCGACCGCACGCCGCGCGTGCGAAAGCGCCAGCACGTAATCCTGGACCTGGGAACGCAGCTCACGAGTACGCCGCATATGCGCGATACCCAACTCGCTCCGCAACTCCGCGACGTCCGGAGCGACGGACAACGCCCGCTCCAGCACGTCCACCACGCTTTGCAGCATGCTGACCGGCCCGGGCACATCACCGTCGCCGCCGGCCCCAGCCCCAGCACCGGATCCGGCCAAGCCCCCAGCACCAGCACCGGCAGCACCGCCCCCGACCCCACCCGCGGCATCCGGAGCCCGACCGGACAAACCGGCAGCCGCGATGTTCACCGTCTTGGTGGCATCGGCGATGAACGCGGCCCCGGTGACCGCCATGTTCACCGTCGCCGTGGCATCCACCGAAACCGGGCTCTCGCCCTCCTCGGCACGCCGCATCAGCTCACGCGCCGCGTTCAGCCCCGACTCGGCGGCGATCTCCACCCACACCGCGTCAGGCTTCTCATCCGGCACCAGCAGCGCGGCCCGGGCTATGCACTCCAGCGCCGGACCCCACTGCTCGTCCAGATGCAGCTCCATACCGCGCATGACCAGCGTCTTGCGCAGCAACGCCGTCCAGGCCTCGTCGCGGTCTTCCTCCGCGACCGTGTCCAGAGCCGCTATGGCCGCCTCGAACTTGCCGGACTCATACAGGAAGTACTGCGGTCCGAAAGGCCCGTACAGCGCACTGATCCGCGCCGTCTCGTCGTCCTCGGCGGCGTCGGGATCGACCGCGTGCATCGCGTCCGCCAGCTCGCGCCACTCGGCCAGCGCCGGCGTCTCGGGCTGCTGACGCAGCAGCGCGTCCAGCGTCGGGCTGACCTCCGGATCCGCTTCGCAGGCGAAGACGTCCATCCCGAGCCGCACGCTCCAGGCGTCCACCTCGTCGCCGCCCCGGTAGGCCGCCAGGTCGGCGAACCGCAGGTCGTTCTTGAGCTCGTCGAGCACCGGGCCCCGGCTCCGCGCGATCTGCTCGCGCTCCGCCTCGACGTCGCCGACCCCGACCACCTGCGCCCAGAAGTCCGGCGCGTACAACGCCGTCACCAGGCAGCCGATGGTCCACATCCAGTGCTCGTCCCGGTTCCCGGTCCGGGCGAGCTGGTACGCGGACAGCCCGAGCGCGTGCAGCAGCCGGGCGTTCGTCGGGTCCTCGCGCACCAAGGCGAGATACCCCGAGAACGCCTCTTCGTGACGTCCCTCGTCGGCATGCTGACGCGCGGAATATTCCGACAGCGCCTCCAGGGCCGCCAGCGCCTCCGGCTGGTCCGGCTGGATCTTCAGCGCGTGCCGCAGATCGCCGAGCGCCCGGTACGGCTCGCCCCGCTCGATCGCCGACGCGGCGCGCCGGATGAGCAGCTCGACGGCCTCGGTGTCGGCGTCTGCGGGCAGCCGGGCCAGGGCACCGTCCAGGTCGCCGGCCTCGGCCCGCATCAGCGCCAGCTGGCGGCGCAGCGGACGGGCCAGGGCGCTGCTGCCCAGGGCGTCGGCCCAGGCGGTCAGCGTCAGCTCGGCCTCGTCCGGCGCCCCGGCCTTGCGGGCCGCGTACAGCAGCGACTGCAATGCCGGCCCGGCGCACTTCTCACAACGGTAGGAGGCGGTGCCCCCGGGACGGAACAGGTGCGTGTGGCAGCCTTCGCGGCCGCATCCGCCGCAGGAGCCGATCGCGTCCTTGCCGCATTCGACGTCGGACACCGCCACGCACGGCAGCGGCGGGTCCTCCTCGTCGGGCTCGGCTTCGGCGGCCAGCCGCTGGGCGGCGACCAGAGGTCCGGCGTTGGCGATCTCCTGGATGTCCAGGCTCTGGGTGTCGTCGTCTCGGAGCTTGGGCTCGGCTTCGGCCCGGCCGTCCGCGTCGGCGACAGCTTCCCGAGGTCCGACGGCCCCGTCGGCGACGTCGTTGCCCAGGAACCGCTGATACCACCGCACGGCGTCGTACCAGTGCCCGGTGCGCTCGGCGTACAGCGCCCGCGCGCGGGCGACCGAGGGGTCGCAGTCCGGGTCCTCGGGCAGTTCGGCGAGCAGGACCTCGGCGTCCTCGATCCGGTCGTCGAGCAGAGCGGCCACCGCGAGGTGGCAGCGGTCGCGCATCCGGCCTTCGACATCGAGGAACGTTTCCAGGTTCGTCGTGGCGCCGCCGGCCAGATCGACCAGGGCGCGCAGCCGGTTCTGCCGGCCGCGCAGGCCGTCGACGCGGTCGGAGACCGGCAGCGACGCGGCCAGATCGAGCGCCACAGCCGCTTTCTCGCGATTGTCGGGAATGTCCCGTCCGGCCATCAGCATCCACGCCGCTTCGCGCAGCGCGGCTTCCCGCAGCGCTATTCGGTGCTCGATGACGTCGGGTGAGTCCAAGTACGCGATCTGCCACTGCAACCGCGCGGCGGTCGGGTCGCTGCCGAGACGCTTGCGCGCTTCGCGGTCCCGGGCCACGGCCGTCCAGTCCCGCAGCTCGGTGGTGCCGAGCCGGTCCCAGGTGTCGATGGCGCCGGCCGGGTTGTTGGCGCGCAGCTGCGCGAGCCCGTAGTGGAACGTGGCCATGCCGCCCCAGTAGGACGACTGCCCGGACTCCGGCTCCAGCAGGCCCTGGGCCTCCTTGCGGCGGCCGGCAGCCAGAAGTACGGCACCGAGCCGAATACGCGCGGCACGCGAATTCGCGTCGTGCCGCAGCGCCGCCTGATAGTGCGCGATCGCCTCGGCGGGGCGTCCGGACTGCTCCCGGAGCAGCGCCAGGCCCAGGCGCGCCGGGGCGAAGGCCGCCTCGACGGCCAGCGAGTTGCTGAAGTGGTTCCAGGCCAGGTCGTCCGCGCCGAGCTGAACGGCCAGACGGCCCAGCGAGTAGTGGATCCGCGGGTCCTGCGGCGCGTACTGCGACGCGGTGCGCAGGTCGGCCTCGGCCTGGTCGGTCCGGCCCATCTGCTGGTGCGCCAGGCCGCGGAACAGCAGCGCCTCCGGGCGCAGCCACGCGCCGCGCGACCAGGGCGAGGCCGGGCCGGTGCCGCGGCGGAACGCCTCGTCGTAGGCGGAGATGGCGTCGTCGTAGCGAAGCAGGGTGCTGAGCTGGATGCCCCACCGGAACCACAGCTCGCCGCTGCCGCCGGGCACGGCGGCGGCCAGGATGTCCTCGGCCTCCTTCACCCGGCCGTCGCGGCGCATCATCGTGGTCAGCGCCATCACCGGCCAGTCCACGCCGGGCAGCGCGGCCATCGCCGCCCGCGCCGTGGCCTCGCGCTGCGCGGCGGGTCCGGTCGAGCAGGCCCGCTGGAGCCACATGACGGTGCGGATCGCGGTGTCCTCGTCGCCCGGCTCCAGGCCGTACGTGATCGCCTTCAGGAAGTCGATGATCGGCTTCAGGTCGCCGTCCTCGGCGCGCAGGCGCTCCTCGGCGAACTGCCGCACCAGCCAGCGCGGCAGTTGCCGAAAGGGTTCCGGGAGCAGCGGATACGCCTCCCGGAAGCGCACCATCGCGTCGGTGAAGATCCCCATCGAGAGGATGGTCTCGGCCTCACCAAGCAGGGCAAGACCCCGATAGTGCTGCAAATCCTCAGGGGCGGAGGCCAGACGGCGGGCCAGGCGCGCGTACCTGTCGCGAGCCCGCTCCTGCTGACCCACAGCGGCCAGGTCTTCCGCCTTCGCGAACTCCTGGGTGATCCACTGCGGGTCCGTCCCTCGTCCACGCCCCAGCAAGGCCACACCGTCCCATCAACCCGTATCGCTGCCTACAGCTTGACACAAGCGCCACCACCCGCGCCGAACCCCATATGTCCCGGCGGACGACGACCACTCGTTTTCCCGGGCGGATGCAACACAGTTCACCCGGAATCCACTCCGGGATCACTCGGCGTTGCGGAGCGCTCACCTTTCCTGTCGTCGTCGGCAATGATCCTCTTGCAGTCGGCAATGATCCTCGCCGAGTGGCCGGCGATCGCGGGACGGCTTTGCTTGCTGCATACCGATATCGACGCGGTGATCGATGGGAAGGTTCCTTCCTGATGGCAAAAAGCGTCTAATGCTTGATGTCGGGAATCAGTCCCAGCTGACGCATCTGCGCGGCGGTGTCGACCACGCCCCACGTCTGGGCGATGCGTCCTTCGCCGTCCAGCCGCACGATGAAGATCTCGTTGTACGTGATCTTCTTCCCGGTCGGCTCCACGCCGAGGTACGTCCCCTGATGGGTGCCGGTGACGACGTTGCGGTAGACGACCTTGTCGCCGTCGACGAGCCGGTCCTCGGTGTGGATGTGCAGGTCGGGGAAGGCCGCGAGCAGCTTGCGGAAGACGATCTTCTGCGCCTCGGCGCCGCTGACCTGAAGCTTCAGCGGGGTGCTCACGATCATGTCGGGGGCGCAGACTTCGTCGATCAGCCGCAGGACCAGATCCAGGTCGCCGCTGTTGGCGGCGGACTGGACGCGGTCGAGGGCGGTGAGGTCGTCGGTGTTCATGGTTCGCTCCTTGGAAGCCGTACGGCCGGTGTCGTTTCTCACTCTCGAGACGAGACGACGACACCGGCCGTGACATGCCGAGCAGAACGCGCCGGCGCTAGCCGCGCGTCTCCTTGATGAACACCGGGTTGGTCAGCGCGGCCATCGGGCCGAACAGCAGGGCGTCGCCCATCGTGTTGCCCTGGCCCGGGGTGCCGTCGGCCATCGGGTGGCGGACCTCGGCGCGGACGTAGGCGGCCAGCGAGGGCGTGGTGCGCCACACGACGACGCCGTCGCCGGCCGCGTCCAGCGACTGCTGGAACATCTGGCCCTCGTCGGTGATCAGGCGCACGGTGCCGTTCGGGACGCCGTGCACCTCCAGCCGGACGTCGACCGGGGCGTCGGCCGGGGCCTTGAGCGTCTCGCCGATGCCGGCCTGCCTGCCGGCGCCGGTGACGGTGAAGTCCAGGCTGACCGAGCTGGATTCGGCGATCCAGGCGCGGCCGGCGCGGAACCCGTCCATCACCGCGTCGGTGCGCAGGTCGTCGGCGTACACGACGTTGTGCGGCAGGCCGATCACCTGCGGGACGCTGTGCGCGTCGCTGTTGCCCACGGCCGGAAGCCAGCGGGTGCCGGAGCGGACCGCCTCGCCGAGCTTCTGGTCCCAGGTGCTCACGGCGTGCTCGTCGTCGTAGGTCCAGGGGCCGGTCCACACCTCGGTGACGTCGGCGTCGTCGAACCCGAACTTCCACTGGCAGGCGACGTAGGCGCAGTACATGTGCGCCGGGGCGACGATGCCGCCGTGCTTGCGCACCTCGCGGGCGAAGCGCGGGAAGGCGTCGTCGCGGCTGCGGTAGCGCCAGTCGATCCACTCGCCGGCCGGCAGGCCCATCGCGACCCAGTGGCCGTTGCGGGTGGTGACCTCCTCGCCGGTGATGATCAGCAGGTCCGGGCCGGCGTACTGGCCCCAGACGGCGTGCGAGGAGTTGGTGTTGTGGTCGGTGGAGACCATGAAGTCCAGGTTGGCCGCGCGGGCACCGGCCGCGACCTCGCCGGGCAGGCGCTTGCCGTCGGAGTACACGGTGTGCAGGTGGCAGTCGCCGCGGTACCAGGCCCGGCCGCGGCCCTTGGCGCGGGTCGGCGGGTAGTTCGGCACGAACGCCGTACCGGGCTTGCCGTAGGTCAGGGTGACCTGGACCTGGTAGTTCATGCCGACCTGCGCCACCTGGTAGGGGCCCAGAACGATGTGCCAGGTGCCCTGGTTGACCGGGCCGGGCAGGTAGCCGGGGGTGGCGTCGCTCGCGCTGATCGAGAAGGCGGTGCGGAAGCCGCCGGACCAGCCGCGGAAGCCTGGACCGCCGAGGGCGGTGCCGCGCTCGTCGAAGATGCCGATGTCGCAGGAGTTCGTCTTGTCGCCCGGGACCACCGCGGGGTGGTCGTAGGAATAGGAGACGTCGATCTGCTTCACCCCGGCCGGGATCCGCACCGGCAGGTAGACGAAGTCGGCGGCGCCGGTGTCGAGGTGGCCGGCGATGGTCTGGGTGACCTGGGTGCCGTCGGCCGGGGTGCCGGCGTCGGCGTGGGCGAAGGTCATCGGGCCCAGGGTGAGCGCCGCGGTGGCGGCGCCGACCGTCAGGACGCCCCGGCGGGACAGGCCGGAGGCAGCAGTTTCGGCCGGCTCGGGCAGCGGTGCGACGTTGTGCTTGCAATAGCCATCAGTGCACATGTATTCCGACGATCGGCGACGCCGGTGAACCTGGCATGAGCGTCAAGCGAAAGCTTGTGGGCGCTAGCCGAGCCGCAGGCCCGGGTGGTCCGGGGAGTCGGGGTACAGCGTCTCCGGGACCGCCTCGGCCAGGGCGCGCAGGCCGCGCACCAGGCCCGAGCGGTCGGTCGGCGTCAGGCGGCTGACCAGGGCCGTGACCTCCTCGGAGCGCCGCTCCATGACCCGGTGGACCAGGTCGCCGCCCGCCGTGGTCAGGCTCAGGAGCTGCTCGCGGCGGCTGTCCGGGTTGGGCTGGCGCGCCATCAGGCCGGCGGCGGCCAGGCGGTCGGCCATCCGGAGCACGGTCGAGGGGTTCACGCCGAGCTCGGCGGCCAGGTCGGCCTGCTTCATCGGCGGGCGGTCGGCCAGGACCACCAGCGTGCGCAGCTGGGGGAGGGTCAGCGAGTCGTCGACGTCGGCCAGGGCGCGCGCCGACATGCCGACGATCAAGCGCGATGCCGCGAGGACCGCCGCGACCACTTCTTCCGTGTCCGACTCCACGCTCCCGAAGCTATCGCATTGCCGCCGAAGACTGAACCATTGCATAATGCAATGGTTGAGGGAAACAGCGGCGTGGGGAGGTCGTAGAGCGTGCGGGACGCACCTATCCGGGAGTCGTACTCCTTCTTGTGCCGGGGCTGCGGCCACGCGTGGCAGGAAGGCTACGAGATCCGGCGCGTGCACGACAGCGCCGGAGTGATCCAGTCCGCCTTCTTCCTCGACGGGCACCGCGCCCCCTCGCCCCTGACCCAGGGCCGGTGCGCCGGCTGCGGGAGCGCGCGGGTCCTGGTCACGCACCTGACTCGGGGGCGCCGTCCGCGTGGCGGCGCGATGATGGAGGTATCTCCGTAAGCGCGAGGAATGGGAGATCGAGATGACCGGTATCGAAGTCCTCACCGCGGGCCGCTACGGCTACGCCGACCGGCGCATCCACCGCGACGACTTCGCCCACCAGCTGGCGGTCATGCTGCCGGCCGATGACGACGAACGCTTGCGGCCGGCCACGGCCGTCAGCGCCGAGGACCTGGTCAGAGCAGCCAAACTGTGCCGCCATCTGGCCGAGCGGTATCCCGCTGAACCCTTGGGGCGGCTCGCGGAGCAGATCGCCTACCGCCTTGAGCACCCGATCACCCACCCCGGCGCGATGGTGTACTACGCCGCCGCGCTGTTGTGCCGCGAACAGGAGGCGCTGAGCAGGGTGGAGAGCGCGACGATGGTGGCCGCCGTCCTGGAGGCGCGGGCCGCCGCGGCCGCCGCCGACACGCTGGAGGCCACCGCGCCGCAGACGTTGCGGTACACCGTCAAGACCGCCATCGACGGGGACTTCGTCCGAGGGGCGCGACATGTGATGGCAGAGCAGAACTGACCGCTTGACCGCCGTCGGCAGGGGCGTCGACGCCCCCGAAAGACGGCGTCCATCCAGATGAAATCGCGCTGCGGTGAGTGCGGCGTCCCTCCTCGTCCGCGACCCGGGACGCCGCCCCCCGCTTCTCACCGCTCCCCCATGTCCGGGGCGGCGCAGCCGTCATCCCGGAAGTCCAGATCATCGCGCACGGACCCGGTACTGTCACTGGATTGCGCCGCATACGCAAACCATTGACAGGTGCGCACTGGTGTGCACGACTGAAGGCGACCGGAGGCGGAGGTTCGACGCGGTGGAGACCATCGACTACGGCACCGGGGACCTGAACCGGGTCCGCTTCGTCGTGTCGCCGCTCGGACATCTGATCCACGGTGTACACGACGGTCCGTGCAGCCGGCTGTCACCGTGGCGGCAGCGGTGGT
>Ga0207694_10005008_pt1 | contig 10246 bp, 9 predicted proteins | sample KBSC34metaG_FD_184353 | JGI IMG/M metagenome (GOLD analysis project Ga0207694, IMG submission 184353) | Corn rhizosphere microbial communities from Kellogg Biological Station, Michigan, USA - KBS C3-4 metaG (SPAdes) (version 2) | ecosystem: Host-associated > Plants > Roots > Rhizosphere > Soil...
AAGTAGGAAAATGAAAGGCCCCATCCGGTTGGCATGGGGCCTTTTCCTGTAAACAGCAGATTCTAAGTATCTTACGACAAGTCCTTTAGAATGTTAGATCAGCCAATAGAATCAAGATCATAGATGTTTTTATATGGGGGGAGGGGGAGCAGCCAGTGGTCTCTGATGTTGAATCCGGCCAGCGTCTGACCTTCGCCATCACCGGCGCCAGCGGCTCCATCTTCGCCGTGGAGATGCTCCGCGCCCTCGCCGCTGACTCGCGCGTCACCCGTGTCGATCTCGTCGTCTCCGATGCCGCGCTGCGGGTCCTCGCCGAAGAGATGCAGCTCTCAGGCCGCAACGGCCTCGTCGAAAAGCTGCTGGATTCAAACAACTCCTCAGCCAAATTCACCCAGCACGCCGAGGCCGACATCGGTGCCGCAATCGCCAGTGGCAGCTATCGTTCCTCGGGCATGATCGTGCTGCCATGCAGCATGGGAACGCTCGCCGGAATCGCCAACGGCCTCGCCTCCAACCTCATCGAACGCGCCGCCGACGTCACGCTCAAGGAGCGCCGCCCGCTCGTCCTCTGCATTCGCGAGACGCCCTTCAATCACATCCATCTGCGCAACATGCAGTTCGCCTCCGACGCCGGCGCAACCATCTTTCCTGTCATGCCTGCGTTTTACAACCACCCGCAGTCAGCAGAGGAGATGGCGCGCAACTTCGCCCACCGCGTCCTCGCGCACATCGGCTTGCCTCAGCCCGGCGCCTACGAATGGAAGGGCGACGAATAGCTTTGTGTTGAGTTTGTTGTGCCGGATAACAACAAAGAACTGACAACTGTTCATTTCAGCGGCTTGCCAAACTCTTCGCCAAATACCGTGTGACTCATCTCAAAGCGGCCGCTGTTGAACTTGTCCGGTCCCTTCAAGTGGCCAATCGCCAGCAGCTCCACCACCCAGTAGCTCATCGGCAGCCGGAGAACCTCATGCACCCTGTCCTGCTCGAAGCCCTCCAGCAACGCGGTGTCGTAGCCCATTACCTCGGCCATCAGCAGCATATGCGTTACTGCGGACGTTACCATCTTGTTCAGCCAGCCGTGCATCTCGTCGCTTGAAAACTGGCAGAAATAGTTGCTGAGACGGGCCGGCATCTGGGCGGCGTAACCCTCCGGCATTCCGCCGGCCAGCCCCAGCCGCACAATCTCGTCCACATCCTTGCGCCAGGCATCCGCATCGCCGCACGCCACAATCACCGCCGACGCCTCTTCCACCCTTGCCTGGTTGTAAGCCGCGGCACGCAGCCGCCGCTTCTGCTCCTCGTCCTGCACGACAATGAAGCGCCACGGCTGCACATTGTGCTCGCTTGGCGCGCTCAGGCCTGCTTCAAGAATGCGCTTCAAGTCGTCAGCGGGAATCGGTGAGCCGTCAAAGCTCGGCGTCGCGCGGCGTTCGCTGATCGCCTGTGCAAGACTCTTTTCCTGTTTGGACGCCTTAGCCATTCGCTGCCAATATGCCGGTCTGCCCACTGCACGGTGCAAACGCTTACAACTGTAGCACCCCGTGTCTGCTCTCCCAAATCGCGTTCAGGGCCGAACCGCCTCTTCGCAACTGCCTTTATCACTTGAACTGTCGCTATTTGATCGCATCCATCGGCTCTTCTGTCGCAAACGGTGGCTGTCCAGCCGTTTCTGCGTACGACCAAACGCCGTGGAACGGCCCGCGCATCTCGGGATACGCCGCGACTAGCGCCGCCGCGGCAGCGTCATTGCGCTTGCGTGCAGCTATCGGGTCGGAGATCAGATCGGCTTTGAAATGCGCCGCCACATCCACGCTCGACTGGCCCAGCGAATCATCCACGCCCAGCGCGGTAAATCGGTATTCAGTTCCATCCTGAGCCTTCACCACCAGCGGCGCATCCGCGCTGATGCCCTCCGACAACACAGAAGGAGCCGCACCTGCCGCCTCCGTACGCAGCTTGTCCATGTGTGTGGTCATCACGAAGTCCGCCGGAGAAAGCAGCCGCTGCGCCTCCTGATAGTAGAGCCACGCCACCCACATCTGCTTGTTCTTCGTCATCTGCCGCGCCTGCGTCCAGTACCACAATCCATCATGGCCGGCGGCAGTCATCGCGCTGGGATAGAAGCCCGCCAGCAACCAGCGTCCGCCCTCTTGCCGCATTAGAAAGCTCAGCCGCCAGGGTTTCGCTCCGGCAAAGGTCGTAATCGCAAAGCCATACTTGCCCGGCGGTAGCGACGGAATGGAAAACTGCACCTCGGCGGTGGTCTTATTCAGCGAGCAAAAGAACTGCGCATCGCGTATTGAGCCGTCTGGATTCGGCTTCAGGTCGGAAGCATCAAGCAGATAAACCTGTTCGACTATGGGCGCGCTGCCCGTCAGCTTCGTTGATGTATTGCCGACCACATATTCCAGCGCAGCGGCGTTCTTTGTCAGCTCTGCCGTCGCGGCGGAGCGGATGCCGGCGTTGTCGTCTCCCTGCACCTTCATTGCAAAACCGCGCGCCGCATCCGAAAGTGCTGTCCGGTCCGCAGCGCTCATCGCTGACTGGGTCGTGCAGGTCTCAGCATGGGCCATGCCTGCAATCAACAAGGCGAGGCAGAGCACAGAACCGCCTGCCATCCGCTTCGCCGATCTCACCCGCTCATTCATCCGGATTCAGTCTAGTACACCCTTTGGACGCAGGAGCCTTGTCTGCGGCTCCACTGGCAGCAATCATCACCTCTGTGTCTGGCCCGCGTCATATACTTGTCACTTCGGAGGAGCGTTATGCGGCTTTGCTGTGCTGCGGTTTTGATCGCACAAGCTGTCGTGTCAGCCGTGGTGTTCGCACAGACGCCGTCCGCTCTGCCTCCTACGCCACCCACCGCAACGACAGCTGTTCAGAGTGAAAGTTCTCCGATTGCACCCACTCCTGCGCCCACACGCGCAGCTCAGATCAGTTATCAGATGGGCCAGCTCACTGTTATCGCGGAAAACTCAAGCCTTAGCGCCATCCTCAGCGGCATTGCCGCTAAGACCGGAATGAAGGTCACCGGCTCAGTCGCCGACCAGCAAGTATTCGGAACCTACGGCCCAGCAGCGCCAGCCAGCGTGCTTAGCCGATTGCTGGAAGGCAGCGGCACCAACATGGTTCTGCGCGAGAATGCGTCTACCGGTCCGGTCGAGCTTGTGCTCTCTCCCATGCAGGGAATGCCCGACACCTTTGCGCCAGACTCACCCGCGCCTCGACCCTACACGCCACCGTCTGCATATCAACCGCCGCCGAGCTATGCGCAACCCTCGCGCCCGCAATATTCCGCGCCGGTCCAGCCTGCCTACAGCCCACCAGTGAGCATCAACACGCCTGCGCCAGTTCAGGATCAGTCTTCCCAGCCTTCGCCAGGCATGACCCAGTCGCCCAACGGCGTGCCCACACCGCAGCAAATCTATGAGCAACTGCAGCGGTTGCAGCAGCAGAGAGCGCAGCAGCCACCAGCCTCGCAATAGCAAGGGCCGCACGCCGCAACCTCTCTCTGCATGGTGGGTTACTAAATACAGGCTTTTGTCGTCTGATTCAGACTTCCGTCGTACAAACTGCGGTCATAGCCACGCATCTAACCACTATCCAGCTTTATCCCCGTCACCCGAGCAACAAAGGGACATAAATCTGCAAGTACGAAGTGGAGTGCCACGGCCAGATGCACAGCTTGTCCAAGACGATCGCAACCGCAATGCTCAGGTTCCAGGCGCGCTCGCACCTGTGCCGGATCCTGTTGCCTATGGTTGCAAGTCTTTGCATGGTGTTGCCCGCGCAAGCCTCTATCGCGTTGTTGATGGAAGAGCCTTATGGCACCTTCGGAGCCTTCAATCCCACCGGCCACGCAGCTGTCTATCTGAATCATGTATGCGCGGAGTCGGCGACAAGTCTCCGTCCTTGTCAGCCCGGCGAATATGGCGTTGTCGTCAGCCGCTATCACAACATCCACGGTTACGACTGGATCGCCGTCCCCCTGATCCCATACCTGTACGCAGTCGAAGACGCCTCACAAGTTCCCGCTTGGGTCGATCGCGCCCGCGTCGCGTCCTTACGCGACGCCTATCGCCGCGCCCATCTTCAGTCTCTTGCGCCCGACGACCGTCATGGCCGCGCGCCAGGCGGTGAGTGGACGCAGCTCGTTGGCTCCTCCTACGACCGGACGATTCACGGCTTTGAGATCGACAGCGATCCAGAGCAGGACGAGCGCTTCATCGCCTACTTCAATGACCGCCGCAACGTCGGCCACTTCAACCTGTTCTTCCACAACTGCGCCGACTTCTCCCGCAAAGTGATCGGCATGTATGCGCCCGGCGCCGTGCACCGCAACTTCATCGCCGACATCGGCCTCACTACTCCCAAGCAGGTCGCGCGCTCGTTGATGAAGTACGGCCATGAGCATGCCGACGCCAATATGTTCGCGTTCGTCATTCGGCAGGTGCCAGGCAGCGTACCGCGCAGTCATGCCGTGCACGGAGTGGCGGAGTCCATCATCAAGAGCAAAAAATACCTGCTCCCACTCGCCGTGCTCACTCCGCCCCTCACTGCCGGAGTCATCGTGGCGTACCTCGCCGACGGCCGTCTCAGCCTGCCAAAGGACGCAACCGTATTCGACGCCGAAGACTTCGCATCCGATCAGCAGCCGGTCGCTCCAGCGGCTGCAGCAGACAATTCAGTCGAAGCAGATGATTTGATGACTCCTTCAACAGAATCGGTCGGCGGTGGCGGTGCATCCCGAGGCACAACAGCCCTCATGCACTAGGCCTATCTCCGCTGGCTGCGCGCGATCGCTGCCCTGGCCTCGCCGTCCGCCTCGCGCTTGCGCTCCGCCGCACGTTTGTCCCATTCCTGCTTGCCCTTGGCCAGCGCCAGCTCGCACTTCACTCTGCCGTTGCGGAAATAAAGCCGCGTTGGGATCAGCGTGAATCCCTTCTGCCGCGTCGCCACTTCCAGCTTGCGCAGCTCTCCCGCATGCAACAACAGCTTCCGCGTGCGCACCTCGTCATGGTTCATCAGGTTGCCATGACTGAACGGCCCGATATGCGCATTCAGCAGAAAACACTCGCCATCCTTCAACAGCCCGTAGGCGTCCTTCAAATTCGCCTTGCCCTCGCGGATGGACTTCACCTCAGTCCCGCGCAGCGCAATACCGGCCTCATAGCGTTCGGTCAGCGTGTAGTTATGCCCCGCCGCACGGTTATTCGTAGCATCGCGCTGCCCCGCCGCCACCGGGTCACGGTCTTTCTTCTTCACCGCAGGCTTTGCTTGCGCGGCAATGGTCGGGTTGGAGAGAGAGCGCGGCATCAGCCTGTAGCACCTTGGTGTAGCGCGGAGTAACCGCAAATCCTGATTGCCGTGGGAGCATTCCTGTGGCGAAAGCCACACCTGCCGAGCGCACATTCTGTTTCCGGCCCGCATCGCGGCAAACCCTGAGTTTAACATGCAGCCACGCTCTCACCGGCTAGCCCGCGAGCCGTCTAAGCAGCAGAACCCATTTATTCCGTGACCGGGAAAGGACGCCCTGCAGGTTGTTGAAAAACGGAGCTAAATCCCGGAGTCTGCACCAAATCGAATGCTATACTCGCCTTCAGTTCATGGCATCCAGCGTGCGGACTTTCCTGGAGGGGTGTTCCGCCCGCCGAACGCTCTGGGCCGGCCAGAAACATGGCCGTCACAACGCGCCGTTCTCGGCGCAAAGGAAGCACAGGGCATCGGCATGACGCGCGGGTCTCGATCGTCTCTCCTTGAGTTGTTCCCGACGCCCTGCCGGAACCTGCCCTCCACTCTGCTCGCACTCTTCCTGCTTAGCGCCTCCTTCGTCCTCACGCCACGCGCCCATGCCCAATCTGCCGGTAGTTGGAACAAGCAGGGGCAGGCAGCCGAACTCAAAGAAGATTTCGACACGGCATACGAGGACTACCGCAAGGCGCACGAGAAGGCGCCCAAAGACATGCGCTATCTCGCCCGCCTTGACCGCATGCGCTTCCAGGCCGCCGCACAGCATGTAGATCGCGGCCGCGTCCTGCGCCAGAACGGCGACATCGCCGGGGCGCTCAACAACTTCGCCCGCGCGCTGGAGATCGATCCCTCCTACGACACAGCAAAGCAGGAGATTGAAAAGACCCAGCGTGCGGAAAAGATTCCCGGCGCTATTCCGGTTGCGCCTCCCGGCACAGCGTCCTCATCGCAACTGGTTAACCTGATCGCCACATATGCAGCGCCCGCGGAACTCAAGCCCGTCTCTCCGGACCCGGTAACACTGCAGATCGCGTCGGAAGACACCAAAACCATCTACACCACGATTGGCAAGCTCGCCGGCATCAACGTTCTCTTCGACGATATCCAGGCCAACAAGCGCATTCCTGTCAGTCTGAATGGCGTCTCGCTGCTGGAGGCGTTGCGCATCATAGGTGTGGAGTCCGGCACCTTCTACAAGGTGCTAACGCCGGACACAATCTTTGTTTCGGACAATAGCCCCGACAAGCACCACACACTCGACGACCAGGCGCTGCAGACCTTCTACCTCACCAACGCCGTCACGCAGGCGGACGTCAACGAGGTTGCCAATGCCATCCGCCAGCTACTTCCGGAAGACAAGGTCGTTGTCTCGAATGCGCAAAATGCCATTGTGGCCCGCGCCTCCCCTGCGCACCTGGCTATGATCGGAGCCATCGTCAACAACCTCGACCGCACCAAGGCAGAGGTCGTCGTCGATGTCGCCATCCTTGAGGTCAACCGCGACAAGGTTCGCAACCTCGGGGTTACTCTGCCACAGAGCTTCACCATTACGCCGCAGGTCACGCCCAACTCCACCAACACCGTCGCCTCCGCCACCTCCAATGCGACAGCTCTCGCCTCCAACTTCACCCTCAACACCCTCGGCAATCTCAACGCCAGCAACTTTGCGGTCACCATCGGCAGCGCCACGCTCAACGCGCTGATGTCTGACTCCGATACCCGCGTCCTGCAGAATCCAAGTGTCCGATCGACGGATGGCAAGGAAGCCACGCTCAAGATCGGCACCAAGGTGCCGATCGCGAATGGCACCCTTAACGGAGCGGTCGGCGGCATCACCGGCGGTCTTGCCTCGTCCACCACCTTCAGCTATCAGGACGTCGGTGTGACCATCACCCTGACGCCTCAGGTCCATAACGACCGTCAGATCGGCCTCACGCTCGACATCGCGGACACCACGGAGGCAGGTCAGGTCACAATCTCCGGCGTCACTCAGCCCATCTTTGGCCAGCGCTCAATCAAGGGCCAGATTCAGCTTCGCGACGGCGAACCGTGCCTCCTCGCGGGCCTGCTCTCCAAGACGGACAATAACAACGTCAGCGGTACGCCCGGGCTCGCCAGTCTGCCATTACTCAGGTATGTCTTCGGCTCCAATAACAGAGAAGTACAGCAAGGCGAGATCGTCTTCATCCTGGTCCCGCACATCGTCCGCGAAAGCCCGTTGACGCTGCTCAACACTCGTGCCATCGACACGGGCACCAGCGGCGACATCCAGATTCACAAGTCCGATTCCACGGCCTTTGACAAGCTGTTCCTCCCGGCCATTCCCGATGCGACGCTGCCCTCTGCCTCCAACATCACCGCCGCGCAGGGAGCCGAAGCCATGGTGCCGCAACTGGCGCAGCAGGCCACGCGCACACCGGGTGTCAACCAGTCTGTGCCGGGCTTTACCTCCGCTGCGGGGGCCGCACAGGCAGCGCAGCAGAACATTGCCTCGTCAGCGGTGCCTACGCGTCCCGCTGTGGCCACGCCCACTCAGCCGCTCACCTTCTCGGTAACGCCCTCCAACTCCACGCCGGCGGTCAACTCGCAGTTCACCGTCGCCATTGCCGCCTCCAACGCCAACGACCTTTTCTCAGTCCCGCTCCAGCTTCAGTTCGATCCCAAAGTCCTGCAACTGGTCAACGTGGACACCGGCAGCCTGCTCTCCAGCGACGGCCAGCCGGTTGCGCTGGTGCATCGCGACGAAGGCAATGGCCTCGTTACAGTCTCCGCCTCACGGCCGCCTGGGGTAGCCGGCGTCACCGCGGCGGCGGGCCAGGTCTGCATCTTGCAGTTCCGTGCGATCGCTCCAGGTGACTCTAACCTTGCGCTGGTCAAGGTCGCCGCGCGCAACTCGGCTGGCGCAGCTATTCCCGCCACCGGTTCGCAGGCAGTCGTGCATGTGAAGTGAGGTGCTAGGTGCTAGGCGCTAGGTACTCAGTACTACGGCAGGGTGGCCCATTCACGCGTGGCCTGATCGCGCGTGAGTGGAGAAGCCCAACGGCTTACCCAGCAGCCAGCGCCCAGCCACTAGCCCCCGAAGCAGGCCTCACCCTCGTCGAGCTGATTATTACCGTCGCCATCGTTGCGATTCTTGCCTCGGCCGTGCTGCCTGTCGCACGCTTTCAGGCACGCCGCGAGCGGGAGCGCGAACTGCGCCGTGACCTATGGGAGATACGCGCTGCCATCGACCGCTATAAGGATGCGGCAGACCGTGGCGGCATCCAGGTAAAGGCAGACTCGCTCGGCTATCCGCCAGACCTCCAGACTCTCGTCGATGGCGTCAACGTGCAGGACAAGAAGGTCCGCTTCCTGCGCTCAATCCCCGTCGACCCCATGACCAAAACCACAGACTGGGGCCTGCGCTCCAACCAGGACGACCCTGATTCCACGTCATGGGGTGGCCAGAACGTCTTCGATGTCTACACTAAGAGCATTGGCACCGGTCTCGACGGCACAAAGTACAGCACATGGTAGCGAGAACCCCAATCCGATTGAGGCAAAGTCCGGAACAAGGGACTAGTTGCTTGGTACAGAGCACTAGAAACGGCAGAGCCATCCATGTCAATGCCGACACCTCTGATTCAGGACCTAGTCCCAAGTCCCTAGTTACTAGCACCCAGAGCGGCTTCACTCTCATCGAGCTCATGGTTGTCATGGCGATCATTGCTGTACTCGCTCTGATTGCTGTGCCCTCATATACGCGCAATGTCCGGCGCGCCAAAGAAGCTGTACTCAAGGAAGATCTACACGTCCTGCGCACCGCCATCGACTCCTACACCGTCGACAAGCAGCAGGCGCCCCAGGCGCTCAGCGACCTCGTGCAGGCCGGCTACCTTCGCGAGATACCCAACGATCCCATCACCAACCAAAAAGACTGGGTGCCCGGCAACTCCGGGTTGCTGACCTCCATCGACCAGACGGACTCCGGCGGTATCGATGACGTGCATGCTGGTGCACAGGGTACCGCCCTCGACGGCTCCTCCTACAGCACCTGGTAGCCGCAAAGGCAGGCGAACTGCTGTCAAACAAAATCTCCGATCTCATTTCTTCGCAATCAGATGGGCGCGCAGCTTTCCAGCACCAATTCGATACACTGGATGTAGAGCAGATCTTCGCCAGAACCTTTATCCACGAAGTCTAACCTGTTGATAAATAGGGCGGTTGCATAACTGCCGTTGAATCAAGATGTTGCATGTAAGCCCTTTTCCTCCAAGATCTTACGATTTTGATATGGGGAGGGGGTAGGGGAGCACTGAGTGCCGTACAACGATCTCCGCGACTGGATCCGCGCGCTGGACAAGGCTGGCGAACTCCGCCGCATCCGTGAAGCCGTCTCGCCCTACCTTGAGATGGCTGAGATCGCCGACCGCACCGCCAAGCTCGGCAAAGGCACCAGCAAAGCTGGCGGCCCGGCGCTCCTCTTTGAAAATGTCATTGGTCATCCAAACGCCACCGTCCTGATGAATCAGTTCGGCTCCACGCGCCGTATGCATCTCGCGCTTGAGACCGACTCGCTGGACGCCATCGCCGACCGTATCCGTGTCTTACTGCGGCCGCAAATGCCTGAGGGATTTTTAGCCAAGATCAAACTGCTTCCCCAACTCGCCGAGATCGGCAGCTTCTTTCCCAAAGTCATCGACCGCAAAGATGCCGCCTGCAAAGAGGTCATCCATCGCCGCAAGGAAGATGGCGGGAAGGGAATCGACCTCACCCAACTGCCTGTCCTCACCACCTGGCCGCAGGACGCGGGCCCGTTCATCACGCTGCCCTGCGTCGTCACTCGCGACCCCAACACAGGCAAGCGCAACGTCGGCATGTACCGCATGCAGGTCTACGACGGCCAGACTACCGGTATGCACTGGCAGCGCCAGAAGAACGCCGCCGAACATCTCCGCGACCATCTTCGCGCCGCCACGAACCCGGGTGCCCCATCCAAGCTCAGCTTGGGTGG
>Ga0207694_10005012_pt1 | contig 10244 bp, 5 predicted proteins | sample KBSC34metaG_FD_184353 | JGI IMG/M metagenome (GOLD analysis project Ga0207694, IMG submission 184353) | Corn rhizosphere microbial communities from Kellogg Biological Station, Michigan, USA - KBS C3-4 metaG (SPAdes) (version 2) | ecosystem: Host-associated > Plants > Roots > Rhizosphere > Soil...
CGCAACCCGAACGTCCTGCTTGCGACCACCTTCTGCCGCTATCGCCCGCACGACGACATCTTCCGCAGCATCGACGGCGGCCGCAGTTGGTCCCCGTTGCTGGCAAGATCTCAGTTCGATCACGCAAGGTCGCCGTGGACGCGCGATGCGTTCCCGCACTGGATGGCGGACATCAAGATCGATCCCTTCGACTCCGATCATGCGATCTTCGTGACCGGCTACGGGTTGTGGGCCTCGCACAATCTCGGCGCCGCCGAGCGTCGAGAGACCGTGCAGTGGCAGTTCGAGAACGATGGCCTGGAGGAAACCGTGGCGCTTGCGCTGGTCAGTCCACGGCAGGGCGCGCAGCTGCTCAGCGGCCTGGGCGACATCGACGGTTTCCGTCACGACGTTCTCGACACGCCGACGCTGCAGTTCGCCGGCCCGCGCCTGACCAATACCGACAGCATCGCGATTGCCGGCAAAGCGCCGCAGATCGTGGTACGCAGCGGCGTCCTCCGCAACCGTCGCCCCGGTGAAGTACGCGCCGCGTATTCGCGCGACGGCGGCTCGACATGGCAGGCGTTCGCCAGTGAGCCGGCCGAGGGCGAGGGCGGTGGTCGAATTACCGTCGCCGCCGACGGCACGCGCGTGATCTGGACGCCCCGCAAGGCCGGCGCGTGGATCAGCTCCGACTTCGGCGAAAGCTGGCAGAAGGTGCGCGGCCTGCCCGACACCGCCGTGATCGAAGCCGACAAGGTGGATGAGCGCCTGTACTATGCTTTCGATCCCGCCAGCGGCACGCTGTTCAGCAGCAACGATGGCGGCATGGAGTTCAAGCGCAACGAAAATGCCGGCGGCGCCGACGAAGCCGACCCGCGGTTTCGACCCGAGCTACATTCCGATCCGAGGCACCGCGCCGTGGTGTATCTCGCCGATAACGGACGCGGACTGCTGCGCTCGGCGGCGGGCAAGCTCGCGCGTATACCGCACGTGGAGACCGCGGAGTCGCTCGGCCTGGGCCGGCCAAAGGGGGACGGCGACATTTCGACGCTGTTCGTATCCGGGAAGGTCGACGGAGCGCAGGGGCTCTTCCGTTCCGATGACGATGGCCGCAGCTGGCAGCGTATCGACGACGACTCGCACCGCTTCGGCAGGATCCAGCTGGTCACCGGAGATCCCAAGCGATACGGGCGAGTTTATTTCGCTGGGTCAGGGCGTGGAGTGTTGTATGGCGATCCGCGCTGATCTCTATAGCGTGGAAGTCCGGCACTGGTTCGCGGCCGCACTTCTCCTGACATGCTCACCAACACTCGCGGGCGCGCAGGATCATGCGCCGCGAGCAGAACGCCGCGGGGTGACCAGTACAGCGTTCGTCGATGAAGTCTGCCCGACGATGACCAACCTGCCGGGGCGCCAGCGTCGCAGTCTCAACGGTCCATGGCAGGTGCTGGTGGATGCCTATGCCTCCGGCATGGGCGACTGGAAAGCCGTGTGGAAGGATCGGCAGGCCATCGGCAAGAACGATTTCCTCGAGTACGGTTTCGACGATAGCGAGACGCTCGACGTCCCCGGCGACTGGAACACACAACATCCACAACTGATGTTGCTGGAAGGCCCGGTGTGGTACCGCAAATCCTTCGATTTCGATCTGGCGGCCGCGAAACGCGCGGGCAAGCGCACCTTCGTGCATTTCGGCGGGGCCAACTATCGCGCGGATGTGTTCCTCAACGGCAAGAAGCTGGGCAGCCACGAAGGCGGGTTCACTCCGTTCCAGTTCGAATTGACCGACGCGCTGCAACAGGGCGAGAACCGTTTGTTGGTGCAGGTCAACAACGAGCGCCGAGCGGACGGCCTTCCCGCGAAGGGTTTCGATTGGTTCAACTACGGCGGGTTGACGCGTGATGTCGACCTCGTCGAAACACCGCGAACCTACATCCGGGACTATTTCATCCAACTGTCGCCCGGATCGCAACGGCGCGTGGATGGCTGGGTGAAGCTGGACGGAACGCCTGCGTCGCAACCGGTGCGCGTTCGCATCCCGGAGCTCGGCATCGATGTGCGTACCCGTACGGACGATGAAGGTCATGCGCGCATCAGCTTCGAATCGCGGTTCACTTTATGGTCGCCGCAACGGCCGAAGCTGTATCGCGTGCAGGTTTCCGCTGCGCAGGATCGGGTGGAAGAAGACATCGGTTTTCGCAGCCTGGCGGTGCATGGAGACGAGATCCTGCTCAACGGGGCGCCGGTCTTCCTGCGTGGAGTCAACCTGCACGAAGAGATCGAGAACCGCCGGGCATATTCGGAAGAAGACGCGAGACGCTTGCTGGAACTTGCCAAACAGTTGGGCGCGAACTTTGTGCGGCTGGTGCACTACCCGCACAACGAACACCTCGTACGTCTCGCCGATCGCATGGGCCTGCTGCTGTGGGAGGAGATCCCGGTCTATCAGGGCATCGATTTCTCCGCCGGCGGCATGCAGGCCAAGCTCGACGCGGCGCTCACAGAAATGATCGGGCGCGACCGCAATCGTGCCGCGGTTGCGCTATGGAGCATTGCCAACGAAACCGCACCGGGGGCGCAGCGCAACGCGGCGCTGGCCGCCCTGGCGCAACGCGGTAGGCAACTGGATCCGAGTCGCCTTATTACCGCCGCGTTGTACGCGCCGAAGTTCAGCGGCAACACGTTGACGGTCAACGACTCATTGGTGGCCTCGCTGGATGTGGTTGGCGTCAACGAATATTTCGGCTGGTACACGCCGTGGCCTGTCGCACCGGAACAGGCCGTTTGGACGCCGCTCGGCAAGCCGCTGCTGATCAGCGAGTTCGGTGCCGAATCGCGTTACGGCCATCACGGCGCCGACGATGTCGCGAGTGCATGGAACGAGGAGTTCCAAGTCGAGTTCTATCGCAAGCAACTGCGCATGATCGATCGAATTCCGTTCGTGCGCGGCGTCGCCCCATGGGTGTTGATGGACTACCGTTCGCCGGTGCGATTGAACCCCTTTCAGCGCGGCTACAACCGCAAGGGACTTCTGTCCGAACATGGCGAGCGCAAGCTCGCGTGGCAGCTCATCAATGACTACTACGCCGGAATCAGGCGCCGGGAGAACAAGTTTTGAAACGTCGTTTCGCTTTACTGGCCATCATGCTGCTGGCGACATCATCCGCGCACGCGGCCGTCACGCTGCCACTCATGTTCACGGATGGCGCCGTGCTGCAGCGAGACCGGCCTTTGCCGGTCTGGGGCTGGGCGACACCCGGCGCGAAGATTCGCGTCGGCTTCGATGCGCATGATGCCACTACCACTGCTGCAGGCGACGGAGCTTGGCGAGTCGATCTTCCGGCGCATGCCGCAGGCGGCCCGTTTCCGTTGCGTGTGCGCGAGGGCGATGCGAATGAGGTTGTCGTGCGCGACGTGCTGGTCGGCGACGTGTGGTTGTGTTCGGGCCAGTCCAACATGGAGTTCACGGTCCGAGCGGCGCAGAATGCGCAGGCAGAGATCGCGCGCGGCAACGATCCGGCGATTCGCCATTTCAAGATTCCGAGATCCTGGGCGACCTCGCCGGAGGCGCAACTCGCTGGCGGCGCCTGGGTTGCTGCCTCGCCGCGCACGGTTGGCGAATTTTCCGCCGTGTGCTGGTTCTTCGCGCGCGAACTCAAGGCGCGCAACGGCGTGCCGCAAGGCTTGATCAACAGCACCTGGGGCGGCAGCCGCATCGAAACGTGGATGGATGCGCACACGGCGAAGATCGACCCGGCAGCGGTCGCAGCCGGCGCACGCCTGCTGGAAGAAACGGAAGCCACCCGGCTTGCCGTGACGCGCAAGCGCCTCGCGACCTGGCCCGCATTGCAGGCCGATGTGCCGGGCCGGAACGGCCGTCCGTTGTGGTCCGAAGAAAAGCTGGACGAGCGCGACTGGGCGTCGATCCAAGTGCCGGGTAACTGGGAGCCCCAGGGTTACTACGGCATGGACGGCATCGCTTGGTATCGCACGCATTTCGCGCTGAGCGCGCAGGAGGCCGCGCGCGGCGTGACGCTGGGCCTAGCGAGAATCGACGATTCTGATCGCACGTGGGTCAATGGTGTGCAGGTGGGTGAAACGGTGAATCGCTGGAACGAACTGCGTGCGTACCGCGTACCGCCGCAGGTGTTGCATGCCGGCCTCAACACGCTGGCGGTTCGCGTAGAGGATCTCGGCGGCGGCGGCGGCATCCATGGCGATGCGGCGCAACTCTACATACTGCCCGAAGGCGGAGTGCAGCGGCCGCTCGAAGGGCCATGGCATTTCCGGCCGGCCGCGGTGACGCTCGTTTCCGAGGCCGGCTACAACGAAACGCCGACCTTGCTCTACAACAGGATGATCCATCCGCTGCTCGGCTACGCGCTGCGCGGCGTGCTCTGGTATCAGGGCGAGGCGAACGCACTGCCGAGGCAGGCCATGGCCTATCGCGAACAGTTCGCGGACCTGATCGGCATGTTTCGCACCGCGTGGCGGCAGCCGGAGATGCCGTTCCTCTGGGTGCAATTGGCGAACTTCCGCAGCGGCGGCGACACTGCGGAGGAGAGCCCGTGGGCGGAGTTGCGCGAATCGCAGTCCGCAGCTCTTGCACTGGCGCACACCGGACAGGCGGTGACGATCGACGCCGGCGATCCGGCCGACATTCATCCAACGGACAAACAGGACGTGGCGCATCGCCTGGCCTTGATCGCGCGCCGCGTCGTATTCGGCGAATCGGTTGTCGCGAGCGGGCCCGTGTTCCGTGCGCTGAAGATCGAAGGCGCCCGCGCCCGTCTGAGCTTCGACGCAGCCGACGGTATCGCGGCACGCGGCGGCGGTGCGCAGCTGCGCGGCTTTGAGATCGCTGGCGACGACGATCGCTATCACGCCGCGCAGGCGAGCATCGAAGGCGACAGCATCGTCGTGTCCAGTGCGGAAGTTCCACATCCGGCAGCGGTGCGCTACGCCTGGAGCGACAACCCGGCCGAAGCCAATCTCGTCGACCGCAACGGATTGCCCGCTTCGCCCTTCCGCAGTACGACGGCGCCGTGATCCTTGACCGGACCTGACGATTGACGAAGACCGGCCGAGCGACTCCAGCCGCCAGCGCGTGCTGGCCGGCAGCGCCGCGGTGCCGCTGGTGCCGGCGATGTCCAATGCCAGCGTTACTGCGTGAACCGGTCAGCACGCACCGGCGGAACGACCCGCATTGAGATCGAGGCATTGCGGGCGACAAGGTGATCTACGCCCTGCGCACGCTGCGTGCCTGGCATCCGATCCGAAGCTATAACGGACCGGGAGGAGCAGCGGTGAATCAGCGGCACAGCGCGTCGAGGTCGCCGACCTGCTCCACGGCCGGAACGCCGGGCAACTCGATGTTCGCGTCCAGCGCATGACGCTCCATCAACGAGCCATCGCCGGTACGCGGACTCGGCGCGCGGTACGCGCCGTCCGACTGGACCTGGTCCAACGTCACGTAGTGTGCGCCTGCCTCGTTCAGGCGCCGCATCACTGCTGGCAGAGTCGCACTACTCCAAGCGCCCATGTGCGTAAGCAGCACCTGCGGGATCATGCGACCGTACGCGTGCTGCGACAGCGCTTTCGTGCGTGCCAGTTGCTGGTCGACGCGGCGCAGGTAACTCGCCTTCATGCGGTCGATTGCGGGCTGGTCTCCCTTCGCGAGGCAGCGCACATACGTTTCGGTGTACGCCCAGTCGTCGAAGCCGAGGCTGACGTCTGCGATGCGATACCCGCGTCCCTTCAGCCACCCGAGTGCGCCATCGTGGCGGCTACCAGCGCCGCTCGCGTCGAGGAACGGGAAGCGCAACATATGCCAGTCCTTTCCGGCCATGTGCTTGGCCAGAACGGGCTCGCCCGCGCGCACGTCCGCTTCCCATGCCTCGAGCGACGGTGCCCGCGACAACCCCATGTGACTGTAGCCATGGTTCCCGAGCGGGAAGCCGGCGCCACGCCACACTTCCAGGACCGCCTCGTTGTTCGCATCGGTGCCGAGGCGCACGGCATTGACGAAGCCCCAGGCCTCGGGCACGCCATAGGCCTTCAACGTGTCAACGTGCGAACGGGCGATGCCAGCCCAGGTCATGCCACCCGGCAGCGGGCCGTGGGCAGGCAGGTCGTCGACCGTCACGGCGACGTCGAAGCGGCCGTCCGCGCCGTGCGATAGCGAAGCCAGCGGGCTCAGCGTTGCAAGCGCAAACGTACAGGCGATCAGGGTTCGTCCGAACGTCATCGCAGTTCCCCCTGGGTTGGAAGTGGAGCTCAATCCAGGGTCAGCATCACAATCGACTTGGCCGGCAACTTTGCTTGCAGCGCATTGCCGCGGAGGCCAGCATCCGAGAACGCGCGCGGAGCGATTGCATCCGGACTGCCGAAATCATTGTGCGTGTCCATCGCAGGACCGGTCAGGATGCGCCCGCTCACCTTCCGCGCCGAGACGCCGACTAGCGCAAGCTCGACGTCGGCCGCCTGATGCGGATCGAGGTTGACGAGTGCGACATGGACGTGGCCGTCCTTGGCCTTAACCGCCGCGGCATCAATTGCCGGCAGATCACTCTGTCCGGATCGGTAGCGCGGCGCTTTCAGATCGACGGCAAGCGCGGTCGCATCACGGAATGGCTTGTACATCTCGAACACGTGGTAGGTCGGCGTGAGCACCATCTGCCTGTCGCGGGTCAGGATCATCGCCTGCAACACGTTCACCATCTGCGCGATGTTGGCAAGCTTCACGCGATCGGCATGACGGCTGAAGATGTTGAGATTGAGCGCCGCACTCACCGCATCGCGAAGCGTGTTCTGCTGGTAGAGGATGCCCGGATTGTCGCCCGGCTCGGCGTCGTACCAGTTGCCCCACTCATCGACCGCGAGCCAGACGCGTTTGTCCGGATCGTACTTGTCCATGATCGCGCTGTGCTTGCTGATCAGCTCGTCGATGAAATACGCCGAGGACAACAGCGAGGCCCACTCCGTTTCCGGGAATCCCGTGGCGGCGTGTTTCTTCTGCCACACGCCGGACGGAGTCGCGTAATGGTGCAAGGCAAGCGCATCGATGCTCTTGCCTGCGACGCGCATCAGCGTGTCGGTCCAGTTGTAATCGGCATCGGAAGCACCGCTGGCGATCTTGAACATCGTCTGCCCGCCCGGCGCCTTGACGAAGTTGGCGTAGCGGCGGGTCAGGTCGGCCGCATATTCAGCGCGCATCGAGCCGCCGCAGCCCCACAGTTCGTTGCCGATTCCGAACAGCGGCACCTTCCACGGCAGCTTGCGGCCGTTCGCCTCGCGTTCCCTGGCCAGCGTCGAGCCGATCGGCGAGGTCATGTATTCGACCCACTCGGCCATCTCACGAGGCACGGCATCGCCCACGTTGCCGGCAACATACGCTTCGGCGCCGATCAGTTCTGCGAAGTCCATGAACTCGTGCGTGCCGAACGCGTTGTCTTCGGTGACGCCGCCCCAGTTCGTGTTGACTTTGATCGGCCGCTTGGCGCGCGGGCCGATGCCTTCGCGCCAGTTGTATTCGTCGGCGAAGCAGCCGCCTGGCCAGCGTACAACCGGCACCTGCAGTTTACGCAACGCTTCGAGCACGTCGCTGCGATACCCTTTCACGTTCGCAATCGCGGAATCGGGGCCGACCCAAATGCCGCCGTAAATGCCGCTGCCGAGATGTTCGGCGAACTGCCCGAAGATGCGGCGGCTGACCTCGGCCTTCGGCTGGTCGGCGTGGATCGTGCCGACCACTTTGACCGTTTGCGCCAACGCCGACATCGCGGTCGCGCAAGCGATGGCGATGACGCAGAGCGCGGCGCCTTTCTTCAGTTTGTGCAGCATCCGCGTGTTCTTCCTCGAGCCAAACGTGAGTTGAATTTTCCAGGAGTCATTTGCCCATGATCCGAACGAGGCCGGGCGCAGCCTTGACCAGGGCCTTGTCGTCGCCTGCCGCCGAAAGTCTGGCACGGGCGTCGTCCCAGATTAGCGTGGTCGTCGTCGCGCCTTTGCCGCTCTCGTAGCCGTATGTACGGCCGTCGTCGTCGTAGAGGCTGAACGTACGGTTGGCGCCCGGATAGACCCTCAGTTCCGCGATGGCCTGCTTCGTCGCGGTGGAGGCTATGTCCGAACCCATCGGTAGGATGGAACCGGCCTTGACGAACAGCGGAATGCGATCGATCGGTGCAGCGACTTCGACCCACTGGCCGCCGCGCAATTTTTCGTTCGTCCAGTAGTCGTACCAGTCGGTGCCCTCCGGCAGGTAGACGCGCTTCTTGGTCTGTCCCTGTTCGGTGACCGGTGCGACGAGAAAGGCCGGGCCGAACAGATATTCAGTGCCGATCCCGGCGACGTTCGGATCGTTCGGAAAATCCATCCACAACGCACGCATGAACGGTACGCCGGTGTCCCAGGTGTGCTTCGCGCTCGAGTAGATGTACGGGATTAGCGCGTAGCGCAGCTTGTCGTATTTGGCCATGATCGCCTCGGCCTCGCGGCCGAACGCCCAGATTTCCGTGTGCTTGCGGTCGCCGTGCAGACGCAGAGTCGGCATGAAGGTGCCGTATTCGAACCAGCGCGTCAGAAGCTCAGGATAGTCACGGTTCTCGCCAACCACGTCGCGTGCATCGGACGCATCAAGCAATGCAGGTTTCGTCGCGATCGTCGTCTGTGGCAGATATTGCCAACCGCCGATGTCGTTGCCCCAGAAGGCGATACCCGATGCGGTCATGTTGAGGCCTGTCGGAATCTGTCGTCGCAGTGCTTCCCACGAAGGCTGGATGTCCGATGACCAGAACAGTGCGCCGGTGCGCTGCGCGCCGAGATATGCGGCGCGGGACAAGATCAGCACGCGCGCGTCGGGCTTCCACTTGCGCATGCCCTCGGCCACTCCTTCGACGTGCAGCAACGGATAGACGTTGTGGTAGCGATCGCCCGAGCCGATGGCATAGAAAAAGCCGTCAGGCACGAGATCGGGTTCGGTTTCGTCCAGCCACGGATAATCGAACCCGTGCGCGAGGATGTTGTCGCGTGCGTGCTGCCAGAACCACGCGCGCGCATCGGGATTGGTCGCGTCGATCAGTGCACCGGCGCGGTCGGACCGGAACGGCAGGCCGTCGACCGGCTTGCCATCCTTATCCTTCAGCAAATAGCCCTTGGCTGCCAGCTCGCTGTAGTAGCGCCCCGAGGTTTCGAAGCGCGGCCAGATCGAGACGATCGATTGCATGCCGATGTCGTGCAAGTGCTTGTTCATCCCGTCAGCATCGGGAAACTCTGCAGGGTTGATGTCCATCTGGCCCATGCGCGTCCAGTAGAACCAGTCCGTCACCATGATGTCGAGCGGGTAGCCTTTCTTGCGGTACGTATCGGCGACGCCGAGCACCTCCTGCTGGCTGGCGTAACGCGCCTTCGACTGGATCAAGCCAAAGGCAGATTTCGGCGGAATCGGCGTTTTGCCGGTAACGCGCGCATAGGCCGAGTAGATCCGCTCGGGCGTATCGCCGACGACGACGAAGAACGACACGCGCTCGCCGACGTTTGACTGGAACGAGGTGCGGCCGTTGATGCCAGCGATGAACCGCGTGGCAGAAGGGTTGTCCCAGATGATCGCGTAGCCCTTCGAGCTGACCATGAACGGCACGCACACGGATTCGCCCGCGGGCGCGTCGTACCAGTGCTTGCAGTCGATCGCGCGCCCGCGCAGGTCGGGCGAATCGGTGCTCTCCTGATTCTGGCCCATGCCATAGTAGTGCTCGTCCGCAGGCGCGGTGAAACTCGCGCCGACCTGATACGTCTGTTCGCCCCCCACTTCGTGCGGCGACATCTCCCAGGCCGTCATGTTGACGAGAAGTTTGCCCTTCGCGTCGGTGACTTGAAGTTCTACCGGAGCGAGCTTTGGTGCGAAGTACGCCTCCGCCTTGCCCGGCACATGCGGCGGCGGCGCGGCGTCGACGTGCAGGCTCAGTACGCTCGATGCGAATGTATCGCCGCGGGCATCGCCCGTCGTGCGGAACGTGGCGTTGTTCGCGTGGTCGTAAAGGATGCCGTATCCAGGCGCTTTCAGCGCTTCGCTCTCGTCTGCGGCGATCGTGATGCGGACGACGTTGGCGCCGTAGGCCTCGACGCTGACCCAAGCGCCGTTGCGGTCCAGCATGGCCATCGGCGCGGCATGCGCGGCGACTGCCGAAGCGAGGCCGAGCAAGCCGGCCTTGAGGATACGCATGCCATTTTCTCCCTGAGAAATTTGTCGTTACTAGTCGGTTAGT
>Ga0207694_10005013_pt1 | contig 10243 bp, 8 predicted proteins | sample KBSC34metaG_FD_184353 | JGI IMG/M metagenome (GOLD analysis project Ga0207694, IMG submission 184353) | Corn rhizosphere microbial communities from Kellogg Biological Station, Michigan, USA - KBS C3-4 metaG (SPAdes) (version 2) | ecosystem: Host-associated > Plants > Roots > Rhizosphere > Soil...
CGATACTCCGGTTTTGCGAAACCTGTCACTCACCATTCCGCCCGGTTCGATCCTGGCCATTGTAGGTCCGACGGGTTCTGGAAAGACAACTCTGGTGAATTTGATTTCGAGGCTCTATGAGGCTCCAGAGGGTACCTTATTCATCGACGGGCGGCCGATCCGCGAATACCCGCTCGAGGTGCTTCGACGGAATATGGGGATCGTTCCCCAGGAGACGTTTCTGTTCAGCGAGACGATCCGGGAGAATCTCGCTTTCGGGGTGCCTGATGCTTCGACAGAAGATTTGCTCCAGACTGCTGAAGCCGCGCACATACGGCGCGAGTTTGAGGAGTTTCCGCAGGGTTTTGACACGATGGTCGGCGAGCGGGGCATGACGTTGTCGGGCGGACAGAAGCAGCGATCCGCCATTGCACGTGCCCTTTTGCGGCGCCCCGCCATTCTCATTCTGGACGATGCGCTTGCCAGCGTGGATACCTACACCGAGGAGCGGATCCTTGGCGGACTTCGCAGCTATACCCAGACAGCGACGACGATTCTTATCTCACACCGGGTCTCCACCGTACGCAATGCGGACCAGATCGCGGTGCTCGATCATGGGCAAATCGTGGAAGTGGGAAGACATGAAGACCTGCTGGCCAAAGACGGCTACTACGCAAGCCTCTACCAGAAACAGCAACTCGAGGAAGAACTGACCGTAGCAAGCTAGGTCTACGCGGTCCACGAACTTCCTCGCATGCCGATGGTAGGTAATGTCCGAACATCTTCTGAGTCTGTAAAAACCGCCTTTTCCCCCTTAGAGCTTATCTCGACCAATGCCTGTTTCCACGCCTCGCGGACGTTTCGTACATTGGCAATCACCTGCTCGAATTTCTGCCGCGAGTTGGCCTGCGACCCCTGCAGCATAAGCGCGAAGATGGCTGTGTAGAACTCCGTGAGCGCCTCAGCCGGTTTGCCTCCCCGCTTTCTGTCGAGCGTCACATGCAAGTGCATTACGATATCCATCGCCCGCTTCACAACTGCCCTGCGCAGATCGGCATCGTTCTTTTCAACTGCATCGATCGCCTGATTCATAAAGCGAACGATCCCATCGTAGAGCGCTATCGTAAGCTCAACTGGGCTCGCGGCCTCCAGTGCGTGGGCCTGGTATACGTTCATTTCCGTTCCTATCCGTCCTAGTTGCGGTTGTAGCCGGTGATCGCGCTGTACATTTCGTCTACTTGATCCATCTGCTGAGGGATGGCCTGGAGAATCTGATTGGCAAGGTTCAATTCAGTCGTGAGCCGAATCTTCTGCGCCGCTATAACGCCTTCCTGCCGATCGATGTTGTCATTGAGGGTTGATTCCTGGCTGCTGTTTTCTTTCAGGGCAAGAGCGACTGCGCCACCCGTGGCGCTATTGGTCCCGAGACCATCGAGCGTTTCCATAAAGGCGGCGCCAAAGCTGCCCATGTCCTGAAACAGTGAGACGACCTGATCGAAGCTGCTGTTCAGGGCACTCGTCAGCTTGTCAGCATCCAGGGTAATGGTGCCATCTGCGGTAGGAGTGGCTTTGATTCCCAGCGCGATGAGAGAATTGATCGCATTTGAACCGAAGGATCTGCTCACCGCAGTAAGAAGGCCTCCCTGGATCTGCGCGGCTACGCCGGTTCCATAGAGAGGCTCGGGATTGCCGGAGGAGTCTTTCCCCTCCTGCGCGTTGATTGCTTTGATGGTGGCATTGTAGTCCGTCACGAGTTTGGCGATGGCCGCCTCGATGCTTGACGTGTCGTTGTCGATGACCACCTGGATGCTTGGCGGAGTTGAATTGGTATCGGAGATACCGGTGGACAACAATTGGAACGTTACGCCGGGAATAGCGTTCGAGACCGTGTTCGATGCGCTGGTCACCATCACGCCGTCGACCTTCAGGGTGGCGTCGATGCCGTTCTGGATCACGGTGAAACCGAGATTGGCATTTGTATCGGATGTGGTATTGTCGGAGATGCTGGTCGGGCTGGTGGGATTGTTGGTAGAATCCGCAATCGTAATCTGTCCCGCGCTGCCATCGGTCTTGCTGACCAGCGACAGGCGCGCGGTACCATCGGCATTGGTCAGAACGTTCGCGGTAACGCCGAGGTCCGCATTGTTGATGGCCGCCGATAATCCTGCAATCGTGGCTTCCGTCGATGCGTCGCCTACGTTGACCGTCTTCCATTCTCCGTTGCCGATCTTGAACGTAATGCCGCCCGCGACAAGATCCGTCGCTTTGATTGCATCCGTCGCGGCCGTAGAGACCTGGGCAAGGTTCTGAACGATGACGGTGTGCGTGCCTGCAACCGCACTCGCGCTGGCCGAGGATAGATGCAGAACATCTGTGTTCGAACTTGAGCCGGTCTTATAGGCCATGGTGCCGTTGAAGTCGGTGAGCGCCTGAAGATCGGAAGTCAGCGTGGAAAGCTGAGTACCAAGGCTCGAGAGAGCCGTGTCTCTATCCTGCAGCGCAGTCAGCTGGTCTTTCCAGGGCCTCTCAATGGATTGCAGGTTTGTAACGATCTGGTTGACCGTGCTGGTTACGTCAAAGCCCTGCCCGCTGGTGGGAGATCCGAAGTTCAGTCCAACTGCACCCATTTGAATGCTCCGGGAATGCCTGTTATCAGGTGAGGGTCCGTTTGTTGTTCGTGGAAATTAGAGGGGGCCAAGAATCTGAGAGGATTCGAAAACACAGCGGAGAAGGCTAATGCTAGTGCCTTCCCCGCCGTGCTCCCGGGTTAGAGTGAATGCTCCGATGCTACTGAAGCAGCGATGCTATTGGAGCAGCTTGGTGATGAGTTGCTGTGCCTGGTTCGCCTGCGAAAGAGCGGCGATGCCGGTCTGGCTCAGGATCTGATACTTCGACATATCGGAAGTTGCCTGACCGTAATCAGTCGCCATCACGTCGTTCATGGCCGCGAGTGTGTTGGTTGACTGGGTGGTCATCACATTGCCGACCGCGGTTAGCGTGTTAATGTTGGCGCCGATAGTGCCGCGAGCGGCCGCAACGGACGTAATGGCGTTATTGATCGCGACCAGAGCCGCCTGTGCGCCCGCTGTGCTGGTCAAATCGGTTCCCGCAAGTTGCAAAGCGCTGGAACTGGCCTGCACGATGTCTGACGCCGAATTGTTGTAGGACTGCGAGATTGTGCCGTCTGAGGTAAAGATTGCTACTGTCTGATTAGGTGCGCTGTTGACAGCTTCCGTCTCGCTCATGTCGCCGGCGGTGCCAACCGAGATCGTGCCACCTGTGAGAGACAACTTGTTGCCGGAGATGGTTGCATTCACGCCGGTCGCGCCGAACTGAGTGTTAATTGCCGCCGCGAGCTGAGACAGGTTGCCGGTAGTGGCGCCAGCACCGCTAAATCCGGTGATAGACACTGCCGCTCCACCCGTGGCAGTTATCTTGAGTGCGCCACCTGCCTTGACAGTGAGGGTATCGCTGGCGTTGCCGACAGACAGAGAGGTGCTACCGGTTGTGGAAAGAGCCGAGATGTCCGAGAGGCTCGCAGAGGACGATGCAAATTTGGCACCGCCGCTTAGAACCAACTGATTGCCTTGAACCGTCGCCACACTAGCACCGAATGACTGGTTGATCTGATTTGCAATCGTGTTGATGGTATCGGTGCTCGTCATCTTGTATTGACCAGCGCCCGCAGCGGCGACGGTGGCGCTATTCAAAAGCGTAAGGGATTGACTGCCGTACGTAACCGTAGCGGTTGACGTGTTTGTGGTGCCGACATCCACCTTGTCACTGGCGTTGGCAACTGTGTACGCGGCGTTCTTCGCAAACGTATTAATGCCGTTGTATTCGGTATTGTTGTTGATCGTGTCGGTCTCGGTCAGGATCTTCTGGTATTCAGAATTCGCTGCGCTGACCTGGCTCGCATTCAACGTACCGTTGCTTGCTTCCGTCGCCAGTGTGATGGCGCGATTGAGAAGGCTGGTCACCTGCGATAGCGCGCCGTCTGCGACCTGCAGAAAATCGACACCCTGCGACGCATTCTTCGCAGACTGCGACAGAGCGGTAGAAGACGCCTGGAGGCCATTGGCCAGAGAAAGGCCGGCGGCATCGTCTGCGCCGGAATTGATGCGCGAACCCGAAGACAACTGTTGAAGAGTTTTGGACAGAGACGCCTGCGTATTCGCCAGGTTGTTCTGTGCATAGATTGCAGAAATATTATTCAGGACACCCAAAGCCATTGAAGTTCTCCTTTTGAGCTAACTGATTCGGGTTCCCTGCTTCGGGTGTCTTTCCAGGACGAGTCGGTTCTTGCCGCCGGCCCGGATCACCTTGGAGTAGGAACCACGTTGCTCACTGGCTTCATCGGCGAACCGGAAAGGGACTTTACAACTTTCTTCAACAGCGGAGCAATCCGCCTACCAATCTGCTCTTGGTACCGACGAGATCAGATGCAGATCGTCGATATATCCCACGCAGGGAAAAGGCCACCATGGTCTTCCCCCGTTGGCCCTTACGAATCCGAGTATGACGCGGAATATCTAACTCAATCCCAGCACTTTCACGATCACGCGTTTTCTTCGCTGGCCATCGAATTCCGCATAAAAGACGCGCTGCCACATTCCTAGATCGAGTCTGCCATTTGTCACCGGAAGAGTTGTCTCATGATGAAGCAGTAACGACTTCAAGTGGGCATCGCCGTTGTCCTCCCCGGTCTGGTGATGTTTGTAGTCGGGCCGTGCCGGAGCCAGTTCTTCGAGCCACTTGCCAATGTCCTCAATCAGGCCACTCTCATGATCGTTGACATAGATTGCCGCAGTGATGTGCATCGGCGAGACAAAGCAAAGGCCATCCTTGATGCCGCTGTGCTTCACGATTTGCTCGACCTGATCTGTGATGTGAACCATCTCCTTGCGTTTGCGCGTTTCGAACGTCAGATATTCGGTATGGCTCCTCATCTCTCCGGCAGGCATTTTCGTTACTCCTTCTTTGCAATCGGCGTCACCCTTTATCCTAAAGAATGTCGTGAACAAAGCGAAGGAGACACCGGCCGAGCAACTTTGTTACCGTGCGATAGATCAGCTCGCGCAGGGCGATACTGCAGCCGCGCTCGAACACTTCCGCGCGGCGATAACCGCGGACCCCAATCACTTTGAGGCACACCACGGGCTTGTACGCGCGCTCCGGGATGCCGGTAATCTGGAGCAGTCAGTCGGAGCTGCCCTGGCCCTGATAGCGCTTACGCCCGACGACCCTCTCGCACACACAGCGCTGTCGATCTCTTTGCAGCAGGCAGGACATATTCCCGAGGCCGAAGCAGCAGCGGCGCGTGCGCGTGTGCTTGAGTGGAAGGCACAGCTACGATCCCCTGCCCCGGACGACAAACCATGAGCAGGCAGTCCAAGCCATCAGAGGCTCAGCGCCTCCGCAGGATGCACGATGAGCTCGTCAAGGCCTATGGGCCCCAGTACTGGTGGCCGGCAAAAACCCCATTCGAGGTCATACTCGGGGCCTACCTCACACAGAACACATCGTGGAAAGCGGTCGAGATCTCCCTCGCGAATCTGCGCACTGCCGGCGCTTTGACGGTGGCGGGAATCCGCGATCTTTCTCTCCATGATCTACAGGAACTCATCAGGCCATCGGGATTCTATACGCGCAAGGCACCCGCTCTAAAGACGTTCGTGGCGATGCTGGATGCAGAGTTTGACGGATCGCTCGATCGGCTTCGAGCGGCGCCGACACATGTTCTTCGCGACAGGTTCCTGGCTCTTCCAGGAGTGGGTCCGGAGACAGCGGACGCAATACTGCTCTATGCGCTGGGTCATGCCATACCGGTTGCAGACGAATACCTTCGGCGCATTGCTGTACGGCACCAGCTCATTTGTCCCGAGCCCCAAAAGAACCGCAGAGGCTATGAGTCCCTTGTTCAGCTCACATCCGATGCGTTCTCTATGGATCCAGGTGAAAGTCGCACACAGCTATTCAATGAATTCCATGCGTTGACCGTCGCCGTCGGAAAGGCGCATTGCGGGCGCACCCCGGATTGCCATCACTGCCCACTCTCGTTCGATCTGAAACCCATGAAAAAGGCCCACTCCGGTAAGGAGTGAGCCTCTTTTCAGAACAGCACGATCTGGGGTGTGCCAAAGCTGCCGTTAGTTGACGGTCAGCTGCGTCGATCCCGTAATGCCCGTCAGAGTTGCGTTGATGTTTGTGGTCCCGTGCGAAGCGCTCGCAGCCACTCCGCCTTGGTTAACCACCGCCACCGTCGGGGTCGACGATGTCCAGGTCACTACGTTCGAGATGTCCTGGGTCGACCCATCGCTGAATGAGCCGCTCGCCGCAAATTGCTGCGAGGAACCCAGGGCAATGGTGGGGTTTGCCGGTGTTACCGTGATGCTTTGTACGGTTGCATTTGTGACGGTGAGGTTCGTCGTTGCCGATCCCTGACCGTTCACGCTTCCAGTGATCGTCACCGATCCCGCCGCGACACCTGTTACGAGTCCCTGACGATTGACCACCGCTTCGGCATAGTTCGAAGTCTGCCAGCGTGCGGAGGCAGTCATATCGACCTGCGTTGTCCCGTCGCTGAAGGTTCCGATCATGGAGAACTGCAATTTCGTGCCGGCTGCAATTGTTGGATTTGTTGGCTGGATCGTCACCGTCTGGATGGTCATAGCCGTGACAGTCACGCTGGTTGTGCCGGTAACTCCGTTCAGTTTCGCGGTTACCGTGACCGCCTTGTTCTTGGAGTTCTTCGAGCGAAGAACACCGCTGCTGTTCACCATCGCGATCTGCGGTGCGTTGGTACGCCAAGAAACTCCGGAGAGCACCTGTTGCGAACCGTCGCTGAAGTGACCGATCGCCGTCAACTGAATCCTTGAGTGCGGCGGCATGATCGGACTATCCGGCGAGATGGTGATCGTTTGAAGAGTTGCCGTCGTGACATTCAGGGTTGCGGATCCGCTCACCGAGCCCGAGATGGCGCTGATGGTGACCGTGCCAGTGCTCAACCCGGTTGCCAGGCCAGTCGCGCTTATTGTGGCGAAGGCACCGTTCGACGATGTCCATACCACCTGCGAGGAGAGATCCTGTGTGCTGTTGTCCGAGAAGACGGCGGTTGCCGTGAACTGAACGTTTCCGTTGACTCCGACCACTGTCGTAATTGGTGTCACTACGATGTTCGTCAGAACCGCAGGGGTGACCGTCAATGAGGCGGTGGCCGACATCGAGTTGTAGAAGACCGAGATGGTCGTCTGACCCGGTGCCAGTGCAGTTGCGAGGCCGTTGAGATCCACACCGGCGACCGATGCCGAAGAAGACAGCCATGAGAGCCCGGCGGTTACCGGCTGAAGGCTGCCGTCGCTGTATACGACGTTGACAGAATATTGCTGCGTCGTTCCGCTGGCGATGGAGGACGTTGAAGGTGTGAGTTGGATGGACACTGGCGCCGCATCTGTAACGTAAACAGTGGTCGTATTCGAGATGCCGCCGTAAGTCGCCGTAATCGTGACCGGGTTGTTGTTGCTGTTCGCGACACCGGTTACAATCCCGGTGCTCGGATCGACCGAAGCCAGCGTCGGATCGGAGGAGGACCATGTCGCATTTGCGGTGATGTCCTGTGTTGAGCCATCGCTGTAGGTGCCGGTGAGGCTCAACTGGAATTGCCCGCCAACCGGAATGTACTGCGCGTCCGGCGCGACGTCGACCTCGGTGAGAATGGCGGCAGATACCGTCAGTGCCGCGGTTCCTGGTGTCACGCTGCCGGAGGCTGCCGAGATGGTGGAGGCGCCGGCGCTGACGCCAGTTGCGAGACCGGTCTGGTCAACGGTCGCGAAATTTGTCGCACTGGACGCCCAGCTTACGGCGTCGGTGATGTCGGACTGGCTTCCATCGGAGAAGTTGCCGTTGGCTGTGAATGGCTGCGTCTGACCCGTGGCTATAGATGCAGTGAGCGGATTGACGCTGATCGTCTGCAATAGCGCCGCTGACACTGTAGCTATCGCGGATCCGTTCTTGGCTCCAATTGTGGCCGTGATGGTGGAGGTACCGGCGGAAGATCCAGTCACAAGGCCGGTTGAATCCACCGAAGCCGCGGCGCTGCTCGAGCTCCATGTCGCCTGGCTGGTTACGTCCTGCGAAGTGCCATCGCTATAGGTGCCGAGTGCCGAAAGCTGCTTAGCCTGGCCCGACGCGATGGAGAATGCAATCGGAGTGACTGTGATCGAGGAAAGTGACGGCGCAGTGACGGAGACTCCCGCAGTTCCCGAGACTGAATTCAAGGTGGCGGTAACCGTAACGCTTCCCGTTTTGAGGGCCGTAAGCATGCCGCCCGCTGCTACGGAGACGACTGTCGTATCGGAACTCTGCCAGGCTACTTGGCTGGTTACAGATTGCGTGCTGCTGTCAGTGTAGACGGCGGTTGCTGTGAGCTGCTCCGTTGCGCCCGAGGCTAATGACGGATTTGGCGCACCCACGTTAATGCTTGCCAGCACCGCAGACGACACGGTCACGCCCGTGGTTCCCGAAACTGAATTCATTGTGGCGGTGATCGTCACCGCACCAGCTTTGAGCGAGTGCAGCAGTCCACCGCTGGATACGGTGGCTACGGTCGTATCGGAACTCTGCCAGCTAACCTGGCTGGTCAGTACCTGGGTTGTGGTGTCCGTGTAGGTTCCCTGAGCAGTGAGTTGCTCGCTCTGTCCTGCGGCGAGCGATGCTCCACCCGAGACAGAGATTGTGGACAGAGCCCCGCCGCTGACGGTAAGAATCAGCGTTCCGGAAATGGAGCTTTGCGTCGCGGTGGCAATCACCGACCCGGATTTGTAGCCTGTGAGCAGACCCGAAGTCCCGACCTTGGCAATTGTAGAGTCCGACGAGGCCCACGTGACCTGCGAACTTAGATCGGCAACTGTTCCGTCACTGTAGTTACCCCGCGCGCTGAGCTGCAGAGTTGTGCCCGCAGGGAGCGATCGTGCGGCGTTTGCTCCTGACACCGTAATGGAAGTAAGCGTGCGAGTTCCCCCGCTGCTGTTCGACGAGCTCTTGTGGCTGCTCCCGCCACAACCCGAGAGAACAAGACAAACAACGAAAATCGAGCAAACCAGCGTGCCGATCTTTTTCATACAGCTAACCTCTCCTCAAACAAAATTCTTCAAAACGGGCGGTCGACGCAGACACTTCGTAACGGCGGATCAAAGGAAAAAGGTAAAAACACTAAAACTACGAATCAGTTCGGCTTAATGTCCGAATGCCATCCGCCTTGTTCTTGCTCGCGCGTTGTGACTCTCGTGGAAATTGGGGACTGTATGCGACAACGTCTTACGCGGCTGACCTGATTGGATACTGTCGCTAGTTTGGCGGGGTGCGTGAGTGGGGTACATACAACATCCGTGTATTCAGGCACTTCGGTAATACCACCAAAGTGCTTTCCGGCAAAGAAAGCCAGTCGCCTGAATTTCCAAAAGGATATTGCTTGCCTGAGCCCGGCACCGACGTCCGTGGCCAGGGCGGAGCAGAAGTGTTTTGAGGATCAGGTCCAGCGTTCACTGCAGCAAGGCGATTCGCTTGTCGGCATTTCTTGGGTCGGCATTCGACATGAGCATGATTCAGCTTGGGTCGGATGTCAACCCGAATATCCCAACCAGGCGGAAATTGGAACGACAACATGGGGATAATGGGAGTTCCGTAACCCTGATCTGAGCCCCCGCCCGGCTTCGTCTGACGGTCGGCCCCCTTCCGCTGCGCCCGGTAATGGGGCGACGGGCTGACATCCAAAGATTCAGACAACTTTGGATCTCTACACTGAGTCGGACCTGGTCGAGATGCAAGCGGCTTAAGGAGCATCCCAGCAAGAGATGGGGATGCAATCGCACGCGTTCCAATAGCAGGTGCGGCTTGGATTGTGGGTAGTCACTACTGGGACATACGCTCCATAAATCTTATGGAATGTATGGCGGGGACGACGGGGCTCGAACCCGCGACCTCTGCCGTGACAGGGCACAGGAAACCGGTAACTTATAGAAAATAGGCGCAATGGATGGCTCCTTTTGGCGCTTTAAGGCACGAATGGTAACCATTATTGTGCCCTTATTGTGCCCGCGACCTCTGCCGATAGACCTCTGCCCGAATCGGGCATCTGGCGCAATGAGTGCTTCGCCTAATACGCATCTATCGAAGCTCCGTTCACGACGTTATGCAATCTTGTCCGTCAGCATGTCCCTCTAAGGCAACACGCACTGCCGTACGCTTGCCGAAGATGGACGGTGCG
>Ga0207694_10005017_pt1 | contig 10241 bp, 9 predicted proteins | sample KBSC34metaG_FD_184353 | JGI IMG/M metagenome (GOLD analysis project Ga0207694, IMG submission 184353) | Corn rhizosphere microbial communities from Kellogg Biological Station, Michigan, USA - KBS C3-4 metaG (SPAdes) (version 2) | ecosystem: Host-associated > Plants > Roots > Rhizosphere > Soil...
TACGGGGCTTGTCAATCCCTGCACCGCCGCCAAGAAAGGAATCGACAAGCCCCGTACCCGCGCCAGCACCCGCCCGCGCGCCGGCTCCTTCGCCCGCGCCGGTGGCCGCGCCCGTGCCCGCGCCGCCGCCTGCCCCCGTTGCTGCGCCAGCGCCGGCAGCACAGACCCCGGCTCCGGCGGTCCCCGCGCCACCTGCGCCTGCGGCAAACGATGTGCCCACGATCGATGAAATGCCCCCCGACGTGCGCAACGCCTTGCCCGCACTGCCGATCACGATGCAGGTCTACTCGCCCGATCCGAAGCGCCGCTTCGCCATCATCGAGGGAACGCGCGTGACCGAGGGCGAGAACGTGCGCGGCGTGACGCTGGTGGAGATTCGCCCGAGCGGGCTCGTGCTCGAATTCCACGGCCGGCGCATGCTGATGCCGCGGCCCGGTTCCTGAGCGCCGTGTTCGTCACCGTCGACCGAAAGCGGCCATCGCCCCTGCCGTGGGCCACGCTCGCGATCCTCGCGGCCTGCATCGCGCTGTTTCTCTGGCTCGTGCTCGCAGCGGACGCGACGCGCTGGCAGTTCCTGCGCCAATGGGGAACCGTGCCGACGCGCTTGTTCGACGCCAACGCACCGGCATTGCAGCAGCTCGTGGAACTGCGTTGGCTGCGTCTGTTCACCGCGCTGTTCATCCATGCCGGCTGGCTGCACCTGGTCGGCAACCTGCTGTTCCTCTTGATCTTCGGCGTACCCGCGGAGCGTGCGCTCGGGCCGTGGCGCTTCCTGCTCCTGTTCCTGCTCGGCGGCGCCTTTGCCAACCTGCTCGCGGCACTGATTCTTTCGAGCACGAGCACGCCGATCGTCGGCTCGAGCGGCGCGGTGTCGGCGATCATCGGCGCCTACCTCGGTCTGTTTCCGCGTGCGCGCCTCGGACTCGTGCTACCGCTGGGCATGTTCCTCGAATTCGTGCGCATCCCGGCGCCGCTGCTGATCGGCTTCTGGGCGTTGCTGCAGGTCGCCTTCACGTTTGTCGGCCCGGCGTTCGGCCCGGTCGCGTGGTGGACGCATATCGCCGGCTTCGCCGCGGGCCTGCTGTTCGCACTCGTGTCCAAGCCGGCGATCGCGCGCCGCCTGCGTTCGTAGTCACGGGCACGCGCCGCAGCGCCGGCGAGTCGAATCAGGTGCGCAGCGTGAACGGCGTGAATTGCGTGTCGCGATCGTAGTAATCCTCGCGCTCCGCGCGCTTGAGCGCGGCCACGACGCGGTAGGTCAGCGGCGTCGCGAGTATTTCCCAGACCACCTTCATCACGTAGTTCGACACCATCACCGTGATCACGAGCTGGGTTTCCCAGACGCCGAGGAACGCGGCCGGATAGAACACGAGGCAGTCGACGCCTTCGCCCATGATCGTCGAGCCGATGATGCGCGACCACAGCGCGTTGCCGTTCGTCCACAATTTCATTTTTGCCAAAGTATACGAATTGACGAACTCGCCGAGGAAGAACGCGGTGATCGAGGCGAACACGATGCGCGGGGTCTGGCCGAAGATCGATTCGTAGGCCTCCTGGCCGTGCCAGCCCGCGGCCGGCGGCAGCTTGACGACGACGGTGGCCATGATCGAGGCGAACACGAGTGCAGTGAGTCCGGACCAGATCACGCGGCGCGCGCGCGCGTAGCCGTAGACTTCGGTAAGGATGTCGCCGAACACGTAGGAGATCGGGAAGAACAGCACGCCGGCGCCGAAGGTGAACTCGCCGATGACCGGCAGATGCACGCTGGCGACCTTGGCCGGGCCGATCAGGTTCGAGCAGAGCAGGACGCAGACGAAGGCGCCAAGGATGAAGTCGTAATAGCGGTAGGTGCGCGGCGCAGGAGCGGGTGCGGACATGGCGGGCGGGTCGAATCGGCGATGTCCGCTAGCATGCCGGCTCGGGAAGTTTTCCGCCAGCCGTAAGGTTTTGCGACGCTACCTTGTCTATTGAGCACCGGTGCGCACTGCGGCTGCGGCGCCCGCCAAGACGGAGGTTCCCGCGTGAAACGTGTACTGCTTTGCCTGTTCCTCGCCAGCCTGTCCGCCGCTGCGCTTGCACAGAGCGATGCGATCGCGTGGCAGGGCAAGACGGCGAATGGCGATACGTTCCATTTCGATCCGCAACGGCTGAAGCGCCCGGCGATCCTGCTGTTCTGGGCGACCTGGTGTCCGTACTGCGAGGCCTTGATGCCTTATGTGCAGCACGTCCAGGATGCGGCGGGCAAGGACCGGCTCGACGTGTACGCGATCGACATCAAGGAAGACGGCGATCCGCTCAAGACCCTGCGCGAGCGCAAGCTCGGCTTCACCCTCATCCTAGACGGCGATGCGATCGCCGACCAGTACGCAGTGAAGGGCACGCCGGGACTGTTCCTCGTCGACGCGAGCGGAAAAGTCATCTATCACCGCAGCGGCGGCGACGCGCCGGAAAAAGTCGAGGCGGCGCTGCGCGAAAAACTGCGCTTGCCGGCATCCGCGCACTGAAGCGGCGACGAATGCGGCAGTCGCCGCAGCTAGTGCGCCACGAACAACGGCACGTCGCTGTACTGGAACAGGTGCCGCGTCGCACCGCCGAGCACGAGTTCGGCGATACGCGAGTGGCCCCAGGCGCCCATGACGATCAGGTCCGACTGTGCCGCGTGTGCCGCATCGAGGATGCCCGCGCCGTAGCCGCTGGTCACGGTGAACGGGCGGAACTCCGCGGTGACGCCGTGGCGCGCGAGGTACCCCGCGAGGTCGAGCGCAGGCAGATGACGCGCACCGACCAGGCTCGCCTGCTCGGCGCCGTCGAGCACGACCACCTGCTTCGCCTGGCGCAGCAGCGGCAGCGCGCCATGGATCGCGCGCGCGGCTTCGCGGCTGTGGTTCCAGGCGACGAGCATGCGCTCGCCGACGCTGGCCGGCTTCGCCGTTTCCGGCACGACGACGACCGGAACGCCGGCGCCGAACACGGCGCGCGAGACGAGACCCCAGCCGATCGGCGCGTCGGCATTCAATTGCGGCCGTTCGGCGACGACCAGATCGCACCAGCGCGCGGCATGGCAGATCGCCTCGACCGGCTCGCCCTGCGCGACCAGCCAGTCGCCTGCGACGCCGGCCGCGCCGAGTCGTTGCGCCCAGCTTTCGCGCTGCGCAATCGCGGTGTGGTAGAGATCGTCGGCCTCCTGCACCTGGAACACGACTGTTTCCAGCGTGGAATAGGCGACTGTGCCGAGCGCGGCGACGTGGAGGCCGCTGACGTATGCATCGAGCCGGCGTGCGAGCGCCAGCGCCACGGTGGCGGCGAGCGAATCGCCTTCGTAACTACGCACGTGAACGAGAATGTCGAAGCGAGCCATATGCACCCTCCGTTTCTGTCCGATGGCGTTAGCTTACGCCTATCGAATGGGACGGTCTTGCCGCGCCTCGAGTTCAACGGACGGGATCATCCGGCGATTTCACGGCCAATTCCGCATTTACGTTTTCGTTCAGTTTGACGGGGTATGATCGGGACTCCCTAAGCAGAAGGAGTTGGCCATGCGTACACGCAATTTCATCGGACTTGCCCTGATTGCCGTCGCATCAACGGGAATGTACGCCGCGCGTGCCGAAGCTGCAGGCAAGATCGATTGCGAAATGCGCTTCAACCTGTCCGGCTGGGCGGCGATCTACAAGCACGCTGAAGGCAGCGGCACGATCACCTGCAACGACGGCCGCAGCTTCAACGTGCACATCACCGCGGTTGGCGGCGGCCTCACCGCCGGCAAGTACAAGGTCGAAAACGGCAAGGGCAAGTTCGCCGAGGTGTCGAGCGTCGACCAACTGTTCGGCAGCTACGCCCAGGGCGAAGCCAACGCCGGAGTGGTCAAGTCCGGCACTGCGCAAATACTGACCAAGGGCACCTCGTCGCTGGCCCTGTCCGGCGCAGGTGAGGGCGTGGACATCGGTATTTCGTTCGGCAAGTTCACGATCACGCGCGCTAAGTAACCCTTACAACCTGCCCGCAAAGCGTAGCGAGCGAAGAGAATTTGCGCGTCGCCGGAGCGCAGGAACCGGAGTGTACAGTCGAGTACATGAGGATTCCGAGCACCGCCGGCGCGCAAATTATCGAGCGCAGTAGCTTTGAGGGCAGGTTGTTTTTCTTCGCCATGCCGCCGCGCTATGCTGGCCGGCATGGCGAAGATACTCACGATCGAGGACGATGCGCTGACCGCGCGCGAGATCGTCACCGAGCTTGTCAACAACGGCAACGAAGTCGAAAGCGTCGGCAACGGCCGCGAGGGTCTCGAGCGCGCGTTGACCGGCGCCTATGACGCGATCACTCTCGATCGCATGCTGCCCGAGGTCGACGGCCTCACCCTGGTCACCGAACTGCGCCGCGCCGGCATCGACACGCCGGTGCTGATGATCAGCGCGCTGTCCGATGTCGACGCACGCGTGCGCGGCCTGCGTGCAGGCGGCGACGATTATCTGACCAAGCCCTTCGCCCCCGACGAAATGGCCGCGCGCGTCGAAGTGCTGCTGCGCCGGCGCCGCGCCGCGGCGCCGGAAACCCACATCGCCGTCGGCGACCTCGATTTGGACCTCATGACGCGCAGCGCAAAGCGCCGCGGCGCAGAACTCGAGCTGCTGCCGATCGAATTCCGCTTGCTCGAGTTCCTCATGCGCAATTCCGGGCAGGTTCTCACCCGCTCGATGATCTTCGAGAGCGTCTGGGGTTACACGTTCGACCCCGGCACGAACGTGATCGACGTGCACATCGCGCGCCTGCGCCGCAAAGTCGACCCCGACGGTTTGCCGCCGCTGATCCATACCGTGCGCGGCCGCGGCTACTGCATCGGCGACGCGATTTGACCGCACCCATGACCCGACTTGACACCCCGTCGATTGCTCCGCTCAGCGAACGCTGGCGTTCGGGGACGGCGCGCCTGATCCTGATCTACGGCGGTTTTTTCCTTGCCTGGAGCGTGCTCCTGGTCGCGCTGATCAACTGGCAGATCAGCAGTTATCTCGAGCACATTGTCGACGACATCCTCGAACAGCGAGTGGCCTATCTTTCCGGCATAGATCGCGAGCAACTGCCCGCCGCGCTGGCGATGACCGCGGCGACCGACCGGCGCGGCGTGATGAGCTTCGGTGTATTCGATGCGGCCGGCCGCTACGTCGCCGGCAACATCGATCGACTCCCGCCGGAGCTGCCCGTGGACGGTGCCCTGCATCGGCTCGCCGATGGCATCGTGCGCATCGATGGCGCGCACACGGGAGCAAGCCGCGGTGTCGCGGTGCGCGTCGCTGACGGATCGAGCATCGTGCTTACGCGCACGACCGACGCGGCCGACCGCGTCGGCGCGATCATCCGCAACGGTTTCATCTGGGCTCTGTCCTTGACCCTGATTCCGGGTCTGCTCGGCGGCTTCCTGCTCGCGCGCGGCTCGCTCAAGCGCGTGCGCGACATCGAGACCGCAGTCGCGCCGATCATGCGCGGCGACCTCGGCGTGCGCCTGCCGATCTCCGAGCGGCGCGACGAGGTCGACATGCTCGCGAACATCGTCAACCGCATGCTCGATCGCCTCGAAACCCTGCTCGGCGAGGTCAAGGGCGTGTCCGACAGCATCGCCCACGACCTGCGCACTCCGCTGACGCGCCTGCGCGCGCAGCTCTACCGTCTGCAGCGCGAGATTCCGCCCGACGACGCGCACGCGGCGACGATCGAGCGCTGCATTACCGACACCGACAACCTGCTCAATCGTTTTCGCGCGCTGCTGCGCATCTCCGAACTCGAGGACCTGCAACGCCGCGCCGGCTTCGGCGAGGTCGACCTGCGCGAGAAGCTCGCGCGCGTGCACGAGCTCTATTCGCCGCTGGCCGAGGACAAGCGCATCGCCTTCGCACTCGAACTTCCGGCGCTCCTCGCCAGCGTGCGCGCCGACGGCGGCCTGCTGTTCGAGGCGACTTCCAACCTTGTCGACAACGCGCTCAAGTTCACCCCCGACGGCGGCCGCGTCGTGCTGCGCGCAGTCGATGAAAAGATCGGGCCGCGCATCGACGTAATCGACAGCGGCCCCGGCGTTCCCGCGGCCGAGCGCGATGCCGTGCTGCATCGTTTCTACCGGACCAAGACCTGTCGCAAGGAGCACGAATGCGAAGCGCCCGGCTTCGGCCTCGGCCTGTCGATCGTCTCGGCCATCGTCAAGCTGCACGACTACCGCTTCGAGATCGCCGACGCCGAGGGCGGAACCGGCACACGCATGACGATCTATTGCTCGTCTAACGCGGGCTGAGGGTGACGTCCGCGGCAGATGAAGAAAATTTCATCGATGTCGCCACGAGTAAAAGCCGTTACCGGCACTACATTTTTGCGCATTGCGCAGGCAGCGCCCGTCGCTGCTTAAACAATTCTTCATATCCGCGACGATGAAAATTTGTGGCGCGGCAGCATAATTGCCTCGGCAAGTTTTTCGTCTCGCGGAATTTCCATGCAAGGTCTCGTTCGCATCGCGCTCGCGCGCCCGTACACGTTCGTCGTGTTGGCGCTGCTGATCCTCATCATCGGCCCGCTCGCGGCGATGCGCACGCCGACCGATATTTTTCCGAACATCGACATCCCGGTGATCGGCGTGGCCTGGCAGTACACCGGCCTGCCGCCGGACCAGATGGCCGGACGCATGACGACACCGTTCGAGCGTGCGCTGACGACGACGGTGAACGACATCGAGCATATCGAGGCCAATTCGTTCACCGGCTTCGGCATCGTCAAGATCTACTTTCATCCCAACGTCAATATCGCCACGGCGAACGCACAGGTCACCGCGATCGCGCAGACGATGATCAAGAACATGCCGCAGGGCGCGCAACCGCCGCTGATCGTGAACTACAGCGCCGCCACGGTGCCGATCATGCAACTCGCCCTGTCCGGCAAAGGGCTTACGGAGCAGAACCTCGCCGATATGGCGATGAACTCTCTGCGCACGCGCCTGGTCACCGTGCCGGGTTCGGCGATTCCGTACCCGTTCGGCGGCAAGGCGCGCCAAGTGCAGATCGATCTCGATGCCGCCGCGCTGCAGGCGCGCGGCTTGACCGGCCAGGACGTCGCCAATGCCCTCGCCGCGCAGAACGTATTGACGCCGGTCGGCACGCAGAAGATCGGCAACTTCGAATATGCGGTCAACCTCAACAACGCGCCGTCCGACTTGAAGGACCTGGCCGACCTGCCGATCAAGGAGGTCAACGGCGCAATGGTCTACGTGCGCGATGTGGCGAACGTGCGCGACGGCAACGCCGTGCAGACCAACATCGTCCACGTCGATGGCGGCCGGTCGGTATTGATGAGCGTGCTCAAGAGCGGCGCGACGTCGACGCTGGCGATCGTCGACGGCATCAAGTCGATGCTCGAGGAGATCAAGCCCTCGCTGCCGGACGCACTCGTCGTCAAGGCGATCGGCGATCAGTCGATTTTCGTACGCAACGCGATCGGCGGCGTGATCAAGGAAGGCGTGATCGCGGCCGCGCTGACCAGCCTGATGATTCTGCTGTTCCTCGGCAGCTGGCGTTCGACCGTGATCGTCGCGATTTCGATCCCGCTGTCGGTCACCGGCGCGGTAATGATTCTTTCCGCGCTCGGCGAGACGCTCAACATCATGACGCTCGGCGGCCTCGCCCTCGCCGTCGGCATCCTCGTCGACGAGGCGACGGTGACGATCGAAAACATCAACTGGCACCTCGAACACGGCAAGGACGTGCGCACGGCGATTCTCGACGGTGCGCAGCAGATCGTCGTGCCGGCCTTCGTCTCGATGCTGTGCATTTGCATCGTCTTCATCCCGATGTTCTTCCTGCAAGGCATCGCACGCTACCTGTTCGTGCCGATGGCCGAGGCGGTCATGGCCGCGATGGTCTGCTCGTTCCTGCTCTCGCGCACCCTCGTGCCGACCATGGCGAACTATCTCCTGCGCGCGCACGCCGCGCACACCGACGAACACGGCACCACCCCGCCGCTGCCGCCGTCGCGCAATCCGCTGGTACGTTTCCAGCGCGGCTTCGAGGCACGATTCGAGCGCATGCGCGCCGGCTATCACGATCTTCTCGGGCTCGCCCTCGCGCAGCGCAAGCTCTTCGTCAGCGGCTTCCTCGCTGCGATCGTGGTCTCGTTCCTGCTCGTGCCGTTTCTCGGCCGCAACTTCTTTCCGTTCGTCGACGCCGGTCAGATTCTCATCCACGTCCGCGCACCAGTGGGCACGCGCGTGGAGGAAACCGCTGCGCGTTTCGCCGACGCCGAACGCGCGATCCGCGAGATCATTCCGGCCAACGAAGTCGAGACGATCGCCGACAACCTCGGCGCGCCGTTCCTGTCCGCGATCAACACGATCTACAACAACACCGGCACGATCGGCGAACAGGACGGCGACATCCAGGTCTCGCTCGCCGAAGGCCATGCGCCGACCGCCGGCTACATGCGTCGCCTGCGCGAGGAACTGCCGCGGCGTTTCCCCGGCATGACTTTTTCGTTCCTGCCCGCCGACATCGTCAGCCAGATCCTCAACTTCGGCGCGCCCGCGCCGATCGACCTGCAGGTTCGCGGCAACAATCTCGCCGAGAATTTCACTTACGCGAACAAGCTGCTCGCGCAGATCAAGCGTATCCCCGGCGTCGCCGACGCGCGCATCCAGCAGACCGGCAGCGCACCGGCGCTCAAGGTCGACGTCGACCGCACGCGTGCGCAATACGCGGGTGTGACCACGAAAGACGTGACGAGCAGCCTCGTCGTCAACCTCGCCGGCTCGAGCCAGGTCGCGCCGACGTTCTGGCTCAATCCGGCCAACGGCGTCACCTATCCGATCGTGATGCAGACGCCGCAGTACAAGCTCGACTCGCTCGAAGCATTGCGCAACGTCTCGATCAACGCACCGGGCGGCGGTACCACCGTGCTCGGCGGCATTGCCGACATTAGCCGCACCCAGGTCAACGGCGTGTTCAGCGAGTACGACATCCGCCCGCTCGTGCAGATCTACGCGACCACGCAGGATCGCGACCTCGGTGGCGTCGCTGCCGACATCCAGAAGATCATCGACGCCAACGCGAAGGACCTGCCCAAGGGCGGAAACGTGGTCCTGCTCGGCCAGGTGAAGACGATGAACAGCGCATTCTCGGGCCTGCTGTTCGGCCTCGTCGGCGCGATCGCGCTGATCTACTTCCTCATCGTGATCAACTTCCAGTCGTGGAGCGATCCGTTCGTCATCATCACCGCGCTGCCCGCGGCATTGGCCGGCATCGTCTGGATGCTGTTCGCCACACACACCACACTATCCGTGCCTGCATTGACCGGCGCGATCATGTGCATGGGCGTGGCGACGGCGAACAGCGTGCTCGTGATTTCGTTCGCGCGCGAAAAGCTCGATGAGCTCGGCGACGCCACCGCGGCCGCGCTCGAGGCCGGTTTCGTGCGCTTGCGCCCGGTGCTGATGACGGCACTCGCTATGGTCATCGGCATGCTGCCGATGGCGCTCGGTCTCGGTGAAGGTGGCGAGCAGAATGCGCCGCTCGGTCGTGCCGTGATCGGCGGCCTCGTCTTCGCCACGGTCGCCACGCTGTTCTTTGTCCCGGTCGTGTTCAGCATCATCCATCGGCGCCACGGCGACAAGCCGGCGCCGCAAGTTTCGTTCGGAGAGTCCCATGTCGCAGCCTGACCCTGTTTCCCGCAAGCGCGGCTCATATCGCGGCCTGCGCCTGGCGGGCGTCGTCGCCGTCGCGATCGCCGTCGTGGTCGTCGCGCACGGGCTCATCGTGCGTGCTGCGGAATCCTCACGCCTGCGCGACTGGACCGATGCGCAGGCGCTGCCTACTGTCGCGGTCAATCCCCCTGCGAACAGCGCGAATGCATCCGGCCTGGAACTGCCCGGCCGACTGGAGGCGTTCAAGCGCGCGCCGATCTACGCGCGCGTGCCAGGCTACGTGAAGGACTGGAAATATGACATCGGCGCGAAGGTGAAGGCCGGCGACTTACTTGCAGAAGTCGAAACGCCCGATCTCGACCAGCAACTCGCCCAGGCGCGTGCCGACCTCGCCACCGCGCAGGCCAACGCGAACCTCTCGCGTATCACGGCGCAGCGCTGGCAGGCACTCGGCAAGACCAGCCTCGTCGCCAAGCAGGATGTCGACGAGAAGACCGGCGATCTCGCCGCCAAACAGGCGGCCGCGAACTCGGCGCAGGCCAATGTCGCGCGTCTCGTCGCGATGAAAGGGTTC
>Ga0207694_10005022_pt1 | contig 10238 bp, 8 predicted proteins | sample KBSC34metaG_FD_184353 | JGI IMG/M metagenome (GOLD analysis project Ga0207694, IMG submission 184353) | Corn rhizosphere microbial communities from Kellogg Biological Station, Michigan, USA - KBS C3-4 metaG (SPAdes) (version 2) | ecosystem: Host-associated > Plants > Roots > Rhizosphere > Soil...
CTCCTTTTACCGGTTTCGTTATAGCATTGATGTCAAGACGCGCTCCTTAGGACGGAGTGACAGAAACTGAGGTCGGCAGAGCGTTATTTGTGGTTGAAAAGCCAAGGCTTCGCCCCCGGTTCCCCGAGTTCCACCTCCCCAGGAAAGTGAGAGCCGACTCACGTCGGCTGCTACGGTTCAGGGCTGCAATGCGCGAATTTATTGGGGGAAATTCTCACCCCGATCCTCTCCCCCACTTCGTGGCGGAGAGGGAGACGAAAACGCTCCTTGGATTGTTTGACCCTCGCTTTCTGTCGCACCCTCCTTTGGTGTTGAACGGGATTCGTGGGCGCCTTTGCACTCGAGTCGGAAAATCGAGCGCAGCCAACTGCCAGTGCTCGGGCGGATGAGTTCTACAAAGTACTGAACGTCGCGGTCGCGGCGCGATGGGTTCGACTCTTACAATCTTTTTACAATTTGGAGTTTGAGGTGCAGGCGTGATGCGCGCAACATCGCGATATGAAGACAAGGAAAGGTTGGCTCACTTTGGGGCTGTGGTTATGTACCGCGACCATTACGCAGGCGAGTTTGCTGGAGGAGGTAATCCGCAAGCCGGGAATGTGGAACCAGATGTGCTCGATACCGGGGCCTCTGGCATTTGATGTTCCGCTGCCAATGTATGGGCTGGCCACGCCGCGCAATTTTTATCTTTCCGAAGCAAACCTCGACCGGCTGCGGGGCCAACGCGCCGCGGTGAGTGCAGACATCGTCAAGCTCCTGAACCGCATGGACCTTTCGAAGGCTACGAATGGACCAGGAACGTTCAGTATGACCGGCTCAAACCAGGATCCGGAACAGCTTAGTGGAACCCTTTTAGACATTATCCTGCGATTGAATGCAGTGGAAGCGTTGCCCGGATTGTTGCGGCTCGAGGCAGATTTGAATCAAGGGTTGGCGGCGGCAACTTCCGACCCAGCATCCGTGCCGGATTTGGATCTCGACAGTCCCGTGATGGAAACCATCTCGTACAAGGACGATCTCAAAGACGCCCAATCTCCGCGTCACAGGCGCGAATTCGCAGCCCGGATTTATCAGCGCGAAATATTGTCGGTATTGGCCGCGTTGCTGCGGCATCAGCACTACCAACCGCTGCTCGATTCCGATTTGGAGGCGAGCTATTTCGAATATCTTAAAAAAGGGGCTGGCGACCCACAATTTTCGGGCATTCATTCGGAGGGGGATGTCCCCGCAGACCAAAGGGCCTGGATCGGATTCGACCTCATTTACAAACTGCCATTTCACAAAGACCCGTCTCACTCGGGATTCGTGCCCTTTACGCCGAAACTGCGGTTGGAAATCCGCCAGTGGGCTGCGGATTATCTGCAACAAACTTCCGGGAAAAAGACGCCCGAGGCTTCGCCCAAGGTTGAATGATTCAGTTGCGCGTGAAGTTGTGGACGGGAATCGCACTGGTATTGACTGGTTGCGCCTCTCCACTCACGCCGACAGCGGTTCAACCTGCCCAAGCAGGACCGAACGGACATCAACTCGTTTCCATCCCTGCGGGAACGTACCGCGTCGGCGCGCCAGGGCATCTGCGAAATCCGCGGCGAACAGTTCGTCTGAAAGCCTACCGTATTTCCGACGCCGAGACGACGAACGAACAATTTGCACGCTTCGTGCAGGCAACGGGATATATCACCGACGCCGAAAAGATCGGTTATGGATTGGTGGCGCGCGAGGGAATGATCGATTGGGCTTGGACCGAAACCAAGGGCGCGACCTGGCGCACGCCGTTCGGTCCGGTCGATCCGAGGGCAGGCGACTTGACGAATCATCCAGTCACCCAGATCAGCGGGGCGGATGCAGAAGCGTATTGTCGTTGGATTGGCGGTCGATTGCCAACCTTGGAGGAATGGGAGGTGGCGGCGCGCGCGGGGTCGACTACCCGCTGGCCGTGGGGGGACAAATTCGATCCGCACCTTGCCAACGTCTGGAACGGCACAAACCACCTGCACAACACGCGCGAGGACGGTTGGCTTTACACGTCACCGGTGCGGAGTTTTCCTCCGAACGCGTGGGGTCTCTATGATGTCATCGGAAACGTCTTTGAATATTGCGAGGGATTGCCGGCAATCATTGGCAAAGAGAATGAATCAAGATTAATCGCCGGCCGAGGTGGTTCCTGGTGGTGCTCGAAGGGAACCTGCGATTTTTTTAACCTGGTGGACATTGGCGCGATGGATCGGCACGGGTCGCTGGCGAACCAGGGATTCCGGGTGGTTTTTGACGAGGCGGACGGAGATTGACTGACTGCACAATTGGGCGTGTAAACGCAATTAATATTTGCCACATCCCTTCATCGATTTACAATCTCTTAAAATCCAATGATGAAACGCACTTTTCAGCTTGTAGCGTTGGTTTCGATATTCTTCTTCGAAATTGAATTTTACCACAACGGGTCCGTTAAGGCGCAACCAATCGCAATCAGCCCTCAAAAAGCGACAGCTCCATTTAAGGATCAATCACAATTCGTCGTACACTCCATTGTCTCTGACATCTGCAAGGAGATTTTCTATGCAAGGTATCGGAAATTTCCCGATCCGAACCGGTTCAGAGTGCAAATCAATGAACAGACAAATTCTCCACTCGAAAATCCAGTCTACGAAATCAAAATCGATTTAGGTGAAACATTCCCTTCATTGGGATCAGAGGTAACAATCGACGGTCCAATCTGGTCTCCATCGGTTTACCGAAATCTGACCAAAAAAATCGCAGAAAAGGTGGGCCTAGAACCTTCCAAATCGATTCCAAAAGAGAATACTGGGCTGCTTTCACAGTTATTGGATGCAAACGCTCTGACTATCGAAACGGAAAACCAAAGGTTATCTGAAACCCTCAAAAACGATTTTTCCAATCCTCGCCTTCACGAGCAGGCAGCCTTGTTAATCGCTGGTTTCGCACTGCGTGACAATTCCGGAAATTTTTTTGACATTACCAGCCCGCTGTCCCGACTTACAACTCATTTGTGCCTGGCTCAATACCTCAATGGCATTGCTCCTTCAGGCATCAACCAGCAAGTTGCAGAGGCGGCGTTGTTCACATTAATGAACAATGAAAACACCGCGCTCGAGAAACTTGGCGGCATCAAAGAAGAAGATTCCACTATGATGGAATGGCGCAAGTTGCTGGAGGCATATAACACCCATGACTACCGAAACCTCTCAATGAAAGAGGGCACTCCCCTCGCCGAGCGAATCGCGTGGTTCCGCGCGTTCAGTGATTCAGTCGACGTAAATGTGGGGTGGAACAAATTGTCCAAATCCGAAAAATCCACGATTGATTTCGCGCGAATCGCCCGTAACGAGCGTTTCTCAGTCGAACTTGGTCATGAGCTTTTGAATATCGAGACTTCTTTGGAAGCCAAAGAACTTTTGAGCGTTTACAAATCACATTTCAAACGCGACCTAAATCGAAACGACCTTATCGATGCGCTAAATCGATTGCCCGAGGAAAGTTGCATTGGGACAAATGAAGTGCAGGTCATTCCCTGGGGGCAATGGGCGTTTTTTCTCCAGCGGCATCTCTGCGGCGCGCTGGAGCGTGATTACCATTTTATCGATGAGCGATTCGGCGCTCCAGATAATGCACAGGAGTTCTTAGCTAAAAGCAAAGAAACACTCGGCGCTCTTCGATTATTTCCTTTTATTCATCATTTTGGATCCGTTCTCTCACTTCAAAGCCGTTTGGATTCAGAGGCGTTTGCCATAATTCAGGAGGCTCCCGAATTCGTGCCGGGGCATTGCTGGAGTTCCTTGCATTTGGAAATGACGTCCGAGAAAAAAAGAAGCCCAAACGGCTCAATAACTTCTACACCCTCAGCTGCAAAACTTTTCGCTGACCGATGGTTTATACATAGCCCTCTGCCACATACTGCTTACGATCCAGAATCCGTTTTCAAAAATGGCCACGGGTATACTGAGGAATTTATACCAACACTTGACCGACTCCACGAACTTTCCCCGTACGACCGAAGAATTTCAGATCATATTATTTCCATTCAATACGACAATAAAGCTACATACGCACAGGCTTCCGAAACATATCGATCCGTTCTCCCTTTCGCCACGTACGCCAAAGCTCAAGTTGCAGAGTCTATCACGAATGAACCAGAACAGTACGAGAGACTTATGAACTCGGCTGCCGAACAGGATCCCCAATTTTTCGCCCAATTAGGTGATTATTTTCGCGATCGAAAGAATGATGACAAAGCAGCTAAATACTATGAAAAAGGAATCCAAAATAATCCGGATACCGTAGCGACTTCGTATTTTGCAGGTTGGTTAGCCCCCTATTATTTAAGAAAGGGGGATACGAACCGCGCCCAGCAGGTGGTTGACGCGGCTGCAGAAACCTATTCGGAGGCGGGACTGGAAGCCAAGGTAAATTTTCTTTCCGCAATTGGAAAAAACGATGAAGCCGATGTGTGGAGAAAGAAGATTAAAGAGCGTTATTGATTGATTCAGGCATCGACGACGGGCGCTTCCTAGTGAGTCAGATTTGAAAACATCAGATTGAAAAAAGTTGACTTCGAGCGCGGGATGAGTAGGTTTCGCCCCGTGAGTCGCAATTTAAATCTGAACCTGTCGCTGAACGAGCTGCTGCTTAGCAGCCCGGCGGTTGGGTTCTGATTTAATCACCAGATTTATCAACCCCACTGCCAAACCGGCAGTGGGGTTTTTGTTTTTACAGGAACCACTAATGACTTTTAGGCAAACACAAATACCGAGGGGAGACGATGGATTGATACCATCTCTTTCCCCCTCACCCCGGCCCTCTCCCTCAGGGAGAGGGGGAAGCTTTGGCGCACCGTTGTCGATCTCAGGCGAAGGTCTTAATCCAGCGTGCGGAGATAACTTCCCTTTGTTTGCGGAGGTCACAGCCCGAAGCGAGAAGCAAAAGATTTAATTTGCGGCGGTCGCAGACCGCCGCTACAACCAAGAACGAACATGCTCAAGAATCCGTCTCAGAAATATCAAGCGTTTCCGCCGGTGCATTTGCCCGACCGGCAATGGCCGAACCGCGTCCTCACCCAGGCGCCCCGCTGGTGCAGCGTGGATCTCCGCGATGGCAACCAGGCGCTCGCCGTGCCCATGAATGTCAGCCAGAAGCTTGATCTGTTTCAGACGCTCGTGAAAATCGGCTTCAAGGAAATCGAGGTCGGTTTTCCGTCGGCGTCCAATACGGAGTTCACGTTCAATCGCCGGCTCATCGAGGAAAACCGCGCGCCGGACGATGTCTGGTTGCAGGTGTTGGTGCAGGCGCGCGAGGATTTGATCGAGCGCACGGTGGAATCACTCGTGGGCGCGAAGAAGTGCATCATTCATCTCTACAATTCCACTTCACCCGCACAGCGGCGCGTGGTGTTCGGCAAATCGAAGGAGGAAATCAAGGCCATCGCCGTGCAAGGCGCGAAGTGGGTGAAGGAACGGTTGCCGCGGCTCAAGGGCACGGAGGTGATGCTCCAGTATTCGCCGGAAAGTTTCAGCATGACGGAAGTGGAATTCGCCAAGGAAATTTCCGAGGCAGTCATGGATGTCTGGCAACCGACGCCGGAACGCAAAATGATTTTGAATTTGCCGGATACGGTCGAGGTGGCGATGCCGAATGTATACGCGGACCAAATCGAATGGATTTGCCGCAATATCAAAAATCGCGATTCACTCATCATCAGCTTGCATACGCATAATGATCGTTGCACCGGTGTCGCAGCAACGGAACTCGGGTTGCTCGCGGGTGCTGACCGCGTGGAAGGCACCTTGTTTGGCAATGGCGAGCGCACTGGCAATTTGGACGTGGTGACGGTGGCGCTCAATCTTTACATGCACGGCATCGATCCGAAATTGGATTTCAGCGATCTCAATTCGATCATCGATGTGTATGAACGCTGCACTGGCATGACGATTCCGCCACGCCAACCGTACGCGGGCGAATTGGTGTTCACGGCGTTCAGCGGTTCGCACCAGGATGCGATCAAGAAAGGTCTCGCGGAATGGGAAGGCCAGAAACGCGAGCATTGGGACGTGCCTTACCTCACGATCGATCCCCAGGACATCAGTCGCGAATATCGCGAAGTAATCCGTGTGAATTCTCAAAGCGGCAAGGGCGGCGTGGCGTATTTGCTCGAGTCGGAATTTGGCATTCTGTTGCCGAAGGAAATGCAGCGCGAGTTTGGACCGATCGCGAATGACGAGGTAGATCGCCTTGGCCGCGAAGTGCGCGCGACGGAGTTGAAACAAATGTTTTGGCGCGAATACATCGAACGAACGTCGCCCTGGAAAATCGGCACCTTCAAAACGAACAGCGACAACGGAAAAGTCCATTGCGATGCGACCGTGTTCCGCGAGCAATCGCAGATGCGGCTTGTGGGGCAAGGCAACGGACCGCTCGCGGCTTTAGTCCACGGCTTTGCCACGAATGGAATCCGTTTTGAAATCGCGGACTACGCGGAGCACGCGTTGAGTTCGGGCGAGGAAGCGGCGGCGATTGCGTATATTCAAATCAAGCACGCGGACGGCAAGACGCGCTGGGGCGCGGGGGTGGACACGAATATTGAATTGGCGTCCGTGAAAGCGGTATTGAGCGCGTTGAATCGTTCTTGAACATCAAATCCCTAGCGTTCAAGCTCCAAAAACGTGTCAATCGCGATTGGAGCTTGGAGCTTGGAATGGAATTTGGAACTTTCATACGGGTTATGCACCCTATCGCTATTACGGACATAAGGTGTAGATTGGGACATGGCTGAAACTCAAAGCAAAGGTAAACGGAAGCCAAGTGCAGCTTTCATGAAACCCGTGCAACCGGATGAAAAGCTCGCGGCAATCATCGGCAACGAACCCGTCCCGCGGACCGAAATCACCCGCAAACTCTGGGATTACATCCGCAGTCACAACCTTCAGGATCCCTCGAATAAAACGAAGATCAACGCGGATGACAAACTGAAGCAGGTCTTCGATGGGCGCGACCAGGTCACGATGTTTGAAATGACCAAACTCGTGTTCAATCACGTGAGTTAATCGCGGCCATTTCTGGCTCGCCAAATTCGTTCGAGATTCTACAATGCCACGATTATGAAGCGGCATTGCGGTGGTGGTTTATTTTCCATTTTGGCGGCAACTTGCCTGGCGTTTGCCCTTCCGAATGCCACAATGACCAACGCGCAGCCGAATCCCGCGCAGATTCCCCAACCGCTCGGACCGGTGACCGTCACGCCCGTCGGAGCATTGGACGATTACCTCAAGTTCGATTCGGAGGCAAAATTGGTAAACGTCACCAACGGCACCGAGCAGGCGAATTTTTCTTTCAGCGTGACGAACGTTTCCGCGGAGGATGTCACGATCACCGCCATCGTGGGTTCGTGCCATTGCACGGTGGCACAATTGCCCGCGCAACCGTGGAAACTGGCGCCGAAAGCGGTGGGAGAATTTTCCGCGACGATGGATTTGGCGGGCACGCCGCCGGGCGAATCGAAATTTAAAGAACTGACCATCTACGCGGATAAAGGCATCAAAAAACTGAATGTGACATCCCATGTGCTGCCGGACATGTCTACTCCGGAGGCGCGGACGAATAATGTGAAGATGTCCACGGCGGATCGGCAGGCAGTCTTCAAGGGCGATTGCATGCAGTGTCATGCAGATACTGCGCGAGACTCCTCCGGACACGATAAACTTGGCCAAGATCTTTACGCTTCGGTATGCGGAGTTTGCCATGAGGCGGCTCATCGCGCGACGTTTGTGCCGGATTTGCATCACTTGAAAGATCCAACCAGCGCGGATTTCTGGCGGGCATGGATCATCAATGGCAAACCCGGTTCGCTGATGCCGGCATTCGCGAAGTCTGAAGGCGGCATTCTCAGCACTGAACAGATTGATTCACTCGTGAAATATTTGAGCGCCACCATTCCAGCGCAACCGGCGAAGCTCGCGCCTCCGACCGCGGTGCGAGTCGCTCCTTGAGAAATATTTCGCACTCGCCAATTAGGGCGCGCGGAATACAATGGCGGAATTATGAAATGGCGTAGTGGATTGTTCATTTTGCTTTTGGGGACCGTCAGTTTCATGTCCGGTTGCTCTGCGCACGGGCAGGCAAATATCGCAAACACCCCCGCCAAACAGACTGTTGCCCAGGCGCAAACTCACGTCGTCACTCCCCCGCCGCCCCCGGCGGCCCCACCGGTTCCAGTGCCGCCGCCGGCAGTTTTGCAGGCTTCGCCGCCGCAGCCGATGGGCACCACCTCAGCCTCGTCTTTGACAAAGTTCCTCGCGTTCGACAAAGACGAAAAAGACGTCGAGGTGACGAACGGCACGAGCGAGGCGCATTTCAGTTTTAATCTCACGAATATTTCCTCCGAAGTGGTCACCATCAATGGCGTCCAAACGTCCTGCGGATGCACGGTGGCGAAATTGCCCGCAAGCCCATGGAAGCTGGCGCCGAATGAACATGGGGAAATTTCCGCGACGATGCAATTGGCCGGAGTGCCCGCCGGCGGTGATAAAACCAAGACACTGACAGTCAATTCCGACAAAGGTTCAATTGCGTTGACCGTGAGAGCAAAGATGCTCGCCGAAACGCCGGCGATGTCCGATGTGGACCGGGCGCTCAGTGTAAAAGCGGCACAGGTGGATCGGCAGGCGGTGTTTCGCGGGGATTGCGCCCGGTGTCATGTGACTCCCGCGAAGGATGCCGCGGGCCACGATAAAATGGGGCAGGATCTTTACGCTGCCGTGTGCGGCATTTGTCATAATTCTCAGCACCAGGCGAGCTTCGTGCCGAATCTGCAAAAACTGCCAGTGCCGACGAACGTGGAATTCTGGAAAAACTGGATCGCGCACGGCAAACCGGGTTCGCTGATGCCGGCGTTCTCGAAAGCGGAAGGCGGGATCCTCAGCGACGAGCAAATCAATTCACTGTCGCAGTATTTGGCCGCAACGATTCCTTCGCATCCGGTCGTGATCGCCCCACCCGCGCCTGAATCGCTGCGAGCGCAATAAGTTTTCTCAATTTCAAAGAGGCCGGCAGCAATGCCGGCCTTTTTGCTTTTTACGAAGTCATCAAAAAATGTTGCCGATTCGCCAAAATCCGAGGAGCGCGCATTTGGCGAAAGTTCCATGGTGAGGAAAACGAAACACGTTATGTCAAAAAAACTATTTATCCTCTCGATGGTGGCAACGGTCGCCGGCCTGGCGTTCGTCACAAATATTATCAACGTCCAAAACGCGGTTGCTTTCTATGTCGCGTTGCCCCTGGGCGCCATCTTTCTGGGGCTCTCTCTGATGTTCCGCTCTTTCGAAAACGAGATGTTGGCTTACGACCAGGAGCACCAACGCCATCCTGCGGTGCTCGCGGAGCCGAAAGCAGATAGTTGCTCGCGCGAGGCACACGGCGTACACGCGGTCGCTCATTAAGCCCGCACCACGCATCGAGTGCGGGTGCTAATGAATCGAATGATGCTCCAGAAAAGTGGCCATCAAATCGGCAATCGTGTTGCAATCTTCTTCGAGCGCGAAATGGCCGGTGTCCAGCAAATGAATTTCCGCGTCGGGCACATCGCGCGTGAACGCTTCGGCGCCTTTGGGGCCAAAAATTGGATCGTTCCTGCCCCAAACCACCAGCGTCGGAGGATGCCGCTTGCGCAGGTAGGCCTGCCACTCCGGATATTTGGGAAGGTTATTTCCGTAATCCGCTTGTAATTCGAGCTGAATCGCACGATTGCCAGGGCGTTCGAGCAACGCGAAATCCATCGTCCAACCATCCGGATTCATTTCCTCCGGATGACGCGCGCCATGGACATATTGGTATTTCACGGAGTCAAATTCCATGTTGCGCAACACCGGAGCTTCAGTTGCCCCGGTGCGTTTTTCCCAGAGTGGTTTCTTCAGAAAAAATCGCTCGAGCAATCCCTCGTTGTAGATGTTGCCGTTTTGGAAAATGAGCGCCGCAATCCACTCCGGATGATTCACCGCCATGCGCATTCCGACCGGAGCGCCATAGTCTTGCATGAAGAAAACGCAATTCGTGGCGGATTTTGCCCGCAAAAATTTTTCCATCACGGCGCTGACGTGGTCAAAGGAGTATTCAAACTTATCCACCGGAGGCGTGTCGCTATGACCAAAGCCCGGGTAATCGGGCGCGATGACGTGCCATTTTTGAGCCATCAACGGGATCAGATTCCGATAATAGAACGAAGAGGCTGGGAA
>Ga0207694_10005024_pt1 | contig 10233 bp, 10 predicted proteins | sample KBSC34metaG_FD_184353 | JGI IMG/M metagenome (GOLD analysis project Ga0207694, IMG submission 184353) | Corn rhizosphere microbial communities from Kellogg Biological Station, Michigan, USA - KBS C3-4 metaG (SPAdes) (version 2) | ecosystem: Host-associated > Plants > Roots > Rhizosphere > Soil...
GATCGTCGAGCACGCCGAGGCGGCGGAGTAGTCCGGCCCGTTCAGCCTTCCGCGGCGGCGGGCTGCTCGCCGTAGTCGTCCTCGGTCAACCCTTCGATCCCGCCAGGCGAGTGACTGCGGATTTCGCCGAGCCGGTTCGCGGCGATCTTCAATGCGGTCGAGATCGTCCGCTGTGTGGCGCGCAGCTTGGCGCCGTTCAGCAGCACGACCCGTTCCTCCTTGGTCGCGATATTCAGGACAGCGGCGATTTCTTCCGCCGTGGGCGGGCACCCGGCGATACTGCGATGGGTGTCGATCGTGTTGACCAGGGCCTCGGCCTGGGCCGCGATCAGGTCGGGCTTTCCCTTGCCGCGCACGACGCTGAGGATGTTCGCCGCCAGCTCGCGTACCGCGCGCTCCACACCGGCCAGCGCGCGGTCGCGCGCCAGCAAAGCCTGATATTCAAGGTCGAGTTCCTCGACTCCTTCGACTGGTTCCACGATCACCCCAATGCCTGCGAGCCGGCCGGGGACAGATTGGCGTCCGCCGGTCCTGCAAATCACTGAAACTCCAGATTATGGAGCCTTCTACGCGCCGGGCACTATATTGGATTTGCGGCTAATGGCGATGGTGTTGGGTGTGGTGCGCGGCGCCGTGATGCTCGCAGTGATGGGCGTGGGCGGCCGGGTTGCGCCGGGCGATCCAGAACAGGGCCACCGCCAGCGCGCCGAAGACGAGATTCAGCCAGAACGTATAGTCCAGGCTGAAATGCATCATCTCACCGCGGATGTTCGGATCGCGCGCCGGGACCCAGCCCAGCGCATTGAACAGCACGTCCATCGCCAGCGCCGCCACCACCATCGTGGTGTAGAACACCGCGCCGATATAGGCCGCCATCTTCCACCCGTAATAGCGTCGATAGACATCCAGCAGCGGCAGCACGATCAGGTCGGCATACAGGAACGCCAGCACCCCGCCGAAGCTGATCCCGGCGCCCCACAGAACCGCCGCCATCGGCACGTTTCCAATCGAGCAGACGAAGGAGATGACCGCCACCAGCGGCCCGATCAGCGCATTGGCCGGCACCTGCACCCAGGGGGAGGCGTGGGTGACGAACAGGGTCTGCCAGGCGCCGTCGGGCACGAAGACCGACAGCGCGCCGGCGATCACGAAGCCCAGCGCCAGATCCTTCCACAGCATGCCCCAGTCCATGGCGAAGTTCTGGGCGATCATGACCCGGCCCTGCCGGCCGGTGAGCTTTTCCCACAGCGTGTCGCCCGGCGCAGTCATGTCGCCATGGTCGTGGCCGCCGCCCGATTCGGGATGGCGGCGCGCCTCCTCGATCAGCCGGGTGGGGTAGGTGAGCCTGACCAGAGCCGACATGACGGCGACCAGCACAACCCCGCCGATCCACTCGGCGGCGGTGAACTGCCAGCCCATCAGCAGATAGAGCACGATGCCGAGCTCGGCCACCAGATTGGTCGAGGCGAACAGGAAGGCGAGGGCGGGGACCAGGGCCGCACCTTTCTTGAACAAGGTCCGGCTGACCGCGGCCGAGGCATAGGAGCAGCTGGAACTCGCCGCGCCAAGGGCCGTCGCCAGCGCGACTTCGCGGATGCCGGCCCGGCCCAGCGCTTTCTGCATCCCGGCCTTGGAGACCACCGCCTGCAGCGCGGCCGAGATGGCGAAGCCCAGCACCAGGCTCCAGCCCACCTTCCAGAACATGGCCAGCGCCATCAGCAGCGCCTCGCCGACCATCATTGCGATATGCGTCATTCGGAGGCTCCGGCCAGGTCGTCGATGATGGGGCAGTCGGGCCGGTCGTCGCCGTCGCAGCGGTCGGCCAGGTGGGCGAGGGTGCGGCGCATGCTCCTCAGCGCGGCGATGCGGCTGTCGAGTTCGGCGATGTGTCCCGTGGCCAGCGCTTTCACCTCGGCGCTGGCACGGCCGCCGTCGTCCCACAGGGCGAGCAGCTGCCGGATCGCGTCCAGCGAGAAGCCAAGGCCGCGGGCCCGCTTGATGAATTCGAGGCGGTTGATGTCGCGCCGCCCGTAGGTGCGGTAATTGCCGGCGCTGCGGTCGGCCGGCGCGATCAGCCCGACCGATTCGTAATAGCGGATCATCTTCACGGTGATGCCGGACCGGCGGGCGGCGGCGCCGATATTCACCGCCGCATGAGATGCTGTGTTCGTCATGGGCGGCATCATGAACCCTCCTGCGATAGGAGGGTCAATAGGCCTGCAAGCCGCCATACAAACGCCAAAAGCTCCGCCGAGGCGGAGCTTTTACGAAATGCAAAAACATGAAACGGCCGAAGGATCGGCCGCGAAGACTAAAAGCCTTCGCGATCCATGCGCTTGCGGAGAAGCTTGCGGGCGCGGCGAACGGCTTCCGCCTGCTCGCGGGCGCGCTTCTCGGACGGCTTCTCATAGCTGCGGCGAAGCTTCATCTCGCGGAAAATGCCTTCGCGCTGCATCTTCTTCTTCAGCGCGCGCAGCGCCTGATCGACATTATTGTCGCGAACCAGAACGTGGACGATGGGTCCTACTCCCGTTGCGGACACTGCAGCCCGATCTCAAGGGCTTGAACACGCGTCCTGTGTTAACGAACTCAGAAGTTGACGACTTCCAAATTGGATGCGCCTTCTACCACTACAAGTCTGAATTTGAAAGGCCTTGGCGAAATGTCTCTTTTACCCGTCGTGCGTATCGGCGATCCGGTTCTGCGGGCCGTCGCCGCACCGGTCGTCGACCCGGCCGATCCGGCTGTCGCCGCACTGGCGCGCGCGATGGTGGAGACGATGATCGACGCGCCCGGAGTCGGGCTCGCCGCCCCGCAGGTGGGGCAATCGCTGCGCCTGATCGTCATGCGCCTGATCGCCGAGCGCGGCGCGGCGGACGAGCCGCTGCGCACCATGGCGCTGGTCAATCCGGAGTTGGAGCCGATCGGCGACGAGATCGAGCTGGGCTGGGAGGGCTGCCTCTCGGTGCCCGAGCTTCGGGGTGTGGTGCCGCGCTACCGGCATATCGGCTATCGCGGCTGGCTCACCGACGGAACCCGAGTCGAGGGCGAGTTCTCCGGCTTCCAGGCGCGTATCCTGCAGCACGAGGCCGATCATCTGGACGGCATCGTCTATATTGACCGCATGCGCGATCTGGCCAGCCTGGGCTATGGGCCGGAACTCCAGGCCGCCGCCGAGGCCGCGCACAAGGCCGATGCCGCGCTGTGAGCGGACCCGACGACAATAAGGTGAAAGACGCGATCCTGCTGGCGGCCCTGCCGCATGTGGCGTTCGACGGCTGGTCGATGAAGGCGCTGACCGCCGGCACCGCAGACGCGGGGTACAAGCGCCAGGATCTGCTGCATGCCTTCCCCGACGGCGTTGCCGATGCCATCGCCCACTGGTCCGACTGGGCCGACCGCCGCGCCGTCGCCGCGATGGGCGCGGCGGATATGGCGCATATGAAGACGCACCAGCGTATCGCCATGGGTGTCTGGGCCCGGCTGGAGGCGATGAGCCGCTGGCGCGAGGCCGCGCGCACGGCCACGGCATGGCTCGCCTCGCCTTTGCATGCGCCGCTGGCCAGCAGGCTGACCTACCGCACCTGCGACGCCGTCTGGCATGCCGCCGGCGACACGTCGACCGACTTCAACTTCTACACCAAGCGCGGCCTGCTGGCCGGCGTGGTGCTGTCCACCACCTTGTATTGGCTGCAGGATTCGAGCGAGGGCGCCCAGGCCACCTCGGCCTTCCTCGACCGCCGTATCGCCGAGGTGCTGCGCCTCGGCGGCCATATCGGCAAGGCCCGCGCCGCCCTGGACCGCTTCGACCCCGCGGCCCTGCTGCGCCGCTTCCGGCCCAGCGCCTAGGGGCGTTGCATTCCCGATCCCGAGGGCTTATATCACCCCCCTCGCACGGCCCTAGTCCCCTTCGTCTAGAGGCCCAGGACATCGCCCTCTCACGGCGGTAACAGGGGTTCGAATCCCCTAGGGGACGCCAGCGGAATTCCCGTTTTGTATCGCGTTTGTGCTCTCTTTATTCGGCTCCAAGCCGAAAGCCAGCGACTGGATAAAGGCCGTCGAGGTCGATACCAACCGCAGCGTGTTCGTCGACACGACCGGTGCGCGCCGCCCTGGCTCGACGATCCGGAATGTGAGGGCTCCGGAGTCCGTCGAACAATATCGGGAGGTGATTTGGCCTAGCCGTAACGACTGCCTCTTATCTTTGGGCCCTGAGATATTGTTCGATATCGTCGACCATCAGCCCGACCTCTGCAACTGCGCCGCGCAATTCGTTTCGCGTCACGCGGAGTTTTTCGACCCAATACGCGATCTCATATTCCGAATGTACGTTGATCGGGACATGATTGCCGGCCGCCAGTGCGACTTTCTCTTCAGCCATGGCTTTTCCTTTCGCTGAGAAATAATGGGCCAACAACCGAATTAGCGCGCTTCATCGGGGGCTTGGCGCCCTAAGCGGTCCCCTAATTCCCTCCCGGGCCGAAGTTCATGCTCATCTCAGGGCAGCGTGCAGCGGACGGACATATCGGCCCGCAAGATCAGGTCCGCCGGCCGAAAATCGCGTGGTAGACGACGAGGATCACGATCGCACCGATGACGGCAACAAACATGCTGTAGAGATTGAAGCCGGTCACGCCGGCGGCGCCGAACTGGGTGAATAGAAAACCCCCGACAACCGCGCCGACGATACCCAGCACGATATCGAGGATCAGGCCTTCGCCTTGCCTATTAACGATCTTGCTGCCGATAAAACCGGCGATAAGGCCCAAAACTACCCATCCTAATATCGACATTTGCTGGCTCCTGTTATCGGCGGCTAAGCGGCCGATCGGTCATAGATCCTTCAGTTCCGTTACTTTCCGGGGCCGGCTGAATACCGCATTCAAGATGCGGCCGGTCAGGACGCCGGCGGCCAGGGCGACGGCGGGAGCTGCGATCATATGGTGCTCGACCGTCAACCTTAGGTCATTGCGCAACGCGTTCCATCGGTCGTTGAAAGCGGCCGCGGCTCGGCTGGTCCGGGTTTTGGGCGGCGGAGCCAGCAAAAACAACCGGCCACTGGCGGAACTTGGCCGGCCGGTGCCGGTGACATCCCGAGGCGGGTGCAGGGTGGGGGGCTGTTCCAATATTTTCTCCTTGTGTCTTTCAAGGAATGTGCCCCTGCCGTAACTGTTCCGCCCTGAACGGAGCGATTATGGATTATAAGTATATCACAGAATATTTAGTGAGATGGATGGTCGCCGACGAAGTTCTTAAGCTAACGACTGCAGAAGATTTGCATGCTTGCACGCGCGCCAAAAGACTCACTTGACTCTACGGACCAACTGACCATTTCCCGACTTGAAAAGCTTGCCCAGGAATACGAGGCGAAGGCCGTCATCATGGAACGCCGCGAGTCCGGCCGGCCCGTTAAGGGCTCTGGCTAACCTATTCGACGGACAAATACGCACCCCGATAGCGTGCCGATTGTTAGATAATGACGGCAGGTTTGATTTGCCTAACGCAAGAAATGGGTGGATTGTTGAGTCGTCTCGTTGTTCCGGTGGGACGCCGATGAAAATTCCGGGCGTTCGGTTCGCTACGATTTCTTGTGTAAACGCCTTTGATGTGGGCGGTAAGCTGCGACAGAATAACTTGAGAGTCTGAGAATGGCGCATGCTCCAGCACCCGAAATTGTTGTTTTTCTAGATGTAGCACGCATTCATCGGCAACGGGCCGAGGAGATTCGCACCCTTGGGCATGCTTCTGCCGATGAGCGGTATCAGAAACATCTGGAAGGCTTGGCAGCCAAGCTTGAGTCGCAGGCCGTTCGTCTGGAGACACATGCAATGAGGTTGCAATCATTAAGCGACCGGACCGATCAGCTTGCCGCCGAGCTTCAAACGGAAATATCGGAAGCGCGAAAAACGATCGCTCAAATCAAGAAGGCCTTGGTCGACTGACCAGAAGCGCGTGACACAAGTCCAGCCCACAAACGTTGCAGCGTTAATTTTCGATCTTGGGGCATTGAGACCGGATCGAGAGTTGGCCACCAGACCGTCTGGATTCCAATCGCAGGTCAGACACCCGTCGAACTAAGCGCCAATACTGCGCTGTGTCGTTTGCGGTCGGTCACATCCAGGAAGATGACGCCTAGCTTATTGCCCGTGCCGTCGTCAAAACGAAACGCGAGAGCCTCTAACATACGACCCTGGGCTGCCAACTCGCGCGCGAAACGCGTGGATTCGCCAGTTATCCACACTTGGTCATACATCTCGGACCATTCCTGGGATTCTTCTGGAATGACCTCCCGGACCGTCCTCCCGACAACGTTCGTAAGGCCGCTTTGCCGCTGGAATCCGGGATTGGCCGACAGGAAGCGGAAGTCGCTCAACTCGCCAGCCGGGGTGTCGACCTTCTCGAGCGTACAAAATCCCTCGTCGATATAGTCGAACAGCATGCGGAACTTGGTTTCGCTGGCGCGGACAGCCTGATCGGCTGCCTGACGATCGGTGATATCGACGAAGGTCAGAACCACCCCATCGATGACATTGTCGACCGTACGGTAGGGGCGGATACGAAGGATGAAGGTATTGCGGCCGTCTTGAAGGGTGACACCCCGTTCGAATGGAGACAGCTTTCGTAGCACGCTCTTAACGTCACGTTCCAGATCCCGGTATTCCAACAGGCTGACGATTTCGGTGATCGGCCGGCCGATATCGGCGTCACGAAGGTGGAATATCTCATTGACCCCGCGCGTGAATCGTCTAACGCGAAGATTTTCGTCGAGAAACAACGTCGCAATGTCCGTGCTCTCGAGCAGATTTGACAGGTCGCTGTTCAGCTGAGTCAATTGTTCGTTCTTATTGGCGATCTCGGTATTTATTGTCTGAAGCTCTTCATTGACGGATTGCATCTCCTCCTTTGCTGTTTCCAGCTCCTCATTCGATGATTGAAGTTCTTCGTTGACCGATTGATACTCTTCGTTAGCCGACCTCATCTCCTCATTCGCGGTCTCCAACTCGTCGATTGCTGATTGAAGCTGCGTTCTCGTCGTGCGCAGTTCCTGTTGCAGCGTCTGGATTTGTTGCTCCGGTTCGACGCCGGGTTCACCAGCGTTGCCATGAGCGGCGCTCCGGCCGGCCTCCTGCAGGGCGAGGACGACGAATTCGGCTTCGGGCCCGTGGTCGGCAAGCCGTTGGGCCATTATGCTCACCATGCGCGGCTGGCCATCGATGCGGAGCGCCACGTCGTCACGTCGAACCGCCTCGCCGCCGGATCGCACCTGCTGCATGACCTCCCGTGCAGCGTGACGAAGGCCCTTTCGAAGAATATCGAACAGCGCAAGGCTGGCGACGCCAGGTGACGGTTCCAGATATTGCCCGACCGAGCCCCCCGAGAAGCGGATGATTCGGTTAGCGCGATCGAGCAGAAGGTGCGGCGGAATATGTTTGTCCATCGCCCGGCGCATGCTCACGTCCAGCGTGTCATCGTTGGATATCGCTTGTGCGTCCAGCGCCGTCCGGCCCACCCCCCTGACGCCGGTCGAGAAGGGGGGCAAGGCGGTGACCGGTGCGTCGCGGCGTTCGAAGATGCGACGCTTCTTATCTTTGACAAGAAACAGCTTGGTGGCGCGCGTAACTGATTCCGACGACCCCAGGAACAGGTGCCCATCCGGCTTCAGAGCATAGTGGAACGTCTGCATAAGCCGCTCCTGCATTGCGGCGTCCAAATAGATAAGCAGGTTGCGGCAGGAGATCAGGTCCAGCCTTGAGAAAGGTGGATGCTTGATGACGCTGTGGACCGAGAAAATGCACATCTCGCGAATCTCGGGGATGACGCAGCAATCGTCGCCATCGAGCGTGAACCAGCGTTCCGCGCGTTCGGGTGATAGGCCGGCGACGGGCTTGCGGTAACGTCCTAGTCTGGCCGCAGCGATTGCACGTTCGTCGAGATCGGTGCCAAATATCTGCACCTTCGGTTTAGGACGGCGCGAATCCATTGCTTCGCGCAGCAGAATTGCGATTGTGTAGGCTTCTTCCCCAGTCGCGCAGCCCGGCACCCAGATACGAATGTCTTCGTTGGTGCTTTTCCGGGCTAGGGGCAGCAAGACCGTATCCCTCATTGCCTCGAATGCATCAGAATCGCGGAAGAAGTGGGTTACATTGATCAATACCTCGCGGAGCAGCATGTCGAGTTCTTCGGGGTGGTCGGTAAGCAGCTCCAGATAGGCTTCCGGCGTTTCGACCTGCAGGACCTGCATGCGGCGCTGCAGCCGACGCACCAAGGTCTTTTCCTTATATTCACTGAAGTCGTGGCCGGTGTGGGCATGCAGCGCGCGCAGAATGGCTGAAAGATGGGATGCCGCATCATGACGGACGCCTTCGTCGTCCTTGCCGCGGGCGACGTGCACCAAGTGTGCACGGTGGGAAATTATGCGCTCTGGCATGGCCTCGACCGCCAGCACGTCGTCGACTAAGCCGGTGTTTGCCGCGCTGGCGGGCATGCCCGGCATCGCGTGGCTATCGTACTCGGCCTGGGCGAGAGTCAGTCCGCCATGCTCCTTTACCGCCGCCACGCCTAGGGCGCCGTCGCTGCCAGTGCCCGACAGCACGATCGCGATCGCCTGCTCGCCCCGATCCTCGGCGAGAGACAGAAAGAACGTGTCGATCGGCCGGCGCCGTTCTCGGGGCGGTGCCGGTTTGACGATGGTGAGCTTCCCGTCGCGAACCGTCATCGTGGCGTCGGGCGGAATGACGAAAACGCAGTCGGGTTTCAGGGCCTGCCCGTCACGGGCCTCTATCACATCCATCCTCGTCGCGTTGCCGACGAGTTCCGCCAGCATGCTTTTATGGTCGGGCGAAAGGTGCTGAATGAGGACGAATGCCATGCCGGTGTCTGCCGGAAGGGCATTGAAAAAGCTTTTGAATGCGTTCAGGCCACCGGCGGATGCGCCGATACCGACTGTCAGGAACACGTCTGGTTCACCGAGTTGCCTCCACGCGCCACGGGCAGTGGCCGGGTTATCCTTGGGGAGTCGATTCTATAGCGATCGACGGGTACGGAGGATGACACCGAAACAGCCTCCTTAACAGACGTTTGACGCAGCGCTCGCGTTCAGTCGCCTCTTCGCTTCTCGTTCGACACCAGCGGTCGGATGGGCGAGGGTTCTGGGATAAGTGTTGATGCTCGGATCGCCCAATAATATAAAAATAATTCCGGAAGGGTTAGTCCATATTAACTCCATGACGCACAGCATCGCAATGGACTTAGACTTAAATGTCTCGAATACTGCGATCTTCCGGAGCTCTCTGGAGTGCGTGTATTTTGTTGCTCGTATCGAGTCATTTCGTCTATTCCGGCCGTGTCGGTGGCGCCGAGCATATGGCGTACAATCTCGTTCGGGGGCTGCACGAAGCGCATGCGGCGCCGACTGTCCTATGTTCGCGGCATGCCAACCTTTCGCCACAATTTATCCGGGATTGTCATTCGAGGAATGTCCCTCTGTTGGAGACCGGCGGGAACAGGGGGCCGAGGTTTCTGAGCGAGCAGAGGGCGTGTTTCGATCCCGCGCTCAGCGGCGCTGCGATCATATTCCCCAATTATTTCCTCCCGCCCATCGTTCCGAAGCGCCTCGGAAAAACGGCGGTCGTGATCCACGACTTCCAGTATCTGCATTACCCTCAATATTTCTCCTGGAAGAAACGGGCCTGGCTCTGGCTGTCGCACAGGCGGGCTATGCAATCCGCGGATCATCTGATCTTCATTTCTGAGTTCGTCCGCAGAGATGCGATACGCCTGTTTGGGTCCATCGCTGCCCGTGGCGTCGCTATCTCAAATCCGATCTCCTGGGATCGTTTTGGGGAACGCAGCCTGCGCGTCGTTGGCGACGACAAGCCGTATATCCTCTCGGTTGCAGCGCACTATCCGCATAAGCAGCTCGACATACTGCTGAGGGCTTTCGCGATCTTCGCACGGCATAACAAGGATGTCCGGCTGGTCCTCGTCGGTCAGCTCGCAAACAAATTGGTTTCCGTGTCGGGCGCCGGCGGCGTACTCGAAAATCTGATTATGGATCTCGGTATTGCCGACCGCGTCACCGTAACCGGCTATGTCGACGATCATCGGTTGGGCGATCTCTACCGGCAGGCGACGGCATTTGTTTTTCCGTCCGCTTTCGAGGGGTTCGGAATGCCGGCAGTCGAGGCGCTGGGTTTTGGCGTGCCTTGCCTCACCACCCAATGCACCGCCCTG
>Ga0207694_10005034_pt1 | contig 10221 bp, 7 predicted proteins | sample KBSC34metaG_FD_184353 | JGI IMG/M metagenome (GOLD analysis project Ga0207694, IMG submission 184353) | Corn rhizosphere microbial communities from Kellogg Biological Station, Michigan, USA - KBS C3-4 metaG (SPAdes) (version 2) | ecosystem: Host-associated > Plants > Roots > Rhizosphere > Soil...
CGATCCGACGACGACCAGGCCGGCTTCGGGAAGGAAGCGCAGCGCGTCCAGAATCAGCGTATGTCCCTTCTCCGGAACGAGGTTGCCCACGGTCGCAAGCCATGGACGCGCATCGAGACCGAGAGCGGTGCGTGCATCGTGGCGGCCGGACGGTCGAAAGAGGTCGAGATCGACGCCGTTTCGCAGTACGTGGACCTTCTCAGGCGTGATGCCGAGGTTGATGATTTGCTCTTTCAGTGCATTCGATACAGCGATGATTGCGGCGGCCGATTGTGCCGCCTGACGAATGGCATCTTGCGGACCTGGCAGCCTTGCAATGAGATTGATGTCAGTTCCGCGCGCAGTGATGACGACCGGACGGCCGAGCCGGCGGCCCATCATGGCCGCCGCAATTCCGTCGGGATAGAAGTAATGCGCATCGATCGCGTCGATCGGTTCGACAGAAGCGGCCGCCAGGGCTGCCGGAAACGCCCACTTCGCGAGAAGGCGCGGCGACCATCTCATCCCGATACGTGGAATGACCGGATAGCGCGGATGCGCGACGCTGATACCGTAGCGGTCTTCGGCAGTGGGCACGCGCGCAAGCATTGCATAACGACCGTAGGCCGGATGCGTAAACGGAAACCACGGGACGGGCGCCACGACACGCGAGCGCACGCATCCGCTGCCGATAAGTTGCCGCAGGCGCGTCTCGACGAAGATGCCATGCCGCGGATGTATCGCGTTCGGATACAGCGTCGTGAATGTGAGAAGCCGGATCACTCCCGCGCCAGCCGTTCGAAGACCTCGCAATAGCCGCCCACGCTCTTTTCCCAGTTGCGCTCCTGCTCGACGAATTTGCGTCCCCGCGATTGAAGGCGCGCGCGGTCGTCGGGATGCGCCAGAATGCCAATTACGGCGTCGGCAATCGCCGATGCATCCCCCGCCCGGAACAGGATGCCTGTGTCATCGTCGCGTATCAGTTCGCGATGGCCGCCGACATCGGACGCAAGCACGACACGACCGAGCGCCATCGCCTCCAGCGGCTTGAGCGGCGTGACGAGTTCGGTGAGACGCATGGCTCGCCGTGGATAGATCATGGCGTCCACGATGCCGTAGTAGCGCTGGATTTCGCTGTTCGCCACGCGGCCTGCAAACACGATTCGGTCCTCGACTCCGAGACGCCCAGCAAGCGCGCGCACGCTCGCTTCCTCAGGACCGCCTCCAGCAAGCAGGATGCGTACATCGGGCCGAACGGCCAGGATTGCGGGCAGCGCCGACACGAGCAGATCGAGGCCCTCGTACGCGTAGAACGAGCCGATGAACCCGATGACGGCCGAGTTCGCGAGACCGAGTTGCGTCTTGAGCGCGAGGTCCGCCGGAAGGCCGAACGGCAGGCGTTCGACGTCGACGGCATTCGGGATGACGGTAATTTTCGTTCGCGGTATGCCCCGTGCCATCAGGTCACGCTTGAGTCCTTCGCAAATCGTCGTGACGTGGTCCGCACGGCGCACCGCGAAGGATTCGAGCTCGCGGGTCGCCCGATAACGCAGGCCCCCCGGGCGGCTCGTTCCGTGGTCTGCGGCCGCATCTTCCCAGAACGCTCGGATCTCGTAGACGACGGGAACTCCCAGCTTGCGACCGACCCAGAGCGCGGGCAATGCATTCAATGCGGGCGAGTGCGCATGCAACACGTCGGGATGAGAGTCGCGCGCCATTTCGAGCAGCCGTCCCGCCGTCGCATGCATTTGCGCCAGTTCGTTCACGACGGGTCTCCGTCCCCATCGTCCGGGTTTCCACGGCGTACGGTGAAACTGGAGTCCGTCCACTTCTTCCAACGCAGGGCCCGGTGCCGTGTGCTTGGGACTCGTCAAATGCAGCGTTTGCCAGCCGAGCGCGCGCTGCCCATGCAGTATCGCGCGAGTGCGGAACGTGTAGCCGCTCTGCATGGGAATCGAATGATCGAGTACATGCAGTACTCGCACGGCTATCCGGCGATCTTCCGGGCGGGGCCTTCGACGTCGGCCTGCAGGACGTTCCTGAGAAACGATTCAAACATGAGCAGCGTCCAGATCGGTGCGCTGAAGTCGCGGGCACCCGACACGTGCGCATCGAGCAGATGCCTGAGGTACGCGGGATTGAACAACCCCGTTTCGGCCAGCGCCGGCCCGGTGATCGCACGTGCTGCGCGCTCACGCAGCGGGCCACGAAACCAGCGTGCGAGCGGCACGGCGAATCCGCGCTTCGGCCGGTACATCACTTCGCGCGGCAGGTAAGGCTGCATCGACTCCTTCAGCAGGTACTTGCCTTCACCGCCGCGAATCTTCATGGACGACGGCAGCGTCGCCAGCCATTCCACGAGAGGATGATCCATCAGCGGCTCGCGCACCTCCAGCGAATGCGCCATGCTGGCACGATCCACCTTCGTATTGATGTCCCCGACCAGGTACGTCTTGAGATCGAGGTACTGGATAAGCGCGAGCGGGTCGGCCGTCTGCGCCTTTTGCGCGTGGCGGTGAAACACGTCGACCGCGTTATAGCCATTGAGCTTCGCCTTGAATGCACTCGTGAACAGCTCGCGCCGCATGCCGTCGCGGAAGATCGACATTCCGTGAAAATACGCCTCCACCGAATCACGCGCCAACGCCTCGAGCGTCGATCTTGCGCGGAATACACGCGGGGCCCAATCCGCCTTCGGATAAATGCGACCGAACAGTCCGAATACCGGCCTGCGAAGCGATAGCGGCAACGTGCCCCGCAGCCGTTCTTCGGCGAGGTGAAGACGGTATCGGCGGTATCCGCCGAAGCCCTCGTCGCCACCGTCGCCCGACAATGCGACCGTCACGCGACGCCGGGCGAGACCGCACACGCGATAGGTGGGTATCGCGGAACTGTCGGCGTAGGGTTCATCGTATTGACGCGCGAGGTCGTCGACCAGGTCGAAATCATCGCTTTCGACGCGTTCGACGAAATGGCGCGTCGAATAGCGGTCGGCGACGAGCTTCGCGTACGCCGACTCGTCGAATGCGGGATCCGAAAATGCGATCGAGCACGTGTTGACCGGTTCGCTCGAGATGCCCGACATCATCGCGACGACGGCGCTCGAATCGACGCCGCCGGAAAGGAAAGCACCAAGCGGAACGTCGGCGATCATCCGAAGACCGACCGATTCCCTGAGCCTTGCCACCAGTTCCACGCCGGCGTCGGCTTCGCTGATGCCGGAGTCGAGCGTGAACCGCACGTCCCAATATTCGACGGGGGCAGGAACCGGCTTGCCCCGGCGAACCGTCAATGTGTGAGCAGGAGACAGCTTCAGCGCGCTGCGGAAGATGGTGCGCGGCTCGGGGACGTAGCCGAGTGCGAAATATTCTTCGATTGCCGGCGGGTCGATGTCTTTCGGCAATGATCCATGCGCGAGCAGTGCCTTGAGCTCGGAACCGAAGATAATATTGCCGTCTGCAAGCACCGCGTAATACAGCGGCTTGACCCCCAAGCGATCGCGCGCCAGGAAAAGCGTCTCCTGCGTGCGATCCCAGAGCGCGAACGCGAACATGCCGCGAAACCGCGTGACGCAGCTTTCGCCCCATGCCTCCCACGCATGCACGATGACCTCGGTATCGCTTCTGGTTCGAAAGTGATGGCCGAGTGCGACGAGTTCCGGGATCAGCTCCTGGTAGTTGTAGATCTCGCCGTTGAAGACGACGCAGACGCTTCGATCCTCGTTGTACAGCGGTTGATGTCCGGTTGTCAGATCGATGATCGACAGGCGGCGGTGGCCGAGTCCGATCCCCGGCTCGACGTGATAGCCGTGATCGTCGGGGCCGCGATGCTTCTGGATGTCATTCATGCGCACGAGCGCTTCGCGATCGATGCCCCGAGAACCGCGCGAATCGAAGATGCCAGCGATCCCGCACATGTCATTCAGTGCCGGTACTACCGGCCGCGAAGTTCATCGTCATGATCGGACCGTAACGGAAATCGATCGGTTGATGGGGTGCGCCGCCATCATGGCTGCCTCCCTGCGGCATCGTTCAACGCGGCATCGATCGTCGGACCCATTCGCGATGCGAACGAGCCCAACAACGCATTCGCCTTCGCTTCGTTGCCGTCCGCCGGCGTATAGAGCACGACCCACGCGGTGGGATCCCCGTGTCCGCGCAGCTTGCCCGCCACCTGATACAGCTTCGCCATGAAATCACTCGTCGTGAGCTGACCATCGACCCAATACCAATGCCATGCTACCAGCCGATTCGAAAGCGGCCCTGCGATGAGCGCCGCTTTGGCCGCGACAACCTTGCCATTGACCGATACGTGCGCGACGCCGCGTTCGATGCGCTGCCACTCCCGGTTGGTGGTTTGCACGAGCGCGTTCGATGACGTGATCGCACGCGCGTCGAACGTTTGCTCGGCGAATAACGCAACGTACACACCGACCTGCGATCCATCCTTCTCGAATACCGCAGTTGTCTCGGCGGTCGCGCCCTTTATGTCGGGTCGCCAGTCGCCGATCGGCGCCGTCACACGGCGCCACTCCGAATTGCCTGCAATCGTGATCGGGCCCGCCGCGATGGCCGGACGACGACTCTCAACGGCGGAAAGCACCGGCTGCCAGATCGCAATCATGATGATCGCGATCAGGCCGGCAGACAGCAGCGGGGCTTGGTGGCGTGTCGCCGCCGCAGGCAACGACCTCGCTTCGGTGTTCTTCGACGCCGGCTCGTCCTCGCGCCACCAGGAACCGACCTGAAACAGCGCCAGCATGACGATGCCAAAGAAGATCCACCCGTATATGAGGTGATCGACGCCGGTGGCAAGACGGTTGTTCGTCAGGTGGGCGAGCATGACGACGCCATATGCGCGCAGCCAGTTGGCGATGATCGGCACGATCAGCGATGCGGCGATGAACGCAAGCCGACGCGCCGCCGAGCGATACATCAGAATGGCGAACAGGCATCCAACCATCAGCGAGGCGATCAGGTAGCGCAGCCCGCTGCACGCCTCGACAACCGACCATCGGCCGCTCGGAATGGTGAAGTAGTTACCTTCCCGGAACACCGGAACCCCGCTGGTTCTCAGCGCGACAACTGTGAAATCGGCCGTCCAATCCATCATTCTCGGCACCAGCAGCTCACCGAAGGGCACGGCGAAGAACAGGAAGGCGAGCGGAAACGCGAGGGTGCGGACGATACGCGTTCCGAGGATCGCCCACACGGCAAATGGAACCATTGCCATCATTCCCAATTGCGATACGGACACTGCGGCGGCCAACTGGCCGACCAGCCAGATGCAACCGCCGGCGGCGATGCCGATGAGCGCCGGATGGAATGGCTCCGGCCGCAGCGACTCCAGCTCTTTTCGCCTGGTCCACAACAGATACAGGAATATCGGAAAGACGAGAAAGCCGTGCGTGAACGTCTCCGACCGCTCCCAGATCGACACCATCGATAGCGTCGTTCGCCAGAACACGAGCAGCACGACGACAAGACAACTGCAAACGATCGCCGTCGCATAGGACCGCGGGCGCGCAGGCATCAGATGGCTGATGAATTGCGGGTTCGCGCTCATCGTGGGTCGGTCATGCTTCCCCGATACCGGCCGTTGCGTACGGTTGCGTCACCGGCCCGGCATTCGATACGTTGGCGAGGCGAAGCAGCGACGAGAGCGCTGCCAGGTTGCGATCCCAGTTGCAATCAGCCAGAACGGCCGTCCGGGCAGCGGTCTGCATCGCTCGCGCCCGGCCGGGTTCGATCAATGCGATCGTCTTGGCAGCAAACGCGTCCGCGCTGAGCGCAGTCTCGAAGTGCTGGCCAGGCGTTCCCGGAAGCGAGCGCGCTGCCGCTTCGGAAACGACGAGCGGGCATCCCATCGACATGGCCTCGAGCGCCTTGTTCTGAATGCCGCGCGCAATCCTCAGCGGCACAACTGCGACGCGCGCATGCTGCAGATACGGGCGAACGTCGTCGACGCGTCCGGTCACGGATATCCGGCGATCTTGCGTGAGGGCGCGAACCGACGCAACCGGTTCCATGCCGACGATGTAGAAGCGAGCGTTGGGACGAGCGTTTGCGATCGACGGAAACACGTGATGTGCGAACCAGATGGCGCCGTCGGTGTTGGGCCAGTAATCCATCGCTCCCGTGAAGACGATCGGCTCTTCCGCTTCCGAGAATGGCGTGGCGCGCACATCATCGCGCGCGAAGTACCCGGTGTCCACGCCGTTTCGCACGGTGTGCACGGTGCCTGCCGATTCGGGCACGAGGTCGGTGAACACCTTGGCTTCGGCAGGCGTCACGAAGACACTCGCGACCGCCTCTCGAGCGACTCGCCGCTCGAACTCGAGCAAGCGCCTCGCCTCCCTCCCGTAAAGTGCTGAAGCGGGCCACTGCCGCACACGCGAATATTGGGCCCACTTCACCGAGTCGGCGTCGACGAAATCGACGACGGTACGAAGACCCGGACGACCGAGAACGTACTGCGCCATCGCGGACGAAAAAATCAGCGCGGTATCGATGCCGTACGCGGCGATCACGTGCGCGACCCAGCGCGACATGGCTGGATGGCGATAGTGGTGAACCGACAACGCGCCCCGCGTCAACAGGCCCGCCGCACTACGTAGCCGGGAGCCGATGGCCGTCAGCCGAACTACGTTCGACGACGCACAGAACTCGCTCAACGCGGACACGTGCTTCATGTCCTCGGCGTGGTCGACGAACGTGCCAAGGTGCACCTCGTAACGGGTCGACAGGAAGCGCAGCATGTTGAACGAGCGCACCTTGTCCCCCTTGTTTGGGGGAAAGGGGATCCGGTGAGCGAGGTAAAGCAGAGGTGCCAAGATCGGTCTACCCAAGATGCCGGACGATGTGCGGTCCGAGCATGTTCGCAGCTTTGCGTGGCAAGCGCCGCCAGGCTGCGATGAACGCTCGATATTTCGGATTGAGCGGATGGTTCTGCGGCACGCCTGCACGCGTGAAGAGTTTGTATTCGTACGCGAGCGAGGTCGGCTCGAATCCCCAGTTCTTCTTGAAGGCGTAGGGACCGGTGTCGCGCTTGCTGCGCCCGTAATCGTAGATGCGAACTCCCCGCTCGCAGGCCCTTTGCATCAGGTCCCAGTATTTGAAGTCGTTTGCGGCCAGCTCACGGGCTCGCAAGGTGTCGCCGGCGAAGCAAGGCAGCACTTCATCGCGGAAATAGAACGACAGCACGCCGCTTACCGCGTTGCCGCCGGCATCGTTCACGATCAGCGCTTCGGATGCGCTACCGAAATTCGACATGATGCGCTCGAAGAACCGCCTGGAATGTGGCGGCGTGCCGTGCCGATGCACGTTGTCGGCATAAAGCTCGAAAAAGCAGTCGGGTTCGGCGTGAACCACGCTGCGCAGGCCATGCGCGATCCCCTTGCGCACCATGGCCCGCTGCTTGCGCGGTATGGCGAGCAGATTCGCACCAGCATCCGGCAGTATCGGCTTGCGAAACGTCACGTAGAGATCCTGTCGCGGCCAATCCGGCCGTTTCGCTTCTCGATTGCGCAGCTCGAGATGAGCAGCCCGAAGCGAGCGCGCAAGCTCGACCGCAGCATCGATCAGCAGGTCATCCGCACCGCCATCGACGGCAGCCGGCCCGCCATACGCACAGAATGGCAAGGAGATCAGCGCTCGACCGAACAACACGCTTCTCACTTCCACCAGCGGCAGAACCCCGCATATCGCGTCACCGCGTTCGGCGAGCAGATAATGGCAGCGATGATGCAGGACATTCTCGAAAATGTCGCGCCAGCCTGCGCGATGAAAAAACGTCGCGCTTTCGCAGTGCTCCACGAAAGCATCCCACTGACGCTCGTCGCCTGACACGAACGGTCGCACGCGAGTGCCTCGCAACTCGGTCGAACGCCGCGCGACGACTGCATCAGCCTCCGCCTGCATCATGCGACAACGGTCCCAAACACACGATCGACGCGGCTCCAGTGAAAATCGCGGAGCAGGCGCGTAAGGCGAGGCGCAGTCCGACGCAGGTTCACGTAATGGCGAAATCGGGTCCGGACACCGAGACCCGGAATGCGCGGTTGGTCGGGATCCAACTCCCACGGATGAAAATAGAACATTGCCGGCTGCCCGTCGTACGCATGGATGCGTTGGATCGACCAACGCGACAGCGCATAAGGCAGCAGGCGAAAATAGCCACCTCCGCCCGCCGGCCAGTTGGTGCGAAGCATGCGAAGCGTCGACACCGGAATCTCCAGCAATCCGGGCCGCACCTCGTGCGCGAACCGCGGTGCGTCGGGCATTCCGTAGTGATCGTGGCGAATCGGATAGATGCTTGAGCTGTACCGGTAGCCGGCCTCCGCAATGGCATCAAACGCCCACGGGTTCGATGCGCCAACGGAAAAGCTCGGGGCGCGGTAGCCGCGCACGTGGCGGCCGGTGATGTCCTCGAGTATTTCTTTCGCGAGCCGGATATCTGCCAGGAACTCATCGCGCGTTTGCGCACTTGCGCGCCGATGGTTGAAACCGTGACTCGCGAGCTCGTGACCGGCTTCTCCGATGCGCCCGATGAGCAGCGGATAGCGCTCCGCTATCCAGCCGAGCGTGAAGAAAGTCGCTTGGGCATTGGCGTCGGCGAGCAGTGCGAGGATGCGCTCGACGTTCCGCTCGATCCGACACTCGATCGAGTTCCATTCGCTCCGGCGAACGTGCTCGGCGAATGCAGACACCTGAAAATAGTCCTCGACGTCGATCGTCAGCGCATTGACGATCGGGTCGGCCGCCGCGGCCGGCGCATCAGTTCGCGAAGCAACGGCGGCACCGGTCATCGGCGATGCTCCACTGGCACCGGGTGAGCGAGCCACGTCACGAGATGCTCTGCAATGCGATCCGCCGCGTGACCATCCCAAAACTCCGGCACGCACCCGCGTCGGCCGCCCGTTTCCAGGATGTCGTTGATGCACGCTTCGACGGCCGTGCGGTTTCGGCCGACGAGCGTGTTCGTGCCCTGCGTGATCGTGACAGGACGCTCGGTGTTGTCGCGCATCGTCAAGCATGGCACGGACAGCGCCGTCGTTTCTTCCTGGATGCCGCCCGAATCGGTCAGCACGAGCCGCGCGCCCGCGAGAAGGCCGAGCATCTCGAGGTAGCCTTGGGGCTCGAGCAAGGCGATCCGCGCATCGTCGAGCATGGATGCCAGGCCGAAACGGTCGATGTTGACGCGCGCGCGCGGATGCACGGGCCAGACGAGTGGTACGCGCAGCGAAACATCGCGCAGGACCGCGAGCGCCTCGCCGAGCGCGTCGGGACTGTCGACGTTCGATGGCCGGTGCAGCGTCACGACGCCATAGCCTTCGCCGTCGCCGTCGCCGATGAACGTCGTGCGCACGCCGGCGCGCAGCAGCGTATCAGCCGGCGGGACCGCGCGTGCGCGATGCTCGATCAACGAATCGATCATCACGTTACCGACGAAATGCACTCGCGACGCTTCTATACCTTCGCGCGCGAGGTTTTCGGCCGCATGGCGCTCGGTTATGAAGAGCAGGTCGGCGATGCGGTCGGTGAGGACGCGATTGATCTCTTCGGGCATCGCTCGGTCGAAGCTGCGCAAACCTGCCTCGACATGCACTACAGGCGTCGCTTTCTTGGCCGCGACGAGACTGCACGCAAGCGTCGAATTGACGTCGCCGACGACAATCACACAGCTCGGCCGCAGCTCGTCGATGATCGGCTCGAAGCGCCGCATCGCTTCCGCTGTCTGCACGGCGTGCGTGCCCGATCCGACTTCGAGATTAAGGTCGGGTGCGGGCAGCTGCAGATCGTTGAACAGGCGCTCGTTCATCGCCAGATCGTAATGCTGCCCGGTATGCACGAGCACGACGCCCGGAAGAGTGCTCTGCTTCGAAAAAGCGCGTATCAGCGGCGCCATTTTCATGTAGTTCGGCCGCGCGCCGACCACGCACAGCAGCGGCCCCCTCGGGCGCAGCATCTCGCCCATTACCGACGGGCCGGGGTCCCAGGCTTGCTCATATGCTCAGGACCCAGGAGCCTTTGCAAAAGACGAAGGGCGCTGCCCATCGTCTTTTCCACACGTCCGAGCCGCTCCTCGATGTCGTGGAAGTGCGCGAGCCAGGCAGTGGACTCGACGGGCGATGCGGTCGACGCCAATTTGAGTGCGGCCGCGGCTGCCGGTATCCTGGCGAGCGCCGCCTCCGGTCCGAGCTCCTCGTTGATCTCGTGCGCGATCTGCTGGACGTCGTTGACA
>Ga0207694_10005040_pt1 | contig 10217 bp, 14 predicted proteins | sample KBSC34metaG_FD_184353 | JGI IMG/M metagenome (GOLD analysis project Ga0207694, IMG submission 184353) | Corn rhizosphere microbial communities from Kellogg Biological Station, Michigan, USA - KBS C3-4 metaG (SPAdes) (version 2) | ecosystem: Host-associated > Plants > Roots > Rhizosphere > Soil...
CGGCCAATTCAAAAAATGCCGTCCATTCCTTGGCATGATAGAGCCGGAGCAGTTCCTCGTCAGCGGGATCATGCCTCTCTACGAGATGGCGCGCGTTGTCCGATACGTTGCAGAAGTCTTGCTCCTCAGGTGGCGATACGCTGTCTTTTGGCTTGCGGATAGTGATCGAGATCGTTCCTTCCGGCGTGATCGGTGGGCGGATAGCGGTGTACCGATGGCGCCCAGGAAGCGTCGTCTCCACGATGGGATGTGCCGCATCAAAGTCCTTTGAAAGCAGGCGCCCGGCGAGCAAGCTGATCGCGTCTAGCCGTTTGAAATCGAATTCAGGAACGTTGATCCACTGCCATTTGCCGCGCTGTTCTATACCCACCTCGCCTGGTTTCTGGATGATGAGTTCGGTCGTCTCTGGGTGGTCGAGGGGGCCTTGAATGGGCGCCAGGAGGCGGCATAACGTCGTCTCTCCTGGTCTCATTGCCGCGCCATTGCTCGGTAGGAATGAGAGAAATCGATCGGCTCTGTGATCCACAGGGCGATTGTCGATCCCTGTGATTTCGTGAAAATGGGTGGCTTGTTTATTTCTGATTGGAGGATTTGGGAGGCCAAGCCTTCGGTTCCGTTGAAGCTCAGATATGTGTTTCCGGATTTTGCGACCATGGCCTGAACAATTCCCAAAAGCGCATGCGATATATCGAGAATCACCGCTCCGCCGAACCGTTCCGGGATTCTGTTGTCGACCGTTCCCGACAAGCCGGTGCGGCCGAGGTCGTCAGCAAAAGGCGTCTCGGGGAACTTGACCCAGATGCCATTCGGCGTTACCGCAAACATCGATGTTGCGTGCAAGCGCATGCTGCCGTTACGGGTCAGAGACTCGTATCGCCCCATAACTTCGGTACCGGCTTCCATTAACACGACACCTTTGCGGCTATAGACTGGACCCGGCGTGTGGCATTGGAGCGGACCTGGAAGGTTGCTATCGATAGCCGTCCTGAGGACGCAAGGGAGCAGCCCGGGCATCAGAATGTAGGTGTCGTCGATTTGAGGGGAGGCCCGTGACCCCGGGAGCGTGGCTGTCGCGAACTTAATTCCGGTTTCCGGTGGGTTCGCAGGATCGCCTGGCGGCGGGGGCGGAGGTTTCGGTGCCGCCGGCACAGCATAGGACATCATGGCGGGATACGATGGCGCGGCGCGCTCGGTGTGCCCCGGTGTCGGGGGATTTAAGAGATTTATCGGAGGTCCGACCGCTGGCAGGGTTATCTTCGGGGCGTCCGGGATCTTTTCCTCTGGGGGTGCCTTAGGAGGAGGCTCAGGGGGCGAATAAGGAGCGATGACACCTATAGACGCCGCCGTTTTCTGCGTTTCAGGTGAGACTTGAGTGCCCCCGCGCGTAAAGATAAAGACAATCGCTCCGATAACGGCAATGGCGAATATGAATGCGCGGCGGGTTTTCCACCACGGTTTTGGTTGAGGCTCTTCCTCCTCATACCAGCGATCGTCCTGCGGCCTCCGCTCGCTCATTTGGCCGCTTTGATGATTTGGCGATCGACAGTCGGCGCGATTGTGCCGGTGTCGGTTGGGTTTCCTACGGGGTTATACGCTAGGTTATCAACCTGCAGCACATTGCCCCCGAGACGCAGGCAGAACCGCGGCGCAAGCTCTTCGACGATGACAAGATCACTCTTTCCGAATTGGCGAGCGAGCCGTTCGTATCGGCCATTTTCTACCCCGCATTGGTGACCCTGATCGGTGATATAGATTGCCGGTTTTTGCGATAACCCGGGGAAGCGCATTATCGTCCAGATGCCGTTGTCGAGGGCACAACGCGGTATGATGGGACTTGTGGCTGGTCCTTGGGCTTGATAATGGCACCCGGAGGCATGGTTAAACGAGTCGGTGCGCAGCTTTTCTTGAGCGGCGGCTAGCTGAGCCTCATTTTGTCGCTTCCGCTTCGGTGTGGGTTTCCGAGGTGCCGGAGGGTCGTCGCTCCCGCCCACTGAGAGAACATGATTTTTTTCCTCGGAGATGGGCGCCCCTCCCTTAAAGAGGATGCCTCGATCTGCTGCCGCAGAAATGGATTGGCCATCGGAGTGAGGCACGGCGGTTAAGTGGAAATAGTAAGGCTTCTGCGTCCCAAATTTGCACTTGCCTTGGTCATCTGGAGCACAGGTGGTAACCGTCATCGTTGTGGTCCCTACGGAGGCGGGCCACAGTGGCAATTGGTTCCCGAGTGCTGGCTGTTGGTTCCCGAGTGCTGGCTGTTCCTTGCTTTCTGAAGCCTTATTCATTGGCCCCCACCACGCGCTTTCTTCTGACAACCCGCCCTCGCCATTCGGTTTTCTGGTTTGCACGATCCGCGAGATAGACTCTGAGGACGGGAATACGATCGTCACGGGCTCGCCAATTTCGCCCGTTATCGATGTCTGCTTGGTTGAGGAGTAGCCGACGACCCTGATCCCGTCCGACCCCGTATCTTTCACAGATTTGTTGTTTTTGATGGGTGCCAGAGCCCGCAGACGAGACCCATCCACCGCTGGCTCAGCAGCGCTAGCTACGGAAGCGGCGACGAAGAACCCTGCGAGCACAGTAGCGATTGGACCGAGTCGATCGCGAGCGAGGGCCATAACGTTGTCAGTGAGTGGCGCGTCTGCTGGCAGATTGAGGCCGCGGCGGATGTCGTCCTGCCTATATCGTGACAGGTGTCGGCTGTGCGTCGGCCAATGTTTACGTGCTATGCGCCTAGCTTTCCACCAGGTTGCAGCTTCGACGACGCCGAGGCATCGTAAATCTGACATTTGGGAGGAACCGTCTATGACGCACCAAAGGTTAGTTTTGCGTCCGATGGTCATTTTGGCTGCTCCGCAGCGTCTGGAGTGTCAGGGGTGACGGAAAATGAGACGGCTTGGAACCCGGGCTTGTTGTCTGGCCGGTCCCGCGGCAGCATTGGAACTTCCGGGTGGAATTGGAAATCGACCGTAGCGCTCCAGGATCTTGACTGTTCCTTGGTTGACCCTTTCCACACGGTGCGCTCGTATTGTACCCAATAACGATGCGTGTTAGTGGCCTTGTCATAAGCCTGCACGTGAAATCGGAAGTTATCCAGTTCCACATAACCATTGGGGCCAATCGCTTTTTGTGGGCTCGTCGGCTTGGCGCGTCTGGCCATGTACCGAGCCTGCTCCTCCGGCGTTGACATGAGCTTGCAGATCCGATCATTTTGACGATCCATCTGCGGAACCCATTGTTCGCACGCCATAATGTAGCGTTTAAGATATTCTTGGTCGGTTGCCTCCGAGAACAGCTTTGGCGCATCCTGTGCGCCAACCGGCTCGCTGACGATCCCGGTGGTGCGGTCAACCTCAAAAAACAGAGGGGCCGGCGGTTTCTGATTGAGGATTATGATTGTCCATCCGGCCATAGAGGCGAGCGTGAGCAGGACGCCAACAGCTCCTATCACCCATCCGGCGATGATTGCGGAGCGGCCGAGCAAAACACTCTCGGCACGTAAGCTCATACTGTTCCGAAAGTAGCGGTCCTTCGCTGCTTCTGAGAGCGCTTGAGCCCGCCACGGCGCTAGCTTTGCTATGTTTGCTATGTTCATCGCGATCCCGCTGCATGACCGATCATTAACAACATCCCTACAATCGCAGCGAGGAACAGAAGGTCTGTCCAGGGTATCACTTCGGCAGCTGCCCATATTCGAGATGATCGGGGACCAGCTGGATTATCGGGTCGCTCTCATGCACGACCGGGAGCGGCGGGTCCGAAGGACCTGCGCAGGCTGCAAGAGCGAGAAACAGCAGGCAAACGAATATGCGGGTCATGGTGATCTTCCCCCTCCTGAAACGCTCCTACCCACCGGTGTTGACCGACGGAACGGAAGCACGTTAGCGGCAACGGCTGCGGCCGGAGATACCGCAGCAGCGGCGGCCCTGGTGGCAGCGCGGGTGGCGACGTTGTTAACGGTGGCGTTTGATGCCATACGCGCGGTGCCCGCCGACCCGGTGAAGTGCTCAATCTTCCACCAGATTGCAGTAAGGGTCGTTGCGATAGCGGCGAGCGCGAAACTGGCAAACAGCAAATTAAGGGCAATTGCCGAGGCGCCGCTTGCATGCGGTAATGCATCGAACACGCTTTTCACGATTTGAGTTGCAAGGAGCGAGATGATGATTGCCGCAAATGCTGTCGCGGCAAGAGCTATGAAACTGTGCAAATATTTCCAGAACAACGACTCCGTGTGATCGCTAAGCAACGTCAGGAGCATTATCCCGGCTAGGATCAACAGGAACTGGCCCACAATTTGTGCGGTGAACCAGATCGAAAACATCACTACGAGGCATAAGCCGATGAAGATGAGTGATGGTATGATAAGGATCAGCGCGACATAAAACTCTGGGTTCAACAATGAGGAAGCCTTGCCCGCCTGTATGACGTAGCTCAGGAATTGTGCGCCGATGTTGTCAAAGCCAGCTGTCGGACCCGATACCGATCCGCCAGGCGTAATTCCCGCGCCCAGCCAGCTGGGAATGCTGTCGAGCACCTCCACCATGGATGCCTGATTAGCGACCAGAAGGGCAAGCAAGGCACCAACGCCGGCGATTTTGAAGGCTTTCCGGGTAAACTCCGAAGCGCTTCTCAGCCTGTACGCGACCCCAATTCCAGCGCTTGCTATCGCTATCAGCGCAAGCGTGGGGTAGATGCCCTGGGCATGCTGAGCGACCATGCCAATGTCTTTGGTCAGCGGCTGGACGACGACCGATTTGTATTGTTCATAAACGAAGCTGAACGGCCGAAAGGCTCCAGGCTCAGAAAACGTTTGCGCAAGATTTCCTGGGGTTGCGCTGACGTCGTAACCTGGATCGGCCGATGCCTGAGCCGTCCCGAACGTGGCGGCCGATCCTCCGAGAGGATCGGAAATGCCGCCTTGCCCTCCGAACACGCTCTGGAATCCCCCTGGACTGTCGAGGGCGACATATGTTTGGGGATTGGCAGAGAGTGTCCCTTGTGGGGCAAACGCGTCTTTGCCGCCAAGAGAGTTATATGCGTCGGTAAGTTTAGGGTCGCACCCGGGACACGTGTAGTCGGCCAGGCCCCTTTTATTGTACATTGCATTAAAGGCTGCGGTCTGTACCGAGAGAGGGGCTTTGTCGGCGGTTGGGTAGGTCTGGAGATCGACCCCCGCGTCAGGGGCATAAACCCGCCAGGTACTTGGCAAGAATTGATAGCACCCCCCAGCGCCACTGGTTGTGTTGACGACAGCAGGATTAGCGCAGTCCGAGGATTCGTAGTGGGCTACGAATGGAGCGGGTGCAAGCGGCATTTATTGATGGGCGCCGAGGCAGCGCATGACTGCATCAACGCGGTCTGGCGGGCATGCCCAGCAGGTGTTATAGGTTGCGGTATAGACGCGGTTTATGCAACGTTGGATCTCGCTATTGCTACGCGTCATCGTCATCGGATAGTTACGTGCCGTACAGGCGGCAGCCGTGTAAATTAACGCTCCGCTCGTTGCAATCCCGGGGTGAGCGTGTTCTACGCTGGTCCAGCACGACCTCGCGAGTTGTCGCCATGGCGGGTCTGAGAAGCGCGAAACTTGTGCTTGTGCCATGGTCGCGGCAATCGGTACCGAGAGCGCGGCAGCAAAGAGAATTTTGATCATAGGAAACCTCATTTTGGATCGCAAACCCACGCTCGCCCGCCATTCTCGGCGAGCGCGGCGCAAGTCGATCTGAGTGTTGCATCGAGGCCGGCTTGGCTCGCGGCGGTGGCAGACGCTTCGCGATAACTGCGCAAGGTGTCTGTGCCCACCATTGCGGACGTTACCCCACACAAGAACGCAAAAGCGGCGACAAGAGATGTTTTCATTGTCCTGATGCTCCTGATTGTTGTTGACATGCCCATGAAGACCCCCCCCCTGAGGAAAGGGACGCACACGTTGATCTGAGCGTTGCGTCGAGGTGCGCTTGGCTGGCTGCTGCAGCCATCGCTTCGCGGTGCGCGCGTTGCAGCTCGGCCGTGGCCATTGCGTTTTGGTATGCCGCCTGGAGTTGAGCGCGCGCCTCTGCGCATTGCCCAGAGGTCGCCGCTATCGTAGTGCCCGCCATTGTGGCAGCCTTGACACCTCCGGGATCATAGGCGTCGATGCCGGCATATTGCGCGGTGCACGATGACGACAAGGCAGAAACCTGTCGGCTTACCAGCCCTAGCGTTTGCATCGCGTTTGATACCGCCGCCGTTTCCTGTCTCAATGCATTCGGTATGTCCGCTAAAGATCCCCCATACCCGCCATATCCGCCGCCGTTGAGGTTGGTGATCATCCACTTCGTCTGCTGGCTGAGCATCTCAGCCTGACGGACCATGGCTTGGGCTTGGTAAATTGGGCTCATGAGGTCGTCACGGAGTCGTCCGGGCAGTGACAGGGTATTTTGTATAGCGTATTGGACAGTTTGGATTTGTTGTTCTACCGCTTGTACTTGATAGATTAGCGACTGGCCCCAATTCCATAGATCTTGGGCTTGCTGTTCCAACTGGACCGGCAAAGTGGCGCAGTTGATGCACTCCACCGGTGCCGCGGAGACAGCCGGGCTCGCCACCAACAGAGCGACGGCAGCTGCACTGGAAAGGATCAGGTTTCTCATCGGCGTGCCAGATCGTTGGGTAGCGGGAGCGGGATGTTTCGCACCATCGGAAGCCCCTGGGATCGAGCATGGAATTCGCTGAACGCATGGTCGCGATCGAATGCAACTTCGCTCGGTGCGGGAGGCGGATCTTTCGCGGCGGCGGCTCCAGACTTGGTCGGCATGCGATACCAAGCGGCAAAGCCTATCGCGACCACGAGAAACAGTGCGACGGCGGCGCCACCGATAGGCCAATCGCGAAAGTTCATTTAGACGGTCTCGGCAAGGTGAATTCAAGCGGAGGCCCGCAGGCTGCCTGGATTGCCGACTGCCGATAGGAATCGCAGCTGGCGAGCCAGCCAGTCAGATATCCCAAACCAATCAATACGACGGCGCTCATCATGCGGATGCGGTGATAGTGAACCACCTTCTGCACGTTCGGATCGGCTCCGAACAGGATGCTCATTCCGCCGCTGTTCTGAGGTTAGTCGGGCGTCGCTGCGCCCCGATCTCCTCCTGCTTCATCTTGAGCAGTGATGTTGCGACCTCTACAGCCTTCACGCTGTCGATGCCTTCGCTGCAGGTAATCTCTACGGTCTTGCCATTGTCGAATACGTATTGACCGATGATCCGGCGTTTTGGTGCTGCTACTCTCATTCGGCGGCCTCCTTGAATTCGGGGAATGCGCCGGATTGCAAGTCTCTCTCCGGCGCGGAGAGGATGGGCAGGAATTCCGGTAGCCCATGCATCGGCATCTGTGCGATGATCGACGTTTTGCCTTGTACGAGAAGGAAGAGACCTTGACCGCCCTGCAATTGATGAAACGCCTCGAATTGACCCTGTGTCAGGTGCAATCCGTCGACGTAATCGGCCTTGGTCCCGCGGGGATTTGCGAAATGGATCTGCGTTGGGCATTGCTCGACCAACACCCTGACGATTTCGCTGTCTGTAATGTCGCTGGGCGACTGTGTGATAAACACAACAACGCCGCCCTTGCTGCGGATCGTCCTTACCTGCTTTTCAATCATGTTGCGAAACGTTGGAATCTTCAGCGCCCTCCAACCTTCATCGAAGGGCAGCAGAAGGGGCCTCCCGTCGAGAGCGAGACTGATTCGATGGAAGATGTATGATAGCGCCGGTCCCGATGCTCGTTCGTTGTCGAGAAGATCCGTGGTGTCGTAACAGCACCGATCGGTAAGGCTGAACGAGTCTTTCGGCGCATCTATAACCCAACCAAGCTCGCCGTCCGGCCAGCGCCACTTGGCGAGCCGTGCGCCTGCACCTTCTGGAGAGCTATCAAAGAACGCGCACAGCTCGGAAATGGACCGCTCTTCGGGCGGCAGTTGCATAACCGTCTGAAGCCCGAGCGAGAGACGGCGGCTTTCCTCCTCAAGGATGATGCCGCCTATACAACCGCGAATCAGTTCGGTGAGGAATTCAAGGTTTCGCGGTGTTCCGTCGAGAGCCTTCAGCGGAGCTAGGTGCGGTTCTCCGGCTCCGAGCGCTGCGTAGCTTCCGTGTAACCTCGGGAACAGAAACTGCCATCCACGTTTGTGATCCAGCGCGATAATCCGCGCTCGGCTGGCGGAGAAGGCTATAAGTGCCCCAACGCCCGTGGTTTTCCCCGAGCCGCTATCACCTGTAACCAACGTGTTGCCGTTGACCAAATTGCTTTTGTCGGCAGTCTGGCCATGCCAATGAAAGCGGTAAGGTGTCCCTGCCAGAGTCCGGAAAAGTGCAATCTCTCGACCGGGCCATTGCCCTGTTTCCGATCCGCTAGGCCAATTATAGAGCGGCGCAAAGGCGCAGAAATTGATCGAACTTACGAGCACGGGGCGTGGCTGCAAATGGCTGTTGCCTGGGAAAATCGAGAGATAGGCAGCCTGCAAGATGCGCGTGACACGCTTTGCGGTGATGGCACAAGCTGTTAGATCACGCCACGCGGCGTTGCTGACGGCGCTTAAATTGCGGCGGCTGTTAGCGAAGGCGAGGAGTACGAGGCTATGTTCGCCGAGGACGAATTCCCGGTTCAGCAGTCGGTTCTGAGCCTTATCCAACTCTTCGATCTGGTCGTTCGCCTTGTCGCCAGAGATCAGCATTTTGTTTTGTTTTCGGCCGACCACCGCAACTGCTGCGGCATTTGATAGAAAGCGATAAGATTGAGCCAGCGTGCAACGGTAAGGGGCCACAGACAAGGCGTCGAGCATCCATGGAGCCGTAGAGGCCGGATAGTCCTTAAAGTCGTAGATAACACCACAGGTCGTGCCGGCCGGCTGTTCGAACTCGATCCACTTTGGGCTGTTGGATGGGCGGAAGTGGATGTCTTCGCTGAAGATTGCGTTACCCAAGCGCCCGGTCGTAGCGCCGATCTGTCTCTCTAAGCCGGTTCCAGCAAAGGCCAGAGCTTCGGCTATTTCATCGAAAAGGAGGCCAGGGACGCGATCGGCATCGTATCCAAGCCTCCGCAATCCAAAATTAGAGAGCTGGGCTTGCAAAAGGTTGCAAATTTCATCCAGTCTGGTTCGACGACGATTGATGCCGGCGCGTGGGTCGGTGTCTTCGCTGAAGAACCTGGAGATGCTTTGCGTGGTGATGCTTGGCGCGTGAATCAAAATGCCGAGATACAACCGATTGATATATAGCGTCTCGGCGAACAGGCGCTCTCGGTATGCGTCGTCGAGAGCTTGGGACAAGGTTGGATCGAAATCCTCGAATAAGGTCGCATGATCTGAAGCACGGTAATCTTCCGGATCAACCTCACCGTGGCATCGATAAACAAACAGCTCGACGTCTTCTGCCTGAATGCTCTTTTGAGCGTTGTGGAATTGCTCAAACCACGCGACCAAGTCGTGCTCATCCGCGGTGTCCGGATAGACTCCGTCCACCGAGAACATCGCAAACACGCCATTTTTCTTGGTGGGCACAACGTCGTCCCAGATGCGGCCTTCCAACTGTATTTCCTCTCCGATAAGAGGCTCTCGCGGCTCAAACATGGCTGCTGATATCCCGTCCCGATTTAGGCGGACGGATTGATAAGCTATAGAGAGAGGGACGCCAGAACGTCACGAGCCAGAGCCGGCACTCGCGAGCCCAATGGTAGTTCCAGCCAGTAAGCCGCCTCAGCCCGAAGTGGATCGGGATGCTGGCCGCCCAGAACCAAAGTGGGCAGCGCCAGATGGTTGGCGCCGACAGCTCGGCTCCGGCGAAAAAACAGACAAACATATTGAGGGCGAGCGCTTCGATCGGCACCCCGCACCACAACGCTGGCCTAGTCAAAGCCAGGTAGAGGATCTCGCGATGGACCACGGCAATTTAGATCCCGATGCTGCCGCCGCTGTTGAGGTATGTCTTTACAATCCACCCAGCACTAACAACGACGGCTCCGCCGCCTAGCGCCGCAAAGAGAGCACCCCAATGGTGGCCACCCGAGAACACGACGCGGAGCCCAGCCAAGGCTACCCCTATGATAATTAAAAGAATTCCGAGTTGTCCCGTCACGGCATCGGCGAAAGCTTGGGCGATAGCTATACCAGTCATAGGCAGCGTTACTCCTTCAGGGTGAAGACCATTTCAGCGGATGATGGTGATGGAGACAGGAACGGGTTT
>Ga0207694_10005045_pt1 | contig 10213 bp, 19 predicted proteins | sample KBSC34metaG_FD_184353 | JGI IMG/M metagenome (GOLD analysis project Ga0207694, IMG submission 184353) | Corn rhizosphere microbial communities from Kellogg Biological Station, Michigan, USA - KBS C3-4 metaG (SPAdes) (version 2) | ecosystem: Host-associated > Plants > Roots > Rhizosphere > Soil...
GCGCTACTGTTCCCGCCACAGGATTACCGGTTCCACCCCAGAGAGTATTGACGGGTGTACCCAATAAAGCTGCTGTGATGCCTGCATTGTTATAAACCGTGGTGCCATCGGTGAGAACCAATAAACGATCACCACCGCCGCCTGATAAACCGGCTGCAGCATAATTGACTTTGATATCTCTTACTTTATATTGCTTGGCTCCGCTTGATGCTTGGACGACTACATGACCGGCGGCGGCAAGTGCTGCTGCTGTTGCGGTAATGTCATACCAGATAAGGTCCGAAATCGTATCGGGACTTGATAATGCCGAGGTCTGCACATTGGCTGCGGCAATACCTGCATCTGCAATTAAGCCTGCGGTGCCACTGGCTTTGACCAGATTATTGTTAACCAGCGCAGCGGGGGCGACAGCAATATTACCGGTTGCTCCTGCAGGATCTGGCAATGTATAAACTGTTGCTTGTGTTACAGCCGAATTACTGATTGTAGAAGCAAAATTATGCGAATTATTAATGGCCTTGAATACAAATGAGCCATTAGCTGCTGTTCCAGGAAATGAGGTAAAGAAACCCGCCGTTCCTGAAAGACCGGCTTGAATGCTACCTGCATTAATAGCAGGATTTGCGCTGTCTTTAATGGCTCCTGCTGTTCCGCTGAATGTTGCAATATGACCTGAAATAACTGGCAAAACGACATTTCCACCACTGATATCCTGGGCTAAGGTCACAATGCCATTAACGATACTTGGCAAAAATTCACCATAGGTACCGGAATTAGTGGCTGGCACATAGGAATAAATGACATCCAGAATATCAGTTGGTAATAGAGATTGACCTTCATTGAGCAAGACAGGATTCAGCCATCCTGCTGCCGTCATCGTTGCTAAATTATCAGTCGTAACAATCTGAATTCTTCTAGGATTAACACCCGACATCCCAGGGATATTGAAATTGATAGATACAATATTTGCCATTTGTGCATATCCTTATGCAATGGTTATTTAAGCTTTTTATGCCTTTCTCGGTGTTAAGGAACCGCCAGATCGTTTCCAATTGGCTTCATTGCCACCGGCGTGCATTTTACCGCCTTGCCCTTTCTTGAGATCACCTTTGCGCATCAAGACGCGGCTGATTCCTTCCTGGTGATCATCTTTCACTTTTCGGTTATCGATAAATCCTTTAGCTTCTTTCATTTGCCATCCCTCCTTGGAATTAACAATATTAGAACACACATCTTATAGACAGACAATTAACAAGCTTATCCCACGTTCAGTTATTCACGTTTTCTGTGGATAAACTTGTTAGTAAAACTTACAAGTTCAATCAAATCTGATAGTTGGAAAAATGATAACTTTTAATCAATTCCAGAGAACACCTTTTCCTACACAGGGTTGGCAATTTCCATCTTTAAACAAAGTTGCTTTTCCAAGTCCATCGCAGACAGGACACTTATGTGGTTTTTTATTATTATTGTCTAAAAGATATCTTAATTCGGTGCTCAATCCTTGATAACTTTCTTCAAGATCTTTAATTCTTTCTTCTAATAGCTTTACAGTCATCGAGCCATGTATATCTGCCGAAGGTAGAGGAGAATTCTGCCAATTATTTCTATAGCGACAAGTACAATAACATTGAGGTGGAACAGCGCTATAATGAACTGGTTTATGGCAATCACAGTAACAAACACCATGACTTACAAATCCTGATGTATAATAATTTTGGTTTTCACTCATTTCTTTAATATCCTGTTCATAGTGATATTTTGCTGCATTCTAACGAAGGGATTTTGATAACTCCATATTTCACCGGTGTCGTCCAGCGCGATTACCCAGATGAGGTGATCTTCTTCGGAATAATCGATAACAGCAATGGCGCGGCCATTACCTTTGGGACAACTCATGGGGATTGCTGGTGATAACTGGGTAAGCATTATTTTTTTCTTCTCCACCAATCTTGAAAATATCCAATAACAAAAACAGAACCGATTAATCCTGCGATTCCGATACCTACACCAAAAAAGAATATCTCAACAAAATTATTAATTGAGCATACAAACATTAAGAGCCGCTCCAACAATCATAACAAACGTAGAGATCACTATCAGATTTAATATTCCAATCCAATAAGTTTTCACGTTCATCCAGGGTTAATTCCGCATTGCAATTGCCACAAAACCACGGAATATCTTCACTTTCTCCGATAGAATTTATCATAGAATTCTCTGCGTTCTTTTGCATTTGCGCCATCCAAATGTTGTCGGACCGCTTTTTCCATGTCGCGTAATCCAAGTTTATAGGTTTTCTTCAACTCCACTTGTGATCCATCTCGAATATCATTGAAGTGAACTTTTTTGTAATTATCACTCATAATTAATCACCCTTTAATCTTTTATTTATGAAATGGTGCATTTCATATGTCAGTTTTTTAAATTCTTCTCTTAAAATGTCTTTCAGAAGTTGAAAACTGGTCGAAGACATTTGTAATTCTTCGCAGCGGATAAAAGAAGCACATTCAAAACGAATGCCATCAATATATCGAATCACATTAACCGAAAATTTATCTTCTGTACTATTATTAAAATCAAGTATCTCAATACTGACACTGGGTTTATCATGGCTTCCGTACATTGGTTGTCCTAGTGGATGTCTTAGTAGATGCTCTTTCGGCTTTTGTCTTTTCGATGGCTAATTTCTTTTTATTCAAATGATGCGTTGCGACTTTATTAGCATGATCGTTTGCCATGGAGATGCGTTCTTTATGGATTCTGTGACCGAGTTCGATCTGTTTAATCGCAACATCGGCTTCCGCTCGCGCTTCTTCGGCATGCGCTTTCGCTAAAGTCGCCATATGCGTGATTTTTGCATCAGTCATTTTAACATCTAATTCTTTATTTTTAATCATGGCATCGACTTGAATCTTATTTGCATCATTCTGAGCTTTTAACAAGGCTGGTGTATTTTTCATTTGCTCTGTTTGCTGCTGTTGTGCCATCTCTTTCTGTTTTTGAACTTCTTGTAGCCAGTCTTCTGCCATTAATTTAATCTGATCAATGCCGCGTATTTCAATGTTATCCAGAAGAACCGACAATCCCTTGGTATTAATGAATTCTGCAAATAGCGGTGATGCCTGGCAAAGGAGAATAATCTGCTGCAAGGCTCTGGATTTTTGAATCTGGAAGTTAACACCGGCTTCGACTTTGACATTCAAGACATTTTCATCATAGAACATGGAAACGCCTTGTTCTTGATTAATTCTTACATAATTACGTTTCCCTTCGACATCCAAAATGGGAATCGTTCGTTTAGTTGTATAGTATTTCGGTATGAGATCCACAACGATTTCTGCTACACGCTGCAGCCCTTGTAAGTAGCCGACAATATATGGCATGGCAGCGGCATTGGATTGAGACGCGGCTTCAACGATGGCAATGCCGGAGAGCTGATTGTCATTAATTCCTAGAGATGCATCATAAGAACCGAGAATGTTTTGAATCAGTGAATCAGCACCCATAAAAGCCTGGAAGAGTTCACCGGGGGGCGATACGCGGGCAACTTCTTGCGGTGGGGTTAATCTGGCATCAGGATTTTGTTCAAAGAACTCATTGTAGACTAGCACATTGGCTTTCTGGACATCTTTATATGCCTGTAAGAACTCCTCCTCTTTTGGTAATGATTCCTTTGAAACCTTGAACTTATGTTGGACCATGTTTTCAAGTTCGTTGGCCAGGGCGATACCGGCATAATTCTTAAGACGTTGCGCCCCTTTAGCATGATAAATATAGGGTTTAACAAACTCTCTAACATTCCCGTTCTTTGGTGTCTTCAACATAACGGAATTGCCGCTCACATAAACCAGAGGCAGCATATTGAAATCAGTTTCAACATGTTCCAGGACAAGGTTTTCAATTAGGCGATACCGTTCAATGGTATCAATCTCGGTCATGCGTTCGCCGATAATAGAGGGGAATTGCGCAATACCATCGTGAGAGGCAAGTTTCTTTTTATACTCTTTCTCGGTCATGACTTCGCCAGTGCGGAGCTTGACGATCTTCACGCGTTTCTTCTTCTTCTCGTAATAATCAGCGACAATCAGCGTTTCGGTATTATCATTCAAATATGACCAGTTAAAACCAGCAAAGGAACGATTAAAGGTTAAACTTTCCAGGGACACATCTGGGTATTCATTTTCAAAATCTTCTTTGGACATCGGAAAGAGTTCAAAACAATAACGGCCATCGCCTTTGTGACTATAACGAGCCAGCGGGTCAAAGCCGCACAATGTAGGATCAAAGACGCGATCAAAATTAATCACCTGGTCCATGGATTTAGGATTGGCATAATCGGTTGTGACTTTAAAGACAGAGAAGCCGCCAGACAGAAGATCTTTATAAACATTGTATCGCGTATGATGGTTCTTACTGTCGAACAGAAGGTGCCGTAAATGCTTATCCACGACCTCTATGGTAATCGGATCTGCTTTCGATTCATCATCCGCACTCACGGATATACTGGGTTCTTGTTTACTGAACTCACCGAGGAGCCGACTAATATAAGCTTCACAGACATTGAATTCGAGTTGTGGCTTATTCTGGCTCATCAATAATGTAATTTCTTCATCCCTTAGGGAAGCTTCAAAGACGAATTTTCGAAATTCATTAAATCGATCGTAGTTCGGTTTAAACCCATCATAGGTTTTCTTGACCGTTAATTTGATACGCGAGAGTTGATCTTGGTACTTCTGCGCTGGAACATCCATGTTCCGATCCTTTTGTTAATTAAGATTTATAAACACTTTTTCTTAATTGATTAATCTTGTTGTAATTCGACATGATACTGCGTGCCGTCTGGGTATAGTCAGTGCTCGTAATAATGCGACTGACAATCACCTTTTCGATCAGAGCTAATTGTACTGCTATTTGAGCAGAATCGCATATATCATCGCGTTCATGGGTATTGTTAGCCGTGATCTTACGCATATGTTCGATCGCAAATTCTTGATGAGGTGCATCTCTTGTGAATGAAATCAGACGTGAAGCGACATACTGCTGCATGTCCAAGAAGCGGTCCATCTTGGATTGTCCCGTTGAGTTACGTTCAACTTCAATAATTCTTAAGCCGCGTAACTTCTTTAATACAGATATTAACGTTACACCAGTCGACTTCTTCTCAATGGCAGCCACCATGGGGGTGATGGTGTGGCGGCAACATTGCGTATAGAAATCCATGAACTCATTTTCCAGGTCTTTCGGTTCAATCCACAACTCTCGGCAGTCTAACCAGTGAAGGCCATAGGTATCTGTTTCAGCCCGATCATTCTTAATCTTATAGATGCCCCAGAAAGAGAAAGCGGTTGCATCGTTGTAGGTCTTGGTGGTTTCGGCGGTATCAGCCGTGATAAAGGTCGCCAATATCTCGGGTTCATGTTCACAGATATAAAACCATTCTGGTTTAAAGACCGTACCGCCAGCAGGTTGCGGGTTCTGTTGAAATTGGGCGGCAAACACATAAGGGGTTTTCTTTTCAATGTTAAGCAGCATCTCTTTGGTATGTAAACCAGGATGCAGGGCATTGCCAGCCGCATCTAATGCAGGAATAGAGATAACCTTGAAATCTCCTGAGGAGATCAGTTCTGCTGCTAAATCATGTTCGTGAACGCGTTGTCCAATGAAAATGATCGGCGTATTGGCATTATTCTTACGGCTGATCATGGTGTTGTAATACCAGTCAATGACACCTTCTCTGATCGTATCAGATAGCGCTTCATCGGGTTTGTGCGCATCATCAATAATAATACAACCGGAGAATCGATTCGTTACGCCGCGTACGCCTGCTCCGCGACCGGTAATAGTACCTCCGGCACCTGCGGCATAGACACTGCCCCCTGCGGTGGTTTCAAAACTATGTTTCGCCTGGCTATCTTCTTTTAAACTCACATTAAACAAATTCCGATAATCTCGCATCGTGATAATCGACTTAACCGTGGCGGTCTGTTTAGCCGCTAAATCATGTTGATAGGAAATATACATAAAATTGGAATCAGGGTATTGGGCCATAGCCCAGGCAATGAAGTTAATAATCATTTCTGTCTTGCCATAACGAGGAGCAATATTAATCACCAAGTTCTGATTATTCCCCTTCATGACTTCAATTAATTCCCGGGATATCGTCACATAATGCGATTCTCTACCTGCCGGGGTAGAAATCTCAAACTCTCGTCCGGTTCTAAGCTTATACATCGCTTGAGTAAAGTATAAAAACGATTCGAACATCTTGATTCGATGAGGACGTAAACGCTCAATAATCATCTGCTGATCTAATTGTGAAAAAGCCATGGCAATAGATTATCCAAAATAGAAACATTAACACTAATAGTATCATTGTATTAATCTCTATCTGTACAAATAGGTAGTACACCTAATAGACAACTGATCAAAAATATGGTATATAGTAGGGTTAAGAAACCGCCACCGGGTGCTTTTAAGCTGCTTCCCCGTTCTACAAGGTCACGGATCAGTGACGAGCTGCCTCTGATTTCCAATCTTCTTCCAATACCTTAATCGCTTTATCACATTCCTTATTAAAGCAGTATTGACATAATCGATATTCCCCACCATCAATTGTAATTGTGTATTTTATTCCCTTTGGATCATATTGATCGCAATTATAACCCTTATGATAATTATGATTCATACTTGAACAGAACTTCTGGAAAATTTTTATTATATAGATGAGAGTTTAAAAATGAATCTATTTATAGATGGAAAGGGGACGGGCGTAACACTCCACGGACCGGGATATATATTTTCCAGAGGATATGGGGTGGTCAATCCGTGGCCTGTTATTTTGTACAAACTGGGTGAATGATGAACGATTTAATCCGCGTATTTGCTGCCGGTAATATGAATTACTGGCAGAACTAACCTTATCTATCTCTAAGTTATTGATCTAACTAGACTTGTATATTATCCCAAGTTGCTCGACCGTTTCCAGTGTCATGTCGAGATTCAAGTTTATATTCTTTGTTGGCGCGTAATTGCCTGCCATTTTATTCAATTCTGCAATTGCTTTAATCGATACGTCTTTATCATCACATTCCGCATGTTCTTTTAGTCTATTTATTATCCAATCTACACTAACAACTGCTTTACTATTGACCTTCTCCCGCATTTTGGCTATTTCCGCTTGCACATGCGGATTTCGCATTAACTTTCCGCTCTGATTCTTCCAATGCGATTCTTTGTATTCAGCCTTGGCTAATGCCGTTCGAATATCGTTTGTCATACAATATGCCTGCACAAATAGCATTTGTTTCCGATTGAGATAACATCGCACCTTATTGATTTTATTCGTATTATTCATTGTTATTATTCTCATCTTGTTAATAAATGACCATTATTTAGTTATTGTACTCTATTAACAAAGCTAATTGATATTTCCCCTCTAATAACTTGTTATGTAACACATTATGTGTTAGTTTATCACTTGAAACTTAACAAATAAGGTATTTAAATATGATTTTAGTAGATAATTTATTCAATTCCCTTGATTCTTTATTCGATGATTATTGCGTCTCTCAATACGAAGCAGATCTTATTCCTTCCTCTTACCCAGACTGGCTTGAACGCGAATTAGAGCGTTTAGTTGAAGACAATGAACTAAATGAATTGGGAGAATAATCATGTTTAAAGATAAAACAGAAGCGGATTTAATCGGGCTTGTCTGGGATATGCAAAATGCCAGTAATATCTTTGCTTTAATTCATCATTTTCATAGCTTTATGTATAGATTGCGCGAATTAGTGGGCGATGATGAAGCGCGTAACCATATTGCTATTCAATGGTATTGCGACAAATTAGCAGACCTTGCTGGACGCGAATTAAAGCCACGGACGAATAGACAAAAAACTCTATTTGAGGAAGTTTGCTTTAATCAATCATCCAATTAATACAAGCGAGCGCTTTATTAATATAGAGCGTTCATTTGTACTAATAACAAACTTTAACAAATAAGGAAAATATCATGCTATTAAGAAAAACAGACGCGTTTCTTACCGAAGAACATTTACAACGCTACACACCCTCTGTATTCACCATGGAAAAATCCGCCTCAACCAGTGATAGATATCAACATATCTCAACAATAGACGTTATTCGCGGTCTAGCTTCTGAAGGTTTCAAACCCGTGAATGCCGTTGAATGTCGAGCGCGTAGTTATGAAAATAAACCCTTTACGAAACACATGTTGCGATTTCGTCATGTCGATACCAATAGCACTAATGACGGGCTGTTTCCCGAATTAGTTCTTATTAATTCTCATAATGGCTTATCCTCTTATAAACTCATAGCCGGTCTGTATCGTTTAATTTGCAGCAATGGTTTGGTCGCCGGTGAAACTTATAATCAAATTCGCGTCCGTCATCAAGGTGACATTATTGACCGCGTAATCGAGGGCACCTATGAAGTGATGAAGTCTGCACCTAAACTGCTTGAGCAAACTTCTGCTATGAAATCGATTATTTTGTCGCCACAAGAAAAACAGATATTCGCGGAAGCCGTCCACGATATTCGTTTCGCTAATGATAAAACGCTCGCCAAGGAAGCAATCAAACCAGAATATTTTTTGCGTCCCAAACGTTACGCGGAAGCGGATAAACATGATTTATTTACCACGTTCAACATAACCCAGGAAAATACAATCAAAGGTGGCTTACGTGGCTGGGCGCGAGATGACAAGGGATACGCTCATCGAACAACGACACGTGCGATTAAATCAATTGATCAAAGTACACACCTTAATCGTGCGCTCTGGTCATTAGCTGAGAAAATGTTGCAATTGAAATCTTAATCGAAACAAGCGAGCGCTCTATTCACTTGAGCGCTCATTTGTTTTTATTAACTTAACTAATAAGGGTATTTCTATGACACAACGCAAAAAAAATCGGTTACGTTTTCGCTATTATCAAGACCCAGGCCATGGCTGGGTGGCAATTAAAATAAAATTACTAAAAAAACTGGGTATTGCAGAACAAATTTCCTCTTTTTCGTATATGCGAAATGATAAAGCTTTCCTTGAAGAAGATTGCGACATGGCACGCCTAATAAATCGCCTAGATGAACTAGGTATTACTTATGAATTTATTGAATGTCATTCCTCTAAACAATCTAAAATTCGTAACTATCCTTGTTATAATTCAAAGGCATAATTCCATGAAAAATATCATTCAAGAAGCCATTCTTTTCATGGAAAATCAATACAAACTAGAGCCGGTTAAGTTTAACGGCTCTAATCCCTGTAAGGATTATTTGCGTTTACAACTAGCGGAAGAAAAAGAAGAAGTTTTCGCCGCGATGTTTCTAACAAACCAATTTCAATTATTAGGTTTTGAAAAACTTTTTCGTGGCTCAATTACCGAAGCATCTATTTATCCGCGACCCATCATACGCAAAATCTTTGAATATAATGCCGCGAAAATTGTTATTGCGCACAATCATCCCAGTGGAGAATGTAAACCCAGCAACAATGATAATTTGATTACAGAGCGTCTTTACAAGCTGTTTAAAGAAATCGATTGCACGCTCGTTGATCATATTATTGTTTCACCCGTAGAGACTTTTAGTTATGCGGAAAAGAATTTTTTTAATTTTTATATTGGAGTAAATCATCATGCCTAAATATGAAGTTAGCTTATATAGAGATTATACCATGCAAATTCGCGTGCAAATTGATGCACCCAGCGAAGAAGAAGCGGAAAATATCGCAGATGAAAAAAACGATAATGACGAATATGACGCTCTTTGGGATGAGGCGGAATCTGTTAATTGTGAACCCCATATTAGCGCGTATGTAAAATTAATTGAGGAATAATAAAAATGAAAACTGATTACATCAAAACATTAGCATCATTCGCCGCTGATTTATTTTATTTAGTCGAGGAAACTTACGGAAAACCGAATAAAGATTTTCTGGATGACTGGAATAAAATTGAATCACACTATATACCCAACTCAGAGGATTTTTAACCATGCGAAATTTTACACATTATGAATTATTTATTTTAATAAAAAATGAAGTGTCACTAATTAAAGACTGTATTTTATCGTCACATGCAGACCTGGGTTATTTTGAGGAGCGTTGCAAAGATATTTTAAATTATATCGCTGAATATAAAGCGTTACCTGCGGAGCCATTTTAATGATAAAACTCGATAACTTTCAG
>Ga0207694_10005046_pt1 | contig 10211 bp, 15 predicted proteins | sample KBSC34metaG_FD_184353 | JGI IMG/M metagenome (GOLD analysis project Ga0207694, IMG submission 184353) | Corn rhizosphere microbial communities from Kellogg Biological Station, Michigan, USA - KBS C3-4 metaG (SPAdes) (version 2) | ecosystem: Host-associated > Plants > Roots > Rhizosphere > Soil...
CGGCGCCGAGGGTAAAAAGCTCAATGCCCACATCTTTGGCAGCGGCTCCATCATGCAGTCCGCGCTGAAGGCGCAGGAAATTCTCGCGGAAAAATACAATGTCAGCGCCGATGTCTGGAGCGCGACCAGCTACAAGCTGCTCCGCAACGACGCCATCCGCATCCAGCGCTGGAACATGCTGCATCCGGCTTTGCCCGCGAAGAAGAGCTACGTCGAAACCCTGCTCGCGAAGGAGTCGGGCCCGTTCGTCGCCGTCTCGGACAACGTCCGCACGATTCCCGACCAGATCGCCCCGTGGGTTCCCGGCGGCCTGTTCACGCTCGGCACGGACGGTTTCGGCCGCAGCGACACGCGGTCGCGCCTGCGCCGGTTCTTCGGCGTGGACGTGGAAACCACCGTCATTGGTACGCTCTACGCGTTGGCCGAGAAAAAACAGATCGACCGCAAGGTCGTGGCGCAGGCCATCAAGGACCTGGGCGTTGACCCGGACCTGGTGCAGCCGCAGATTGTCTGATGACAGACGGCATCAATTGTTGCTTGTCATTCGCGCCAAAGTTTGGTTTCATTCGCGCCCCACGGTAGGCAGGATAGCTCAGTTGGTAGAGCAGAGGACTGAAAATCCAAACACTGTTTTTCTGTTAAGTTACGTCTCGTGATTTCTCCTGATTTCACCGCACAAACGTCACCGGCAAGCCTGCGCTCCGTGCTGTCTGGTGATGCCAATTAACACCCAAAAACGGGTTAAGGTATCAAATCCGGTATGCAATGGAATTACCCCCTGCCGCATTTGAGCTAGGACGGCAAACACCACACCGGAGGCGACACCCAAACAAACAAAGCCGCTGTAATAAAGCCTAGCACACGGCATGGCGTATTGTGGCGAGTCTGCCAGTCAGTGACCGGATGTTAAGAATAAAGGGGTGTATGGGTCATCTGTTACCATTAGCCATGTCCCCCATATTGAATCCCGTATTGCGCACTTGCTCTTTCGTGACATGGTGGTGAAACATTGATTGACCCGAAACCGACCTTGGGACTTAATGAGCCTTGAAACTAATGAGTTCTACCAACGATAAGCTTGCGGCGGAACTTTCCGAATTTCGGGTTCTGGCAGAATCTACTTTGGGCTATTCCATGCCTCCCCGTGGCGAACCCAAGATTTCACCACAAAGCCTGCTAGATTACGCCGAAGATTTGAGCCTTTGTGTGACGGAATCAGAGGCGCAATCTCAGATTGAGCGGAATCCGGAAATGACACGAGCGTTCCTAGAATATCTTGGTGACTGGGCACGCCTTGCCGGAGCGCAAAATGAAGAAATTCTTCCAATATCGCAAACCATAGCGGTGCCTTTTGGTGTTTTATCTTGCGTGGGTTGCTTCGCTTTGGAGTACATGCGTGACACGCGCCCCCAAGAATGGAAAGATGCGCGGTTTTAGTGTTGTTCGCATAAAACTTTATGCTTCTCTATAAATACTTTCCTCCCGAAAGGAATTCGTTTCTAAATAATCGGCTCGTCAGATTTACGCAACCCGGTTTGTTTAACGATCCATTCGACGCATTTCCGGCGATTACTGGTTATGATGAAGAAAGAGCCAAACAGCACGTTGAAAGAAATGCCCTCAATATAGCCTTTGATATGGCTTTGGGGGAAACTGATGATATTGAGCCAGGGCTGACGTTGAATTCGTTAATCCTCTCAACGGTTGAATTAAAAAGGAAATATGCTGCCGACCCCGGCCAGATAGGTGTTATTTTTCAATCGTGTTTGCTGGGGAGGATGCAAAAGCAGATAGGGATTCTTTGCTTAACCGAAAACCAACGTAGTATTCTGATGTGGTCGCACTACGCAAAAGACCATAAAGGATTCGTTGTCGGATTTGATTCAGAGAATGAATTCTTTAAACAACGGGATGATGAGCCTGATGAAATTGGGCTTTTGCTGCCAGTGCGCTACGTTAAAAAACGGCCTTCCATAGACGTTAACATTATAGAAACCGACAAGCCCGCTCCTGATTTTTTATTTTCAAAAAATCAAGAATGGACCTATGAGCAAGAATGGCGAATTATCCGGTTTTTGAAAAATGCAGACGAGACCCGCAATGGGGATGTTTATTTATTTAATGTGCCTCCATCGGCAATCCGTGAGATAGTCATTGGCTCTAGTGCTTCCGCAGATATGGCGAATGAATTGTTCGCGGAGGCCGAAAAACGCCCAGAGCTAAACCACGTTAAGTTCTACAAAGCAAAGTTATCTCGTACTGAATACGAAATGGATTTATCGCCGTTTTTGCCGAAATAAATTTTACCGGGCGTTGCTGCCCTGAATCAGGGGCGGCGCGGTCTGGCAGATTTGCTTCTGGCGATAGTGATTTTCAGAAGTTCAGTATCCCACTTTTCTAGCATAGGATAGAATTTTTGAAGTGCCTTTAAAGGGTTAGCGTGGTCTGCGACGGAAACTTCGGTCGAGTCGATGAATGGGCAGAAATCCACAACCGGCGTGGCTTTGGGAAACGAATTGAAAATTTCTGTCAACGCACCCCGGAGCTTGCTTGTATAACGGTCAATTTCACCACGTTGGCAAGCGCAAAGCAAAATTGTGGCTAACAAGCTGACATTTTCGGCGAATGTCTTTTGCGCTTTCAATGCTGGAAAGGCAGGGTCTTTTATGTTTTTTTGTGCCCGGTCAAAATCCGATTGCTCATAACGATGACCAGCCCAATGTACCGGAAAAGGTTTAGTGTCTAGGCCAAGCAACCACTTAATGCTTGCCCCGGTTTGTTGCATGATAATTTCGGCGTTTGCTTCTGTTAGCTCAACTCGACCAGATTCGATTGAAGAAATGTTGTCCACGCCACACCCAAGCCAGTCAGCAACATCTTGACGGCTTAAGGGGGAATCGATTTTTGTGGACTCACCCGTCCGCTTTTTTGTTCTTACCCCAGTTTGTACTCTAATCAATGCCCGTAATTTTGCCAGTGGCGTTTTCTGTTTAGATGGTCTCATTTAGTTATTGTATCAGCACCATTATAAATACAATAACAATGCTGGAAAGTCAAATTGCTTGGGAATAGGTTAGGGCATGATAACGGACGAAAACAAATCCGACGCCGCAGCGGAGAAACCCAAGCCTGCGACAACTGCCCCGAAATTGCTTTTTGACGTGCGCGAAGCGGCGGCCCGGCTTTCCGTGAGCGTTGTTTCAATTCGCAAGCTAATCCGCCAGCAGCGAATCAAGCGCGTCGCCGACTTCCGCAAAATCTTAATCAGTGAAACAGAGCTGCAAAGATTTGCCGCCGAATAAAATTCCAGTCAACAAACCAAACAAATAATTAAATTATGCTTACACAACCCATGGACGCGCCGCCGGGAGGCGATAGCAAACCCATATCATTTAATGTCGGCGAAGCACGCGCTCAATCTGCCGAGGAAAAACACATCGCATTTTTGGACAGAGTAGGTGACGTGGCGCAATACTTTTCCAGCGGGGACAATCGTTTTAGTTTTCACAAAAAGGGCGACAGTGAATCTGGTGAAAAGGTTTTGGTAGACAATCATTTTACGGTTTTTGGTGCTGGTGGAAACTATCGCCAAGTCGCCCTCGACCATTGCACGCTTGTCGCGGCAAAAGACAGTGAGGGAAAGCAATACATCGCCAGAAAACGGAAAATTCTGAAAAGCCCGGATGGTGATCCAATTTTCCCAGACGAACATATGAGCCTTTGGCGTTTCCTTGAAAAATACGAACCGGATTGGACTTGGATAACCAAAAGCGAATGGCAGACCGTGCTTCAAAATTGTGCTGCGGTATTAGAAGCCGACCAGCGCGCAGAACTTGGCGACGACGCATACAGAAAGGCCGACGAGGAAAAACGACGGCTTGCGGCTGCAAGTCGTGACAATCCAGAGTTAGCATTGGGCGCGGCAATCGCTTCCGGTGTCGCTTCTGCGCTGGCTGAACTTGGCATTAAAAAGAAGGCGGCGGTATGACATTCGCTCTTTTTTCAACCGAGGAGGAAAGCGGCTTGCCGGAAAGCAAATTTTTCGCGCTGCACTGCTCCCGTTGCCAGCGGGCTGCAACAGACGAACCAATTTTAAAAACAGAACGTGCGGCAATTTGCGCGGCATTGGCGCAAGGTTGGAAGGTTCAAATTTCCCCCAACTTTCGTACAAGTCTTGTTTTTGGAGTCGAAGAATTTACCGCCATGCAAATGCTTTGCCCGAATTGCGCCAGTGAATTTGAAGAATAAACACTTTAACCGGCGATTCCCCCTCGGCGTAAGCCGTGTCGCCGGGAACAAAGGCGATGCACGATGAAAGTCGTGGGGGACATCGCCCCCTTACTATGAACACCCGCGAACTACCGCCATTCCTGATTGAGTTGCTTAACGCGCCGCCGCGAGCCGGTGAAGGTGTTCACAGCTTTTTATTTCGCATTGCCCGCCAATTGCACGCACATTTGCCCGCCGCTGACATTGTGAGCCTGCTTGAAACCCGTGTGGCGGATTGTGGCCGACTTGTCCCGCGCCATGAGATAGTGTCAGCCGTCCAAAATTCCCTGCCGTGTGCGTGGCAACCACGTGGCGCTGGTGTGCTGGTTCAAACAGTCTCGAAATGGCCGGGAGTTAATCAGGAGCAACGCACGGCAATAACCCGTGACGGTGGCGGGTTGGCAGACCTTTGGGAAGCGTCCCGTGTGAGAATTGAGGACAACACGCAACACACCGAGCAAATCACGGACGCACTTTTCCCCGGCAATCCGCTTCTGTGCGCTGGCAAGTCCAATTCAGAATTTGACACCAAGCCGCGTGAATCTTGGCGCGGTGAACTGTCAAAGCTGCAATTGATCGTGCCGTCTCCCATGTCCGCCATCGCCGGATTGACCAAAGACGGCAGGGAATCAAAACACGCGCTTGCCAATACCGGCCAGCGTCGTTTTCTGATTTGTGAATTTGATACCGGCACGACGGATGAACACTCGGCTTTGCTTTTGCATCTTGGCACGTTCGCGCCGTTGGTTTGTGCCGTTCATAGTGGCGGGAAGTCGCTGCACGGCTGGTTTTATGTTGAAAAATCCGCGCCAGAAAAGGTTGAAAAGTTTTTCCGTTACGCCGTGAGTTTGGGCGCAGACCCGATGACATGGACTAAAAGCCAGTTTGTGAGGATGCCGGACGGCACCCGCGACAATGGCAACCGGCAAACGGTTTATTTTCTCAACTACAAACCTTTGGGGACAAAACAAAATGAACGCATTGCTTGAAACCCCCGAAATTGACACCGTGCCGGAACTGCCCGCCACAACCGCCAGTCAAGCAAAGCAACGGATTCTCACGCTGCGCTCCCCTGACGACCTGCTGTCCATGTCGTTTGATGATTCAGACATGATACTTGGCGACCGGCTTTTAGCCAAAGGCCAGCCGCTAGTCATCGCCGCACAAGGCGGAACCGGCAAAAGCCGTCTGGCATTGCAAATCGTTGCCGCCATCGTCACGGGCCGGAAGTGTCTTGCCTTTGATACCGGAGGAAGTGAAATGCGCTGGCTGATACTTCAAACGGAAAACAGCAACCGCCGGTTGCAGCAAGACCTTGCCAGAATCAAAACTTGGCTTGGCGATGACTGGCCACACTTCGCGGAGCAAGTCGTTTTCCACACGGTAGAAAATGACGATGACGGTTTCGTGTCCCTCGATTCTCCCGACAACCAAGCCGCAATTCAACGGGCGATTGAATCCGCGAACCCTGACGGCATCGTGATTGACCCGTTGAATGATTATGCGGCTGGCGATTTGAACAAAGACGCGGACATGAAAAACACGCTGCAAGCGCTTTCGCGGTTGTGTCGCCGTGGAAAGCCGGAGCGGGCAATAATCGTTTTGCATCACAGTTTGACCGGCAAAGCCGGAGCCGCCCGCGCCACGGGTTATGATCGCTCCAGTTTCGCCCGCAACTCAAAGACCCTTCATGCCTGGACTCGCGGGCAAATCAACCTTGCACCCGTGGACGCGGACAACAATGACCGTTTAATCGTTGCTTGTGGCAAATGTTCCAATGGCAAAGAGTTTCCCGCGTTTGGTATCCGCATGAATTCAGAAATGATTTATGAGTGTGACCCGACGCTGGACGTGTCGGCGTGGCAATCTGAAATGACCGGGAAAGCAGAGACGCCGGACTTGTCGCCGGACACGGTTGCCGGACTTGTCGCCGAACTGTGCAAGGCCAGCGGCGCACCAAAGAAACCGCAAATCGTCAAAGCACTCCGCGCAGAAACGGGTTGCGCTTCATCCGGTGCATATAAAGCCATTGAACGCGCCGAACACGCCAAGAAAATCCACTGCACCAAGGCAACCAAAACGTATGTCACAAATTAAAACTCAAGTCGCCAATCCATTTTTAACCACATATTGTCGGCCAGCCCCCGTTAATTCATAAGCCGCGCTGCCGGGGTTAAATCCGGCAGTGGTTTGAATAATAAATCTTTTCCTAAGCAAGGTATCTGTATGATATGCGGCCATGCTCAAGCTTATCCCAAACCGAGTTGCTATTTGGGAGTCGGTAATTTCGCAGGCCTGAATAAAAAAGCACTTCAAAATTTCTCTCGATTGTGGTTCAAGTTCATCCGCTTTTGGCTGCACGTGACTAGCTTTGATGGTTTCAATTTCAGCAGTGTGTATTTCTCGGATTTCTGCCATTTCTTCTGCGTGGGAAGTTTCCAAGTCGAACACCTTTCGCTTGAGGTCAAGGTTTTCCATGACGAGTTCCTGATTCTTCTCGACGATTTTAATTTGCTCCGATTGCAACGCAAGTGTGAGAGATTGAATTTGTCCCAAAGCAGCGGTGATTTTGCCGTCTTTGTTTTCATCCCGCAATTTTATGCAAAGGTCAACGATGTCTTTAATAGCGCCCATAGGATTGCAAATCTACTCAAGACCACACCAGAAGCCAGAACTTCCACGCTTTTTCCACGGAGAATTCCACACGGAAGGGAAGTGGAATTTCCACTTTCCACACACCCTATAAGGGGTGTGGAAGTGGAAAAATCCCGGCATGGAAACACCTGACAGATTTATGAACACAAAGAGCACACCCCCAGCGCAGCCCTCAGACACGGCAAACAACGGCGATATTGTTACGCGTGCGCGAGGAAACCGGCGCGTTGACGCCACAACCATTTCAGACATTGCCCGGCTCTGAAATGGTTGATTGACCGAAAGTGAAGCGTGTCGGCGGCTTGGCGTGAAGCCGCGCCACTGGTTTGACTGGAAAACGCGCCATAACCGGAGCGCAAAATTTACAGAGCTTTTGGAAGCATTTCGAGCCGACCGGATTGATTCACTGGTTACCAAAATTGAGCAAAGCGCGGACGGTATCGGCTTAAAACAGCCGGATTGGCGTGCTGCTGCCGCGCTGTTGAAATTTGCGGACGTGACGCGGTTTGGTGACCGTCCAATTGAATTAAACGTGAACAATCAAGCGCCATGGCACGCGCTTTCCGACCAAAGAATGAAACAAATCTTTGAGTCAGTTTATGAGGACAGAAAAAAAGCGGGATTGCCTGTCCCCGGTGTCGTAACGGTTGAACCCGCGCCAGCACCAAAGCAAATCCAAGATGCTGAAATCATATCAGAGCAAGTGAAAGCAAATGAACACAACGGCAATTCCTGACTTGGAAAGCCACCCCTGCGAGCTTGTTGTGAGTGGCAAGGGTATTTTTGTCGTGGAAGAAATCAAAATGCGTGGCGGTAGCGTTGTCGGCATGGAGTGGGTAGGAAAGAAAAACGGCCAGTGGAAACTATTGATCCACTGGCCGGAAAAAGGCCTGTGCGGGGACTGAATTTAATTCGCGGTGGCGGCAGCCAATTCAGGCAACGCCGGGGCATTGGCGGGCTGTGGCAATGCGCCAAAGGTGACACGTTGCGCCATTAACTGCGAATGTTCACGGCGGAGGTGTCCGTAAATCCGCATTGCCAGCGCACCCCCGTCACTGTGTCCAAGCCATTTGCTGACGCTGGGAACGTCAATCCCGGCTTCAATGCAAAACGTGGCGAACAAATGCCGCAATGAATGATGCGTGAGCCGGGCGCAACCGACGATTTTGCAAGCCCGTGTTAATGCGCCCTGACATTCAAACACGCGACAAACGCTGTCTTGTGGTTTAGGTTGCAGTTTTGATTGAACTTGGGTCAAAAATTGGCGCATGGCCGGAACTAACGGAATGACACGCGAGCGCACTTCGTCACTTGTGGCACGGCGTTTAAGGCAACGAATCGTCAACTCGTTATTTTTCCAGTTCACGTCCTGCCAGATGGCTTGCTTGGCTTCACTGATACGGCAGCCGGAGAAAGCGAGAAAACGAACCAAGTCCGCGCAATCTTTCGCCTGTGCCGCGCCGGATGTTTCAATCACCGTCACCAGTTGGTTGAATTGCTCCGCTGTTGGCAAATCCAACTGTTTGCGCGGTATGCCGCGCCGTTTGATCTTATAGGCCGGATTTGCGTCGTGTCCAAGGCCAGCCAGCGAAAGGATTTCGCGCAGGATGTTAAGCGAGTTGTTGAAAAATTGCGGTGCATAGGTGTCAGCGTAACGCTTCGCCCATGCGTCACAATCGGCCTTGGTGATGCTGTCAACGGGCTTGTTATCTAAGCCCGGCCATGAGCGCAGGATTCTGTCAACGCAGCGCAGGCGATAAATGCGGGACAATTCCGCCAGCTCGTGCTTGTTGCGCGTCTCGGCTTCAAATTGGATGCGTCCCGAAGCGAACGTGCCGACTTCCGCCTTTGGCTTGCGCAGTTCATCACGTTTGAGGTTCAGCCGGTCAACGGCTGTTGATTTGACGTTGGTTTCCAAGCTGGCCCGCTTCACAATTCCGTTGACCTTGAAACGGGCAAAGAAGATGCCGCTGGGGACGTAACGCATAAGCCCTGCGTGTTTCTCGTAAGTTTCCCACTTGCCATCAGGGGAAAGTTTAGTATGTTTCCGGCCCGCTGTTGCAGCCGCCAGTGTGGTGCTAGTTTGGTTTGTCATAAGCAAATAAATCATAAAGTATCAAATGGCGGTATGCAATGGCGAATTGACGGAAAGTAAAAAGCGGTAAATCGTCAATAAACACGGTGGTTTTGGCAGGATAGCTCAGTTGGTAGAGCAGAGGACTGAAAATCCTTGTGTCCCCGGTTCAATTCCGGGTCCTGCCACCACCGTTTTAAACCCCTGATCCGTCAGGGGTTTTTTATTTTTGCGGGGGATGAAGCGATAAATCACAGCCTGAATTTCATGCGCAGTTCCATCAACAAAGTGTTCTCCCATGAACTGATATGATTATCACGGGTCATTACCTGTTCAACCGCCTCCAAAACCCTGTTCTGTAGTGGGCGTGTTGTGAAAGCCTCCGTTAGGAGCAACGCTTGATTTTTGGCTTTATGGACGGATTGAACGAATGGCTGGATTCTGGCCACTCCCGCATCAAATTCACGGCGGCGGTCAGTTTCTTCGGTGAATCCCATGGCCGCCAACAGCCCCTGCAATTGCTTGTCTTCAAAAGTCGTTAAATGGCCGTCAGCATATATGGCCAGAATGAGGAGATCAAAAAGTGGCTGATGATGAGAAGGTAAAAAACCTGTGTGGTTAATTTCCATGTGCGCCTGTCCCGCGTCCATTGCGAAGGCTGATGAGTTGTTTGGTTTCGGCGATGTAACCGGTAATGTTGAACTTGCCGATGGGCTCATTTCTGGCCGCGTTGTATGCTTGAATGGTTCCGGCGTGGTGTTTGCCGTGGGCGGCATTTCTGGTCCATTGGCCTTCACCGGTGAAAAATTTCATTGAATCCACATCTTCGACGATGATGTTCATAGAATGGGCAGGTTAACAGGCTCTCTAGTATTACCGGCATACTAAACCAGATTATATTTCCGCCTTCCTGCCATGCCGGCCCTGGCTGATTAAGCCATGCGTTTGCATTACCCGATTTTTGACGGGTTTTTCGTTTTACACCGCAGTTCTCAGGGCAACTTTTTCAGGCGCCTCGGCTGGGTGACACCGTCTTCATCTTCGCATAATGACGGTTTGCAACCGCTCGCCAGGGTGCCGCCCATCACAAAAGCGGCCAATATATGTTGGAGTCGGCTCTTGATGGATTTTTCAGACGGCAAAGGTGCGGGGGTACTCTTCATGGTGTAAAATAATCCGGCTGCCATGAAGATGCTATGGGGTGTTCGCCCCA